>WNFP01000070.1_pt1 | contig 87492 bp, 69 predicted proteins | sample 5400201 | NCBI WGS metagenome assembly WNFP01 (sample SAMN13153355, study PRJNA577476) | soil metagenome | isolation source: 115 cm saprolite under Madrone tree | place: USA:California | collected 2016-06-14
AGGGTAGGTTAGTCACGTGTTACTCACCCGGTCGCCACTTTACTCATGGATTGCTCCACTTTCTCGTTCGACTTGCATGTGTTAGGCACGCCGCCAGCGTTGATTCTGAGCCAGGATCAAACTCTCGTTTGAAACCTGATTGGCCATCTGACGGGTAGTCAGGATGGCCGCCGCGCGATTAAAAATTCTGCCTAAGCAGAACGGAATTCATCGCGCAGCACTTACCTATTTTGTGAGACACTCGGACTTAAATCCTCGTTTCATCTCACGACTGGCACGTTCAACCTGTTTGTCAAAGACCTGATTCGCTCTCCGCCTGAGCGGCGCTTTTCAGGGTTGCCGGATTTTAAACCGGCGTCCTCGAAACCTGATGTCTCTCTCAGTCGTTTTCGACTTCCAGAGACGAACCTTTTAATGTTACCGCGTCATGCTGCCGCCTGTCAAGCTAAATCTTTCGTCGTCGCGGCTTTTCTTTTAAGCTCTTTCCAGCGACACTCGCGATTCGCGACCCAGCTTTTTGCAACACTCGCATTCTGATGCTTTGCGGATTACGGGCACGCCAAAACACAGAATAGATTTAAAATTCACAAAAGATCATTATAGGTTTCTCAACCCTTCGGAAATCGATGTTCCCGAATAGTGCCCCGCAGGTCCTGCCCTGGGGCTGATTAGGTGGCTGCTTACTTGATGACCGGAAAACCAAATCGATTCATCCTGCTGGTCAGCCACAAACTGCCTAGCTGGTTACAGCTTTCACCGGGCTGCTGCGCATCTAATCACTGTTGCGCGTCCCGGCTCTCTGCCACTTCCTTCAAGCACAAATTGACTATAGCAATCCACATTCATTCGCGCAAGGCCTTAGGTGCAAATTATTGCAAAAATATTAAAAAAATCGTGAATGCTGCTTTTTTGCACATAATCTGGTGCTGAAACACGGTTGCGGCTATCGCCAATGGGCAAGTTGTACCACTTCTGCCGCTTTTATCCTGCTCGCGCCGCTGCACATTGCGACATTTGTGCCCCCCCTTTACTTTAGCTCGGTAATGATCGCCCGCTGTTCCCCGCGCACCAGGGTTTCAAAGTGGGTGCGATTCCTGGTATTGAACCTCACCACGCCAGCAGTGTATGCGTTCACCACTGCCTGCCCGTCCGCAGTGGTTGATTTCACATCACCATCCTCCAGAAACACCACGACCGTGTCCTTATCGTGGAAGTGCATCGGCGTGGACACACCCGGCGCCCACGTGTAGTCCCACACAATTACGCTTTGGTTTTCCAGCAGCTTCTTTGCTCCGGGGCGCGGAAACGCCAGCGGATAACCGCTGTTATTGGCCACGGGAGACACAGCGTGCTCCTTCAGCTCAATCACAAAAGTGCGTCCGCTAGTCTTCGCCGCCGTTCCCTTCGGCACAAACACCGCCTCACCGGACAGCGTCACCATCACGGCGTCCAATGGCCGCGCCGCTCCGGGCTGGGGCAAATCCCAAACCGCAATCCGGTCATTCTCCAGCACCGGCTTCGCCGCTGGAGCGGCGGACTGAAGCAGCATCGCGCAAAACAGCAGAACACCTATCATGCAACCACCTCCTGATCAGACGAAACGCAAAAGCTGGAAACCACAGAGGACACGGAGAAACACTGAGGGTTAAACCCGAACCTGAAACCACAAAGGGCACGAAGGAGCACAAAGGTTGATAGCCTGTTCTGTGCGCCTGCGTTCTCCTTCGTGTACCTTTCGTGTCCTTTGTGGTTCAACAGATTAGCCTGCAAAGCAAGCATCGTTGTGTGCTCTCTTGCAAATAGCATTTCGATTCGTGTTCATCCGCGTCAATCCGCGGTAAATATCGGCTCGGCCTGGCTAAGAGCTAAGGGCTAAAAGCTGGCAGCCTCTTCCAGCACCGCTTTTACATCTGTTCCCGCAGGCAGTGTGCCGAAGATGTGCCCGCTCTCGGCCGTCAGGCGAGCCGCGCAAAAGGCCTCGGCCACAGCCGACGAACTGTGACGCAGCACCAGTGATGCTTCGAGCGCCAGCGCCATCTTTTCCGCGAGCACTCTTGCCTGGCCTTCGGCTTCACCTGCGCCGTTCTCTCCGGACTTCACCTGCCTCATCAGCGTCGGCTCCATCTGCGCCAGAAATTCGTCGAATCTCCGGTCGGCTCCCGCGGCCCGCCTGATTTCGGCGGTGAAGGCCTCGAGCGTTGCCGGATCTTTGCTGATGGCACGCAGAATATCCAGGCACATCACATTGCCCGAACCTTCCCAGATCGAATAGAGCGGCGCCTCGCGGTACAGCCGGGGCATGATGGACTCTTCCACGTAGCCATTTCCGCCCAGGCACTCGAGCGCCTCGCCCACCTGAACCGGCACGCGCTTGCACAGCCAGAATTTGGCGACGGCGGTGGCAAGGCGTCCAAAGGAGCGCTCCTGCTCGCTGGCTTCCCGCGCATCGAATGAGTGCGCCAGCCGCGCCATCAGCAAGGTTGCCGCTTCGGATTCCAGCGTCAGATCGGCGAGCACGTTCTGCATCAGTGGCTGCTCGATCAGCCGCCGGCCAAAGGCCTTGCGATGGTTTGCATGGTGCACCGCCTGGGTGAGCGCCTGGCGCATGAGCCCGGCCGCGGCAATGGCGCAGTCGAGCCGCGTGTGATGCACCATCTCGATGATGGCGGGGACGCCGCGCCCTTCTTCTCCCACCAACCGGGCCCAGGCCCCGGAGAACTCCACCTCGCTGGAAGCATTAGACCGGTTGCCCAGTTTGTTTTTGAGCCGCTGAATATGGAAGCGGTTGCGCTCGCCCTCGGGAGTCCAGCGCGGCAGAAAGAAGCAGGAGAGCCCTTTGGGCGCCTGCGCCAGCACAAGAAAGGCATCGCACATGGGCGCGGAGCAAAACCACTTGTGTCCGGTAATCAGGTACTCGCGTGAATTGCCAATCCGCTCGGCTGCGGTGGTATTGGCGCGTACGTCGGAGCCACCCTGCTTTTCCGTCATGCCCATGCCCAGCAGTACTCCTGATTTTTGCGCCGCCGGAGCGAAGCGTGGATCATACTCCGGCGAAAGTATCTTCTGTTCCCACTCGCGCAGCAGCTCCGGCTCGGCGCGCAGAGCGGCCAGACCGGAATACGTCATGGACACGGGACAGGTATGTCCTGCCTCGTTTTGCGCGGTCAGCATCATCATCGCGGCCCGCGCCACCTGCGCGCCCGCTCGCTTTTCCACCCACGGCAGGCTGTGTAGACGGTGTTCTATCGAGGTCCGCATCAGACGGTGCCACGCAGGATGAAACAGTACCTCATCGCGGCGATGGCCAAAGCGGTCATGCGTGTGCAATACCGGCCCATTCTCGTTGGCTTCAAAGCCCCAGCGCTGCAGCTCTTCACTGCCCAATCGCTGGCCCAGTTCGCTGATTTGCTTTTCCGCCCACGCAGCGCTTTCGCGGCGCACCGCGTTGACCAGGGTCCGGTCGGAAAGAAAGAGGTTGTAGCCGGTAAGGGCAGGGGGTTGGTTGAGGACTTCGTGTGTGGTGGCTTGCGCCCGCACAGGAGAATTCACGCGATCATTATCTTCCCCAGCACGGAACGAGACAAGACCTCGCGGGGAAGCACAAACGCTCGGGATTTCCTAACCATTCCTCACAGAACTTTACCCGCACAAGGAAAGAGATTTCCTGTCCCGCGGGTTTAAAGCTTACAGAAGTCATTGGCCAGCGCCATCAGGGAAGGCGGCGCTGGCAGGAGGGGACCATGAAGTATTTGCGAGCACTTATGTTCGGGACGGCACTCATGATCGGCAGCTCTGTCTGGACGGCAGCCCAGGGCGTAGGTGTGCAGGCTGGCTTTTACGGTGATCGCGACGACCGTGTGGCGTATCAGGAAGGCTTCCGCCAGGGCCGGTGGGATGCAGAGCACCGTCGCCGCCGCGACTGGGACGACAATCGCTGGCGAGAAGGCGATGACCGCCGCGCCTATCGCGAAGGGTACAACCGAGGGTATGACGAAGCGTTTCGTTTTGATGGCCGTTACCGCGAAGGCTTCTCTGTGAACATCGCCCGCGATAACGGGTTCCGCGATGGCTTTGACCACGGCCTGCGCGACCGCGAAACCGGACACAGCTTCCGTCCCACGCACGACGGCGATTTCCGCCACGCGGACCGCGGCTATGATCCCCGATTTGGCTTTATCAATGACTACCGGCAGAGATATCGCGACGCCTATTTGAATGGCTATGAACGCGGATACAACGGCGGGGGATATCGGCGGTAGGCAGTAAACACTGAACGAAAGATGCGGGGCGCGCAGTGGGGCACGCCCCGTTATTTTTTTACATCGCTTTTAACAGCGACTTCCATCTCTCCCACGCCTGTTCGCGGGCCTTTTTGTTGGCGGCATTCTTTTCCGCATCCTGGGTTGGGTCTTCCCCGTTGCGCATAAATCCATGTCCCGCGCCTTCGTACGTCACAGGATCGTATTTCTTGCCCGCAGCCTGCATGGCCTGCGCGGTATCGGGAATAGTGGCGTCGATGCGATTGTCATTGCCGGCATAAAAGCCATAGACCGGCGCCGTGACGGAACTGGTGTCTTTGGGCGGCGGGCCATAAAAAACAAAGGCGGCGCTCAGGTCCTTGCGATTGGTGGCGAAGCGGAAAGATTGCCCTCCACCCCAGCAGAACCCGGCCACAGCCAGCTTTCCATTCACTGAAGGAATCTTTTTCGCGTAATCGGCAACTGCGTTCAGGTCGGCGGTAACCACGTCGGGATCAAGTCCGGATACCGCTTTGATGGCCTCCTGATTGCCGCCAAAAGCGCTGGTTCCTCCGCCATTCGGGCCGAAGCCGGAAAGCAGATCGGGGACAATCGCGACATAGCCCGCCGCAGCCAGCTCGTCGGCGGCCTCGCGTGACCAGTCAGTAAGACCAAAAATTTCGTGGATCACAATCACCGCAGGCGCCTTTGATTTGACTTCGGGATAGACCACGAAGGCATGGACCACGCGATTGTCATGCTTCACCTCCACCCACTCCTGGTGGCGTGTTGATTTATCCAGCGCCGCTTTGGCCCACTCCTGCGCGGACAGGGAAAGGGAAAGCAATAGTACTGCAGAGATGAGAACGAATCTTTTCATAAGCAGAGAGTTTAATGAAAGAAGGCCCGGGAAACAACGCGGAAAGGCCCAAAATGAAAAGCTGAAAGCAAAAATGTATGGATGGACGGAATGCTGACTACTGAGTGCTGAATGCTTACTGCCGCGCCCGCTCTTTTTCCGCTTCTGTCGCGCGCAGAAGTCCGGCGCGGGCCAGAGCGTTTCTGCGGTCGAGGCGCAGCACCACGCTGTATCCATAGCGGGCGGCGGCATAGTCACCGCGACCAGCAGCGGCATCTGCTTTGCGCAGGAGATCGGGAATGTCACTGCGGTGGAAGCCCTCGACACTCACATTGTTTCCCGGCTCCGGTTCAGCGATGGCCTCGCGCACTCGCCCGCGGGGTTTTGCTGCATCCCGCTGGGCCTGAGGTTCTGCTGTGTCCGGCGCTTTCGCGGCTTCCTTCATCTCCTGATCGGACTTTATGCCCACGGTATCGCCCGTGGATTTGGCGTCAGCCGGTTGAGCATTCACTGCCTGCGTATTGGCAGGATTGGACGTATTAGACGCATCCGAGGCCGGCGCTGTTTGTGTGTTTCCCGGCTCCAAACCAGCAGGAGACGATTTAGTCTGCGCACCCGCCTGTAAGTCTGCAGACTGCGTAGTTGTTTGCGCTGCTGAATTTCCGCCCGCTGACGCTGTACTCTGTGCCGGAGCTTCATTCACCTGGTTCGGATGCTGGAAGGCGTACATGGCCGCCTTGATACGAGCTACGCGCAAGCCCAGCACCACTGCTGCAGCGACAATACAGACGATCAGCGCCGCATAGATCCATGCTTTTGATCTGTGTGATGGTTTGGGGCGCGGCGCCACAATCGGCGCATGCGAAGGCACTTCAATCAGCGGACGCGCCGGTGCGGTCACCCTGGCAGCAGTAGTTTGCGTGCCGGCTTTGGCCAGCAATGCCGACTGCTCCGCCAGTGCCTGACGCAGCTCTTCACAGGTCTGGAAGCGATTCTCCGGCTCTTTGGCCAGCGCCTTGCGAACGATGGCATCAATGCCCGGCGGCAGCGCGGGATTGATCTGAGAAGGCGGCGTGGCGTCTTCATTGAGCAGCTTGTAGAAGATCGTGGTGATCTCGCCCCGGAATGGCCTTTCGCGGGTAAAGAGTTCGTAGAAGACCGCGCCGAGGGCAAAAATATCCGAACGCTGATCGACCTTCTTGCCGATGGCCTGCTCGGGAGCCATGTATGTGGGCGTGCCAATGACCATGCCAGCCTGGGTGAGGCCGGTATCGCCGAGTTTGGCAATGCCAAAATCAAGCACCTTGATCGTACCCTGCGGCGTAAGCATCAGATTGGCGGGCTTGAGGTCGCGATGAATCACGCCCTTTTTGTGGGCATAGCCCACGGCGCTGCAAATCTGGTCGGCATAGCCCAGCAATGCGGGCAGAGGAGGCAGCTTGTCGTCCGCGATCAGGCTGCCCAGAGTTACGCCCTCTACAAACTGCATGCTGAGATAGACCTGATTATCTTCTTCGCCCACATCAAAAATTGTGATGATGTTGGGATGGTCGAGACCGCCAGCTGCTTTGGCTTCCTGCTTGAGCCGCTCCACCAGAGAATCATGATCGCGGGAATTGCGGTCCACGGTGATGGTTTTCAGCGCCACTGTACGGCCAATCATGTGATCATGGGCCTTGTAAACCACACCCATGGCGCCCCGGCCCAGTTCGGACTGGATTTCATACCGGCTCTTGCGCGTCATGTTCAGACCGGCATCATGAATGGCGCGCCGCAGGTTGGCATAAGTGGATCCATCCGCCCACAGCAGCTCGTAAAACGACTCCGCCGTGCCGGTCTCTCCCGGACCGCGTACGGGAAGCGCATTGAACTCAAAGCCCGGGACGCTCTTCATGGCGTCGTGGATTTTCTCGGTAACCAGCACCTGGGCCGGCCCAGGCTCAACCAGCACGGTCGCGGGCATCGCAGCGTTAGGCGAGTTTGCGGGCGAGTTTTCCGGCCATGCCTTCATGCCAGCCGGACCCCAGCCATGCACCACCGCTGCCGCCACCACCTGCTCCTGAGAGCCTTCCCGGTGAAAGGTCAGCAGTTTTTGCTGCAGAGCCCGTGCCGTAGCGAGCGCCTGAGCAGGGCCCTCAAAGTGGGCCAGCAATGTGCTCTCGGCAATCTGCGAGATTCGTCCTTGTGCGTCCAGCACCAGGGAGCGGAGCAATGCCGTGACCGAGTCTTCCGGCTGCCAGCTCAAATTGCGCAGCTTCCCCTGCGAGCCGCCGAAGGCAAACAAGCGCACGGAGAGAGCTGTCAACACCAGAGCAGTTGTCCGGTCGCCAGTTTGCTGGCTCTCTTTTCGCGGCTTTGGCGTTACTGGAAGGGGATCCATTGTTGTTTCGTCTTTGCCTTATAGGGCCTAAAACACCATTTTTCGCTCTTAGTTACGCGCCCCACGCGCAAGAAACACCGGTGGAGAGAATCATAATGCACCCGGCAGCGTGTTTTTTCATTACTTAGGTATCGCAGAGCGTTTACAAAGGTACACCAGCGGCTGGAAAGCTGCATGAAAAAAAGCAGGCAACCTGGGTATTGGCAGAGGGCTATTTTGGCTCGATAACGGTCAACTGTTTGATGGATGAAAAATGGCGCTTATTAAACGTGGCGACGCTGCTGCCTCGTTCCAGCGCGGAAGCGGCAACAATCAGATCGTGGGCGTTGATCATCCTGCCTGCGGCCTCCAGTTCGGCCCAGATGCGTGCATGATGATAAGCAGTCTGCTCCGAATAAACGATGATCGGCAGCAACTGCAGCATTGCCTCAACATAACGCTGGCGTGTGGCCTTGTGTGGACCCGTCGCGCGCTCCACCCCATGCCAGAGTTCGGCAACAGTGATGGCGGCAATCTCAAATGACTCATTGGCCTGGGAGCTAAACCATTTCTTCAGGTCGAAAGTCCCTCTTTCGCCCCGGATGATTACATCCGCATCCAGTATTATCGCCATTTGGCCGCCGGCGCTTTCAGTGCTTTGCGGGCCGCGCGGAGATCATGACGCCAAGCTTTAGCTTCATCGGCGGGCAGCTCAATATTTTCGAGCACTTTGGCCAGATCGCCGCCGAAACACACTTTTTCCTGGTCCGGGACCAGCCGGGCAATGGGCTTGCCATTTTTAAGCAAACGAAAGGTGACGTTCTGGTAGCGAACCCGATTGACGCAATCAGAGAAGTTGCGGGCGGCCTCAGTCACCGTTATATCCGTTTCTTTCATAAAAATCAGATTATCAGATTTTATGTATTATTACCTTGTTACCCTTAACGCCTAAATCCGCGATCATCCGCGTATATCCGCGGTAAGGGTTTATGAAAGGCCCTAATATTTTTCTCTCGCCAAACCCGGAATTCTGCGCCTAAAATAGCCTCGTTTGCATCTCACTGATTGTCAGGCGGTATCGGCCCTGTTGCCGAACTGCACTGGAGGCAACATGAGCTTCACCTCGTTCCGAGAACGAATGGGCAGTCCCGCCCATACGAAAATCACAACTTTAACTATTCAGGAAAAGAAAGAGCGGCGAGAGCCGGTCACCTGCCTCACTGCATACGATTACGCCACCAGCCGCCTGGTGGACGAAGCCGGCATCGACATGATTCTGGTGGGCGACTCGCTGGCCCAGGTGGTGCTGGGCTATGACAATACTCTGCCTGTAACCATGGAAGAGATGCTGCACCACACCCGCGCCGTGCGCCGGGCCGTGCAGTCGGCGCTGCTGATTGCCGATATGCCCTTTGCTTCGTATCACGTCGAGGCCAAAGAAGGTGTCCGCAACGCGCTGCGCTTTGTGAAGGAAGCCGGCGCAGAGGCGATCAAGCTGGAAGGCGGCGAAAAGCGCGTGGACCTCGTGCGACGCGTGCTCGATGCCGAAATTCCCGTGATGGGCCACATCGGCCTCACGCCCCAATCGCTTCATAAAATGGGCGGCTTTAAAGTCCAGGGCAAGGACCTGGGTGGAATCGAGCGGCTGATTAAAGACGCCATTGCGCTCGACCGCGCCGGTGTATTCAGCATTGTTCTGGAAGGTTTGCCGCGCGAAGTCGCGGCCATGATCACCAAAGAAGTTTCCGCCGCGACCATTGGCATTGGCGCCGGACCGGAGTGCGATGGCCAGGTGCTGGTCTTCCATGACATTGTGAATCTCACGTTCGCGCCACCGGCCAAATTCGTCCGCCGTTATGGCGATGTGGCCACCGTGATTCGCGAGGCCGTAAGCCAGTTTCGTGATGACGTGATATCAGGAAGCTACCCTTCGGACCAGGAGTCTTACCATCTGCCGAAAGATACCAAAGATGCTCTCGAGGCGATCCTGGCGAGAAAGCAGATGAGGCGAGTGGCGGCGGGGAAGTGAGGGTGGCGGCTATTAGCTGTTGGCTTTTAGCCCTAAGCCATTAGCCCTTAGTTTGCTGCGTCGTTTCACCAGTGATTGTGATAATTGCAGATTGCGAAAAATCCAAGTCTGCTGATTTTGTGCTGGTCAAAGCTAAGAGCTAAAGGCTAACTGCTAATGGCTAAAAGCCAATGGCCAACAGCCTTCTTTCATTTGCTACATTTCTTCTATGCTCCTCATTTCCTCTGCTGCTGAAATCACTGCGCTCAGCAAACAGGCCCGCAGTGCGGGCCAGCGCGTGGGCTTTGTTCCCACCATGGGTGCTCTGCACGCCGGACACGTTTCCCTGGTGCGCACCGCCCGCTCGCGGTCTGGTCTGCTGGCAGTCTCCATTTTTGTGAATCCTACGCAGTTTGGCCCCAAGGAAGATTTCTCCAGGTATCCACGCACGCTGGAGCAGGACCGCGCACTTCTGGCGGAGGAGAAAGTTGACTATCTTTTCGTGCCATCGGTGGACGAGATGTATCCCGGAGGGGCCACGACCTGGGTGAATGTGGAAGGGCTGAGTGACCGGCTCGATGGCCGCTCGCGTCCCGGACACTTTCGCGGCGTGAGCACCGTGGTGTCCAAGCTGTTCCACATTGTTCAGCCGGATCTGGCTTTCTTTGGGCAAAAAGACGCAGTTCAGGTGGCAATCATCAAAAAGATGGTGCGCGACCTGAACTTTGACGTGGATATCGTGGTGTGTCCCACGGTGCGCGAGTCCGATGGCCTGGCCATGAGTTCGCGCAATGCCTATCTCAATCCGGCACAGCGCCGCCAGGCAACCGTGCTCAGCCGTTCGCTCCAGCGGGTGCAAATGCTGGCCGACCAGGGCGAAACCAACGCGAGCGCTCTGCTGGCCGCGGGCAAGGGTGTAATGGCGGAAGAACCTGCGGTGCGGCTCGATTATTTCGAGATCGTGGACCGCAATACCCTGGAATCTTCAACTGACGTCTCACACGGCGCGCTGGTGGCAGTAGCGGCTTACGTGGGGGATACACGGCTGATTGACAATATTGTGTTACCCGGAAAAGTCTTTACCGCGGATTTACGCGGATGAGCGCGGATCAGGATTTTTTTTACCACTGATTTGCACTGATGAACACTGATCTTTTTGGCGCGTGTTCCTGGTTGTGGACACCTGTTTTCTCGTGGGCCTAATCTTTTGCGGCTTCTTATGGAGTTATTGGCAGGTCTGATAGATCAGCACTGGAGAATTCCTTTATCGCAATCGTATATCCCCCAATAAGAATCAGTGTCATCTGTGTAATCAGTGGTAAAAATCCTGATCCGCGCTCATCCGCGTAAATCCGCGGTAAGGTTTTTCGAAACAAATGGATTTTGCGCAATGCAGTAGCGCAGCGGCATGTCCGCAGACCTGGTGATTCCAATTCTGGGCGTGACCAGTACTTTCTCTGGCAGAAATCCGTCGTCCATTACCTGCAGATCGGACCTGACAGAAACCATGTTCTTGCCATTGTCACGCGGACGCGTGATCTCCAGCGCTTCACACAAACGTCCGGGGCCACTGGTGAGTCGGCGCAGATCGGAAACCGAAACCGGCTTCACGCCGTCAAAACCACGGGCTGTGATCATCTGATCCATTCCGGCAACCGGCTCCAGGGCTCGAATGAGCACGCAGCCGGCCTCTCCTTTTGGCATGCAGGAGATGTTCAGGCAATAATGGACACCATAAATGAAATAGACATACGCATGGCCGGGCAGGCCAAACAGGACGGCATTGCGCGCGGTCTGGCCTGCGGCGACGTGGGCAGCTAAATCGCCCGTACTCAGATAGGCCTCTACTTCCACAATTCTGCCGGCGCGCAGGCTTCGTCGCTCCCGGCGGACAATGATTTTTCCCAGCAGCTCCGGGCCGACTTCGCGCGGATCACGGCTGAAGAACGCACGCTGCAGAAGATGGGCGCGCTGGACCGAGAAGCTATGCATTACAACCATATCTCTGATGGCGCTGGCCCACTGGAACTCGGTTGCGCAAAATACCAGGCAGGCCATAAATACCGTGGCACATAGTTCCTTTTGTACACGGGCCATACTACACTCCGGTGACCCGGCGCATACGTCATTTGGCTGTATAGTTAATTTTCTTTCTTCAAGGAGAGTAAAAAGAAAAATGATGATACGCAGGCTTCTGACTTTAGTGCTCATGCTCGGCCTGGCTTCCGTGGCCAGGCTGAACGCGGCCACCATACCAGCCGGCACGTCCGTGACCGTGCGCACCAGTTCCTCGCTTAGCTCAGGCTCGGCCCATGCGGGCGACACCTGGGAAGGCTCGCTGCAAAAAGATGTTGTGGTAAACGGCCACAGGGTGGCCCGCGCCGGTGATCCTGTAAAGGGCACGGTGACTCTGGCTAAATCGAGCGGACGTTTGCATGCGCCCGGACAACTTTCCATTCGCCTCAGCTCGATTGGCGGCCAGGCGGTTTCCAGCTCGCGCTACAGTCGCACAGGAAAGAGCCACACGAAAAGCAATGTAACCAAAATCGGCGGTGGAGCTGCTGCCGGAGCACTGGTAGGCGCGCTGGTGGGCGGCGGTAAAGGGGCTGCTATTGGCGCGGGCGCGGGCGGAGCCGCCGGGACCGGCGTGGCTGCCGCTACCGGGAAGCAGGAAGCGGTAATTGGATCGGAAAGCCTACTTACCTTCACCATCACAAGTTCCCGCTAAAGATTGGCTGCGAAGCCTGGCTGCGCTTTATTGAAGCGCAGCCAGCACGGCCTCGGCATGCTCTTCCGGCTTGATGCCGGTGATTATGCCGGCGATCTTTCCCTGGGGATCAATCACAAACGTGGTGCGCTCCACCCCCATGTATTTTCGGCCGTACATGCTCTTTTCCTTCAGGATGCCGAATTTCTTTGCGGCTTCCTTGTCCACGTCACAAAGCAGAGAGTAGGGCAGATCGTACTTTTCTTTGAATTTTTTCTGCGCGGAGGGTTTGTCCGGCGAGATGCCGAGCACCACCGCCCCGGCCTTCATGATTTTCTGATATGCGTCGCGGAACCCGCACGCCTCCAGCGTTCAACCCGAGGTGCTGGCCTTGGGATAAAAGAACAAAACCACATTTTTGCCGCGATAATCTGCAAGGGAGATTGTTTTGCACTCTTCATTGGCAAGAGTTATCTCCGGAGTTTTATCATTGATCTGCATGCTTCTCCAAAATTCATACCACCGCAATTTATACAGCACCCGGCGGGTTCGGGCCAGCGTTGCCGTTTTGCTGGCACTGAGCGCGCTGATGGCTGCCGTGGCGCAGCATCGCGCCTCTCACAAACTGCGTGCTACAGCGGTGGTGGAAATCACCGCCGACGAGCATGGAGGAAAGATTGTCCGTCTGTTTCCGGTAACCATTCTCGATGGCGGCCGCTTTCGCGACGCCAGCATTTATGAAAGCCGGCCCTGGCCCATGGCAATCGGCAGGGGCATCGTCTATGAAGCACAAAAGCTGGGCTTGCCCGTGGGCTATTTGACCATCAACGCTGCCACGGAAAAGAACGGAACCTGGGTCGCCGGAGGGGACTGGGTGACCGCGGATGTGGTGGCAAAGCAGTCAGCACCGCCGCCGCCCCCTGTAACTACGCAGCCCGGCAAATCGTCTGATGATCGTCCCATTCTGCGCCGGTCCGGTGGCAGCTCCGGCGGTGATGCGCCCTCACCAGCCAGTCCGGCTCCGCCGTCTGCTCCAGCAGAGCCGTCTGCATCGTCAACTCCGCCTGCCCCGGCGCCAACGACTGAATCTGCTCCATCACCCAGTGATCCCAACCGCCCGGTATTGCGACATCAAGAGCAGCACACCACGGCACAGGCGCAGCAGAAAGTAGAAAACCAGCCGCAGATTACGCCTGACACTACCAAACACCCTACGCCGACAGCAGCTTTACCTGCCTCGGCTCCTGGAACACAAATACTGGTGGCCGTCTCCGATGCGCAGCCCACCGAGATTCGCTCGTGGGAGTTCCACGCCAGCCCGGAAGAAAAACAGCAGATTGAGAGCAAAATGCGCAGGCTGGCGCTGGAGCAATTTCCAAAAGACAGCCCCGCGCTGACGGAAAGCTCGCTGAAAAATGTAGTAGTCCGCGTCTTTGACCTCGATTTGAGCAATGATGCCGTGGTGGTTCTCAGCGCCGAAGCGCCACCCGCACGCCTCGCGCCTGCGGCTCTGCCTGTGCCCAAAGGCAGGCGTCCCCAGCCACAGCCAGCGCAGCCGGTTTCAACAACTCCGCGCTATGTGACGGTGATCGCCCGCATGGATATTGATGGCAATCCCACCAGGTTGTTAGCCAGCGTGGCGGACGGGGCAAAGCTCGACATCACGCCGCGCCTCGAACTCATTGATGCCGTGGACGTAGATGGTGACGGCTATGCCGAGCTGCTGTTCCGCACCTGGGGCCTCGATGAAAGGGGCTTCGTCATTTATGGCGTGGGACACGGGACCGTAACCAGGGTCTTTGAGGGAGCAACCCAGTCACTGAAGCCATCGGGGACCAAGTGAGCCGTTAAGTCCTTTCAAATCAGACTGACACTCAAAGACGCAGAAACACCTAACCCACCGCAGTTTATTAAGTTATCTTCATCTAAAGCCCGTCAGAATTGAGCGACAGCCCGCCCGCAATTGTCACCAACTATTTACATAAAAGTTACTTTAATCAAGCAGTTACCTTGGTAACCTTTACAGCCAGCTCACATCCAGGCAAGATGTGCAGCACTTAATCCATAAGGGATTTCTATTTCACACAAAGTTAAAAAGCTTAATAAATAGAAAATCCCTATTACAGGAAGGCAAACATGCTTACGAAATTCGAGCAAATTGCCGACATGTTTTGCACCATTGCCCGAAACAGGCCACACGACGTGGCCGTTGTCGCACCCGGCGGGACTGATGCAGCGGGGCGGCGCGCTTATGTCCATCAGACATATCGCCAGATGGACGAGGACAGCAGCCGGCTGGCTTATGGCCTGGCGGAGTTGGGTCTGGGGCGAGGCTCGCGCGCCGTGGTAACGATGAAGTCCTCCATCGATTACTTCTCGCTGATCTTTGCGTTATTCAAGCTGGGCGCTGTCCCAGTACATATTGATTCGGGCATGGACCTTGAAAACGCGGGCCGCTGCGTGGCGGAAGCAGAGCCCGACGCCTTCTTTGGGGATGAAGAGAGCTTTACCGAATCAGTCCTGCTGGGCTGGGGCAAAGAGAGTGTGCGGCTGCGGGTGCGGGTGGGATCGTCCAGCGCCATTTCAGGTATTTCGCTCAACGAGATTCGCGCCAGCGTGCCCGAGGGAACCGTGTTCCAGACCGCCGCGATGTTGCCCGAAGAGCCGGCGATGATCGTTTACACCAGCGGGAGCACCGGCGTGGCCAAGGGCGCGGTCGCGCCGCACAGCTACATATCCGGAATTATTTTGGGCCTGCGCCGCGGGTATGAATCGGTCTCCAACCAGGGGCATCTGTCTCCCTTTCCGCCTTTTCTGATGTTCAACTTTGGTATCGGGCTTAAGAGCGTTATCCCCGATATGAATTCCTCGCAGCCCGGCATGGTTGATCCCGACCGGATCATTCACCAAATCGAGGACCTCGGACTGCAATACCTGTTCGCGACGCCGGCCTTCATGGAGCGGCTGGAACGGCGCGCTACGGCGGCAAACATCACCCTGACCTCGCTGAAGCGCGTCCTGTGGGCCGGGTCGGCGGTCCACCCATCGGAGCTTGCACGGTTCAAACGGCTCACGCCCAACGCGGAGATTGTTTGCGTGTATTCCTCAACCGAGGCCACACCGATAGCGACGATTGAGAGCGGCGAAATTCTTGCCACCGCGAAGCGCACCGAAACGGGCGGAGGGATATGCCTTGGCCGCCCGATCCCGGGCATGGATGTGCGAATTGCCGCGATCTCGGATGCCCCGATCGCGCAGTGGACAGACGACCTCGAGGTCCGTCGTGGCGAGACAGGGGAGATATGCGTTCGGGGCGTAACCGTCTCGCCCTCCTATCTGAATCGCCCTGACGCCACGCGCATGGCGAAGATCCCCGACCCGAAGGACGGTACCTTCTTCCATCGTATGGGTGATCTCGGATACGTGGACGAAGAAGGACGGCTGTGGTTCTGTGGACGGAAAGACCATCGCGTGGAAACGCGGAGAGGCCTGCTGCTGTCCTCGGCTTGCGAGGGCGTATTCGACGCCCATCCAGGCGTGCGGCGCAGCGGTCTGGCGGGCGTGCAGCGGGACGGAGAGACCATCGGCGTGCTGTGCGTACAGCTCGAGACCGGCGCTGAACCGGAAACGCTGCAGGCTGAACTCCTTGAACTGGCCCAAAGGCATTCCACGACCCGGGCCATCGATACGATTTTGTTTCATCCTTCCCTGCCGGTAGATACCCGGCATAACTCAAAAATTGTGCGGGAAAAGCTCGCTGTATGGGCGGCCAGACGACTGGAGGAATCTGCACAGCATTCTTTGACTCCAGTCTACGCGGAAGCAGGACTATGAACGTAATCCGCGCTCGCCGCAAGCAGGTTTTTTTATTCCCGCCTGCGTTGGTTTGTTGGTAGCGAAAGAATGTCCGTTTGAGAGGCGAAAACATGAATCAATTGGATGTGCGGCTGGCAAAACGCGAGGACTATCTCCGTATCCTGGACCTCGAAAGCAGAAATTACATCGACAATGTGCCGGAGACTGAACGCCGGGACGGGTTTCTTTCGGCAAGAATGACCGAAGAACAAGTCGACCGGATAGCGCAGGAAGTGGGTATCGCCGTGGCGTATGAAGGCGAAGAACTGGTCGGCTTTTTCTGCGTGTCACGGCCCGAACACTGGCCCTCTGACTCGATCGTACATCGTTTGGTCCATTATCTGAGAGCGGATTTGCGTGACGCGCGCATGGCCGATCCGGAAGGGTTTTGCATCTTCGGCCCCATGTGTCTCTCACCCACGGCACGCGGCACAGGCATATTAGGCAAGATGTATGAAATCTTAAATGCGAATCTGGGCGAGCATTATTCGACCGGGGCCGGTTTCATTTCCACAAAAAATCCCCGCTCCCTGGCTGCGGTGGCCAAACTCGACTGGAAGCCCGCGGGGCGTTTTTCCCGGGGCGATCGGGAGTATTATGCCCTGGTCCGGGACATTGACCGGCCAGAGAGAGCCGCCCGGGCCAACGTGGCTAGCGCCACCCAGGCCAGCGCGACGCACGTGGCGTAAGCCTGGACAGCGTGTGACCGGAGGGTGGCGGGGAATGCTCTTAAAGTCCCCAAAATGCGAGATTATGGTTTTGACAGACACGATGCAAGACTTTATAAAGACTCCCTTTTCCCGCCACCCTCGATTGTTGCGAAGATTTGCCATAAAGACCGTAAAAAGAACGGCAACCAGGCCGTCCGCATCTATCTCGATTCTGGCTTTCGCTCTGCTGGCTGGCTGTGCGGCTGGTCCAAAATATCGGCCGTCGTCCGCCGAGCTGCAGCCATTTCACAATGCCGCGGCCATCGCCTCCCGCATTCCAGCCGCCGGTGCGCCTGCTCTGGATACATGGTGGCAGGGCTTCAATGATCCGGAACTGACGCGCATTGTGCAGCGCGCACTGGAGCAAAACCTCGACCTACAGGCGGCTTTGGCCCGTGTCCAGCAGGCTCGCGCCGTTGCCAGAGAGGCCGGGGCAAGAAGGCTTCCGTCCGGTGATTTGAATGCTCAGGCGCAGACCTTCCATCAGTCTCTCGAAGGCCCGGTGGGGCGCTTTGGCCCGGCGCTTCCCGGCTACAGCCGCGACCAGGCGTACTTTGACCTGAATGTCGGCGCGAGCTGGGAAGCTGACATTTTTGGCAGTTTGAAGCGAGGCGCTGAAGCCGCTTTGGCGGAAGCACAGGCGGCCGATGCCTCGCGAATGGGAACACGTATTTCCATTGTTGCCGACGCCGCCGATGCCTACCTGCAAATCAGGGGAGCACAGAGCAGGATCGCATTGGCCAAAGATCAGATTGCCACCGATGAGCATCTGGTGCAACTGGTCCAGCAAAGGCAGGCAGCGGGAATTGCTTCGGAAAGAGAGCTGGCCCAGGCCGAGGCCCTGCTGTCTCAGGCAAAAGCGACCGTGCCGCCGCTCCTGATCACACTGGAAGCACAACTCAACCGGCTCGACGTGCTGCTCGGGGCCCAGCCGGGAACTTATGCAGCGGAGCTTGCCGTTGTCTCGGAGATTCCGCCGGCTCCATTCATTGGCGTAACCGAACCGGCTTCAGACTTGTTGAGACGCCGCCCTGACATCATCGCCGCCGAAAGGCGCGTGGCGGCTGCGAACGCACGTATTGGCCAGGCGCTCGCCGAATACTATCCGAAAATCTCACTGGCTGCCGTTCTGGGAAATGAGAGTATTGCTCCCGGACATATCTTCCAGGAAAGGACGTTCCAGCCCATCGCGGTGGCTGGCCTCCGCTGGCGACTCTTCGACTTTGGGCGAGTCGATGCAGAGGTAAAGCAGGCTCGGGGCGCCCACGCAGAGGCCCTGCTGCAATACCGCGCTTCCGTCCTGCGCGCGACCGAAGACGTGGAAGATGCATTTAACGTGCTGGCGCAGTCGGAGTCACGCCGGGATGAGATTGTCCGCGAGATTTCGTTTCTGCAACATGCGAAGGACCTTTCCGAACAGTCGTACAAAGCCGGAGTGATCGCACTCACGGACGTGCTGGACGCGGACCGTCAACTGCTCGCAGCCCAGGATGATCTCGCTCTGAGCAAAGAAGCCGCAGCGCGAGCTGCAGTCGGCTCTTTCCGGGCGCTGGGAGGCGGATGGAAGCCCTGACTGGTGCCTTCCCTCCGTCATTGTTGTAAAAATCTCCGCGAGATGTTCCGCTGTTCACGAATAAAATTGATTTCTTTTGATTTTGGAGGTGTTGCCCATGGCAACCGATAGTACGGATATGAGCGGTAGCAGGCTGACCGCGAGAACTTTAAGCCTGGTCTCCGCCATCTGCTTTTTGCTGGCCCTTGTCGGCTGCACGGCACACACAGAACAGGACCCCAGAACTCAGCCGGAACTGGTACGTGTTGTCACCGTTGCGGGCACAGCCGGCGGCGATTCTTCCTTTACCGGAGTGGTTACGGCCAGAATCCAGAGCGACCTTGGGTTTCGGGTCGCCGGCAAGGTGACCGAGCGTTTGGTGAACGTGGGGCAGACGGTGAAGGCCGGTCAGCCGCTGATGCGCATCGACGTGACCGACTATACCCACGCGATCACGACGCAAACACAAAATGTTCAGACCGCGAAAGTAAAAGCAACGCAGGCAGCGTCGGATGAAGCGCGATATCGCGGATTGGTCGCCACGGGTGCGGTTTCCGCCTCGACCTACGACCAAATCAAGGCGACCGCGGATGCAGCCGCCGCACAGCTGGCCGCGGCAGAAGCGCAGGCCCAGGTAGCCAAAAACCAGGGCGACTATTCTCTGCTGGTTGCCGACGCCGACGGGATTATCGTGCAAACGCTGGCCGAGCCAGGACAAGTGGTGGCCGCTGGCCAGGCGGTGGTGAAACTGGCCCACGCGGGTCCGCGCGAGGCGGCAGTTTATCTGCCGGAGACGATTCGCCCCGCACTGGGTTCGGTAGCGCACGCGACTCTCTACGGGAAATCCAGCGGCTCCGCGGCGCGGCTGCGGCAGCTCTCCGACGCTGCCGATCCCTCCACTCGAACTTTTGAGGCGCGATATGTTCTTGCTGGGGCAGACGCGAACGCTCCACTCGGTGCAACCGTTACGATCCAGCTCACAAAGTCCGCCAGCGCCGATTCCATGCAGGTGCCTCTGGCCGCCATCACTGATCGCGGCAAAGGCCCCGGCGTTTGGGTACTCAATGAAAAAAGCTCAACCGTTGCCTTTCGTCCCGTAAAGGTGCTTCGCATCGACAGTGAAGATGCGGTGATTGGGGATGGCGTGAAACCCGGAGAGGAAATCGTGGCCCTGGGCGCTCATCTTCTCAGCGAAGGGCAGCACGTTCGGGTCGGTGAAGAGAAGGCGGCGACCAGGTGAGCAATTTCGAAATGCAGGAACCTGATTTAGAGAAAGAGCGGAACGCCCCAACGGGCCTCAACCTTTCGGCGCTCGCGGTGCGGGAGCGCTCCGTTACTCTCTTCTTTATTCTGGCCATGGTGCTTGCCGGAGCACTGGCCTACTTTCAGCTGGGCCGGGCCGAAGATCCCGTCTTCACGATAAAAGTATTTACCGTAGCAGCGGCATGGCCGGGCGCAACCGCGCAGGAAATGCAGGACCTGGTGGCCGAGCCACTGGAAAAGCGGATGCAGGAGCTGACTTACTACGACCACGTGGACACCTTCACCCGTCCGGGGCTGGCCTTCCTCACGGTCTCACTCAAGGACCACACCCCGCCGGGAGAAGTCCAGGAAGAGTTCTACCAGGGCCGCAAAAAAATATTTGATGAAACCTCCAAACTGCCGCAGGGAGTCTATCCGCCGGTGGTGAATGACGAGTACACAGACGTCATTTTTGCTATTTACGCGCTCGAGGCCCCCGGCCTCCCGCTGCGCATGCTCACCCGAGAGGCGGAGACGCTGCGCCAGGACATGCTGCATGTTCCTGGAGTCAAGAAGGTCAATATCCTGGGCGAGCAGCCGGAAAGGATCTTCGTTGAGTTTTCTTATGAGCGCATCGCGACCCTGGGGGTGAATCCCCACGACATCTTCGCGGCGCTGGTGAAGCAAAACGCCCTGACGCCCGCGGGCTCCATCGATACCAAAAATCAGCAGGTTTACATTCGCCTGGATGGCGCTTTCGACGACCTCGAAAAGATCCGCGGCACCCCCATTACCTCGGGCGGCAGAACCATCAAACTCTCTGACATTGCAAAGGTGGAGCGAGGCTACGAAGACCCCGCGACTTATTTGTTCCGCCACAATGGCCAGCCGGCGATGATGCTCAACGTGGTCATGAAAGAGCATTTCAACGGACTGGATCTGGGGAAATCCCTTCAGGCAGAGCAAAAAAAGCTTCAGGCCAATCTTCCCGTTGGCATGAGCTTCTCGAGGGTCATGGACCAGTCAACCGTCATCAAAGGCGGAATTGATGAGTTTCAGCTTAAATTCTTCGTCGCGCTGCTGGTGGTGATGATTGTGGGCCTGCTCAGCCTCGGCTGGCGTGTGGGAATCGTGGTTGCGGCAGCCGTGCCGCTTACCCTTTCGACGACTCTGGTCATCATGCTGGCCAGCGGCAAAGAGCTGGACCGCATGACGCTGGGCGCTCTGATTCTTTCTCTTGGCCTTCTGGTGGATGACGCGATTATCGCCATTGAAACCATGATGGTGAAAATGGAGGAGGGCTGGGACCGGATCAAGGCGGCAAGTTATGCGTGGAGCCACACCGCCGCCCCCATGCTGGCCGGGACGCTGGTGACCATCCTTGGCCTCGCGCCCGTCGGTTTCGCGAAATCGAGCTCAGGCGAATACTGCCGGGACCTCTTTTGGGTGGTTTGCATTGCGCTGCTGACCTCGTGGGTTGTGGCCGTTACCTTCACGCCGTATTTAGGGGTAAAGCTGCTCCCAAAGATTGCTCCCATGAAAGGCGGCTACGCCGCGATCTACGAAACGCCCAATTACCAGCGGCTGCGCCGCATTATTGTGTGGTCGGTGGAGCACAAGTTTCTCGTGGCCGGGGCCGTGGTGGTGACCTTCTTCGCGGCCGTGATGGGCATGGGCTTTGTGAAGCAGCAGTTCTTCCCCACCTCGGACAGGCCAGAGGTGCTGGTGGAAGTGACATTGCCACAAGGCTCCAGCATTGAAACCACCCAGGCCACCATCGTGAAGCTCGAGAACTGGCTAAAGCCACAACCCGAGTCAAAGATTATCAGCGCCTATATAGGCGCCGGAGCGCCGCGCTTCTTCCTCGGCTACAACCCCGAGCTGCCGGACCCGAACTTCGCCAAAATGGTTATTCTCACGCCGGACGCGAAGGCCAGAGAGAACCTTATTTTTCGTCTTCGCCAACAGGTGGCGCAAGGACTCGCGCCGGAAGCGCGTGTCCGCGTGACCCGCTTTGTTTTTGGCCCTCCTTCGCCATGGCCGATTGCTCTCCGTGTGATCGGGCCGGACATAGCCAAAGTGCACGCCATCGCCGACCAGGTATTAGCGAAGATGCAGGCCAACCCCAATGTGCGGCAGGCCAACGAAGACTGGGGCGAGCGTGCTCCCATCTTGCATTTTGTGCTCGATCAGGACCGGCTCCGGTTGATTGGCCTCTCCTCGAGCGACGCCGGGCAGCAGATACAGTTCCTGCTCACGGGCATTCCGGTGACCCAGGTGCGGGAAAATATTCGCACCGTGGAGGTGGTGGCGCGCACACAGGGCGCCAACCGCCTCGACCCGGCCAGGCTGCTCAGCATGACGCTGACCAGCAACGAAGGCCGGCCCGTCCCCCTGAGCCAGATTGGAAAGGTTGAAATCCGGGAGGAAGACCCGATTCTCAAGCGGCGCGACCGCTTGCCGGCAATCACGGTCCAGAGCGAACTGGACGACGCTCTGCAGCCACCCCAGGTGACTGCAGAGATCACCAAAGCAATTCAGCCCATCGTCGATCAATTGCCCGAGGGATACAAAATCGAGGTCGGCGGCAACGCCGAGGAATCAGCCAAGGCCAACGATGCTTTGGGCAAGGTGTTTCCCATGATGATCGTGGCCATGCTGGTGGTGATCGTGCTGCAGGTGCGCTCCCTCTCGGCACTGGCCATGACGATGCTGACAGCGCCTCTGGGCGTGGCTGGAGTAGTCCCGGCACTGCTCATTTTCCGCCAGCCCTTCGGTTTCGCCGCCATCCTGGGATTGATTGCGCTCATGGGAATTCTCATGCGCAATACCCTGATTTTGATCGGACAGATCAAGACCAACCGCGATGAAGGCCTGGATACGTTCCACGCCGTGGTGGAGGCCACCGTTCAGAGGTCGCGCCCCGTGGTCCTCACCGCGCTGGCCGCCGTGCTGGCTTTTGTGCCTCTTACGTTCTCCATCTTCTGGGGCTCGCTGGCGTACACGCTCATTGGCGGCACGACTGTAGGAACCGTTCTGACTCTGGTTTTTCTGCCTGCGCTTTACGCGATTTGGTTCAAGGTGAAGCCGACTACCGCAAAGCGAAGCGAGGAAGTGCTGGTGGTTGGAGCGTCGTGAGAACTCGCAGGCTGCCACGATGTCGGATGATTCTTTACTTGGCAAAATAATCTAATCGGCCCATGATGTACGACTTGGGGGTGTACGATGATCCCCCGGAAGCCGTTTCCAGCATTCCCTAAGCTAAACGTCTTCCAGAAAGGAAGCGCGTGACTATTGGAGCGGCATTTAAGTGTGGCGAAGGAATAGTTTTATGTGCTGATTCTCAAGAAACTATTGGTGAACTTAAGATTGATGTACCAAAGTTATTGATTCGCCCAAGCAACGGAAGCGATAACGACAACATAAGAACTGTTTTCGTTGGCGCAGGCAGCGGTCCATTAATTGACAAGCTGGCTGATGAATTGTGGAAGGCCGCCAAGCAATCCGGTGGAGAATCATTATCCGATGCCATCGGATCTATGCAGGACTGTTTATTGGAATGGCATCGAAAGATAATTTCCGCATACACTCCTCAAAGGAAACCAGAGGCAGAATTGCTTATAGGGATATGCTGTAAGGATGGATTTGGTCTTTATAAATCCGTTGGACCTATTATTAACAAAGTCGAATCCTATGAGATTGTTGGAATAGGAGAAATTCTTGGTAAATATTTATCAGATCAAACATATCGCCATGCAGGTAGTCTTTACGAATTGACAATGATTGGTCTTTATGTGGTCGCTAATGCCAATAAATATGTAGATGGCTGCGGAGGAGATATTCATCTGGCGTGGATAAGAATTGATGGATCAATAGAAATAATGAAGCCCTACGAAACGCGTGCAATTTCCGAAGGATTACTGTCCATAGCCGATGATTTGCACTATCTACTATTACAGGCAGGAACTTTCCGTCCAGGTAAAACTTATATTGCCGAATTGCTGGAGGGTATAAAGAAAACCGTTATCGATACAAGAAAAGAGATAGGTACTACATTGAGAGCATCAGAGTTTTTCAAAAAAAAACTCCTGCGACCACCTAAGTACAAATTAGAGACTATGTACCGTCGTATTGAATGGCCACCATTTGCATGAACACTAATATGTCAATGCATGGAATGCTTAGTATTTCTGTATTCGCGAAATTGTCTCCACGCATCAACAACAGAAGCGGCAGTCCACATGACCCAAACCGATGTCAATATAACCGTGATGACTCCCTCAACGATGGAACGTACGTCAGCTCTTGTTATTGGCCCAGATTCATTAAGATCGTAATGTAGTTGCCACATGAAAATAAGAAGAATGATAATTGACAAAGTGAACACTATTATTCTCTTAGCTAGTATCCTGGCAGCCTTCACACTCATAACCCTGTTAACTGCTTGGGTTTTAACCATAGACAGGAAAGCCGCAAACAACTCTCTTGCGATAACACTAATTAGTGCCGTAACAGCTATAGTTTCCAGTTGTTTATTGTCCATAGCAAAGAGGGTATTTATTACTAAGCCGCGAAGCCATCCGGCTCTTCAGTCAACTTCTCAAACGTCAGCGGGTCGGCAGTAATCATACGACGAAGAATGTCCAAAAACAATCTGATTTATGTCAGCTTCCCATGATGCCACGCTTGAGTAGCGAGAAGGTGTTTTCAACTGTGTTCGTGTAGATGTCGCCTTTAACGTACTCGCCTTGCTGTGATTGATGGTCTTGTGCTTTTCCCTCAAGCGGACGGCTCTTGATTGCGTTATTTGCAAGAAGCAAATTCATCAATTATGAGCACATCAACATCTTAGGTTTCATCCATTTCCCATAGCGTCAGCTGGGGCAGGCGCAATCCTTACCCCAGCTTTTTCTTCACCAGTTCATTCACCAGTTCCGGCCTGGCCTGGCCTTTGGAAGCCTTCATTACCTGGCCCACAAAGAAGGCGGCAATCGTAGTCTTGCCGCCGCGATATTGCTCTACCTGTTTGGGATTCGCGGCGATTACTTCGTCCACCATGGTTTCAATGGCGGCACTGTCGGTGATCTGCTGCGGCTTTTCCCGCTCATAAATGGCAGGGAAGTCTTCACCGCCGGCAAAGGCCTTGTCGTAGAGGTCTTTTACTATTTTGCTGGAGATGGTGCCTGCTTCCAGCAGGTCGGCGGACAGGGCCACGCCCTTCATGGAGATGGGCGAGCGCTCAATCCCGAGGCCCTGGGCTTTCAACCGCCCCATGAGTTCACCCTGCACCAGATTGGCCACGCGCTTGGGGTTCTTCGCCGCTTTGGCCGCCTCTTCAAACTGGTCGGCCAGGCCGCGATTCGCGGTGAGCACCTGGGCATCCTGCCCGGTGATTCCGTACTCGACAACGAAGCGGGCGCGCCGCGCCTCGGGAAGCTCAGGCAGGGTCCGGCGAATCTCTTCCTGCCAGCGGGCGTCCACCACCAGGGGCTGCAAGTCAGGCTCGGGAAAATAGCGGTAATCGTGGGCCTGCTCCTTGGAGCGCATTCCGTAAGTGCGGCCTTCACCTGAGTTGTAGAGCCGCGTCTCCTGCTGGATGGCGCCGCCGCCCTCGATGACTTCAATGTGGCGCTCAATCTCATACTCCAGCGCCTCGCGGATAAAGCGGAAGGAATTCACGTTCTTGACTTCCGTCTTGGTGCCAAACTTTTCCTGGCCGCGCGGGCGGACGCTTATGTTGGCGTCGCAGCGCAGCGAGCCTTCTTCCATGTTGCAGTCGCTCACGCCGGTGTACAGAATGATCTCCTTGAGCAGAGTGAGATACTCATAGGCCTCTTCGGGTGAGCGCATGTCCGGCTCGCTGACAATCTCGATCAGGGGAACGCCGCTGCGGTTGAGGTCGATATAAGAACTGGTGGCGGAATCGCGAAAGCCTTCATGCAGGCTCTTGCCCGCGTCTTCCTCGAGATGCAGCCGCGTGATGCCGATGGTTTTTTTGCTGCCATCGCTCAGCGCGATGGCAATGCGGCCATGCTCGGCCAAAGGCTTGTCATACTGCGAGATCTGGTATCCCTTGGGCAGGTCGGGATAGAAATAATTCTTGCGCGCAAACACAGAGGTCTCGCGGACCTGGCAGCCCAGAGCCTGCGCCGCCAGCACCGCGAACTCCACCACTTTCCGGTTGAGCACCGGCAAGGCGCCCGGCAGCCCCAGGCATACCGGACATACGTTGGTGTTGGGCGGAGCGCCAAAACGGGTGGAGCATCCGCAGAAGATTTTGCTCTGGGTCAGAAGCTGGACGTGGACTTCGAGTCCGATCACCGGCTCGTATTTCGCGCGTACCGCGGACGAGAGCTGAAGCGTGGCCATAGCGGAAATTATAGGCGATACCGCCGGGCTACTTTGCCGGGCGGCGGCTCAGGTATTTTTCCAGCGGGATATCGAAATAGAACAGCTCTTTGCCACCGGCCTTGATGCCCGAGATATAAACGTGCGCGCCGACTTCCGGTGCGTCGATGCCGGAGATGTCGAAGAAGAGAAATCCGCTGCGCTGGTTGTGCGCCTCTACGGGGAAGGGCACGAACTGGGCGTCTTCAATCTCGGTCAAAGTCTCATTCTTTACGGCAGGCTTGGGCCGCTTGGGTAAGGGGATGGGAATGGGCACGCTTTTCCGGTTCGGCCCCTCGACGTGGGCCAAGCGGCGATAGAGATCGTCCTGCGTTGCCGGCTCCAGTCTCTGGCGATTGGCGGCGATGTATTCAATGCTCACGTTATCCATAATGAGCGTTTGATCACTGTCATTGGAAATGATGATGCGCACCGGCAGATAGCCGTAGTCTCTGAATTTGGTGTGGAAAATCGCGGCTTTGTCCGGCGAGTCAAAAGGGTCAATGGCGATGGAGACTTTTTCATCGTCATGCGCTTCGTGCGCGGGGTAGGTTTTGGCATGAGTGGCCGGAGGCGGACTGAAGGGCTTTTTCTCCGCCATCAGGCTGAGCGCGGCGGCCACGAGCAGGACGGCCCAAATATGTCGGATCTTCACTTTCTGATTATCCTTCGAGGCGGCGGATGACGACAACTGCCAGGTTGCGTCGCGGAGGACTCGCCGTCGCGCATAGAATGTACTGTCCTTCAATGTATATCCTTTACACCCTGACGCTGGCTTTTGCGACTCTGCTTTCTCTGCCGTGGTGGGCGCTGCAAATGCTGCGTCACGGCAAATATCGGGCCGGCCTTTCCGAACGGCTCGGCTTTGTGCCAGAGCGCATTCAAAACGATGTCCGGCCCGGCTGTATATGGATTCATGCTGTCTCCGTGGGCGAGGTGCTGGCCATCAGCACTCTGTTTCGCGAACTGGAAGCGGCTTTTCCCGCCGTGCCGGTGTTTCTTTCGACCACTACACTCACCGGACAGCAACTGGCCCGCGAACGCTTTGGCGCGGAGCGAGTGTTTTATCTGCCGCTGGATTTTGGTTTTTGCCTGCGCCCTTATTTGCGGCTGCTGCAGCCGCAACTGCTGATTCTGGCCGAGACCGAGTTTTGGCCCAATCTTCTGCACTTAAGCAAGGCGCAGGGCGCGGCGGTGGCCATTGTGAATGCGCGCATCTCCGACCGCTCTTTTCCCCGGTATCGCCTCTTCCGGCGATTGTTCGGGCCCGTGCTTTCTGACGTGGATCTTTTTCTGGCGCAGACCGAGGAAGACCGCAGACGTTTGGTGGAAATCGGCGCGTCTCCCGAGCGGACACAGGTGAGCGGCAACCTGAAGTTCGATATACGCCTGAGCGCCAACTCGCCGTTGGTCGCGGACTTGCGCCGTGCCATAACCGTGGATTCACCCGTGATCGTCTGCGGCAGCACCACGGAGGGCGAAGAGGAGTTACTGCTCAGCGCCTTTCAGCAGGTACTGCGGCAGTATCCCTCGGCGGTAATGGTGCTGGCGCCACGGCATCCGGAGCGCTTTGTACCGGTTGCAAATCTCATCGCCGATTCCGGACTGATATTTGTGCGGCGCAGCACATGGAGCAAAGATTTTCCCCTTTCCGGCAGCGTCTTTCTGCTGGACAGCGTTGGCGAACTGGCATCGGTGTATGCGCTGGCCACGGTGGCATTCGTGGGCGGCAGCCTGGTTCCCGTGGGCGGCCACAATATTCTGGAGCCGGCGCAGCACGCCGTAGCAGTGATGACTGGCCCGCATACGGCCAATTTCCGCGAGATCATACGAGTATTCGAACAAGGCGATGCGCTGCGTATTGTGACGGCGGAAAACCTGGCGACGGAGCTGCTGCAATTGCTTCGCGACCGGCAGCAGCGCGAGGCGCTGGGGCAACGGGCGCAGGCCCTGTTCCGCGAACACACCGGCGCCACGCAGCGCATGATGGCAGCTCTTCGGCCACTTATCACCAGGGCGGCAAGCGCGCCATGAATCCTCTCTCAGCCATCTTTGCCAGCGGAGTCGCTGCGCGAAACGCGCTGTATGACCGCCGGTGGCTCACCGTACGTGCGTTGTCGAGGCCGGTGGTGAGCGTGGGCAACATCTCCGTGGGCGGCAGCGGGAAGACCCCATTTGTGATCGCGCTGGGAACTTTGCTCAAAGAGCGTGGGATTGCCTTTGACGTTCTATCCCGGGGATACGGCCGCGCCTCTGGCGAAACTCTCATTGTTGATCCTGATGGCTCTCCTGAGCGCTTTGGCGACGAGCCTTTGCTGATCGCGCGCAAACTTCAGGTTCCGGTGATCGTGGGCGCGGACCGATATGAGGCAGGCTTGCTGGCGGAGCAAAAGTTTTCCAGCCAGCTGCACATTCTGGATGACGGATTTCAGCATCGCCGGCTGCGTCGTGATTTCGATATCGTGCTGCTGCAGCCGGGCGATCTCGAAGACACGCTCCTGCCTTTGGGGCGGCTGCGCGAATCGCTGGCCGCGCTGCGCCGGGCTGACTCGGTTGTGCTGCCATCTGGCGTAACTGCGCCAGCAGGCGGTGCCGTGGTGTGGCGCGGCGAGAGAAATTTTGTTCCGCCCGGTACGGCCATGAAACGTGTGATTGCGTTCTGCGGCATTGCGCGTCCGCAGCAATTTTTCGCGGCCCTGCAACAGAGCGGAATCGACATCGCCGAGACGGTCTGCTTTCCCGACCATCACCGCTATCGCCAGCGGGACATGGATCGCCTTTTGCAAGCTCAAGCCCGGCACGCGGCCCAGGGATTCATTACCACGGAGAAAGACGCCATCAATCTTGGCCCGCTTCGCATCCAGTTGCGGAGCTTTGAAACCGCTGGTTTGGAGCTGCGCCTTGAGGATGGCCAGGCGGCCATAGCAGCCCTGCTTGAGACGCTGGAAGAGCGTTGCGGCTGCCGATTTTAGCCAGACATGAGAAAATCACCTTTCACCATGCAGAAGACGCCCAAACAGTCCGACAAGCTGGCCCGCATCGTCGAGGATTTTTCCAAGGTCACGGTTACCGTGCTTGGCGACCTGGTGGCCGATGAATTTGTGTATGGCGAAATTACCCGCGTCTCGCGCGAGGCTCCGGTGCTGATTTTGCGCCATCGCGAGCGCACGGTGGTACCGGGCGGAGCAGGCAATGCCATCTGTAACCTTGCCGATCTGGGCGTCAACGTCTCGCCCGTGGGAGTGGTGGGGGATGACGAGACCGGGCGGCTGTTGCTGCGCGCTTTTCGCCAGCGGCATATCTCGGTGAGCGGAATTCGCCGCATCAAGGGGCGCGCCACCGTCACCAAGACGCGCATTCTGGCCGGCACCACGCACTCGCCCCGGCAGCAGGTGGTCCGCGTGGACCACGAACCGGACGGGCCGCTGGACCATGCGGCCGTGCAGGAGCTGATCTTTCATACGCGCGGATATGTCCGCGCCTCCGACGCGCTGCTGATTTCCGATTACGGCTACGGTTCGGCGACGCCGGAGATTTTCAACAGCATACGCGCCCGCGCCAGCCTGGCTGGAATTCCCATCACGCTGGATTCGCGCTACCGCATGTTGCAATGGACGGGAGTTACCGCCGCCACACCCAACGAAGCGGAGCTCGAAGAGATGCTGGGCATCCGCATCGGGAATGACAGCAATCGCCTGCTGGCCGCGGGAAAAGCAGTGATGCTGCGCATGCGGCTGCAGTCGCTGCTGGTGACACGGGGCAGAGACGGCATGGCGGTGTTCGCGCGCGGGCTCAAGCCAATTTCAATTCCTATCCATGGCTCGGATGAAGTGGCCGACGTGACCGGCGCGGGTGATACCGTGATCGCCACGTACACCGCCGCGCTGGCGGCGGGCGCCGATTCTGAAGCGGCGGCGCGCCTGGCCAATTACGCCGGTGGAATTGTGGTGATGAAGCGCGGCACCGCTACCGTAACTAAAGACGAATTGCTGCGCGCGGTGGCCGAGGGCTGAGTGGCGGCAGCATTCCCAAAAGTCATGACCGCTCCCGACCTGGTCGCACAGGTCATGCGCTGGCGCGCTGCTGGCGAAAAGATCATTTTGGCCAATGGCTGCTTTGACATGCTGCATGTGGGGCATGTCCGCTATCTGCGCGCTGCCAAAGAACTGGGCGGAAGATTGATCGTCGCGGTGAATTCCGATTCCAGCGCGCGCACGCTGAAAGGCGAAGGACGTCCACGTGTCCCGGAGCATGAGCGGGCAGAAATTCTGGCGGCGCTTGAAGCGGTGGATGCGGTCACGATTTTTGCCGAGCTGGACGTCCACAATCTGGTTCGGCTGGTGCGGCCCGACATTCATGCCAAGGGCACCGATTACACCGAGGAGAACGTCCCGGAGCGCGAGACCGTTCTGGCCTGCGGCGGACGTGTGGCCATTGTGGGCGATCCGAAAGACCATTCCACCACGGAAACGTTGCGAAAGGGCGAATGGTCAAAATCCTGATCGTGCGCCTGGGCGCGCTGGGCGACATTCTCCATGCACTGCCCGCGGTCACGGCGATTCGCGCCGCGCTGCCGGAGGCAAACATCGGCTGGGTGGTGGAAGAGAGCTGGCTGGAGCTGCTGACCACGCGCGAAGCGGCGGCCAGCCACGAGCTGAGCGCGCAAAAGTCGGTGGTGAATCGCATCCACGCGGTGAACACAAGACGCTGGCGCAAGGTCATGCTGCACCCCTCGACGGCGGCAGAGATCAAAGCTGTTTTTTCAGAAATACGCGACTGCGGCTATGACGTGGCGATCGATTTTCAAGGCGCGATTAAATCGGCGCTGTGCGCGGCTTTTGGAAAAACAGAGCGCACTGTGGGCTTTGCCGATCCACGCGAGTGGGCGGCAAATTTCTTTTATTCACAAAAATTCCCGCGCGCGGGTGAGCATGTGATCGAACAGAATCTGCTCCTGGCGTCCAGCGCGCTCGCGCAACAACTGGGCGGAAGCCAACTCCCGCTCACGGCCCCGCTGCTACCCCGCGATTGCGCGGCGGAGGCGTGGGCTGATGCGGAGATTCAACGCCTGGGCATTGCCAGCTTTGCGGTCATCAACCCTGGCGCGGGCTGGGGCGCGAAGCAGTGGCCAGCGGAGCGTTTTGGCGAAGTGGCCAGGGCTTTGGCGCGGCACAATTTGAAAACACTGGTGAATGCCGGTCCCGCCGAAGAGGAGCTGGCAGAAGCGGTGGTGCGCGCGAGCGGCGGCAATGCATTTCCGCTGCGCAGCAGCATTGGGCAGCTGATCGCCATCATGCGGCGGGCGCGGCTGGCCATTGCCGGCGATACCGGGCCGCTGCATCTGGCGGCCGCTCTGGGCGTGCCCACCGTCGGGCTGTATGGACCTACCGATCCGGCGCGCACCGGGCCATTCGGCGCTCCGGGCGTTGCGCTGCGGCATCCGGAGAGCCAGACTACGTCTTCGCATCACCGCCATCCGGAAGATGGCCTGCTTAAGATCACAACGGAAGAAGTCATCGCCGCCGCGCGACGGCTTTTGGGGAGCAGCTAATGCCAGACTGGGCACGTATTGCCACAAGGATGCGGGTGCCTTTGGGGTTTTTGTTCGCCGCTGCCTATCTCTTGTTTGCGCGGCCAACGTGGAGTTCACTGGCCGAGAGTTCCGTAGTGCTGATTGCCGGGCTGCTGGTGCGGGCGGTGGCTTCCGGGCACATTCGCAAGAACGCCGAACTCGCCACCACCGGGCCATATGCCTATGTGCGCAATCCGCTGTACCTTGGCTCCATTCTGATTGCCGTTGCTTTTCTGATCGCGGCGCGCAACTGGTGGATTGCCCTGGGCGCCTGCGCCATGTTTGCCTTTATCTATATTCCGGTGGTGCGCGCCGAAGAGAAATATCTGGGATCTGTATTTCCGGGTTACGCTGACTACTGCGCGCAGGTGGCGCGATTTTGGCCGCGGCTTACTCCGTATCGGGCTTTAGATAAGGTAACTTCAGACAGGGCAGCTTCCGGCGAGGCCATGGGTCCAGGCTTTTCTGCCGCTCTCTACCGGAAGCATCGCGAGTACAATGCTTTGATGGGTTCGGCGCTGGTGATGGGCGTACTGGTCGTTAAAATAATCCTGAAAATATTGTGGAAGTAAGCATTCTCTTGCGCAAACTGGCGATCACAAGCGCGGTGTTTTTTCTTAGCCTGGGCCTGCTCGGTACCGGCCCCGTCCCTGTGCAGCAGAACCCGGCGCAAAAAAACGAGGCCCCGGCGGTATATCCACCGCTGCCGAAACCTGATCCTGGCTATCGCCTTCCCATTGGGCAGACACTGGTGTTCAGCGGTGAGTGGCGCGTCTTCCATGCCGGTGTGGTGACCCTGCGCATGGAGCGTGCCGGACAAGAGGTGCGGGTGCTGGGTACCGCCGACGCAGCCGGATCGGTGGCCGTGCTGTACCACGTCCACGATACGTTTGAGGCGTTTCTCGATCCCTCCACTTTTTGCTCGCGCAACATCACCAAGCACACGGAAGAGGGGCTGCGCCGGGTGGAAACCAACATCACCTTCGACTATGAGCATCACCACGCGGTGACGGAGCAGAAGAATTTAAAGAAGAACGAATCGCGCCACGAAGAGCACGCGATTCCAGGCTGCGTGACCGACGTGATTTCCGCCATCTACTACGCCGGCGCTCTGCCGCTGGAGCCGGGCAAAACTGTTTCCTTTCCCATCAATGACGGCGGCAACACCACGAGCGTGGACTTGCACGTGGAGGCCCGCGAGCAAATCAAAACCCCGGCGGGTACGTTCAATACCATTCGCGTGCATCCGGAAAACCCGTCTCCTCTGCTCAAACAAAAGGGCAGGATCTGGGTGTGGTACACAGACGATGCCGCGCATATCCCGGTGCAGATGCGAGGGCATTTGTTCTGGGGCACGCTCACTTTGACGCTGCAGAGAATTGAGCATAACTGAGTTTGTTTCAACCATATATTTGGAACGCCCTGTATCCCCGCAGGGGCTGAAGCCCGCAATTTTATTGTGCTTTTTCGGCACGGCTCAAGCCGTGCCCTGATACAAACCTTTTTATTTGAAGGTTTGGGTTGTCGCACGGCAGGGGCTGGAAATGGGCTGCGATCACGACTCGCAGCAGATGGTTGTGGCTTTTCACCGCGAGCTTTCATATCATGGCCCCATTATGAACTCACCTTATGTTGACCCTGAACTGGTAATCGTTTTTGACAGCAATGAGGAATTGGAGGCCATGGTGGTGCGCGGCCTGCTGACCTCCGCGGGCATTGATTCCGTGATGCTGTCGCGGGAGGCAGCGCAGGACGTACTGCCCGGCGTGGGTGGCGTGGTGGTGAAGGTAAACGCCGCGCAGGCCGATGAGGCCCGCCAGATTATCGCTGAATCCACACAGGTATTTACGGGAGAGGGCGACGAAGAGATGGAAAGCGAATCGGCCGGGCCGGGCGGCGAGTAAGGTTAGTGCTGCAGCTTTAAATCCTGTAAATGTTGCTGCCATGCGGCAGGCATCATGTCACTGCGAGTACGGCAGGGATGGAGCCAGCGCGTGAGGCAGGAGTAGTCAAATTGCGCCAAGCGATCTATGTCACTCTGGTTCACGCCGGGACGAAAACTAACCGAGAAATCCCGGCAGCCTTCACATCCACCTGACGTATACATCCGATATGTTGGATGAAGTTCGCTTATTCGATAAATATCTGGATGCTTCCCCAGTTGCGCTCTGGTATTGAAATATATATTGCCGATCAGAGGGAGACCCTCTCCGCAGACAAGCAGAAAGTGAACTCGCACACTTTGTGGAATACCTGCGGATAATTCAAAGTCTGCCACCACCCGCGCCGGATGACCGCCTGCCAGCAGGTACAGCCGAAACAAACGCTCATGACTGCCGAAAAAATAGCCATGCTTTGCAGCAAAGCTATCGAGCACGACCTGCTGAAAGCATCTCTGAGCACAATCACCATGGGCCGAGCCTGACCATTGCCGCAGGAACTGCCGCTTCTGTTCTGGCGTGACGTTTTCAGACTGCATATTGCGAATGCCGCTGACCATTCGTTCGACTCTGCGGCGAAACAGCATCTGCTCGGTTTGCACTGCGCACACCAGCAGAGCGGTCAGGCTGATGAGACTGATGACAAAGTAAAGCCAAAATTTCCGGCTGGCAATGCGCTGCCACACTGCGGTGATGACCACGCGAGCGCTGAAGGACATGTTCTATTTGACTCCGTAAGCAGGTACATGGTTCCTGCTTTGGATGTTTCTTTTCTACAATGCGTATATGAGAAGTTATCGCATTACGTGATTGACCACGTTAGAAGCGTCGCTTGCGCTGACCCTATGTCGCCTTCATCTCCATACATAATAAACACGTGCGTCAAATTACTTGGTCGGTTTCCGTTTCGGCAAACCCCATGCAGCCGTTCTTTCAAGTGCACCCGGTGTTGGCTTTAGCAAGTGTTCGTAATCAAGAATCGGACTGTCCCAAGGCAGCCTTCGTAAACGTTCATGCCATTTCCTGCGCACGTCGTTGTTGTGGTTAATACACCATGCAAACAAATCTGCTATTTGGAGTGCCGGAGAAACTCTCATATCCGATTGACCAAGGTGAACCACCTTGTTTAACAGAGCAACATCTTTTCTGGATTTTCTGTTGCGATGGCGGTCGGAGATGTGCCCATAAAATGATTCTCCTTGATCGAAATACAACTGATACTTCTCTATTCCAAGCCTCCTTCCGTAGCGGAAAACAAAGCCGAGAGACTCGGAGGCACATAGCTCAGTGATGCTGTTTGGTAGTTTTGGTTTTACTTCTCTGGCCCTTCGGAAGTCATCAAAAGGGATCGTCATCGTGAAAACATTCAACCCCGGTTTAGCGATATTCGTCAGCAGGCCCGATTGGCCCGCAATCACAATTCTTCCTGGTTCCAAGAGACACCGCTCTATAACATCTACACAGTCATAAATGAAACTGTCGACCCTATCATTATCCCATCACTTGTTCCTGGAAAATTCCTTTTGCAAGCATACCGCATCGGTTGTGTGTAGAAACGGCGCTTTATGCTCGGCGAGCACCTTCTTCCATACTGATTCGGTAGATTCCCATTCTTCGCATGTACCACAAGCAGTCGCCAGCGTAATGCGATCACAATTGGCACTTTGGCCACCGTCGAAATATGCTTTCAGAACCGCCAGCCACCGTTTCTCTCTCGAATTCGCTATGCAAATTAAAACTGCTCGCTAGTTACACAAATATTCTATTTCGCCCTTGGTGCTATCGCTGGCAAGAAAGCCTGGCACAAGATTGCTAATTATTCTTTTGCGGTGTGTTGGTAAATTCATGCTAATGCCAATTTCAGATGTTGTAAATTTAAGTGTACGCTCTTGGGCATCGTTGTTCTGCGATGCAAAACCTAACTCATATACAATTTTATCTTCAGGGCCGGGGATCGGCAATTTAATATAGCGCGTTTTCCATTGGGTTCCGACAACTGTGAACACTACCCCGTCAAGCGATAGCAAAGAAGCATAGTCAGTCATAATTGCTGTATGTTAATCGCTGACTGTACCTAAATCCAGCAAATTCGTGCCGCAACGACTGTTAGCTACGTATTTCTATAGAAGAAATAGATATTGGATACGTAGCGGTTAAAGCGGTAAGGCGACAACAAGGGATGATAAGCTGGTACAAACTGCCTTTAATATGCAAAATATTAGCCTTAAGAAGCAGACTTGTGCGACTATCTTAATGCTGCAAATATGTCCTAAATATTCTCGGGATCCCGGCACTGCATGTGCTGCCAGGCTGCATCAGGGAGTTTGCACGAAGCCGCATGGAGAGAACACCCTGAAGCTGCAGATATGTCTTACATACTCTCGGGATCTTTCGACTCCGCGCCCATCAGTTTGTGATGAATAAGCGTCTTTGTGGCGCTGCGCTCAAGATGACAAGGGTACGGGCAGTATTTTTCTTCCAATTTAATTATTGTTCTCAAACGAGCATATTTTTATTGGAGATTGAGTTTCTAATGCACCTCTGCGGAGTTCGCTTCTACTTTATTCCATCCAGCAGAAACGTCACTGTACCAAGCTGGCTTTTGAATGGCGCGAGAGTGTTATAGAAATGTTTTGGGATTCGAAGAGTATTCAAGTAGCAGGGGCTGAAGCCCGCATTTTTATTAGCGTTTGTACGGCATGGCTGAAGCCATGCCCTGATACAAGCTATTTTTGAAACATGCTCAAAGGCTCCACTTTATTTCCATCCAGCAGGAACGTCACCGCGCCGAATTGGTCTGTTCTCCAGGTTTTTACATGGGCCTGCTGCAGGCGCTCCAGAACCGAGCTGCGCGGAAAGCCGTAGGTATTGTGGTAGCCCACGGAGATGACGGCATAGCCGGGATGCACTGCCGTAAGAAACTCCGGTGTGCTCGAAGTCGAGCTGCCGTGGTGCGCCACCTTTAGCAGGTCGGCGGCGGGGGATTCGCCGACGATGAACTGCTCCATTCGTTTTTCCACGTCACCGGCCAAAAGTGCGCGGGTATTGCCGTATACGATCAGCAGAGTGAGCGAGTCGTCGTTAGTGGGCATAGGCCGGGGACGCCAGTCCGGGGGCGGCGAGAGCACGCGAATACCGGCGCCTCCCCAGGCGAAGGTTTCTCCCGCTACGTGGCGCTGCACGGCCGCGCCGCTGGCATCGGCGGCGCGATACACGCGCGCGAGTTCTTCGGTTGGGGGATTGATGCCCACCCACAGCTCCTGGGGGTGGAAGTTTTCGACCATGCGGGCCATGCCGCCGATGTGGTCCTGATGGGCGTGGGTGAGGGCGATGACGTCGAGGTGTCCGATGCCGCGCGACCAGAGATAGGGCGAGACCACGTCTTCGCCGAAATCGAATTCTCCGCGAGCGGGGCCGACCGCGCCGCCTGCGTCCATGAGCAGGGTGTGGCCGTCGGGTGAGACTACGAGCAGTGAATCGCCCTGGCCAACGTCAATGGCGGTGATCTCCAGTTTGCCGGGCACAATGTTTGGCGCGGGCCGGGAGAACGCGGCCAGCGCGGCGGTAGCGAAGAGAATGGCTACACCGGAGAGCGCCATCATTCTCCGCCGACGCGCCGTGAGCACGGCGAGGGCGATTCCGGCCACGGCGATCATCACGACGGTGACGCTGGGATCGGGAATGCGCCACTGGGAGATGCGCAGATGGGAGAGCGCCTGGAGGCAGCGGAGCGTCCAGTGCAGAGTGGCGGTGGTAATGAGAGCGGCGGCGTGGCCGAGGGGCACCCAGAGATAGCTGAGAGCGATGGCGGCCACGGCGGAGTTGAGCAGCACGCCGGCCAGGGGAAGCACCAGCAGATTGGCGGGCAGGCCGACGATGGCGGCGCGATGAAAGTAGAGACGCATGGGCAGCACGAGGACCGCCTGGGTGATCGCGGAGACCACCATCAGCTCATAGAGGGCAAGCGCCGCGCGCGGCAGCGTGGTGGTGAGAAAACTGGCCAGCGGACGGCCCACGAAACGCGTCAGCCGTCCTGCGATCATGCGTATATCCAGGCGAAACTGCGCCTGGCTGGGCGCAAGCTGCAGATCGTAGCTCAGAGAGCCAATATATTCGAGCGCTCGCCTCCAGGGCTGCGCGGTGCGCTCCAGCAGAGGCAGGCTGATGCCGGAAATGGCCAGCAAGGCGAGAAAGGTGAGCTGAAAACCGGCGTCCACGAGGGCCGCGGGCGAGACCACCAGCACCACCAACGCGGCAAAGCCGGTGGCGTTGAGGGCGGCGCGGTCGCGGTAAAGCAGGCGTCCGGTGAGATAGACAGAGAGCATGAGCACGGCGCGAAAAATGGGCGCGCCCAGGTCGGCGACATAGGCATAAAAGATGCACAACGAAATCGTGACCAAAGAGGCCGCCCACTGGGGCGCATGCAGCCTGCGGCTGAGCCAAAACACGGCCAGCGCCAGCAGGGCGACATTCATGCCGGAGACCACCAGCAGGTGATAAGCCCCGGTTTCCTGAAATTCTTCGCGCACCGGGCGCGTGAGCCGGGAGTTTTCGCCAATTACCATGGCGGCGAGCAGAGGAGAATCCTGCGCGCTCCACAAAGCACGCTGGTTGATGCGGTCGAGAATACTGCGGCGAATGCGACTGCGCCAAAAGCCCAGCGTGCTGCCGGATTGTCCCGGCAACTTTGTGACTTTGCTGGCGCGGACGGAGGCGAGCGTCGAAATGCCGAGGCTGTGGAGATAGCCTTCATAGTCAAACGCGCCGGGATTGCGGAAATTCCGGGGCAGCCGCAAACGGGCGGTGAGGCGGATGCGCTCGCCATAGACCAGGCGGGGGAACTCGGCGGATGGGTCGTCTTCGGCTTGGGTGTTCTGGGCTTGGGTGTTCTGGGCTTGGGTGTCTTGATTGGGGCCACTTGAATAGAGCGTGGCTCTCATGCCTACCGGCTGGGTGAAGCGCACGTTGCCGGACTGGATGGTCTCGGTGACGAAATCGAAGCGTTCGCGCAGGCCGCTGCCGGGGAGATTGGCGCCGTCACTGATGACGTGGCCGGTGATCTCAACCGGGTCTCCAGCCAGAAATTCGGAGGGCGGCAGGGTGAAGCGAGGAGCGGGCGTCTCGCTGTGGGTGAAGCAGCCGGCAGCGGCCAGGGCCAGCAGCGCCGCAGTCTGGGCAATACGCAGACTGCTCTTCAGAATGGCCGCAAGCGCACACAGGACCAGCAGAAGCGCCGCGCCGCCCCAAATCCAGGGAGTGCGCTGAAGGTGGCCAGCGAGCCAGATTCCCGCCGCGAAGGCCACAGCCGCAAGCGCCAGGGGCGCGGAGGGAGCTGCTTTCAGCGAATCTGCCAGAGTATGCTCCTGCCGCGCTGCCGTGACGTGACATGTGAAAACAGATTTGCAGGAGCGGCGGGCTTCATTAAAGTTCAAACGCAGGGTGGATTGCAACGAAATCTGTCTTTAGGCAGTGGGGCAGTCTGGATGCAACTTGTTTTCTGCTGTGAAGAGTACGTGCCAAATCATGCTGAGCATGGAGCTGCAGGAATCCCAACGCTGTTGGCTTGTGCAGACAGTTGTGGGATTCTTCGACCGCTCAAGCGGCCTCAGAATGACAGGGGGGAATTTGTATGGCCATACCCAAAAAGTGAAACTGACCCATTACCTGTCTTTACTTCCGTGGGTAGTAAAGCATTTCCCAACTATTTTTTGGACTTATACCGCGTTGTCTGCGTTCTGCTGCGTTGATCGTTGATCAGGGCAAAATGCTCCGCAAGGGTTGCGTGATTATCGCCTTGCCTTTAACCTTAAGTTCTCATGCATGTAGTTGGCCGTTTGCGACGCGCTTTTTGGCGGGCGTTTCTGCATGGACAATTCACCATCGCCAAGGCAGCGGCCTATTCTTCCATTCTCACGCTGTTTCCCGCGTTTCTGGTGCTTACCTCTTTTCTGGAGGCATCACACACCACGGCCGGTTTTATGCGGCAGATTTCGGCGGCGGTGGGCTGGGCGCTGCCTCCGGGGGCCAACTCGATTGCGCTTTCGTTTTTGCAGAGCAAACAGCACCACGCCACGCGCATTGTCTATTCGGCTTCCGTGGTGACACTGATGGCGGCCACGGGGGTGATGGTTTCCTGGATGGAGGGCTTCCGCAAAGCCTATGGACTTCGCGCGACGTGGAGCTTCTGGACGGAGCATGCCGTGGCAATCTCGCTGGTGTTCATGGCCATGATGCCGCTGGGCTTCGCCACGCTGCTGGTGGTCTTTGGCAATCAGATCGAATCCTGGCTGCAGCATCAGGCAGCGCACATGATCCGGCCGGTTATTTTGCTGCTCTGGCTGCTGGGCCGCTGGACGATTGCTATTCTGACCAGCATCGCCGTGATGGCGCTCATTTACCACAATGCCATCCCCAAGACGCAGTCGTGGCGCAGAGTACTGCCGGGCGCGGTGATGGCCACGCTGCTGTGGTTTCCGTCAACGGTATTATTTGGCTGGTATGTAACCCACTATGCTACGTACAGCGCGGTGTACGGCTCGCTGAGCGCCGCGATTGCGCTGCTGGTGTGGCTGTATATTGTTTCCATTATTGTGCTGCTGGGCGCGGAGTTCAACGCCCAGATTTATCCTCAAATCAAAGCAAATCATTTGCACTCATGAAAGGTACACGACCGATGAACGCACCCCGGGCCCAGGAATGCACTACCTGCACAACTATCGCTCCCCGCAGAGCCAAAATCGTCTGCACTCTGGGACCAGCCAGCAATTCGGAAGCGATTGTTCGCGATCTTATGCGGCTCGGCATGGATGTGGCGCGCCTGAATTTTTCCCACGGAACGCATGAAGAGCACGCCCGCATGATTGAACGGCTGCGCAAGATCGCGGACAAAGAAGGCCGGAGCATCTGCATTCTGCAGGACCTGCAGGGGCCGAAGATCCGCACCGGACGGCTGAAGTACCGGGCGCCGGTCTCGCTCAAAAGCGGTTCGCAGGTGGTGATTACGTCGCGCGATATTCCGGGCACCTCCAGCGTGATATCGACGACCTTTAAGACTCTGGCCCAGGAAGTAGAGCCGGGAGCGCGCATTCTGCTTTCCGACGGGCTGATCGAGTTGCGCGTGCGCGCGGTGCGGGGCGACGACGTGGAATGCGAGATCGTCAACGGCGGCCTGCTCGGCGAGCACAAGGGAATCAATCTGCCGGGAGCGACGGTCCGCGTGCCCTCGCTGACGGAAAAGGATGAAAAGGACCTGGAGTTTGGGATCAAGCACGGCGTGGACATGGTGGCGGCGTCATTTATTCGCACCGCCGAAGACGTGCGCGCCGTGAAGCGGCAGGTGCACGCGCATCGGTCGGACGCCTGGGTGATCGCCAAGCTGGAAAAGCCGCAGGCCATTGAGCATCTGGAAGAAATCATGGAAGTGTCCGACGGCGTGATGGTGGCGCGCGGCGACCTGGGCGTGGAGATGCCGCCGGAAAAAGTTCCGGTGATCCAGAAGCTCATCATTCGCCGGGCCTCGGAGTGGCGCAAGCCGGTGATCACGGCCACGCAGATGCTGGAATCGATGATTGAAAATCCGCGTCCCACGCGAGCCGAAGCCAGTGACGTGGCCAATGCGATCTTTGACGGTACAGACGCGGTGATGCTCTCGGGCGAGACGGCCACGGGCAAGCATCCGCGAGAGGCCGTCAGCATCATGGCGAAGATCGTGCTGGAAGCCGAGTCGCACATGGAGGGCCAGATTCCGCGGCGGCGCGAAGGGCGGCATCTTTCCATTTCAGAGACGGTTTGCGAATCCGTGGCCCACGCCGCTCAGGACCTGGACATGCGCGCCATCGCCGTCTATACGGAAACTGGTACCACGGCCAAGCTGATCTCCAAATACCGTCCGAAATGTACAGTGTTTGGATTTGCGTCACGTCCCGAGGTGTGCGCCCGCATGAATCTGATGTGGGGACTGCGTCCGGTGGGCGGCGCTATCACCGGAGATACGGAAGCCATGGTCATCCATGCGGAGAAAACCATGCTGCAGCAACAGGCGGTGCGCACCGGAGATGTGATTGCCGTGGTGGCCGGAACGCGAAGCACCACCGGTTCCACGAACTTCATGCGGCTGCACGAGATCGGCGGAAACGGCGATGAAGATACCATACCGGCACGGACGACGGAACGGCGAAAGGGCAAACGCTCTTAAAGCGTGGGCGGCGTGGTCAGTGATTTGATGGAACGGATACGCTTTTTGGCCAGCCAGTAGCCGAGGCTCAGAATCAGCAGATACGGCCCCGCGCTCAGCACCGTCACGTAGGCCTGCGGCACCCAGGCAGTGGCGATAATCGCAGCCGTAATGGCAATAAAGCCCAGGAGCGAGCCTGCAGCGCCGAGCGGGGCGCGCAGGGGCAGAGAGGCAAGCTGCTCGGGCGAGATCGTCCGGCGGAAACGGATGTGTGCGGCCAGGGAGATGAGCCAGGCAAGCATTCCGCCGACCAGAGCCGCATTAATGATGTAGAGATAGGCTTTGGGCGGCGTCTTAAGCTCAATCAGGATGGCGCCCACAATACCAGTCATGGAAACCAGCAGCGCGGACATGGGCACACCATGCGGGTTGAGCACGCCGAGTCTGGCCGGGGCATATCCGGAACGGGCAAGGGAAAACAACATGCGCGAAGCCACGTAGAGCGTGGCATTGGCTCCGGAAAGCGCGGCCGAGAGCACGACCAGGTTCATGATGGTACTGGCCGCCGGAATACCCGCGACATGAAAGACGGTCACAAACGGGCTTTCCGCGCCGCCAGCGTGCCGCCAGGGCATCACGCCCACCAGCACGGCCATGGCGCCCACATAAAGAAACACCAGCATGGAAAAAGCGATGCGCGTGGCTTTGGACACCTCGGCCCCGGAGCGGGCTTCACCCGAAGAGATGGCCACCATCTCGATTCCGAGAAAGCTGTACAGCCCGAAGGACGCCGCCAGCATGGCCGCTCCCCAACCCTGGGGAAAGAAGCCTCCGTCACTGACATATTGCCGGGGAACACGCCCACCCAACAGCAGCGCCGCGCCAATCACGATAAACAAAAAGATGGTGACGACCTTGATGAAGGCGAACCAGTATTCAAACGTTCCGTAATCTTTGACGGGGAAGAAATTCACCATCAGCAGGAGCAGGCCGAAGACCACCATCCATGCGACCACGGGCACGCGGGGAAACCAGGCGCGCATATACGTTCCTGCAGCCACCAGCTCCGAGCCAATGGCAATCACCACGGAGAACCAGTAGCCATAGCGGGCCACGAAACCAGCCCAGGGATTGAGATACAGCTCGGCGTAAACGCCAAACGAGCCGGCTGCCGGATGCAGGCTGGACATCTCGCCCATGGCCAGAGCCACGGTCCAGCACATGAGGGCGCTCAGGATATACGCGATGATGACGGCTGGTCCGGCGACCTGTATGGCATAGGCGGAGCCGAGCAGCAGGCCCGTGCCAATGGAGCCGCCCACGGCGACCATGGCCATTTGCCGGGCGTTGAGTTCGCGCTTGAGTCCGTGTTCCTGATTGTCCATCCGGACATTTATAGTGGTTGCGGGCGGACATTGCCAGTCCAGTCTTAGGTAACTCCCTTATACACAGGATTGAGCCAGACAGGGTTTCCGCATAGAATTGGGCTTACCTCAGCCTCATTTGTGGTTTTGACCGCAAACACCCGAGGAAGCGTAGCTGCCAATGCCCGATATCTCCAAGCGTCTTGAAAAAGCGGAAAAGAGCCTGCAAAAAGGCAAGCCTGAAGCGGCGCTGGAGGAGTATCTCGGCATACTGGATGAAGACCCAGGCAATAACAGCGTAAGGGAGACTGCAGCCGATCTTTGTCTGGCTCTGGGACGCTCGCGTGAAGCTGTCACCCTGCTGAGCAGCCTTCTGGAAAGTGAAATCACTGCCAGTGACAGCGTAAAAGGCGTTGTCACGTACAAGAAGCTGGCGAAGGTGAGCACGCCCACCCCGTTGCAGACCTTCCATTATGCCCAGTTTGTGGAGAAGCGCGACCGGAAAGAGGCGCTGGAAGCCTATGAGGCCGCGCTCAAAGGCCTGGAAGCACAGGACAAGGACAAGCAGGCATTGATCGCGGTGCAAAAGATTGTGGACATCGCGCCCACGGCGGCAAACCTGCAGCGTGCGGCGGAGAAATTTGCCCTGGTGGGTGATAAGCAAACCTCGGCCCTTTACTATGTGCAGCTGGGCCATGCGCGGGACAACGAAACCCCCGGCGGCGGCTTTGAGGCATACGAGAAAGCCTACAACCTGGACCGGCAAAACCTGCAGGCCGCACTGCTTTACGCAAGCTATTTTTATGCCAACAATGCGCTGGCAGAGTGCATTGCCGTGCTCACCCCGGCCGTGGCCGATCCGCGAAGCACGCCGGAGCTGCGCGACCTGCTGGTGCGCGCGCTCATCGGCTGCAAACAGCCCTCTTCCGCCGAGCCTTATGCCTGGCAGCTGTTTGAACAAGATCCAAAGCGCATCGATGAGATTGGCTCTTTGATCGCCGCCTATCTGGACGAGGGACTTACCGGAAAAGCAATGGCCCTGGCCCGCAGCCTGGAGCAGCATGAAAGCAAAGCGGGCAGGCTGCGCGACTTTATCTCGCAGATGGAGGAGCTGGCGAAGAAGAGAACGCCGTCTCTTGAATTTCTGGAGTATCTGGTGGAGCTGTTCAACACCGCCAATCGCGAACAGGAGTATTGCGCGACCCTGAGCAAGCTTTTTCAGCTTTATTTCGCTGCTGGAAAATATGCCAAAGCCGGCGAGGCGCTCGACCGTGCGGCGGAGGTGGACCCATACGAGCCGGGCCACGGCCACAAGCTGGGGATGCTGCAAGGCAAAATCGATCCTAACCTTTACAGCACCATCGCCAACCGCTTCCAGACCAGCACGGGCAGCGCCATGGAGCCCGCTGCCGGTCCCAGCGTGGCCCTGGATGTGGAGCCGACCATCCTCGAAGACATTATTCTTCAGGCCGAAATCTATTTGCAGTACGGCATGCGCTCCAAAGCGGTGGACCGTCTGGAGCGCGTTCGCAGGCTGTTTCCCGGAGAAGAGAGCAGGAACGACAAGCTGCGCCAGCTCTTCCTGAACGCGGGCATGGTCCCCAAGGCAGCCACCGCACCCGCCGCGGCTGCGGCAGCGCCGCCGGAACCCATTCCGGCCACGGCTGCGGTTGCTCCCGTGGTACATACAGAATCCGGAATCGACGACTTTACCAAGGTCACGGACATTACCCGCAACATTCATCGGCAGGCCAGCGTGAAGGGCGTGCTCTTTACCGCAGTGAATGAGATTGGCCGCCACTTTAATGCCAGCCGCTGCGTGGCCGGGCTGTGTACTCTGGGCAAGCCTCCTTCGGCGGCGCTGGAGTACTGCGCGCCGGGCATTGCGCAGTCGGATGTAATGGCCATCGTGAAGCTCATCGCGGTGATGCAGCAGCAGGCGGCGAGAGGCCCAGCGGTGATTACCAATCCGCGCGAGTCCAGCCAGCTCGACCCCATGCGCGACCACGTGAACGCGCTGAATATTCAATCGCTGCTGGCGGTCCCGCTAATGGATGCGGGCGAGCAGTGCGGCATTCTGGTGCTGGAGCAATGCACGCCGCGTGAGTGGCCGCCGGCTGCGTTGATGGTGCTGAAGACCATCGCCGAGCAGCTGGTGCTGGCGGTAAGCAATGCGCGCATGCGCAGCCTGATGAAGACCCTGGCCGTGACCGACGAAAAGTCAGGGTTGCTGAAACGGTCTTCTTATCTCGACGTACTGCTTTCCGAGGTGCGGCGCTCCCTGCAGCAGCACACACCTCAGAGCGTGATGTTGCTGCATTTCGGCAAGGCGTCCGCGCTGAGCCGCGAGATTGGCGAGCCGCAGGTGGAAGGCATGATGCAACATGTCGGCCAAACCATCTGCACCCATATCCGCCAGAATGACGTAGCCGTGCGCTATGACCTGACGACCATCGCGCTTTTGCTCTCCGACACCAACGAAAAGAACGCGCTGCTGGTGGTGGACAAGATGCGCAAGGTGCTGGTCAGCGTAAGAATCCCCGGAACCGACCGGCCACCGATTTTGAGCATTGGCATTGCGGAAACCGCGCTGCAACCCACGTTCGATCCGGTGGACATTGTCACCGAGGTAATCAATCGCGCCGAGGCAGCGCTGGAAGTAGCCCGCACCGATGGGGGCAATAAGGCCCAGGCGCTGGCGCCTCGTCTTGAGGCGAATGCGGTGGGGTAGGGCTTACCGCGGATTTACGCGGATGTGCGCGGATCTAAAAAATGCCAGCGCCGGAAGTTAATCCCCCAAGGGCTGCGCATTCTACGATGTGCAGAGCATGAAAGAGTGACACTTTTTTGTGCCGCGCCTATCGGCGCTGGTTTGGCTTTTTATCTTTTCTTTATTTTCCAAATATCACTCTTGATACTGCATGATCTGGTATCATAGCCGGTCTGTCAGGAGGATTATTTGCATCGGCTGCTGCTATGCTAACCAATCCATCTTCGTAATAGCTGTATCTCCACCCCTCCTCTTCAACACGTAGAGGCCCCTTATTTCCCCTAAGCGTGATACCATCCATGAATCGTTTATGGCATTCGTGTTTGAGTTGCTCTGTTAATTCGCCGTCCTGTAATTTCTCCCGTAAAATCATAAGATTTGGCCTGTACGCCTGCAGACCAGCAAGGACTAAAAAAATCAGGGCCTTAAAAGTTTCCCTAACAGATGAGAAATATGATGGCGTGTCACCAAAGGTTTGACGGACTAGACTTGCAATCGGGATCATGAGTTTGTCAGGCAACTGTTCTAAGTGATCCCAATCCCCATGTGCAAATCCATTTCTCGCTTTGCGAGCAAGATCGGCAGCTTGTAATATGTGAGGTGGAATCAGCCGAAGAGCCTTTAGCATTTCAGACTTTTGCGAAACGGTAAAATTATCTCGCGCTTGATATCCGGGAGCAATTGCTTCTAATAGCACATCAAGATGCTTTTCAATCACGATTAGCGAGAACACAGCAAATGAACGGTCATCGCCTGCGGCATAAATGCGTTGTAAAAAATCTGGCAATTCGTTATGGCTCAACCGATAGTCTATGAAAGGTTCCGTGAAAATAGATTCTCCTTTCGAACCCGTAAAAACACCTCCATCATTTGGCATGTACTCCCCTTTCTTGAACTCCTCCATTATGCTCCCTCTTACAGGCCAATTTAAAAGTTTTGAAGCGCGGTGCTTGTGCGGCATATGCACTCTCCGCTGATATTGCTCCTCCGACGCTGGCGCTGACGTGTTAGTTTGGTGGCTTCGCGCCGTTCGCGCTTTTGCACAGCCGAGGGCGGCTGTGCCACATGGCTATCGTTGTGCTGGCAGTTTCGTGGACTACTGACGGCAGCGGGAATGTTTTATCTCAGAATTGATGCAATGAAGCGCGATGCGCTTGTGCGGCAACAAACGCTCTCGGCTGTGAGGCGTGTGTCGCGCCTCCGGCGCTCGAAAATCCTAACCAGCTTTCCCAGCGCTTACGCGCTGGGCTAAATAATTCCGCGCCTCTGGCGCTGGGGTTTTGTGCTTTATGCACGCCGTTTTCCTCCTTAATGTTGAATATAGCGCCGCAATGTGTGGTCGACCGTCAGATGGGTTTCCAGCGCGGGATGGCGCTGAGAGTGACAAGTGGCTTTGGGTCGCTGCGCCTTCGGCTGCGCAACAGCCTGCGGCAGTTCGGTGCGGGGAATTCTTTTGCTTACCCAGCACTTAGCAACTATGGCGCTTTGCGCCGCAGTTGCACGTGCTGGGCAAAGTTCGGTCGTCCCTACGGGACTGGATTTGGCGGGTTTGCAGCGTTTTTTGTGCATATTGCCGTGGCCGCGCCGCTGACGTCAGATGTACCTGTGGGAGCCAGGTGATAGTGAAGGAATGGATCTAATCTTTCTGTCGCTGCGCGCATTCGCGCCGTGGAAGAGTTGGTGGCTTCGCGCCGTTCACGCTTTTGCACAGCCGGGAGCTCCTCCACCCCATCACGCGCAAACCCAGCGCGCGATGGGGACCCCGGGCTGTGTCACATGGCTTTCGTTGTGCTGGCGGTTTCGTGAACTACTGACGGCAACTGGATGGTTTTATCTCAAAATTGATGCAATGAAGCGCGATGCGCTTGTGCGGCACGGCCACTTTCGGCTGTGAGGCGTGTGTCGCGCCTCCGGCGCTCGAAAATCCTAAACCAGCTTTCCCAGCGCTTACGCGCTGGGCTAAATAATTCCGCGCCTCTGGCGCTGGGTATTGGTGAGGGAAGCAGGCTTGATCACCATTAGATTGTTTCCGTTAGTTGTTGCAGCTGGTTGCTCAGTATGGATGTGAGGTACGGGATTTGGTACAACGAATTCGCATGGTCAAAATCACAATTTCTTAGTTATGGCCTGGATTTACCGCTTGTGATGTAGCCATCTGAATATCAGTTTTAGCGGCTGCGTTTGAACCTGCCACAAAAGCGGAACTGGTCCGTACTGTGGACGCGACTGTTTGTTGTCTTTGATTGTTTTGCGGGCGGCCTTGAGAGTGAGGCCTGTTTGGGCCACGCAGCGGGCTGCGGCAGAAGTATGTTCGCACAGAATTCCCAAGAGCAGATGCTCCACATCAATCCAATAGTCACCCAAACGATCTGCCTCCTGAGCGGTCCACGCGAGTATCTTTTTGGAGGTAGCCGTAAGCCCCGGCCCGAGCGCGTTTTTAACTATATTCGCGTCCTCGCGCTTCCAGGGGCGACCGCGAGAAACAGGAAAGTTGTTCTGCAAATGGAAGATAGTTTGGGCCCGCGAACTATCCTCCCAGAGCATCCCCTGCAGGAGATTTGTGGAGCAGATCATTGTGCCCTCATTGAGAACTGCAATGGCATGGGCAAAATAGACTGCCCGCCGGGCCGATTCTGTATAGCGCTTGAACATGTTAGAGGCAATTGTAATGGAGCAGATTGTTTGCCGCTCCTGGCGTGTGGCGCAAGGGAGCCATTTTCCCCAGCCCTTACGCGGGGAAGAGTTGGTGGCTTCGCGCCGGTCGCGCTTTTGCACAGCCGGGGGCGCCTCCACCCCATCCCGCGCAAACCCGGCGCGCGATGGGGACCCCGGGCTGTGCCACATGGCTCTCGTTGTGCTGTCAGTTTCGTATACTACTGACGGCAGCGGGAATGTTTTTATCTCAGAGTTGATGCAATGAAGCGAGATGCGCTTGTGCGGCAACGTCCGCTCTAGGCTGTAAGGCGTGTGTCGCGCCTCCGGCGCTCGAAAATCCTAACCAGCTTTCCCAGCGCTTACGCGCTGGGCTAACGTATTGCCGCGCCTCTGGCGCTGGGTGTTGGTGAGGCAAGCAGGCTTGATCACCCATTAGATTGTTTCCGTTGGTTATTGCTGTGGTAGTTTGCTCGGTGGGTGATTGACCTATCAAGTCTCCACGGACAAGCGCTCCAGCATTACCAACGATCCCAACCGCGATGACGATCCGGAATATATTTTGCGTTTGATCGGACAGGTGATTACCGTGAGTCTGGAGACGGTGAAGATCGTGAACGCTCTACCGGATTTAGGGCTGCCGCAGACAAGCGACGCAAAGACGGCTGTCGCTATTCAGTGTGAAGTTTCTGTCGCGCTGCGCTTTCGGCCTGCGGGGCAAGGAAGGCATTTTTTCCAGCCCTTACGCGCTGTGGAAGAGTTGGTGGCTTCGCGCCGGTCGCGCTTTTGCACAGCCGGGGGCACCTCCACCCCATCCCGCGCAAACCCGGCGCGTGATGGGGGCCCCGGGCTGTGCTACATGTGTATCGGAGCTATGAACGTTATCGTCATCTGACGATTTTTTCCAGCTCCACTACTTCCAGGCCTTCGGGGCATTCTTTCCAGTTGTGGCGCCAGCAGACGATTACGTCGCACTGCCGGGGGTCGTGGCCGTGGCGCTCGAAATTTTTGCTTTCGTATTCGAATTCGATTCGCTGGCGCTGCCAGCGTCCGGGCTGGACTTCGCGGCGGGCTTCGCAGTCGGGGAAGTTGCCCTGCAGCGATTCCACCTGAAAGCCCAGCTCGGCGGCGAGGATTCCGAAGAGGAAGACCACGCCCAGTTCGTTGACCGGAGCGTTGGTGAGCGGAGAAAGGTCAAAGGGCTGGCCCATGACTGGGCGGTCGCGTTTGAGGCCGTTTTTTACCACGGAGGGCACGGAGGCACACAGAGTAGATGCGGAGGTTTGGGCGTGAATGGTGGGCTGATTTTCTTTGGGTTCCTGATTGCCTGCCGTGGCCAGGGAATTTCTTTGGATTAACTGCCAGTTGTTTTCTCCCAGCAGGGTGCTGACCACGAGGGCGGCCACGGCTTCCGTTACGCGGCGCTTGCCGGCTACCGGGCCGGGGAGCTGGGTTAGGGACGAGGCCCAGCGCATGGCGATCATTTTGTCGGGTGAATCAGGGGATGGGATTTCCGGAGAAGGCTGAAGGGCTTTGGGTGGGCCTGGTTTGCGGCCATGCCGTCTTTGGGGGCGGGTGATGACCGGGCCGCCGATTTTTTGCCACGAGCCGAAGCGGTGAATGAGCGCCTGGGCGCTGTATTTGCCTTCGCGGGTGTATTCCGCTTTGGTGGGGCGGCGTCCGACTTTCTTTTTGACTCGTCTCCAGTCGCGCAGCAGGTCTTTGGTGGTGATTTTTCGACCTTTGGGGTGGGGTTCGAGTCCGGCGGCGCGGATGGCCTCGTTGAAGGAACGGAATTTGAGCTGCACACGGTAGTAGTTGATGCCGGTGACGCGGTTGAGCTCGCCGCGCTTGGGGATTTTGCCCAGTTGCCCGGCGGCGCGGCGAAGGGCGGCGATGATGTCGGCTCGCTCCATGATTACGGCGAATGATAAGCGAAAATATTATGAGTTGGCAAGTGGCTTTTGGTCTGAGATTGGCGGTCGATATCAAGATCCCAAAGTCGACCGGATCACTACTGGAAATAGCGTACTCGCTTATTTTTAACCAGTTACTAAATGGATGGTAAACTCTCATGGGGCCTGACAGCTAAAAGGAAATGGTTATGCCATTCGACGTCTGTAGCATAAGCCACAGGAGAAGAGAGCATTATGGATGTTGAATCAAGGCGCAAGTTTCAGTATGGCTTTGTTTTAAGAGAAATAGATTTACGTCGTCTTATAAACGAAGCAACAGAAGAATTGCAAAAAATCGCACAATCGACACTCAGCCCACCACGTTACAGGATGAAATTTCGAAACGGTGTTTTTGCAGATACAGCTTCGATTGATCAAGTCCTTGAACACGAAAATTGCGGTTCGACACAGATTAGTCGATTAGAATGCCATCTTTCTAATGCGAATATCGAGAATGGCCACGACGAACCGAGCAACATTTTACTTGAATTTATTAATGCAGACTTGGATGACGAGCCGGGCAACACATCCTTGCGCTGGCATGTTTTTGGCCACAATAGAGATTGGGTATTCGTTACTAGTTCACGATTGGAAGACAGGTTCAAACAAATAAAACGGTTTTCATTGAATCAGATAAGCAGGCGCACATTTCAGATACTTCCTCTTATGTTGCTGCAAGGGATCATATTAATCACACTGCTCCTAAGCCAGTGGCATCCGTTACACAAACCCACACTCCCTAGCGAGATGCTTGAGCGAGCATGGCATAGTGGAGAAATCCGAGAACCCATTTCAGCCATGGTGTTTCTTCAGGCCCAAATAGAGAACCGACATCAGGCAGATGAATTTTCCTTATTAAAACCCTTGATGTTTTTTATGGGACTAATCGTGGCCGCATGGGGCGTCTGGCTTTTTTTTATAAGCTGTATCCTGTCTATAATTTTTGCTGGGGAGATTATGTCTCGGAGTTTCAAAGAAAAGAATCTCGTAGGAAGTTTTGGCTTGGAGTTGTAGTTCTTGGCTTGCTGATATCTATTATCGGAAGCATTGTTGCCAACAAAGTCTCATTCAAGTGGTGATTGTAGGGCATGGCGTGTACATTATTAGGCTTTACGTAATTTTGGGCTTTCGCACACCCGAGGCTCCTCCACCCCATCACGCGCAGCCGTGGGCCTTTAATTATGCCTGCAATCTTTAGTGTCGCCCCTCTGGGGCTTTCGTTCTTCCGGATTGCTTTCCCAGCCCTTACGGGCTGGGCTCAATAATGCCGCGCCTGCGGCGCTCAAAAATCCTGTTCAGACACGTCTTCTCCCTGGTGCTTGAGCGCTGCGGATTGGCAGCAGGTCTTTCCCCACTATGGAACTCCTTATGGCTGTAGGGTTCCCTCCCCTTTGGTCGGGATTCGAACAAAAAAAAGGGCCGGGGAAATTCCCGGCCCTTGAATGAATGGTTTGTTTTACTCGGCGGCCATCTCTTCGGCTTCGCCTTCCTGGCGGAGCAGTTCGAGAGCGCGTTCGGCTTCGGCGTATTCGCGGGAAACTTCTTCCTGCACTTTGGCCGCTGCCTGTTCGAGCTCGGGTGAGAGGCGGACGTTGCGGTAGTGCTCGAGGCCCGTGCCTGCCGGAATCAGGCGTCCGACGATCACGTTTTCCTTGAGGCCGCGGAGATGGTCGACCGCGCCATTGATGGAGGCTTCCGTAAGTACGCGGGTGGTCTCCTGGAAGCTGGCGGCGGAGATGAACGACTCGGTGGAGAGCGACGCCTTGGTGATGCCAAGGAGCATGGGGCGACCCGTTGCCGGGCGGCCGCCATTGGCGATCACGCGTTCGTTCTCTTCGCGGAAGCGGAACCTGTCGATCTGCTGTTCGAGCAGGAACGTGGTATCGCCCACGTCTTCCACTTTCACCCAGCGCATCATCTGGCGGACGATGACCTCAATGTGCTTGTCACTGATGGTCACACCCTGCAGGCGATAAACTTCCTGGATTTCGTTTACCAGATATCCCTGAAGTTCCTTTTCGCCCAGCACGGCGAGAATGTCGTGCGGGTTGAGAGGACCATCCATAAGCGGCTCGCCGGCGCGCACGCGCTCGCCTTCCTGCACATTGATGTGGACGCCCTTGGGCACGGAGTATTCCTTTTCCGTACCGTTATCGGCCACCACGTAGATTTTGCGCTGGCCTTTGGTGACTTCGCCGAACTTCACCACGCCATCGATTTCGGTGATGATGGCGGTTTCGCGGGGTTTGCGGGCCTCGAAGAGCTCGACCACGCGGGGCAGACCGCCGGTGATGTCCTTGGTTTTGGTGGTTTCGCGCGGGATCTTGGCCAGCACGTCGCCGGGGAAGACCTCGTCGCCATCCTGGATCATGAGGTGAGCGCGCGAGGGCATGAGATACCGGCGCATGCTCTTGGCCTTGATCACAATGGCGGGCTGGCGTTTTTCATCCGGCGATTCGCCCACGACGTGGCGCGAGAGGCCGGTGACTTCGTCCACTTCTTCGTGGAGCGTGACGCCTTCCTGCAAGTCCTTGAACTGGACGGTGCCGCCGATTTCGGTGAGGATGGCGAAGGTGTAAGGGTCCCACTCCACCATGACCGCACCCTGATTCACCATTTGGCCTTCGGCGACTTTCAGCTTGGCGCCGTAGACGACCGCATACCGTTCTTTTTCGCGGCCTTTTTCGTCCACGATGACGAGGGAGCCGGCGCGGTTCATTACGACCAGGTCACCGGATTTCGCCTTGACGGTTTGCAGGTTGATGAAGCGCACGATGCCGTTGTTGCGGGCTTCGAGGCGCGACTGCTCGGAGACTCGCGATGCCGTACCACCGATGTGGAAGGTACGCATGGTGAGCTGCGTTCCCGGCTCGCCGATGGACTGCGCGGCGATTACGCCCGTGGCCTCACCCAGCTCGACCATGCGGCCGGAAGCCAGGTTGCGTCCGTAGCAGGCGATGCAGACACCGCGGCGCGATTCGCAGGTGAGCACGGAGCGGATCTTTACCCGCTCGATGCCGGCAGCCTGAATGGAGCTGGCCAGGTCTTCAGTGATTTCCTGGTTGACTTCCACGATGGGGTTGCCTTCGTAGTCTTTGATCTTCTCGAGCGATACGCGGCCCACGATGCGGTCGCGCAGCGGCTCGATGATGTCACCGGCTTCGACGATGGAGCCTACGTAGATGCCGTCGACGGTGCCGCAATCCTGCTCGCTGACGATGACGTCCTGCGCGACGTCAACGAGGCGGCGGGTGAGGTAGCCGGAGTCGGCGGTCTTGAGCGCCGTATCCGCCAGACCCTTGCGGGCTCCGTGCGTGGACACGAAGTACTCGAGCACGGTGAGCCCTTCACGGAAGTTGGCGGTGATAGGCGTCTCGATGATTTCGCCCGATGGCTTGGCCATAAGTCCGCGCATACCGGAGAGCTGACGAATCTGCTGTTTCGATCCGCGAGCGCCGGAATCGGCCATGACGTAGATGGGGTTCATGTCGCCCGATTTGTCGAGCTTCTGCATGTTGCTGAACATCTCGTCGGCGACCTTTTCGGTGACGTTCGACCAGATTTCAACGACCTTGTTGTAGCGTTCGCCGTTGGTGATGGCTCCGTCAAGATACTGCTGCTGGACGGCGACTACCTGCTTTTCGGCTTCCTTCACCAGGCTCTTTTTGTGCTCGGGGATGACCATGTCATCAATGCCGATGGAGAGACCGGCGCGCGTGGCGTAGCGGAAGCCAAGCTGCTTGACCTCGTCGAGCATGCGGACGGTGGTTTCGAGGCCGAACTTCAAATAAGTGAAGTTGACGAGCTGGCCGATGCCCTTCTTTTTGAGCAGGCCGTTGATGTACGGCATGCCTTCGGGAAGATGGTCATTCAGGATGGCGCGGCCCACCGTGGTGTTGATGAACTGGCGGTCAAACTGAATGGGGTCGGTGTGGATGATGTCCTGATCGTCATACGCCTGGGTCAGGTCGACGACCTGGCCGGTGTAGCGCAGGCGGATGGGGGAGAGCGTCTCGACGCCGCCGGCTTCGAGAGCGAGAAGGACTTCGTCAATGTTGGCGAAGGCGCGGCCTTCACCTTTGGCGCCGGGCTTGGCTTTAGTCAGGTAATAGAGACCGAGCACCATGTCCTGCGTGGGGACGGTGATGGGCTGTCCGGACGCGGGGGACAAAATGTTGTGCGAAGCGAGCATGAGCACACTGGCCTCGACCTGGGCTTCCGGCGAGAGCGGGATGTGCACGGCCATTTGATCGCCGTCAAAGTCGGCGTTGAACGCGGTGCAGACCAGCGGGTGGATCTTGATGGCCTTGCCTTCCACGAGTACCGGCTCAAAAGCCTGAATGCCAAGACGGTGCAGCGTGGGAGCGCGGTTGAGCAGCACGGGATGGTCTTTAATGACCTCTTCGAGGATGTCCCAGACGATGGATTCCTGCTGCTCCACCAGCTCTTTGGCCTGCTTGATGGTGGTGCAGTGGCCGGTCTGTTCGAGACGGTGATAGATGAAGGGCTTGAAGAGCTCGAGGGCCATCTTCTTGGGCAGTCCGCACTGATGCAGCTTGAGCTCGGGACCAACGACGATGACGGAACGTCCGGAGTAGTCGACGCGCTTGCCGAGCAGGTTCTGGCGGAAGCGTCCCTGCTTGCCCTTCAGTGTGTCCGAGAGCGACTTGAGCGGGCGATTGTTGGCGCCACGCAGGACACGGCCACGGCGTCCGTTGTCGAAGAGGGCGTCGACGGCTTCCTGCAGCATGCGCTTTTCGTTGCGCACGATGACTTCAGGAGCGTGGAGGTCCATCAGCTTCTTAAGGCGGTTATTGCGGTTGATCACACGCCGATAGAGATCGTTGAGGTCGGAGGTGGCAAAGCGCCCGCCGTCCAAAGGCACCAAAGGCCTAAGCTCGGGGGGAATGACCGGAATAACGTCCAGGATCATCCACTGCGGTTTGTTGCCGCTCTTGCGGAATGCCTCCACTACTTTCAGCCGTTTGGCGTACTTGAGCCGCTTCTGCAGCGAGGTCTCGTTCCGCATCTTCTCGCGCAGTTCGACCGACAGCTCCTCTACATCCACGTGCTTGAGCAGCTCTTTGATGGCTTCCGCGCCCATCATGGCCTTGAAGCCGGTGGCTCGATACTGCTGGTCGAGTTCGCGGAAGCGTGTTTCTTCCTTGATGACCTCGTGTTGCTTCACCGGAGCTTCGCCCGGCTCGACCACCACATAGGATTCAAAGTAAAGAACGGATTCCAAATCGCGCAGCGAGATATCCAGCAGGTGGCCGATACGCGAAGGCAGCCCCTTGAAGAACCACACGTGCGAACAGGGCGAGGCCAGTTCGATGTGGCCCAGGCGCTCGCGCCGGACCTTCGACAGCGTGACTTCCACACCGCATTTGTCGCAGATTACGCCGCGGTGCTTCATCCGCTTGTATTTGCCGCACAGGCACTCCCAGTCCGTTACCGGACCGAAAATGCGGGCGCAAAACAGGCCGTCGCGCTCCGGTTTGAAGGTGCGGTAGTTGATGGTCTCAGGCTTGGTGACCTCGCCATGCGACCAGCTTCGGATCTTCTCCGGTGATGCCAGACTGATGCGGATGGAATCAAAATCGGCGATTGAGTTTCCCAGATCAAACGGACTTGAACGGTACAAGGTGTCCTCCTGCGGCTTTACGCTTGCCGCTTCCGGCTCCCGGTTTAGTTTGCAAACTTATTGTTGCAGTCTCAACTCCAGCCGGAAGCGTCCGGAGCTGAGACAGGGCGACAGCCGTTAGTCGGCTGCCGCTGGAGCGGCCTGCTTGCGGCCGCCGTCGAGACTCTTGATCAGCTCCACGTCGAGACAGAGCGCCTGCAATTCGCGAATCAGCACGTTGAACGACTCCGGCACGCCCGGTTCAATGGCGGCCTCGCCCTTTACAATGGCTTCGTAAATCTTGGTTCGGCCAAACACATCGTCGGATTTCGCCGTCAGCAGCTCCTGCAGAATGTAGGCCGCGCCATATGCTTCGAGCGCCCACACTTCCATTTCTCCAAAGCGCTGACCACCGAACTGCGCCTTGCCGCCCAGCGGCTGCTGGGTGATCAGCGAGTACGGTCCAATCGAGCGAGCGTGGATCTTGTCATCTACCAGGTGCGAGAGCTTAAGCATGTAGATGTAGCCCACGGTCACCGGCTGTTCGAATCGTTCGCCCGTCATGCCGTCATACAGGTCGGTCTTGCCCGACTCCGGCAGGCCGGCTTCGCGCAGCATGGATTTGATTTCATGCTCACGGGAGCCGTCAAACACCGGTGACGCGAAGAAAACGCCGTTGGTCATGGTCTTGGCTGCGGCCACCAGCTCGTCCTCGTCCATGGCGGCAAACTTAGCAAGGAACGGCGTGTCCTTGAAGATGCTCTTCAGTTCGCGCCGGATCACTTCTTCGCGGGTGTTTTCCTTCAGGAATTCCGTAATGCGCTGGCCCAGCTGATAACCGGCCCAGCCCAGGTGCGTCTCCAGAATCTGACCGACGTTCATACGACTGGGAACGCCGAGTGGGTTAAGCACGATCTCAACCGGCGTACCGTCCGCAAGGTAAGGCATGTCTTCTTCAGGAAGGATCCTGGCGATGACACCCTTGTTTCCGTGACGTCCGGCCATCTTGTCGCCCACGCTGAGCTTGCGCTTCATGGCGATATAGACCTTCACCAGCTTGATCACGCCCGGAGGCAGCTCATCGCCCTTTTGAAGTTTCGAGATCTTTTCGTTGGTGATCTTGCGCAGAACGTCAATCTGGCGCGAGGTCATCTCTTCAATCTCGTCAATCTGCTCGTTGACTCTCGGATCCTTGTCGGCATACTTGATGCGCTTCAGGTTGCGCGTGGAAATCCGTTCGATGGTCTCACGGTCGAGCATAACGCCCTTGGTGAGCAGGCGTTTGTTGGTGCGCTCGTCGTGCAGGTCGGCCTGGACTTCCTTGTTGCCCAGAATTGCCTCCAGCCGCTTCAGCCGTTCATCGGTAAGGATTCGGATTTCGTCCGCAAGGTTCTTTTCCAGGCGTTCGATCTGCGCCGTCTCAATGGCTTTGGCGCGCTCGTCCTTTTCCTGGCCTTTGCGGGAGAAGATCTTCACGTCCACTACCGTGCCCTCGATTCCCGGAGGGCAGGTAAGCGAGGCATCGCGAACGTCGCCGGCCTTTTCGCCGAAGATCGCCCGCAGCAGCTTCTCTTCCGGTGTGAGCTGGGTCTCGCCTTTCGGTGTGACCTTGCCCACCAGGAAGTCGCCCTGCTTCACCGAAGCGCCAATGCGGATCACGCCGCTTTCATCCAGATCGCGCAGCGCGGATTCGCTCACGTTCGGAATATCGCGCGTGATTTCTTCCGGCCCCAGCTTGGTATCGCGGGATTCCAGTTCGAACTCTTCGATGTGGACTGAAGTGTAGTAGTCCTCTTTCACCATCTTTTCGGAAACCAGAATGGCGTCCTCAAAGTTGTAGCCGCGCCAAGGCATGAAGGCCACCAGCACGTTGCGTCCCAGGGCCAGTTCGCCCTTGTCCGTGCAGGGACCGTCCGCAATCACCTGGCCCTTGGTCACGCGTTCGCCTTTTTTGACCACCGGCTTCTGGTTGATGCAGGTGTTCTGGTTCGAACGCTTGAACTTGGTCAGCTGGTAAATGTCGCTGCCTACCTCGCGGGAAAGCTGTGTGGGATGGTGCTCGCCCTCCACGCGCACGATGATGCGCTCGGAATCCACCGAGTCAATAATGCCGTTGCGGCGGGCCAGCACTACAGCGCCGGAATCGCGCGCGGTAACGCCTTCCATGCCGGTGCCCACATAGGGCGCGGCGGCGCGCAGCAGTGGAACCGACTGGCGCTGCATGTTCGCGCCCATCAGTGCGCGGTTGGCGTCGTCATGCTCCAGGAACGGGACCAGCGAAGCGGCCACCGAGACCAGCTGCTTGGGGCTCACGTCGATGTAGTCAACCTCGTCGCGTGGAACCAGCACGGTGTTGCCGGCCTTGCGGGCGTTCACCAGATCATTGGCAATGCGGCCTTTTTCATCCAGTTCAATATTCGCCTGGGCGATAACGTGCTTGTCTTCTTCCCATGCCGAAAGATAGAAGGAAAACGGCTCGTGATCGATCGGTTTCTTGCGGCGCTCTTTCAGCTCCGCGTTGGTCTTTTCCATTTCCTTCGTTTCGATATGGTCGTTCACGCGGTACGAGCTGTCCCCGGCATTGACTACGGTCACAAAGTCCACCACCCGGCCGTCTTTAATACGGCGATAGGGAGACTCAATAAAACCATAGTCATTGATGCGGGCATAGCAGCTCAGCGAACTGATCAAGCCGATGTTCGGACCTTCCGGTGTCTCAATCGGGCAGATACGCCCGTAGTGCGTGGGGTGAACGTCGCGGACTTCGAATCCGGCGCGCTCACGCGAAAGACCGCCTGGACCCAGTGCGGAGAGCCGCCGCTTGTGCGTGATCTCCGAAAGCGGGTTGGTCTGGTCCATGAACTGCGAAAGCTGTGACGAGCCAAAGAACTCGCGGATGGCCGCCATCACCGGCTTGGCGTTGACCAGATCGTGCGGCATGGCCGTCGACATCTCCTGGTACACGCTCATCTTTTCCTTGATCGCGCGCTCCATGCGCACCAGTCCAATGCGGAACTGGTTTTCCATCAGTTCGCCCACCGCGCGTACGCGGCGGTTGCCCAGATGGTCGATATCGTCCACCGCGCCAATACTTCTGCGCAGCTTCAACAGATAACGAATGGTGGCGTAGAAGTCCTCGGGATCCAGCGTGCGCTTTTCAAGGTCGGTGGCGTCATTCTTCTCATACAGCTTGATATTGAATTTCAAACGGCCCACGCGGCTGAAATCGTATTTGCGCGGATCGAAGAACATGCCATGGAACAGCGCCGTGGCGGTATCCAGCGTCGGCGGATCGCCCGGACGCAGCTTGCGGTAAATCTCGATCAGGGCTTCCTGCGGGGTCTTTACGGAATCGCGGCGCAGCGTGGCGCTGATCACATTGCCCACGTCGTCGCGCTCGGGGAAGAACACATGCATTTCTTCCACCCCGGCGTCCATGATCTTGGCGAGCTTGTCGGCGGTAACTTCGGCGTTGGCCTCAAGCATTACCTCGCCGCTGCTGGTGTCGACCACGTCAGCCGCCACATAGGCGCCTTCAAGATCGGTGGTGTCGATATCGATCTCCGTGATCTTCGCCTTCTGAATTTCCTTGAACACGGCTGGCGTAATCTTGCGGCCGGAGTGCGCGATTTCGTGTCCGCTCTTGTCCTTGATGCTGTGCGCCAGCTTGAGCCCGGTCAGATTGGTCGGACGCTCCCCGGAGGGATCCAGCGTCCAGCGCAGCTTCTTGTCTTTCAGGCTGATGCGGTCCACGGTGTAAAACGTGCGCAGAATCTCCTCGTCGGCGCGCAGACCCAGCGCGCGCAGAAAGATGGTGCCCAGGAATTTGCGCTTGCGGTCAATACGGACGTAGAGAATATTTTTCTGGTCGTACTCAAACTCCACCCACGAGCCGCGGTAGGGAATGATCTTGCCGAGGAAGTAGGTCCGGTTGTTCGCGGTCTCAAAAAAAGCGCCGGGAGAGCGGTGCAGCTGGCTGACGATCACGCGCTCCGTACCGTTGATGATAAAGGTGCCGTTCTGGGTCATCAGCGGCACATCGCCGAAGAAGACTTCCTGCTCCTTAATATCGCGAATGCTCTTGTTGCCGGTCTCGGGGTCTTTGTCGTATATGGTCAGCCGGATCGTGACCTTGAGCGGCGCGGAATACGTCATCCCACGCTCCTCGCACTCGGCCACGTCGTATTTGAGCTGCAGACCCACGGGGTCGCCGCACTTGTTGCAGAAATCCGGCGTATTTGCGTTATACGTGCCGCACTTCTGGCAAAGCACTTCGCCAGGATGAAAAGGATCGGTGATTACCGTGTTGCCGCAGCTGCGGCAGGTGGTACGCAGATGATGCAGCCCTTTGAGGTGCCCGCACTTGCATTCCCAGTTGCCGATGGCAAAATCCACAAAGGCCAGCTCCGAGACGTTGCGAAAATCGCTGATGGGGAACACGGACTGAAACACCGACTGCAGACCGCTGTCGTCACGCTCGCTCGGCAGCTTGTCCATTTGCAGAAAACGATCGTAGGAGCGTTTCTGCACCTCAATCAGGTTAGGGATCTGCAGCGCTGCGGGAATTTTCGAAAAATCGAGGCGATGACGGAACACGCCACTCTTGTTGGACATGAAATAACTCCTAAAACCTTGGCTGTCTCCGGCCGCTCATGGCTCGCCGGAGAGGGTACTCCAAACTTAATCTTGCAATTCCGAAGCAAACCTGTTAACTAATGCATCGAAACATCGGGCGCGCGCGCAAACGGCCCGTCCGGGGGCAAAACACGAAAGGGCCAGCAGGAGACGAGAATTCCCGCTGACGCCGCAAAGCGAAATTGCAAACTGAATTGTGTTTTTCCGCGCCCGTCTGCTTAGACCGTTCTTAGTCCGCCCAATGCGGACCGGTTTCCGAAAAAAAAGACAGTAAATTACAGGCAGAAACGACCGCTCCCGGTTGAGTACAGCCTGCGTTCCGGGAGTAGCTTCCTGTCCTGCATTCAGGATTTCCTTAATTGGGAAAAGAGAACTACCGTATCTATTATAGATAACGGAAGCCCCCTTCCCGATTCAAAATTGCTGAGGCGCCCCCGGGGAATCCAGGGGATAACGGTGGCAGGCCCTGCCGGCCTGCCGGAAACCGTTACTTAATCTCAACAGTGGCGCCGGCCTCGACGAACTTCTTCTTGATCGTCTCCGCTTCTTCCTTGGAAACGCCCTCTTTCACCGTCTTGGGCGCTCCATCCACCAGGTCCTTGGCTTCTTTCAGGCCGAGGCTGGTCACTTCACGGACCGCTTTGATCACGTTGATCTTGTTGGCGCCCGCGCCGGTCAGGACGACGGTAAATTCCGTCTTCTCTTCCACCGGGGCCGCTGCCGCCGCGCCGCCGCCAGCCATCATCACCGGGGCCGCTGCCGCCGCGGAGACTCCGAGGCGCTCTTCAAGCTTTTTCACCAGCTGGGCCGCGTCGAGCAGGCTCAGCCCTACGATTTGTTCTTCCAACTGCTGCAGGTCTGCCATGTGTTTCTCTCCAATTTTTTTCGATCAGTTTGTGCTGATTCGCCGCGCGCCCTCATCGTGTTCCAATGCGCCCAGACAAGCGCCACATGAGTTTCCGCAACGAGAACTTGTCCCGGCGGCCGCACCTGCCGCCAGGAAAGACGGCCAGCTTAGCTGCTTGCAGCTTCGCCGGTCTCTTTGAACTTTTTCTTCTCCACACCCTGATTGATCACCACGGCCAAATCGCGGCCCACGGCGTTCATCACGGTCACCAGGCGCTGCGCCGGAGCATTCATCAGGAACAGCAGCTTGGAGTAAATTTCTTCCTTGGAAGGCATGGTGGCCAGAGCTTTGATCTCCGCTTGCGAGATCAACCGGCCTTCCAGAACTCCCGATTTGAAGGAAAGTTCCGGATTGTCTTCCACATACTTGTTCAGGGCCTTGGCCAGAGCGACCGGGTCGCCATCGGTATAGGCGATCGAGCTGACACCCTCAAGGTCCTTCAGGGCATCGGCTACCTTTGTGCCTTCTGACGCCCTCCTGGCCAGCGTGTTCTTGACCACCTGATATCTGCCGCCGGCCGAGCGCACCGTTTTGCGCAGCTCGTAATCCTTGGCCACGGTCAGCTTTGAAAAGGTGCCCACAATCATGCTGCTGGCTTTTTGCAAATCAGCGCTGAGCTTCTCAATTTGTTCCGCTTTTTTCGCTTTTGTGACTGCCATCTTCGAATCCTTTTCCTTAATAGCCGGCTTGCGCCGAGGTTACGCCTTCGACGCTGCCTCGACCCCGGCAGTGTCCACCGAGATTCCAGGCCCCATGGTCGAGGAAATGTATGCACCCTTGATGTATTTGCCCTTGGCCGCCGAAGGCTTGGCCCGGACCACGCTGGCGATCACAGTCGTTGCGTTCTCCACCAGTTTCTCCGCCGTAAAGGAAATTTTTCCCACCGGCACATGCACCAGAGCCGTCTTATCAGTGCGGAATTCCACCTTGCCGGCCTTGATTTCCCTGACTGCATTGGCGATGTCCAGGGTGACCGTGCCGGTCTTGGGATTGGGCATCAGGCCGCGCGGACCGAGCACCTTTCCCAGCCTGCCCACGGACTTCATCATGTCCGGCGTGGCAATCACGGCATCAAAATCCGTCCAGCTTTCTTTCTGGATTTTTTCCACCATGTCTTCGCCGCCTACAAAATCGGCGCCCGCGGCTTCGGCTTCGCGGACTTTCTCGCCGCTGGCCACAACCAGGACCTTCTTCGACTTGCCCAGACCGTGTGGCAGCACCACTGTTCCGCGCACCATCTGGTCGGCATGTTTGGGGTCTACGCCGAGACGAAGCGTAACTTCCACCGTCTCGTCAAACTTGGCGAACTTCACCTTCTGCAGAAGCGGTACGGCCTCTTCCAGCAGATACTGGCGGCGCTCTACTCCTGCCCGCGCCTTCGTAATATTTTTTCCTGTTTTGCGACTCATTTATTTTCCTTTGTCTCCCACCGCACCCAGGCTCTTCCCTGGGGCCGTGGTTGTGTTTTTTACCAGCTTTTGGCTTTTAGCACTTGGCCTTTAGCCAAAACTGTCAGCACAACCATGTCCGGCTAACGGCTAAGAGCTAAGTACTAAGGGCTGTTTTTTTATGCCGTAACTTCAATGCCCATGCTGCGCGCCGTGCCCTTCACGCTTCTTACGGCGGCTTCGAGCGACGCGGCATTCAGATCGGGCATTTTCTGCTTGGCGATCTCAAGAACCTGTTTCTCCGTCACCTTGCCCACTTTGTCTTTAATGGGATTCGCCGCGCCCTTGGCGATGCCCGCCGCCCGCTTCAGCAGAATCGCAGCCGGAGGCGTCTTGGTAACGAAGGTAAACGAGCGGTCGGTGTAGACGGTGATGACCACCGGAATAATCAGCCCTGCCATCTCTTTGTTCTGAGTGCGGGCATTGAACTGCTTGCAGAATTCCATGATGTTGATCTGCGCCTGGCCGAGGGCCGGGCCGACCGGAGGCGCCGGCGTTGCTTTGCCGGCTTCAATCTGCAGCTTAACGGATGTCTGTACTTTTTTCGGTGCCATGTCTCTCTACTCTTTTCAAAAATTCTCTTGCGGGTCTGCTCGCCTGCATCCTTGCTCTTAGCCAAACCGGCCGTACTACCTTGCCTGGCTAAAGGCTAAGAGCTAAGGACTAATGGCTATTAGCTAAAGGCCAAAAGCTAAGCACTAACGGCCGCCTTCAAGCCACCTTCTCTACCTGCCCAAACTCCAGCTCCACCGGAGTGGAACGGCCAAAGATGGTGACCATGACCTTCAGCGTCTCGCGGTCCTCATTGACTTCATCCACCTGGCCATTGAAGTTGGAAAACGGGCCATCGGTGATGCGCACGGTCTCGTTCTTTTCGAACTTGACCCTGATCTTTGGCTTGTCCTTGCCCACATTCACGCGATAGACAATCTGGTTGACCTCTTCCGTGGAGAGCGGGGTCGGCTGCTGGCCGGTGCCCACAAACCCGGTGACCCGGGGCGTGGATTTCACCACATGCCAGACGTTGTCATCCATGTCCATCTGCACCAGAACGTAACCGGGATAAAACATCCGCTCCACGGTATACTTTTTGCCGTTGCGGATCTCGGTGACCGGCTCCGTGGGGATCAGAACCTTCCCGATCTTTTCCTGCAGGCCGAAGGCCTGCACGCGGGACTCCAGCGACTCCTTCACCTTGCGCTCGAAACCGGAATACGAGTGGATGATGTACCACTTCATATTCGGGTTTTCGTGCTCACCGAGTATTGGCTGCCCGTCCTCGGACACGCCGCTGGCTTCGATTTTTTCTTCTGCTGCCATAGCTTTCCAACCTTCTGCTTTTACCGCGAGCGCTGCAGTACCCATTGCACCGCGCTGCCGATTCCCAGATCAATCACCCAGAAATAAGCCGCAAAAATCGCCACGGTGACGATCACCACCAGCGTCGTGGCCTGGACTTCCTTCCGGCTGGGAAAGGTGACCTTGCGTACTTCATTGCGAACGTCAGCAAAGAACCCCTTGGTGCGCGCAGAAAACCGGGCCAGCCCGCCCATGCCGCTCTGCTCGTCGCGCGTAACTGTTGCCGCTTTTGCCATTTGCTTCCTCGTGAACCAGCCGTTAGCTCTTGGCCGTTGGCCCCTCTGGCTCTATATGTTCGTTCCCGGCATTTCGGCTAAAGGCCAAAAGCTAAGGGCCAAAAGCCGTCATTCCAATTCTGGCAGGGGCGGAGGGATTCGAACCCCCAAGTCCGGTTTTGGAGACCGGCAGTTTAGCCGTTGAGCTTACGCCCCTGTAACTCAGCCATTAGCATTTAGCCATTAGCGCTTAGCCTGTCTCGCTGTGTCGGCGTTTATCGCCAACCACTTCGAGCGCTGGCTAAAGGCTTAAGGCTAAGCACTAAAAGCTGCTCCCTTACTTCACTTCCTTGTGCGCCGTGTGCTTGCGGCACCGCTTGCAAAACTTGCTGAACTCAAGACGGCCCGTTGTGGTCTTCTTGTTCTTCGTGGTCGAGTAATTCCGCTCTTTGCAGTCGCCGCACTGTAATGTAACAATCTCTCTCATAAAAACCTCATGGTTTCAGTCCGATAGGCTGTTCAGCCTCTAAAAAATCCACGGACAAAACATAATCCCACCGCACTAAAACAAGATGACCGCCGTCGTCCCGCTCAACCTTGATCCATATACCCAGATCATCGGTTTCATCCACATCCGTCAGCAAAGCTGGGGAATCAGCAAAATGCACTCCCGAAAGCTCCAGAACAGCACGCCCGTCGGAATCGAGCAATATCGAAACCCGCTGCCCGGCTATGTTCACTGGCGATCCAGAAGCCCCAGAGTCGTTCGCAAAATCCTGGTCAGCCTATCATCCGCCTCCGGCGAACCTGCCTCGAAAAGATCGTCGATCAAATCTTCCCTGATCCGCAGAGGCAGGGTTCTTCCGTTTACTTTTGCTTCTACTTCAAACTTACCCTGCCGGGCGCGGAGCACGACTTTTTCAATCGTCGCTTCCGAACCCAGCTCGCGAATCTTCTGATTCAGCAAACGGGCCACCATCTCCACCTTGACAAGAAGCTCGCTCTTGGCGCGCTGCCCTTCAAGAATCATCCGGGCATAGCCTTCTTCCGATGCACCCAGCTGCCGGGCAACAGTTTTTTGCGCTTCCGTTAAGGCCGGCAGATTCTCTTTGGGAATCTGCCGCACGGCCTCCTGAGCGCTTGCACTGCCTCGCGTACCGTCAACCGCAATCTGCATCGAGACCAGCCCTTTTACTGAATAATCTCGCTGATGGTGCCCGCGCCCACGGTCCTGCCGCCTTCGCGGATCGCAAACCGCAGCCCTTTTTCCATGGCTACAGGCGTGATCAGCTCAATCGCCAGTGACACGTTATCGCCCGGCATCACCATTTCCGTCCCCGCCGGCAGCTCCGCCACTCCCGTAACGTCCGTGGTCCGGAAGTAAAACTGTGGCCGGTAGCCCTTAAAGAACGGTGTGTGCCGTCCGCCTTCTTCTTTGGTCAGCACGTAGATTTCAGCCTTGAACTTGGTGTGCGGCGTGATCGATCCGCCCTTGGCCAGCACCATGCCGCGCTCCACGTCTTCCTTCGCCGTGCCGCGCAGCAGCAGTCCGGCATTGTCGCCCGCCAGGCCTTCATCCAGCTGCTTCTTGAACATTTCCACGCCGGTCACAACAGTTTTGCGCGTCTCGCGGAAGCCTACGATCTCCACTTCCTCGCCCACCTTCACCTTGCCGCGCTCGATCCTGCCCGTCACCACCGTGCCGCGTCCCGAGATCGAGAAGATGTCTTCAATCGGCATCAGGAACGGCTTATCAATGGCGCGCTCCGGCAGCGTGACATACTTGTCCACCGCCTCCATCAACTCGTCAATCTTGGCTTCCCACTGCGCTTCGCCGTTCAGCGCGCCCAGCGCCGAGAGCCGCACCACTGGAATGTCGTCTCCGGGGAACTTGTAGCTCTTGAGCAGCTCGCGCACTTCCAGTTCCACCAGATCCAGCAGCTCCGGATCGTCCACCGCGTCACACTTGTTCAGCGCCACCACGATGCAGGGCACGCCTACCTGGCGGGCCAGCAGAACGTGCTCGCGCGTCTGCGGCATCGGACCGTCCGTGGCCGCGACCACCAGTATGCCGCCATCCATCTGCGCCGCGCCGGTAATCATGTTCTTGATGTAGTCGGCGTGGCCCGGGCAATCCACGTGCGCGTAGTGCCGGTTCGCCGTCTCATACTCCACGTGCGCCGTCGCAATCGTGATGCCGCGCTCCCGCTCTTCCGGCGCATTGTCGATCGAATCAAAGGACCGGAACTGGATCTTCGGATTGTGCTTGCTCAGCACCTTGCTCAGCACCTTGGTGATGGCCGCCGTCAAAGTCGTCTTCCCGTGATCGATGTGCCCGATCGTCCCTACGTTTACATGCGGCTTGCTGCGATCAAATTTTTCTTTTGCCATATCCTTAGCCTCTAGCTCTTAGCTGGTTCTTTATTTTTTCGGCGCTGCGCGCCGGCCTGCTAAATTTCTCTATCGCGCCGCAGTCTTGCCCTGCACCTTGGCCACAATCTCTTCAGTAACGGAGCGCGGAGCTTCGTCATAGTGGGCAAAGTGCATGGAGAAGGTGGCGCGCCCCTGCGTATTCGAACGCATCTGTGTCGCGTAACCGAACATTTCGGCCAGAGGCACCAGAGCTTTGATAACCTGCGAACCCGCACGATGGTCGATACCTTCAATACGTCCGCGACGTGAGTTCAGGTCACCAATGATCGTACCCATGAATTCTTCCGGAACCACAACTTCGACCGCCATGATCGGCTCGAGCAGAACCGGCGAAGCCTTGCGCGCCGCCTCTTTAAAGCCCATGGACGCCGCAATCTTGAACGCCATTTCGTTGGAGTCAACGTCGTGATAGCTGCCGTCATAGAGAGAGACTTTCACGTCCACCATCTCATAACCGGCCAGAACTCCGCCTTCCATGGCCTGGCGAATACCCTGCTCAATCGGCCTGAAGAACTCACGCGGAATCGAGCCGCCCACGATCTCATTAACAAACTCGAAGCCCTTGCCCTTTTCGTTGGGATCGACGCGCAGCTTTACGTGACCATACTGACCAGAGCCGCCGGTCTGACGGATGTACTTGCCTTCCGCCTCCGCATGCTTGCGGATGGTTTCGCGATAAGCCACCTGCGGCTTGCCGACATTGGCCTCAACCTTGTACTCGCGCATCATGCGGTCCACGATGATCTCAAGGTGCAGTTCACCCATACCGCTAATGATGGTCTGTCCGGAGTCGGGATCGGTGGCCACCTTAAAGGTGGGATCTTCCTGGGCCAGACGACCCAGCGCCATGCCCATTTTTTCCTGATCACTTTTGGTCTTGGGTTCCACCGCCACCGAAATTACCGGCTGGGCAAACTCAATGGACTCAAGCAGCACCGGGGCCTTTTCCGAGCAAATCGTGTCACCAGTAGTGACGTTTTTCAATCCTACGCAGGCACAGATGTCACCGGCGAATATCTCACTGATTTCTTCACGCTTATTGGCATGCATCTTGAGCAGGCGGCCAATACGCTCGCTCTTGCCGCGCGTGCTGTTCAACACGCTGTCACCAGTCTTCAGATGACCGGAGTACACGCGAACAAACGTCAACTGGCCGACAAACGAGTCAGCCATAATTTTGAACGCCAGTCCGGAAAAAGGCTCGTCATCCGCGACCTTGCGAGCAATCTTCTTGTCCGGAGAACCGGGCTCAGTGCCTTCCGTAGGGGGAATATCCAGCGGCGAAGGCAGATAATCCACCACCGCATCCAACAGGGTCTGCACACCCTTATTCTTGAAGGCCGTACCGCAGAGCACCGGGAACAACTTAAGAGCGACAACGCTCTTGCGCAAAGAGGCACGCAACTCCTCGGGCGAAATGGTCTCGCCTTCCAGGAATTTGTGCAGCATGTCATCGTCGTTTTCGGCGACGCTCTCTACCAGCTGGGCGCGGAAAGCCTCTGCTTTTTTGAGCAGATCGGCCGGAATCTCTTCGACCTCATATTTTGCGCCCATAGTCTCATCTCTCCAGACAATCGCCTTCATGGAGATGAGGTCCACGGCGCCCTTAAAAGCAGCTTCCTGACCAATGGGAATCTGAATAGCTACAGGGCGGGCATTCAAGCGCTTGCGGATAGTATCGACGGCGTGCTCAAAATCGGCGCCCATCTTGTCCATCTTGTTGATGAAGCAAATGCGGGGAACGCCATACTTGTCCGCCTGACGCCATACGGTTTCCGACTGCGGCTCCACGCCATGCACCGCGTCAAACACGGCAACAGCGCCATCGAGCACGCGCAGAGAACGCTCCACTTCGGCCGTGAAGTCCACGTGGCCCGGAGTATCAATAATATTGATGCGAATATCGCGCCAAACACATGTGGTAGCGGCCGAAGTAATGGTAATGCCGCGCTCCTGCTCCTGCTCCATCCAATCCATGGTGGCAGTGCCTTCATGCACTTCGCCAATGCGATGGGTGATGCCGGTATAAAAGAGCACACGTTCGGTCGTAGTGGTTTTACCGGCATCGATGTGGGCCATGATACCGATATTCCGACAACGCTCTAATGGGACTTGTCTTGGCACGTTATTTATTCCTGATTCTCATCCGGGACGGCGCAACGACCACCCCGTTTACTGCTGTTAAATATTCAACTCAGGCAATCGCCTGGATTTTTACCATCTGTAATGCGCGAAGGCCTTATTGGCTTCCGCCATGCGATGGACATCTTCTTTCTTCTTGATCGCCGCGCCGCGTCCATTGGCGGCGTCCAGCAGCTCATTGGTGAGCTTGTCGATCATTCCCTTTTCCGCGCGGCCGCGGGCATAGCTCACCAGCCAGCGAATAGCGAGCGAGGTTCGCCTGTCCGGATTAACCTCAACCGGCACCTGATAGTTGGCGCCACCCACGCGACGGGTCTTCACTTCAAGCAGCGGCTTCGCATTCTCTACCGCCTTCTTGAACAGCTTCAGAGCGTCATCGCCGCCCCTGGCCTGCATATTCTCCATCGACTTGTAAAAAATGGACTGCGCGGTCGACTTCTTCCCGCCCCACATCATGGTATTCACAAACTTCGTCACCAGAGTGGAGTTATAGATAGGGTCGGCCAGCGGCTCCCTCTTCGGCACATGTCCTTTGCGTGGCATATCTCTTTAATCCTTAAGTTCTCAGTTCGCACATCCCTGGCGCTCTGCGCCCAGGACCACACCCGCTACTCAACGCGGGCGCTATTTAGGCCGCTTGGCCCCGTACTTGGAACGCCCCTGCCGGCGATTGGCAACTCCGGTCGCATCCAGCGTTCCGCGGACAACGTGATAACGCACGCCCGGGAGGTCCTTCACACGGCCTCCGCGAATCAGCACAATCGAGTGCTCCTGCAGGTTGTGCCCGACACCTGGAATATAAGTCGTAACTTCAATGCCATTGGTCAGGCGCACACGCGCGACTTTACGCAGAGCAGAGTTCGGCTTTTTGGGCGTCTGGGTATAAACGCGGGTGCAAACTCCGCGCCGCTGCGGACAGGCCTGCAGCGCCGGACTGGCGGTTTTATAATTTGGCGCCTTCCTGCCCTTGCGAACTAATTGATTGAATGTCGGCATAATTTCCTTCGTCCAAAAACCATTTGTCCGCAGACGGCCACGACCCAACGCACAAGACGCCGGGCGCCTGCTTCAAATCCCGTTCCCGGGACTGGCCGCCACTAACGCACAGCAGCCATGATTCCGCATGTATTGCGGAAAATATGTCTATACCATCCGGTGATGGGGTGACGACGGTGACGCCGAGCCTGTAACGGGGGCACTCCGTTTCGTCTTCCCTGATCTGCATACCCTTCACGGTGGAAGGTAGCGCAGACCGTTTCAGCGAGGTATGCCCCAATCGTAAGCTTTCAGGGGCACCTTACTCTGCAGCTTTACAAGTAACAGCAAGCTAAGTTGAACTCGCAGAACCTGCTTAATATAACAAGCGGAGAATGCGCCGTCAACATGTATGTACATTTTTTGCGCCGCGAGCGCGCACAGGCCGCCCGAAAAACCAGTAAATCAACAGCGACGACCGCTTCTTCCGCGCACGCAGCACGCCTTGAAGAAATCCCTTCCCGTACACTACACTGATGGTTCTTTCATCTTAAAGTTACAAATGTCCGCACGGGCTGGGCCCTGCGGGGAGGTCGAATGCGGTCTGTCCTTATATTTAGCGCCATCCTGCTCCTTGCCCTGGCCATTGCCGGGTGCGGATACGGCAAGAGTTCCACCGGCACGGTGACTGCAAATACGAACCAGGTCACCAATGTCACGGTAACTCCGAATTCAGTATCGCTAAACGCCGGGGACGTGCTTCAAATCACGGCTCTGGCGCTTAACTCAGCAGGTACGCCCGTCAGCTCAACCTTTACTTACAGTTCTTCCAACACGAAACTGGCCACCATTTCACCCACGGGACTGGTGTGCGGTGGCGTTTGGGATTCAGCGTTTGTTGTCTGCAAGGGTACGGACAGCCTGAACAATCCGCTTGCCGGGCAAACTGTAATCTCCGCCAGCGCAGCCGGAGTAACCAGCAGTCCGATTCCGGTTTCCGTGCATCCCGGTATTACCTCGATTACAGTTGGCCCGGCGACGGCCTGCACCGAAACTCCCACCAACCCGTGCTGCACTTCGATCACTCAGACACAGCAGTTCTCGGCCAAAGCTTTTCATAATGGCACCGACATCACCGCTCTGGTCGGCCCGATGACCTGGCAAAGCACCAATAATCCGGTGGCCACAATCGACACCAATGGAGTGCTGACAGCCCACGCTCCCGGATTGACCGGCGTCTTTGCCACCAACACCAACGTGTCTTCATCCGCGGTAAATTTTCGGGCCTGCATGCCCATTGAAATCCGGCTGCATCTGCCCGGGGACACGCCAGGGAATCTGACGACTTCGGCCAAAATAACCCAGGGGCAGACGCTCACGGTGGAAGCCGACTTCACTGACGAAAAGGGATTCTCGCAAAATTCGGCGCCCGTAACTATTTTGAGCAATAACCCGGTGGTGGCCACCGTTTCCGGCAGCATCATTTCGGCTCCGTCTTTTGGCGGCGCGGGAATCATTGCTGTTTGTACTCCTCCGATGTGCGGCGGCGGCATTAACAATCCGGTTTACAGCAATCTGTTCAGCGTGACCGTGCCCGGCGCCAGTCCCGCGACCACCGTGTATGCCACTACCACCTCCGCGCCGCCCAGCGGCACCACGCCAAGCATCATTCCCATCGACACCAGCAAAACTCCACCGGCAGCTGGAACGGCCATCACTCTTCCCGGCGTACCTAATTCGTTCATCGCGGACGCAGTGGGAGACATCGCCTATCTGGGCACCGATGCAGGCCTCGTCACTCTGGACATGAATGCCAATACCACCACTCTGGTCGGGGCCAATATCAAAGGAGTTGTGCTGGCGGTTTCCCGCAATGGCGATTCCGCCATTGTCGCCAACAATCAGCCGCCCGTGGGCCAGCGGCACGTGTCGGTATTTAACCGGCCGTCCTCGACTTTTCAGGATCTTTTCATCGATGGAGCCGTGTCTGCTACCTATGATGCAGACGGCTTTAAAGCCTACATCACGGCCAACACCGGAAAGGTATACGTGGTTTCGCCAGCGAACCCGCCGAACCTGACACCGGTAACTCTGCCCGCCATTGGAACCAGCTCCGGCAGCATCGCTTCGCTGGCTTCTGATCCTTTTGTATTCTTCGCCAACACTCCTGATGGTCTGGATGTAATTGCCACCTGCAATGACCAGAAGCAGGCATCGGGTCCGCCGACGAATACCACCACCATTCAACTGGTGGGTGCGGTGCCAAACAGCAACCTGATTGTGGCCGTGGACAACTCCGGCATTGATATTGAAACCGTAACCGTAAATTCAATCCTCAGTGCCAATCCTGCTCCGTTTACCTTTAACGGGACCACCTGCGCTCCCCCGGTCAGCTACAGCAATCAGTTTGTCGATTTCAACATTGGCCCTTTCACGGCCCACCAGCTTTTGCTGCCTTCGAATGGCACCGGCGGCACCAATGGTTCGCATATAGTTGTGCTTCCCGCGGGTACTCCTAAAGTTCTCGTCGCCATTCCCGGCTCCGGCGGCGCGGTCGTCCCACTGACTGGAAGCGGCGCTACCGAAGCTTTCAGCGGTGGCCTGACTCCCGACGGCAATACCCTCTGGGTGGGCGTGGGCGGCAGCAATACCGTGGACCAGATCAGCCTCACCAGTAACTCGGACGCAGTCCAGATCGCCCCAGCGTTCAAGAAAGCCGATGGCACACCAGCTACTCCTGATTTGGTTGTGGTGAAGCCAAAATAAGTAATTTGCCGATGTCTTCTTACCGTGGCCGTCTTGCTCCTTCGCCCACGGGGCACCTGCACCTGGGACACGCGCGCACTTTCTGGGTAGCGCATCAGCGGGCGCGCGCCGTGAATGGCGCTCTGGTCTTTCGCAATGAAGACCTCGACCTCGCCCGCTGCCGGCCGGAGTTTGTCAGCGCCATGTTCGAAGATCTGCGCTGGCTCGGCCTCGCATGGGACGAAGGTCCGGACATCGGCGGTCCCTGCGCTCCTTACGCGCAGAGCCAGCGGCGCGACTTCTATCTCGAAGCCTGGCGCAAACTGCGCGAGGGCGGCTTCATCTATCCCTGCCCCTGCTCGCGTAAAGATCTGGAGCGCGCTCTGCAGGGGCCGCATGAAGATGACGACGAAGTTCCTTATCCCGGTATTTGCCGCCATAAAATCTTCTCCGCGCGCGACTGGGAATCTCCTGCAGGCGTCAGCTGGCGATTCAAAGTGCCGGATGGCCGTCCACTGAAATTTCACGATCTCCATTTCGGACCGCAACAGTATCTCGCCGGAACTGACGTCTCTGACTTTCTCGTCTGGCGGCGTGACGACGTTCCTGCGTACCAGCTCGCCGTCGTCACCGACGACCATGCCATGCGCATTACCGAAGTGGTCCGCGGCGCGGACTTGCTGAAGAGCACCGCGCGCCAGCTGCTGCTGCTGGAAGCCCTCGGCTTTCCCGCGCCGCGCTACTTTCATTGCCCTCTGGTGCGCGATGAAAATCACCTTCGCCTGGCCAAGCGCCATCACGCACTGGGCCTGCGCACTCTTCGCCAGCAGGGAGCAGACCCCGAACAACTCCGCGCCCGCTTCGCCGCTGAACTTGACTGGCGAACGTAAATCGCGCTGGGCTGCAGAATGTCGGTTGTAAGCTGTCGGTTGTAAAATGTCTTTTCGCTCATGACAAAAGCCATAATCTGCCTGTTCTCTTTTTTGGCGCTCTGCTGTTCCGGCGCGCAGCAGCTTCCACCCGCTCCTCAGGCCCATCTCACCGACATCACCACCAGTGCGGGCTTTTTCAATGAGCCGGCCATTGCCGTGAATCCCAAAAATCCGCGGCAACTCGTGGTTGCCTGGCAGATCAACGCCAGCGCGGCATATTCTGACGATGGCGGCCGCACATGGACCATCGCTTCCGGTACCGCGCCCAAAGACTATCGTGTCTCCGGCGATGTCTCCCTTGCCTGGGACGGCAGCGGCAACGCCTTTCTCTGCTACATCGCCTTTGACAAGCTGGGCACGAGCAACTACTGGGCACAGGGCGCCACCCGCAACGGCATCTTTGTCCGGCGCTCGCCCGACGGCGGCAAAACCTGGGAGCCAAACGCTGTTCCGGTGATCGCCCACGAATCCACACCCAATATTCCGTTTGAAGACAAGTCCTGGATCGTGGCCGCTGCCTCCGGTCCGCACGCCGGCGACCTTTATGTCGGCTGGACTCAGTTCACTCTCAGCGCATCTGACATGCTGTTCTCCCGCTCCGCCGACAGTGGACGCACGTGGTCCGCGCCCATCAAGCTCAATTCCGTTTCCGGCCTGCCCCGTGACGACAACGGCGACCTCGAAGGCTTTCACGGCGTGGTTGGCCCGGACGGCACGCTCTACACCGTGTGGGACGACCGCGACGGAATCGTGATGGCCATCTCCCATGACGGTGGCCGCACCTTCAGCAAAGACCAGCGCATCATTCCCGCCGGCCCAGCTTATTTCGGAATTGCGGGCGTCTCCCGCTCCAATGGCTTTTCCCAGATCGGCATTGACCCGCACAGCGAACGCCTCTATGTGGCGTGGAGCGATTACAGCAACGGCGATGTCGACATCTTCGTCTCCTCGTCCGGCGATCACGGCCAGACCTGGAGCGCGCCCGTCCGCGTCAACAATGATCCTCTGCACAACGGCGCCGACCAGTTCTTTCAATGGATGGCCGTTGACCCGGTCATCGGGGCCGTGAATCTCATCTTCTACGACCGTCGCCAGAACAATAAGCTGGCCACCGTCACGCTCGCCCGCTCCGTGGACGATGGAAAGTCCTTCGCCAATTACACCCTGGATCCCCAGGCCTTCGAGCCCGAAGGCGATTTCCTCGGCGATTATCTTGCGATCACCGCATGGGACGGCAAAGTCTTCGGCGCATGGGCGCATCAGGTTTCCATCGAAACAAAAGACACCAGAGAAGCAAAAATGGAACGCGGCCGTCAAACCCGCACCATTCTCCGCACTGGCGTGGCCAACTTCAATCGGTAGGTCCTCAGTAAGACTTAAGATTACCCCGGTCATAAGTGCTCACTCCAAAGTAATCGGACAACTCTCGATTTTTGCTTGCTCATTCCTGGCTCTGGAATAAACTTTCATTTGCCTCCCCGATACTCAAGGCAGTCTGTTTGGAATTGATTCCGTGAATCATTTTGCAGGCCGCAACTCACAGGTGACTTACGTTGACGACACAACTGCAGCAGAATTCAGCCAAAGGACTTTTGGTGCGCGTTTGGGGCATGGATTCCGAGGGGAAACTCTTTGACGCCAATCTGCACACCATGGAAATCACCGATCTCGGGGCCCGGCTCGGCGGAGTCATGTCCAGTCTGCGCCGCGGCGCCATCATCGGCGTAGAGTGCGGACAAGGCCGCGCCGCCTTCCGCGTAGCCTGGATCGGCCAAAAAGGCACCCCCAGGGAAGGCCAGATCGGCATCCGCTGCCTCGAACAAAACAAAGACATCTGGGGCATCTCGCGTCCCTCCCGCTACTGGAAGCAGTAACCACCCACGGGAGCATCTAAAGCTCCAGTGAGCCACGTTGCTGTGTCCAGCACAAAGACAGACATCCGTATCGGCACCTCCGGTTTTCACTACCGGCACTGGGTCGGTCCCTTTTATCCTCCAGGGACCACCCCGTCTCGAATGCTCGAATATTACGTCCGCCATTTCGACACTCTGGAACTCAACAACAGCTTCTATCGCCTGCCCACCGTGGACGCCTTCGCCGGCTGGCGCGACTCAACGCCGCGGAATTTTGTCTTCGCCGTCAAAGCCAGCCGCTTCCTCACCCATAACAAAAAACTCAAAGACCCCGAAAGCGCCCTCGATAACCTTCTGCCTCGCGCCGAACATCTGGGCCAAAAACTTGGCCCCATTCTTTTCCAGCTTCCGCCCCGCTGGAAGGCCAATCCCGGCCGCCTTCAGGCCTTGCTGGAGATACTCCCGCGCAAGCGCCGCTACGCCTTCGAATTTCGCGAACCCAGCTGGATGTCCCCGGAGATCACCCGCCTCCTCACCCGCTTCAACGCCGCCTTCTGTATCTATGAGCTGGCCGGCTACCACACCGATCTCCGCCTCACCGCCGACTTCGCCTATGTCCGCTTGCACGGCCCGGCGGAAGTAAAATACCAGGGCAGCTACAGCCGGCAAAAGCTGGAAGAATGGGCCAGCCGCATCGCATCCTGGACGCCGCGCTGCGTCGTCCGCCTGCTGGTGGAAATGATCGAGCCATACAAGGGCCGCGTCTATGACCCATGTTGCGGGTCGTCCGGCATGTTTGTGCAGAGTGAGGAATTCATTGAGCGCCACGGCGGACGCATCGGCGACCTCTCCATTTACGGCCAGGAGTCGAACCCCACCACGTGGAAGCTGGCCAAAATGAACCTCGCCCTGCGCGGCATTGAAGCCAATTTAGGCCCGCACCATGCGGATACTTTTCGCAATGACGTGCACAAAGACCTTCGCGCCGACTTCATCCTCGCCAATCCGCCGTTCAACATGAGCGACTGGGGCGGCGAGAACCTGAAAGAGGATGTCCGCTGGAAATACGGCGTCCCGCCCGCAGGCAACGCCAACTTCGCCTGGGTGCAGCACATGGTGCACCACCTTGCGCCCAACGGGATCGCCGGCTTTGTTCTGGCCAATGGCTCAATGAGTTCGAACCAGTCCGGCGAGGGCGAGATCCGCAAAAACCTGGTTAAGGCTGATCTGGTGGACTGCATGATCGCCCTGCCGCCGCAGCTTTTTTACGGAACGCAGATTCCGGCTTGTTTGTGGTTTTTGACCAAAAACAAGAAAAACGGCAAGTTCTCGAATCGCGAAGGCAAGACCTTGTTCATCGACGCCCGCAAGTTCGGTGTGCTGACAGACCGCGTCCACCGCGACCTGACAAACGAAGAGATCACTCGCATTGCTGGAACTTACCACGCATGGCGAGGGGAAAAGGGCGCTGGTAAATACGCAGATGATGCTGGCTTTTGCAAGTCGGCCTCGCTTGATGAAATCAAGCAGCACGGGTTTGTGCTCACTCCAGGACGCTATGTCGGCACACAGGAAGTCGCGGACGAGAGTGAGCCGTTCGAGCATAGAATCAAACGACTAACAACGACCCTTGAAGAGCAGTTTGCTGCCAGTCACAAACTTGAGCAAAACATTAGAGCAAGCCTACGGGGCATAGAATGACCACGCAATCTTTTCCCGCCATGTGGAAGTTGCTGGCTATGGAAGATTGTATGTCCGCAATTATCGACTACCGTGGTAAGTCGCCCGAAAAAACTAAGCACGGCATTCCATTAATCACAGCAAAGATTGTAAAGCGTGGACGTATAGAAAAAGCTGACGAGTTCATTGCCGTAGAAGATTACGACGAGTGGATGCGGCGAGGTATTCCCACCGAAGGGGATGTTGTCATGACGACCGAGGCGCCCCTTGGCGAAATAGCTCAGCTTGACGGTCGGAAAGTGGCCCTCGCGCAAAGATTAATCACGTTACGAGGGAAACCAAATCTAGTTGAGAATAGATATCTGAAGTTTGTGATGCAATCGGAGTTCGTACAAAATCAGCTAAAGGCACGAGCTACCGGCACTACCGTACTTGGAATTCGGCAGAGCGAGCTTCGTAAAGTGCTCCTGCCAATACCATCCATAGGCGAACAGCGTTTAATTGGCACATGTCTCAGCACACTCGACGACAAAATCGATCTGAACCGGCGCATGAACGAGACGCTGGAGGCAATTGCGCACACAATTTTCAAATCGTGGTTTTCGGATATTGATTCGCTGGCCGATACATATCGAGAAAGCTGTACCCTCGGTAGATTTGGTGATGTGGCCGAGAATCCAAGGGATCAGGTCATTCCTGAAGAAATAGCCCCCGATATACCTTACATCGGGCTGGAGCACATGCCTCGGAAATCTATGGCGCTTGGTGAATGGGGAAGGTCGGGAGATGTTACAAGCAATAAGTTTTCTTTCGAGGCAGGGGACATCCTGTTTGGCAAACTCCGGCCCTATTTCCACAAAGTCGGAGTGGCTGCTGTTAAAGGAGTGTGCTCCACCGATATTTTGGTAATTCGCGCCAAGGCACCTGAATGGTTCGGCTTTGTGCTCGGACACTCCTACTCGGTTGAGATGGTCGATTTTGCCACTTCGGGCTCTACTGGAACAAAAATGCCGCGCACCAGTTGGAATGAACTAAGCCGCTTCAACATTACTATTCCGTCATATGAACTTCTAAGGGCATTCAATGAAATCATGCTACCGCTAGTCCAGAGAATCCAGTCAAATATTCATGAATCACGAACTCTTGCTCAAATCCGCGACACTTTACTGCCAAAGCTGATCTCCGGCGAGATTCGCATCAAGCAAGCAGAAAAGCTAATCGAGGCCCACGTATGAAACCGACTTCCCATGGCCGTTTAACCAAAGTTGACCTCCGCAAGGCATTCGCTACACCGTGGACGCACGCAATTGAAGCTTTGTATCAGGGCACGGCTTCAGCCGTGCCGCACGGATATTAAAATGGTCCGGGCTTCAGCCCCTGCATATGGCGATTCCCTCCCGCAATTCGGACGTCAGGGAAATCGTGGGCACAAGAGCGAGCATGGGGCGGCAATTGCCGATTCGCCGATCTTTGACAATGATGAAGCATGCAGAGGCTAAAGCCCAGTGCCCGTGGTACATTGGCGGCACGGCTCAAGCCGTGCCCTGATACAAAACTTTTAAACAACGAGCGCGAAATCCTTTGCTGCAGCAATCGCGTGATGAAGAAAAGTTTTACGACATCCGCATTTTTTTGAACGCTTCCGCTGGAAGCTGAGGTTACCGTTAAATTAAAAAGATTTGTATCAGGGCACGGCTTCAGCCGTGCCGCACCGATATTAAAATGGTCTGGGCTTCAGCCCCTGCATATGGCGATTCCCTCACGCAATTCGGACGCAAAGGAAATCCTGAGCAGCGAGCGTACGTTTTTCGTAAGTACCAGGACGAGCATGGGGCGGCAATTGTTGCAGTCCGAACGATTCGCAAATCTGCTGATCGATGTCCTGCGCTCGTATGTCATGGAGAAAAAGTTTGTGCTGCATGACTTCGTCATCATGCCGGACCACGCGCATTTCTTAATGACCCTCGACGCCACCATGAGCATTGAAAAGACCATGCAGCTGATCAAAGGGGGATTCTCGTTTCGGTTGAAGAAAGAACTGGGTTATACCGGCGAGATTTGGCAGCGGGGATACTCCGAAGTACGAGTGGAAGATCGCGCGAGCTTTTTGGCGCATCGCGACTACATTGATCAGAACCCGGTAAAGCAGGGCTTGGCGCGTACTCCTGAAGAATATCCTTATTGTTCGGCGCATTTGAGAATGATGAAGCGTGCAGAGGCTAAAGCCCAATGACCGTGGTACATTGGCGGCACGGCTAAAGCCGCGCCCTGATACAAAACTTTTAAACAACGAGCGCGAAATCCTTTGCTTCAGCAGTTGCATGATGAAGAAAAGTTTTACGACATACGCATTTTTTGAACGCTTCCGCTGGTAACTTAAGTTATCTGCAAATTAAAAGATTTGTATCAGGGCACGGCTTCAGCCGTGCCGTACGGATATTAAAATGGTCCGGGCTTCAGCCCCTGCATATGGCGATTCCCTCCCGCAATTCGGACGTCAAGGAGATCCTGAGCCGCGAACGTACGTTTTTCATAAGCACCAGGACGAGCATGGGGCGGCAATTGCCGATTCGCCAATCTCTGAGAATGCTGAAGCGTGCAGAGGCTAAAGCCCAATGACCGTGGTACATTGGCGGCACGGCTCAAGCCGTGCCTTGATACAAAACTTTTGAAAGACCCGAATGAACACCGGCGTAGTTGAATCCACCGTTGAAGATGCCGCGCTCACGTGGTTCCATGAGCTGGGCTATGCGATCGTCCATGGCCCGGAGATCGCCCCCGGAGAGCTCTTTGCCGAGCGCCAGAACTACGGCGACATCGTTCTGGTAAAGCGCCTGCGTGATGCACTAATCAGGATCAATCCGCACATCCCGCAGGACGCCATCGAAGAAGCCGTCCGTCGCGTGCTGCATCCCGAGACTGCCAGCCTCACCGAGAACAACCGCCGTTTTCACCAGATGCTGGTCGAAGGCGTCACGGTCTCATATCAGCGTGACGGCGAAACCGCCTACGATCAGGTCAATCTGCTTGATTTCAACCAGCCTGCCAACAACGACTGGGCGGCCATCAACCAGTTCACCATCATTGAAAATCGCAGCAACCGCCGCCCGGATATTCTCGTCTTTATCAACGGCTTGCCGCTGGGCATTATTGAACTCAAGAACATCGGCGACGAAAACGCCACCATCAAAGGCGCTTTCAATCAGCTTCAGACGTACAAAAAAGACATCTCCAGCCTTTTTCCTTACAACGAGGTAATGGTCGTCTCCGATGGCATTCACGCCAAGGCCGGAAGCCTCACCGCCGACTGGGAGCGCTTTGCTCCGTGGCGCACCGTGGACGGCAAAGATATCGCCCCAAAGAATGCTCTGGAACTGCCGACGCTGATCAAAGGCATGTTCGAAAAGAATCGTTTTCTCGATCTCATCCGCAATTTCATTGTCTTTGAGGACGATGGCGGTCAGCTCTACAAAAAAATGGCTGGTTACCACCAGTTTCATGCCGTCAATAAAGCCGTGGAAAGCACGGTCAAAGCCTCGGCCATTCGCGGCGACCGCCGCGCCGGCGTGATCTGGCATACGCAGGGCAGCGGCAAAAGTCTCTCCATGGTTTTCTATGCCGGCAAGCTGGTCCAGCACCCAAAGATGGAAAACCCCACCCTGGTGGTGCTCACCGACCGAATCGACCTCGATGGCCAGCTCTTCGGCACCTTCTCCCGCTGCGAGCACCTGCTGCGCCAGACGCCCGAGCAGGCCGAGAACAGGGACGACCTGGAAGCCTTGCTGCGGCGCTCTTCCGGCGGCGTGATCTTCACCACCATCCAAAAATTTTTTCCCGAGAGCAAAGGCCAGAAGTATCCCATGCTCTCCGACCGCCGCAATATTGTGGTGATTGCCGATGAGGCCCACCGCAGCCAGTATGATTTTATTGATGGCTTCGCCCGCCACATGCGCGATGCGCTGCCCCATGCCTCATTCATCGGCTTCACTGGCACGCCGATTGAAACCGACGACCGCAGCACACCTGCAGTCTTCGGCGACTACATCGATATTTACGACATTCAGCGCGCGGTCGAGGACGAAGTCACCGTCCGTATTTACTACGAAGGCCGTCTGGCGAAGCTGGAACTAAAAGAAGCCGAACGCCCCAAAATCGACTCAGATTTCGAAGAAGTCACCGAAGGCGAAGAAGTCGATAAGAAAGAAAAACTCAAAACCAGGTGGGCGCGTCTCGAAGCCATGGTCGGCGCCGATAAGCGCATCGCCCTGGTGGCGCAGGACCTGGTCGATCATGTCGAAAAACGTTTCGAGGCCATGCAGGGCAAAGCCATGGTGGTGGCCATGAGCCGCCGCATCTGCGCAGAACTGTATGAGCAGATCGTGAAGCTGCGCCCTGACTGGCACCACGACGATGACGACAAAGGCGTAATCAAAATCGTGATGACCGGCTCTGCCGCCGATGACGCCAAACTCCAGCCACACATCCGCAACAAGAAGCGCAGGGAAGAACTGGCCAAACGATTCAAGAACGAAAACGATCCGCTCAAACTGGTCATCGTGCGCGACATGTGGCTTACCGGTTTCGATGTGCCTTGCCTGCACACCATGTATGTGGACAAGCCCATGCAGGGCCACGGCCTCATGCAGGCCATTGCCCGAGTGAATCGCGTTTTCAAAGACAAAATAGGCGGTCTGATTGTTGATTATCTCGGCCTGGCCGATCAGCTCAAAAAAGCCATGGCCAATTACACTCAGGCCGGAGGCAAGGGCCAGCCCACGCTCGATCAGGAAGCCGCCGTGCGCAAAATGCAGGAGAACTTTGACGTGGTCAGGTCCATACTGCATGGCTTTGATTACTCAAAACATCTCACGGCAAAGCCCGCCGAGCGCCTGCAGATCGTCTGCGACGCCGCCGACTTCATCATTCCCCAGGAAAATGGCAAGCAGCGCTATCTCTCCTCTGTCGCCGCGCTCTCCCGCGCCTTTGCTCTCTCTGTGCCGCATGAAAAAGCCATGGCCGTCCGCGATGAGATTGGCTTTTTTCAGACCGTTCGCGGAACGCTGATCAAGAGCACTGTTGCGGAAGACGAGCGCAGCCCGGAGATGCTGGACTCCGCCGTCCGCCAGATTGTTTCCCGTGCCGTGGCTTCGGATGAAGTGATCGACATTTTCTCTGCCGCGGGGCTGGGCCGGCCCGATATCTCGATTCTGTCCGACGAATTCCTCGAAGAAGTGCGCCGCCTGCCCCAGAAGAACCTGGCCATTGAAGCATTGCGCAAGCTACTCAACGATCAGATCAAAGTACAGTCAAAGAAGAATCTGGTCCAGTCACGGCTCTTTTCGGTAGTGGGTCATTTTGAATTTCCACAGGCAATTTTGTATTTTGATATTCTTGCCTGATTGTGGCATCATGATTACATGCGTAAACGCTCAAGCAGGGGTGATGATTTCCAGAACGCTCTGAGAGTGGTGGAACAGGCAATAGGAGACCCCCTCAAGCCTGAGCCGCGCAAGCCGATACCATTTCCAGCAGCAAAGAAGATCAAGAATCCGGCTGCTGTAGCCCTCGGAAAGCTTGGCGGCATGAAAGGCGGCAATGCGAGAGCAAAAAAACTCTCTCCAGAAGAAAGAAGCGAAATAGCCCAGAAGGCCGCGAAAGCCCGCTGGGCTAGGGTTGAAAACAATATTTAGACTGTAGTCCGTACAGTCCGCTAAAGCGGGCCTACCTGACCTCCAAGCCAGAGCAGATCGCGAGTCTTAGCTGGCTTGGGGGTTTCTGTTTATAGCCCTTTGCGCAGTAGGCAACATACAAAGGGCTAGGCATTATTATTTTCAGATACATCACCGTTTCCTTTAAGTCATGCGGTTTCTGCTACTTCTGCTCCGCATGGATTATTTAGCAGAATCTTTGTTGACCGTGATACTCAACTCATCACCACCGTCTGATGAGTACATCAAATCAAAAATGTTTGCAGCCGTCTGGAGCCACTTTTTTCGGGCTTCAACTGGCCATTCAGTCTCAGGCTTGGGCAACTTATCAAGCAGTCCCTGAATGAATGGATGTTGCTCACGTTTCCTGTCCGTATTTGGGGCTTCGTCTCCCTCATCCTTCTTTTCCTCTTTTTTGGCTTCCGCTTCAGTTGTTGCCTTGATTGTTGGCATTACTAAGCGGTTATTGCCATAAGAAAAAAATCCAGATTGGGTAGCAGAACGCTGGAATACCTGACGGGCTTTGTCTTTCTGCTTTGGAGCTACTCCGAGATTCTCGATTGCACCCTCAAGCCCAGCATTAGGGGGCAAAGTAGTGCCCTTGAATTGGTCATAGATCGCCTTGTACAGGGGAATCGTTAAGAACGACTCAGCGCGAGCTGATTTTTCCTTCTCTGGGTCAACCACTCTTTGGCCTAGAGGAGCCAGAGAGACAGTTCCTCGATCATAGTTAATGAAGCCGAACAGCTTTGCTGTAATAAGGCGGAGATTGAATGCTCCTCCCGTTGCCGCTTGGTCGAGCTGTGCTGCAAGTTGATCTTTCTGGCAACTCGTCCCTCCAGCTCGGTGAACGCCCTTTGCGACTTCAACGGCATCGTCTTGATCTAAATAGGGGAATTTGATACTGGAACGCCCCTGCCCTGGCTCCTCGGACTCCGCGCTGTCTTCGATAGGCCTGACAACATCCTTGGTGCTCATATCTTGATACTCCTTGCCGACTTCCAGAATTTATCAAACAATACATGAGGACGCAAGTAAAAAATTGGCAATCTCGCAAGTTTTTCCGCAAACACTCAATAAAATACTTGACAGCTTAGGCGCTCAAGCATACAATTTACTCATTATGAACAGCTTAACTATCTCCGAACGTAAGCAGGTCGTAAATGCCTTAGTAGAGGGTAATTCCATCCGAAGCACCTGCCGGATGACTGGGCATTCTAAAGGGGCTGTTTTGAGGCTTCTGGCGGAGCTTGGGGCCGCTTGCGCTGAGTATCACGATAAGCACGTCCGCAATGTTCGTGTACGTCGTTTACAGTGCGATGAAATCTGGAGTTTTGTCGGCTCAAAAGCTAAGAATACCAAGCTGGACAAGAAAGCTGAGGGATGGGGCCATGCCTGGACGTGGACGGGCATTGATGCCGACACAAAGCTGTGTGTGAGCTATTTCGTGGGCGGGCGTGATACGGGCACAGCGCGGGAATTCATGCAGGACTGTGCAAACCGGATTCGTAACCGCGTGCAGATCACAACGGACGGATACCGGGCATATCTTGATGCAGTTGAAGACGCATTTGGAGTGGATATTGATTTCGCGCAGTTGGTGAAGATTTTCGGCGCTCCCTCAGTAGAGGAACAGCGCCGTTACTCACCTGCGCGTTGCATAGGCTCTGACCTAAAAGTGGTGAGCGGAAACCCAGACCCCAAGCATGTCAGCACGTCTTTTGCAGAACGGCAGAACTTGAGCATGAGAATGGGGATGCGGAGATTTACGCGGCTGACGAACGGTTTCAGCAAAAAGTTTGAAAATCACTGCCATGCGATCTCTCTGTATTTCATGTATTACAACTTTGCCCGCGTGCATCAAACCCTGCGGGTTACGCCCGCCATGGAAGCGGGACTCAGTAATCGTGTATGGACAGTGGAAGAAATCTGCAATCTGGTGGCACCCAAGAAGGCAGCATCAAGGGCGCAGGACACCGAAAAGGCTATGATTCGTAAAGCCCTTGGACAAAACAGAGAAGTACATAAATAACAAACAGGTGCAATTACGACCGTATATTGTCAGCCACTTCTTGAACCAGAGCTTTATATTCCCCATCGGACATGTTTTTAGGAGCAGAGCCATACTGCTTCATTGTCTCAAGCTGCTTGTCCACATATTGTTTCGCAATTTCAAGTTTTTTATCGTCGCTCATGATTCCTCCTGTGGGCTAAAGAACACTTTGTCGAGCATATATTCGCCAAACGCTTCGCGAAATCTTTTGTATCGTGCGTGTACGGTCTCCTGATGCTTGCGAAGCGTTTCATTTGGTTCAAGCATTGGCAAGAGCATTTTCAGAACGTCATCAGGACGAGGGGCATTTCCTCCGCAAATGTGGTCTCTGGCGGTAGTAAATGCATTATTGGCCATCATGACCCATTCCTGTTGGTGCTTTTCATACAGTTTATCGAATTTTTTGTCGATCAAATCCTTTAACTTCGATTCAGTAAGCCCCAAGCGCGTTTACCGCCTTTCAGAGACTCAGCAAGGAAATTATGGAGTATACAGCAGAAATTACAAGCGCAATCTGAAATATCAGTATTCCGTGCGTAACTGCCCAGGTATTATCCTGAACGGCCATAATGCAAACCCAAGAACTTGTAAATGATGCCAGCAGTGGAACCGCTCCAACTTTAGCGAATGCCCTAAATTTGTCTCCTCGCCTAATGTCGCTATATTCTGCCGCTTTAGAAAACAGGAATCCGCAGAAAACGAGAATCAGTCCGGATATCGTCACCGCAGCCGCCAGAATTCCAAGAGCCACGTCTTTTTGCATCATGACGGGGAATTTTACATCACGGGTTCAAATCCTGTGGAAATTCAAAATGACCCACTACCCTCTTTTCCGAGATGCTGCAAAAGAGTATTCAGAAATATCAGAACCGCTCTTTGGATACCGCCGAGATCATCGCCGAGCTGGTGAACATGGCCAGGGACCTGCGTGAATCGCAGAGTCGCGGCGAAAAGCTAAAACTGAGCGAGGAAGAGCTGGCCTTCTATGACGCGCTGGAAGTGAACGACAGCGCGGTAAAAGTCCTTGGGGATGAAACTCTGAAACAGATTGCGCTGGAACTGGTCGATTCCGTGCGCAAAAATGCCACCATTGACTGGACTGTAAAAGAAAGCGTGCGGGCCAGAATGCGCACCATGGTGAAACGTATTCTGCGCAAATACGGGTATCCGCCCGATAAGCAGGAAAAGGCCACGTTCACGGTCCTGGAACAGGCCGAACTGATCGCCAGGGATTGGGTCGCGTAAGTCCTTATGCTTAAAGGGCGACCGCTACCGGCAGCTGAACAGGAATGAGCGTTAGATCATAGCTGTTCAGCTACTGGTACGTATGGCTGGCAGCCGCTTGCGGCGGGCTTTATCGGCGGCGGCAAGGCACACCTCCAGCACTAGGGAATACATGCCGTCCCTGCCGCCGAAGTACGCATCATGCGTATGCGTATTACTGCCCGGCCTGGCGCGTTGGACCAATAAATCTCAGCGTAAGTATCGTGCCTTTTTTCAGCTTCACGTTGCGTTTGGGCGACATGAATGTCGATCCTGAAGGCTCATATTTGAGGTATAGATCGCGCAGGTCATTTGTGCTGGATTGGGATCGGGAAAAGGACGGGGTAAAGCGAGGGCTGTCCGCCTCCCTTTCCAGGTGGGTTGGCTGCGAAGGACGAGGGTCACCATCTGCGCGGGCCTGGGCGCTGGCCCCACTCTGCTGAATAGTTGAAAGTTTTCGCGGTGCCTCGGGCGGCGGGTCGCTTCGCGGCTCGATTTTTACGATCACTGCGTTGAAGAGCGCCTCCTGTTGTCCCTCATCCAGAACGACCTTATCAAACACAATGGTCAGGCTTGATTCGGCATGGTCTCCCGTGTGGACCTGCACTTCACTGATATGGCCGATCAGCGTTGCGCTGCCGGGTAAGCGGGAACCACCCTGGCCCACATGCGCTGCCACCGGGTCCCCAATTTGGGCCTTTCCCGCGTCCAGCTGCTTGCTCAGGGTTGCCGTTAGATAGTCGCCTCGTGAAAGCGACGCCACTGGGGCAGACGCATCGGGAGCACTTGCCCCGCCGGATGCGTTCTGGGGGGCGTTCTGCGCTCTGGCGCCCAGGGCCAGCAGGCCAGCTGCAAATACAGTGATCCAGCGCTTCTTCATCGCTACCTCCATCTGACTGCGGAGACAGGTTTTACGGAGTTAGGCCAAACAAGCGCATATTAAATATAAATATCCTGAAAACCGCAAGCACAATTATGTAAGCCTGGCGCAGCATGGGCGTTCGTTAGTTCATGGTGCTATAAATACGGATAATGTGTGGCAACACTACTGTCCGGTTAAAAGTCGAAGAGAATCAACTGGTTGGCGCTTTCGGCAAAATTGGCGTCCGGGTCGATAGTCTGAAGGGCGCATAAAATGGGCGTTTTCTCAAAAAGCGTGATGCTGAGAATCTGTAGAA
>WNFP01000080.1_pt1 | contig 86313 bp, 78 predicted proteins | sample 5400201 | NCBI WGS metagenome assembly WNFP01 (sample SAMN13153355, study PRJNA577476) | soil metagenome | isolation source: 115 cm saprolite under Madrone tree | place: USA:California | collected 2016-06-14
AATTTATGGCGACTACCGGCTTCGGCAATCGCTAGGCTCTCTGACAGCTTGCGGTAATCGCGCTCACTCAGGCCCTCGGTTCGGTATTCCTCGTCCTCCTCCAACACCTGTGAGAAGTGGATCGCGGCGAGGCGATCAATCTCAGTGTCAGACAGAGTGGTTTGTGGGGTGGCCTTCTGCCGTCGCCGTGCTTCGGCCATCTCTTGATCGAACTTGACCGACGCAACCCGCACCTTTTCCAGCGCCTCGCGTGGGTCACTGGTGCGAAGGCTATAGGTGTGTTCCCTGGCCGGCAGATGTTCGCGGAGGTCAGCAGGAATCTTTGCGCGGAACCAATAGCGGTTTCCGCGTAGCCATAGCCGAGGATGCTTTGCCATCTGCTCCATGCCCCTTGGTGTAACACTTTGGTGTGACACTTTGGAAGCGAGAAGCATTTGATTTCAGTCAGTTGCAGCCGCATCAATAGGTTAGCTGCCAACTGGCGGATGGGGTGAGATTCGAACTCACGGAGAGCTTGCACCCTCGCCGGTTTTCAAGACCGGTGCCTTAAACCACTCGGCCACCCATCCACTCTAGGAAAATCAAATAGTTAGACATGCGCCGCGAAGAACAAACCAAGACGGGCAGGGCGAAGTGCCACCCGACGGTCACCCAAAGCGCCGGCGAGTGCTATCACGAGGCACAGGGCCCTGCCAAGGCCGCGCCGATTGCCTGCGCCGCCTTGTCGTCCGAGCGGCGCCAGCAAGAATCGCCCATCCCTTGGAGAAGGACCGCGGCAATTGGGGCCGCCGTTGAGCGCGGGGAATATCCGGGTGCGGACATGTTCGGTGACAGTCAGCTTTAACGGTTGGATATAGGAGCCGCTGTCAATCGAGCCCAACATCTCAGCCAATTTGCGCTGGGTATCGCGCTTGGCTCCTCTGACGGAATGGTAGCGCGTGAGGCGCTTGCCCGTTGGAGGATGGCGGACGGCTTCCGAGATTGCATAAGGCGAGTGTTTTTCAAGTCTGTCGCCGTTGCACCATCCGCTCGAACAGCGCCAAAAGCGGCAGAACCGCGAGAAAGGACAGGGCGCCGAAGATGACAGACGTGGTGGCGCCGCCGGTGAGGTCGCGCAAATAGCCGGCGATGGCGGGGCCTGCTGCACTCATGGCGTAGTGAATGGTGTAGAAGAGCCCGAGCCCCGCGGACCGATTCTTGCGGCCGAGCGCACGCGCCGGCAGCGCCATGATGGCGCCGGCCGGCGGTCCGATGGTGACGCCAATGATGGCCGAGAGCGTGACCGGCCAGATGCCTGAAGGCAGCAAGCCGAGGGCCCAGGCACTGAGGAAACAGGAAATCGCAATTACGGCGTTGGCGTGGCCGATGCGATTGACGAGATAGCCGCCCAGCGGCACGGATAAGATGCAAATCCAGAGCGCGAAGCTGATCCATGACGCGGCCTGGATCGCCAGCGCACCGTGCTCGACCAGCAACAGGGGCGCGAAGCTGAAGAAGATCACCATGCCGATGTTGTAGGAGCCCCAGATTGCGCCGGCGACGAGAGCTGCCAGGCTTTCGTTGACGGGCGGAAAGGCGATGCGCAAGGATCCGGCCAAGCCTGCGGCAGCTGGCTTCTTGCCGGCGCGGACCTTGCGAGTGCTTCCCGGAGGTCGATAAAGGGCGGCAACGAACAGCATCGCAGTGGCGCAGAAGCCGGCGGCGAGATACATGACCCATCGCCAGCCGGGGGAACTGGCCATTGCAGGCTGGATGAGCAGGGCGGCACCAATGCCGAACGGCCAGCTTGCTAGAAGAATCGCCATGGCGAGTACGATCGCGCGTTCAGCGAACCAGTCTGTCACCATCTTGGTGAGAGCAATGTTGAGCAGGGCCGCCCCAATGCCGCAGAGGAGCCGCCCAGTGAAGGCCATGCTGTAGTTGTGGCTGAGCCCGACCAACGCGCCACCCACAGACATAAGACCAAGGGCAGTTCCGGCGACAGCCTTGTCGGCAACATGGCGCCCGACAAGGCCAGCGGGCAGCGAGACCACCGCGCCCGGCAACATGAAGAGGCCGATGAGCGTGCCGATCTCGGCATAGTTGACGTGCAGGCCGCGAACCAGGAACGGCGCCACAGAGGCGATGGACTGGAACTGAAAACCCATGGCCGTTCGCGCCAGGAACAGCACACCGAGTATGATCCAGGAGTAAGACATCGCTTTCGTTATAGCTGGCTTGGGCGGGATGTTGGGTGCGGCGCCCTTGCTCTCGATCCTGCGACGGACGGCGCCGATGTCATACTCCTTATCGCAATGCAAGATTTCGGCGGTGGGAATTTAGTCGAGCAGGGCATCGGTGGCAGTGGAGTCGGCGACCTCGCCCCGGCCGATGCCAACGCATCAATGGTCTCCCTTGAAGACATTGAATAACGATACGTCAAAATTGGTAATCCCGTTTACGCGCCGGAGCCTGGAGCAAACGCCGGACTTGGGGCCGCAGACATTTTTCACCACACAGAGAGTCTTTCCCCGGGCCGGTTCTTGACTCCTGCGGTGACAATTTTTGCCACTATACGCACTGGCCGCTACCCGGCAAAAGTGTCTGAGATCCGCAAGCACTCGGTTCTTCAGGGAATGGGTATCATGCAGACTGAAGTTGAGCTTGAGTATATTCCGCGCTCTTTGTCCGACGAACCCCGCGTGCGTCTGATGATTTTTCGCGAGGACGGCAACGCGATCCTCGACTTCGGTCACTCGGCGATAGCGGAGGTTCGCAGGCCGGACAGCGAAGGCGGGGCCGACATGCTGCTGGCCTTCCGCGAAAGCGTTCCTTTTCTGTTGCGAACGCTGAACGAGACAATCGCCGCAACTCCCCCGGGCGATGTTCTGTTCGTGACGGCGGAAATGTTGCGGTCGAACAAAATAGCTGCGGCATAGAGCGATTGGCGCGCCTGGCCATGCCCCGCGACCTCCGCGTGCTCCCGGATACACTTGCCGACCTCGTGAGGTCGGGCCAGGATCTCATCGTGCATTGCGAATCTTGCTGGCACCGCGCATCGGTTGACCTGCTGGCGCAAATCGAGGCGCAGGGCGAGGCCTACAGGCTGCAATCTTTCATTGACCAGGCAACCTGCTCGAAATGCGGCGCGCATCGGCCGAAGCTCCATATCACGGTGATGAGCCCGAGGCCGTCGAGTTCTTCAAAGCGGGAAGCCTGAGATCGGCGCCGCCGACGAGAGGTAGCGCGTCGAGGTGGCGTTTGGGTAGACCTTACCGCCGGACTCACCCATTTGCCTTCGCGATGGAGGCCGCAATCAATCGACGTGCTTCATCGGCGTTGCCCCAGCCGATGACCTTTACCCATTTACCTGCTTCAAGGTCCTTGTAATGCTCGAAGAAATGCTGGATCTGCTGCAGCGTAATTGACGGCATATCGGTGTAATTTTTCACCTCGGCATAGCGCATCGTAAGTTTGGGCGTTGGCACGGCGATGATCTTTTCGTCGCCGCCGCCATCGTCCTCCATCTTCAATACGCCGATCGGTCGAACGTTGATGAGGGCGCCGGGAAAGATGGGGCGGGTGTTAGCGACCAGGACATCGATCGGGTCGCCATCGTCCGACAGCGTGTGGGGCACAAAGCCGTAGTTGCCGGGATAGCGCATCGCCGTGTGCAAGAACCGATCGACGACGAGGGCCCCGGCCGCCTTATTCCATTCGTATTTGATCGGTTCGCCACCAATCGGAACCTCGACAATGACATTTACGTCCTGCGGCGGATTTTCTCCTATCGAAATCAAGTCAAGATTCATGGCCTTCTCCGTAATTGCAAGGCGCGGGGCTACAGACCGATAGCGTCCAAACTTCAGGACCCGCGGAAACATCAGCTCTCGTCGCGCCAATCGGCCGCCGCCATACCCAATCGTCCGTCCATTGCGCCTCCTCCATTGTATCCGAATGCAACCTAACCGAGAACGGCCCACAACCCGCGTGTGAATCGGCGGGAACATTTCCCATCATCCCGCGTTACCTCTTGGTGGGCGATGACGGAAGGTCGTTTGACGGGCGAAGTTGTGAATTCCGAATGGGGTCGCAGATGAGGATTCTTCGGGCATTCGGTTTCATGATCGTAGCGGCAACGGTGCTCGGCATTGGCGCGTTCATCGGCGGAACGATCGCACAGCCGGCCCTGCTGGAGGTGCTGCCCTGGCATCAAACCAGCGTCAATAAGATTTAGGTACCGCGCCCGCCGTTTACGATCGACGTTCGCCCTTGCTTTGCAACGAACCCAGGACCCATATGCGGCGGAGCTGCCGCGCGGAGGGCGGTGCGCCGGCGAGCGGCAGGTCGAGCAGCATCAGCACGCCTTCGCCCGGGAGATTTTCGGCAATGATGGTACCGCCGAGAGCCTGCAGATTGCGCCGGGTCGTCCACAAGCCGATTCCGCCGTGGGGTTTGCCTTCGTGGTCGGCAGCACCAGGGGCGCGAAGTGAGAATCCACGTTCGAAGATCTGGTGGCTGTACTGGCTGGGGATATCGGGGCCGTTATTGGCGACCGCGATCTCGGCGCGCGAGCCTTTGCGCTGAAGGTGAATCTCGACCCGCCCGCCGGTCGGACAGAAGCCGATGGCATTGTCCAGCACCGCTTCAACGGCGGTTTCGATCAAGCCCTCGCTTCCGAGGACCACGATTCCTTCCGGCAGATCATGGGCGAAGACGACCTGGCGCTTCTCCGCGATCTCGCGATAAGCCTGCGCCATGCGCCGCAGCAGCCGGCTGAGATCGATCGGCCGGCGCGGGGGGTCGAGGAGCTCGGCCGCCGCCTCGTCGCGCCGGCGCGCTTCGTCGATCAGCTTGTCGAGCCGTTCGACGGCTTGACTCGTGACCTCCACGGCTCGCCTTCCGCGAACCTCGCCGGTCGGCAGGTCGCGACGCACCGGCTCGAGCGATTGGCGCATCACCGCGATGGGCGTCTTGAAAGCGTCGACATTGTCTTCGGCTCGCCGGCGAATGCTTTCGGCGCTTTGTCCCAGTGTCGCCACCATCCGGTCGAGCTCTTCGGCGACGCTATGAAGCTCGGCCAATTCGTTCTGTTCGGCGAAGCTGCGTTTGCGCTTGCCGTCCAGTCGCAATTGGCGGGCTCGAAAGCCAAATTGCAGGACGTTGCGGCGAATGGTGAGAAATACGAGCAAGGTTACAAAAGCGAGGCCGAGATAGATGAGCGCGGCCCGATGCAGTTCCAGACGCTGCCAGAAGGGCACCGCGCTGTCGGCGCCCAGCAGGTCCGCGGTCGGATATGAAAAGACAATGGCCCAGCATCCAGCCGGCGTCCGGACCGGCGCAATGGCGGCCAGGTATTCAACATCGTCGGCCGCTTCCCGGTAGCGTTTGGCCAGTGAACGAATCGGGTTGCAGGACAGCGCCAGATCATCGAGCACGCCTTGCCGGATGAGGTCCTTGCGTTCCTGATCCAGCGTGCCGGCGTCGATGCGCGGCGCCGCGGCGATCAGGTAGAACCCGGCAACCCCAGTCAGCTTCGCGGGGCGAAACAACAGGCGCACACGCGACTTGCCGATGGAAAAGCGGGTCAACTCGTCGGCGGCATCGTCGAAGGTTGCCCGATCGCCGCCGCCGCCGAGCAGGGGTGCTACCGCATTGGCGACGATGCGCCCCTGGGCATGGATGGTACGGATCAGGAGAGCTTGGCGATCGCTATCCGCCTGCTGGAATGTGAGATAAAGAGCGATGGGGACGGCGATGAATCCCATGGCGAGGAAAACCAGCGGCCCGGCCAGCGATCGGCGAATATAGCCGAGGGCGCTTGCCATCCGGGTGGGCTTCCCCACCTCAGCTCTCGACGCGCAGGGACATCGTCCCTTTGGCCTCGCCGATCCGCTCGGCGATTTGCGCGACGGTTTGCACAACGATCCGGACCGCGTCGCCGAGGCGACGATCCGTGGATCTGAATTGCAGCCAGCCCAGCGGTCCAACGCGGGCGCGAAGGATGCCACCCACGTGGATATCGAACCGGGAGATGGAGATGAAGGTCAGCAACTTCCGCCAGCCGAGCACGTGGACGCGCAAGGCATTGCCGATCAGCGACAGGTCAACCACACTGCCTCTTCTTCTGGCGGCGCCGGCGACATCGCGGCCCTCTCCGCCTATTTCGCCACCCGCGCCGCGACGCTTTTGGCGATCTGGGAGGCCGTATTCCTAGTATTGCGATCGAGGTCGCCGCCCGCCAGAACGAAGCGGGCCGCGACGACAGCCGGGTTCATGGTGATGATGGCACCCGGCATCTTGCCGCTCTCGGCTTCCGTATCGACCTGATAGAAGGGCTGGGGCGCCCCTTGCGACAGATCGTCCAACGTTGTTGCCACCGTCAGATCGGTCTTTCCGGCGCCGAAGCCGATGATGGCCCGGCGCATGCGGTTGCCCTCATCGACCTGGGTGAATATTCCGCGCAGCAGCCAGCCCTCCCGCGGCCAAACCCCGCCGGCCGGGATTCGCTGCGCCTCGAATCCCTCGGCCTTCAGATCCTTGACCAGGGAACTGGCCATCAGTTCCACCAAATCATGGGCCGTGGTCGCCTTATCCTGCGGCAGAATGCCAAAGGCCCGGGGCAGGATGCCGCCGCCCAGCGGTCGCGCCGGCAAAGCCGACACGAGCCCCGAGCCCGACTGGATATCCGCGGCATCGAGATCGAAATCGGCGACATAGATCAACAGCGGCCGGCTCGTCGGTACAGCGCCGGTGTCGCTTTGTTGGGTGACTTTCGCAGTCCCGCAGCCGAGTAGAAGAAGACAGAGTCCAAGAATAAGGATAGAAGGTGATCGGCTCATGATGTCGTCTTGTCTTTCTTGCGATGGCGCGGAGCTTCGGGCCAGACGCGAAAAATATAATGGGTTATGGCATAAAAGTATGAGGAATTGGCGCTATTGCACCCTCTGGTCTCAGTTATGTGTCACAAATATAAAGCACGTATTGATAGCGTTGAAAGATGCCATGCACCACAGGCCAACAACTGAGCGCTTCAGGGCGTTGGGCTCAAGCGACCTCATTGATCGCTTCGACTTCCGGCTTCTCGGACTTGGGCCGGCCGCTATTTTCCTTCCGGTTGGTAGCGGCTGACCTCTTGGCCGGCGTTGCCGGCAAGAGCGAGAAAGAAGGGGATCGACAGCAGCGATAGGCAACCCAAGGCGGCGAAGACCGGAAGAAAGTCGCTCGGCTTCAGGCCGAGCGTGGCGTGGTGGGGGTTGAGCAAAGCTAGCATCGCTGCAGCCAACGCCACGCCGACGCTGAGGGAAAGCTGCTGGGCTGCACTCGACAGGCTCGTGGCCCGGCTCATGCGCAATTGGGGAATGTCCGAATAACCGATGGCATTGATGCAGGTGAATTGCAGCGAACGGAAGAATCCGGTCACCAGCAAAATCCCGGTGATCAGCAGATAGGGCCAGCTCGGGCGGAACAGCCCGTAAACCCCCAGCATCGCCGCGCAGATGATGGAGTTCCACACCAGAAGGTGGCGGAATCCGAATCGTCGCACGATGGGCGGGGCGACGATCTTCATAAAGAGCGCGCCCAGGGCCGCGGCAAACGTCAGCGAGCCAGACTGAAACGGCGTCAGACCGAAACCGATCTGGAACATCATCGGCAGCAGGAAGGGCACGCCGCCGATGGAGATGCGGAAGAGGGAGCCACCCAGGATCGAGGCTCGAAAGGTGGGCAACTGCAGCAGTGTGAAGTCGATCGCCGGGTTGGGTGAACGTTTGGCATGGCGGGCAAAGAGCCAGAGGCAGGCGAGCGAGATGGCGACCGTGGCGATCTCGACCAGGCCGGGCAAGGACCCACGGCCGACATTGTCCAATCCCAAAGCCATGGCCCCAAGTCCGAAGCCGCTCAGCAGCAGGCCGCGGATATCGGCGAGGCCGGGGTTGGGCTGGCGCGCGTTGGGGATGAGCTTCAAGGCCAGAACCAGGCCCAGGATTCCGATAGGCAGGTTGATATAGAAAATCCAGCGCCAGGAGGAAAATGTGGCTATGAATCCGCCCACCAATGGCCCGATGGCCGGGCCGACCAGGGCCGGTATGGTCACGTAGCTCAGCGCCTGGACCAGTTGGTGCTTTGGCACGGTGCGCAACAGTACCAGGCGGCCCACCGGCGTCATCATCGCCCCGCCCATGCCCTGGAGGATCCGGGCTGTGATCATCTCAGGCAGGTTCTGGGCGACGCCGCAGAGGAGCGAACTGAGAGTAAAGACGGCAATCGCGGCGGCGAATACGTCGCGGGCTCCGAATCGATCGGCGAGCCAGCCGCTGGCGGGAATGAAAAGCGCGAGGCTGAGCAGATAGCAGGTCATCGCGACATTCAGGGTCAGAGGACTTTGCCCCAGGCTGTGCGCGATGGCCGGCAAAGCGGTTGCAACCACCGTGGAATCGAGGTTTTCCATGAACAGGGCACAGGCGACGATCAGCGGCAGGACGAGCGGCGGACCGTCGGCGTGGGGGGGCAGGAGGGCGCTAGGGACGGGCATGCTCAAGTCACAGAATAGTGCGATGGCGGCCCAGCGGCGATGTTCGTCCAACAATTCCGCCTTGCGCTCCGCGCAGGACGGAGGCGCCTTGCGCGTGTAAGAGCGGGGGAATACGTTTTTATTCCGGCGTTCAGGCGATCTTGGCCTCGGCGAGGCCCAATTCCTCGATCATTTTCTGGCGCATGATGAATTTCTGGACCTTGCCCGTAACCGTCATGGGGAAGGCTTCAACGAAGCGGATATGATGGGGAATCTTGTAATGGGCGATCTGGCCGGCGCAAAACGCTACCACCTCCTCATGGGATAGGGCCTGGTCTTCATGCAGGCGAATCCAGGCGCAGAGTTGCTCGCCAAATTTGGCGTCCGGCACGCCGAAGACCTGAACATCGACAATTCTGGGATGCTTGTGGAGAAATTCCTCGATCTCGCGGGGATAGATGTTCTCGCCGCCGCGAATGACCATGTCCTTGATGCGGCCTACGATATTGCAATAACCCTCCTCGTCCAGGGTGGCGAGATCGCCGGTATGCATCCAACGCGCTTTGTCGATCGCCTCACGGGTGCGCGCCTCGTCGGCCCAGTAGCCGCGCATCACGGAATATCCGCGGGTCAGCAATTCGCCGGTGACGCCTGGCGCCACGATGCGGCCCTGGCCGTCGACGATCTTCACCTCCAGATGGGGCTGGATGCGCCCGATGGTGGAGACGCGCCGCGCGATGGGATCGTCGGTGGAACTCTGAAAGCTGACGGGGCTGGTCTCGGTCATGCCATAGGCGATGGTTATCTCGCCCATATGCATTTTCTCGATGCAGCGTTTCATGACCTCGATGGGGCAGGGGCTGCCCGCCATGATGCCGGTACGCAGACTCGATAGATCGAACTTGGCGAAATCCGGATAATCGAGGAGCGCGATGAACATGGTGGGCACGCCATGCAGGCCCGTGCAGCGTTTCTCGGCAACCGTCTCCAGCACCGCGCGGGGATCGAATCCCTCGCCGGGCTGCACCATGCAGGTGCGGTGGGTGATGCAAGCAAGATTGCCCAGCACCATTCCGAAGCAGTGATAGAGCGGTACGGGGATGCAAAGCTTGTCCCGTTCGGTCAGCCGCATTGCCTCGCCGATGAAGAACCCGTTGTTCAGGATGTTATGATGGGTCAGCGTCGCACCCTTGGGATTGCCCGTGGTGCCGCTGGTGAATTGGATATTGATGGGATCGTCGAACTGCAGCTCGCCCTGAAGCGCGGCGAGGCGTTTTCGGCTCTCCGGCGTCGCCGCATCGACGATGTCGGTGAAGTTCAGCATGCCGGCGCTGCACTCGCTGCCCAGGCGAACGACCCAGCGCAGATCCGGCGCCTTGGCCGCATGAAGCGTGCCGGGCGCCGCACCGGCGATTTCCGGACACAGGTTAACGATCATGGCCAGGTAGTCGCTGGTCTTGAAACTCGGCGCCAGGATCAATCCTGCGCAACCCGCCTTGTTCAGGGCGTATTCCAACTCATACAGCCGATAGGCGGGATTGATGTTCACCAGGATCACGCCGGCCTTGGCTGTGGCGAATTGAGTTACCACCCATTCGGCATTGTTGGGCGACCAGATGCCGATTCGATCCCCGGGCAGAAAGCCCATGGCAACCAAGCCGGCGGCCGTGGCATCGACCTGGGATTGAAATTCGCCATAGCTCCAGCGGACCTTCTGGGCTCGCGCGATCAGCGCCGGCCGGTCGGGCGAGAGGCTTGCCATCCGGTCGAGATGAACGCCGATCGTGTCGCCGATCAGCGGCCGGTCGGATGTGCCGTGAACATAGCTCTGTGCCAGTTTTCCCATGGCGGCCTCCCAGCGTCGCTTCGCCTTCTTTTGAGATAGGATCGGCGCAAACGAAGCGTCGCACAAGACGGGGCGCAATGGTCTTGCTCTTGACAGAAACAGGCCAAAGCCGCGACAGCTTTGGTGTATTGAATCGAAGCAAGGGCCCAGCAGGCGGAACATGGCGGAAATTACGAGTCTGGCCGAGGCGGTGCGGCATCTGATCCAGGACGGCGATAGCGTCGCCTTCGAAGGCTTTACCCATCTGATCCCCTCGGCGGCGGCGTTGGAGGCGATTCGCCAAGGCAAGCGCGATCTGACATTGATCCGCATGACCCCCGATCTGATCTATGACCAGATCATCGGCATGGGCTTGGCGCGCAAGCTGGTCTTCGCCTGGGGCGGCAATCCGGGCGTGGGCTCGCTCCACCGATTGCGCGAGGCGATCGAACAAAATTGGCCGAAGCCGCTGGAGATCGACGAGCGCAGCCATTCCAACATGGCCAACGCCTATGCCGCCGGAGCCAGCGGATTGCCCTTCGCCGTATTCCGCGGCCATATCGGCGACGATCTTCCCAAGGTGAATCCCACGATCAAGCGCATCGCCTGTCCCTTTACGGGCGAGCAGCTTGCCGCCGTTCCGGCGATGCGGCCCGATGTGGGTGTGATCCATGCCCAGCGCGCCGATCGCCGCGGCAATGTGTTGCTGTGGGGAATCGTGGGCGTGCAGAAGGAGGTCGTCCTGGCCGCCAAGCGTTCCATCGTAACCGTGGAGGAAATCGTCGAGCGCCTGGAAGCCCCGCCCAACGCCTGCATTCTCCCGCATTTCATCGTGGGCGCCGTCTGCCTCGTGCCGCATGGTGCCTGGCCGTCTTATGCCCAGGGCTATTACAAGCGCGACAACGGATTTTATAAGGCCTGGGACGGCATCTCGCGCGAGCGCGAGACGTTCCAAGCCTGGATGACGCGCCATGTGACGGGCACGGGCAATTTCGCGGATTTCGAGACCAGCCTCAAATCCGCCGCGAAGGAGGCGTTGCGTGAGTGACCTTGGATATACCGCCGACGAGATCATGACGATCGCGGCGGCGCGCCAGCTTCGAGACAATATGGTCTGCTTCGTGGGCATCGGCATGCCGAGCGCGGCTGCCAACCTGGCGCGCCTCAGCCATGCCCCGGAGGTCGTGCTGATCTATGAATCCGGCACAATCGGGGCGAAGCCCGACGTGCTGCCGCTTTCCATAGCTGATGGCGAACTTTCGGAGACGGCGCTCAGCGTCGTCTCGGTGCCGGAGATGTTCCGCTATTGGCTTCAGGGCGGGCGGATCGACGTCGGGTTCCTGGGGGCAGCGCAAATCGATCGCTTCGCCAATATCAACACCACCATCATCGGCGATTATCGCAAGCCAACGACGCGCCTGCCCGGCGGCGGCGGCGCGCCGGAGATCGCCACATCGGCGCGCGAGATCTTCGTCATGCTGCGCATGAGCCCGCGCGCCTTCGTGGCCAAGCTCGATTTCGTGACATCCTTGGGCCATGGCAGCGGCGGCGGAAGCAGGGCGGCCACCGGCGCCCAGGGTCGCGGGCCCACGCGCATCATCACCGATCTCGGCATCCTCTCGCCAAATCCGGAAAGCCGGGAGCTGGAATTGGCCTCGATCCATCCCGGCATCTCGGTGGAGCAGGCGAAGGCCGCCTGCGGCTGGCCGTTGCGCATCGCCGAAAGGCTGGCCGAGACCCCGGCGCCCACCGCGGTCGAATTGGCGACGCTGCGAAATTTCAAGGCCCGCAGCGAGGCCGCCGGCACCGGCCGGCTGCAACGCGCCACGGTTCCCTCGTGAGCGAGGCCTTCATCTGCGATCCGCTGCGCACGCCCATCGGGCGTTACGGCGGTTCTCTCTCCGCGATCCGCACCGACGATCTCGCGGCCTTGCCGCTGAAGGCGCTGATGGCACGCTATACGGCTCTCGATTGGCAGGCCATCGACGATGTCATCCTGGGTTGCGCCAACCAGGCGGGGGAGGACAACCGCAACGTCGCGCGCATGGCGGCCCTGCTGGCGGGATTGCCTGTCAGCGTGCCGGGCGCCACCATTAACCGGCTCTGCGGCTCGGGCATGGATGCCGTCGCAACAGCCGCTCGCGCGGTGAAGACGGGCGAAGCAGCGCTGATGATCGCCGGCGGGGTCGAGGGCATGTCTCGGGCGCCTTTCGTCATGTCCAAGGCCGAGAGCGCCTTCAGCCGACAGGCCACCATCGAGGACACCACCATCGGCTGGCGTTTCGTCAATCGGCTGATGAAGAAGAGTTACGGCGTCGATTCCATGCCGGAGACGGCGGAGAACGTGGCCGAGGGGTTCGGTATATCGCGTCAGGACCAGGACGCTTTCGCCTATCGATCCCAGATGCGCGCCAAGGCGGCCTTGGCATCCGGGCGGTTGGTGAAGGAGATTGTTTCCGTCGATGTGCCGGGCCCGAAGGGCGAGATCAGGCGCTTGGAGCATGACGAACATCCCCGCGCGGATACAACCCTGGAGAAGCTCGCCAAACTGCCGACGCCATTTCGCGCCGGCGGAACCGTCACCGCCGGCAACGCCTCGGGCGTGAACGACGGGGCAGCGGCGATGTTGGTCGCCTCCGCCGAGGCAGTGGGCCGTCATGGTCTGAAGCCCATAGCCCGCGTGCTGGGTGCCGCGGCCGCCGGCGTCGAACCGCGAATCATGGGCTTCGGTCCGGCACCTGCCAGCCGCAAGCTGTTGGCCCGCCTCGGGCTCGATCTTGCTCAGATGGATGTCATCGAGCTGAACGAGGCTTTCGCCAGCCAGGTCCTGGCGGTGACCCGCGATCTTGGCCTGCCCGACGATGCCGAGCATGTAAATCCCAATGGTGGCGCAATCGCGCTCGGCCATCCTCTGGGCATGAGCGGGGCGCGGCTTGTCGCCACGGCGGCCCATGAGTTACTAATGCGCCAGGGCCGTTACGCGCTCTGCAGCATGTGCATCGGCGTGGGGCAGGGCATCGCGCTGATCCTGGAACGGGTTTAGTGCCGAAGGGCGAGCTCGACGATCTGCGCGGCGCGATCAAGCCATTCGGGCTGGTCTTGCGCGGCGGGTTTCATCCCGAGCCTGGCGACGGCGTTCCCGCGATGCGTGGCGGCCGGGCCTGCTCCAGTCTGGTTCTGTTGGGCAACATCGGCGCTTCGATCTGGCCGGCGTTCAGCGCCTCGCCCGAGAAAGGCGACGGCCGGCCACATGCTCTCGACCGCTGGACGCGCCGCGTCATCGACGCTATCGCCGCCCAGGTCGGTGCCACGCCGCTTTATCCCTTCGGCGGGCCACCCTGGCTTCCGTTCCAGCGGTGGGCCCAGCGGGCCGAACCGGTGGCGCCGTCGGCCATCGGTATCTTGATTCATCCCGACCACGGCTTGTGGCATGCCTATCGCGGCGCTCTTGCCTTCGCCGGGCGTTTGAGTTTGCCGGCGGTGAAACCGCGCCCGCGGCCCTGCGATTCCTGCATCGAACGCCCCTGTCTGTCGGCCTGTCCCGTCGGCGCCTTCAAGCCCGAGGGTTACGATGTGAACGCCTGTCGAGACCATGTGGGCAGCCCCAGAGGCAAAACATGCCGGGTGGGCGGCTGCCTCGCGCGGCTGGCCTGCCCTGTCGGCCGCGAGGGGACATACCCGCCGGCGCAGACGCGTTTTCACATGGCCGCATTCCTTTCCAGCCGGTGATCTGCTAGGAAAGCGCGCCATGTCGGATAACGCGGCCGAGAAGATTCTGTTGATCGCGCACAGCGACGGGCGCGATGGCCGTCTCGTTCCCTTGCTCGAATCCAAAGGTTATGCGGTGGAGTGGCGCTGTCCGGCCGGTGGCGACAGCCTGCCCGCCGATGACGAAGCCTATGCCGGCGCCGTTGTCCTGGGCGGGGTGCAGAGTGCCAACGACGCCGAATCGCAGGCCTATCTGCGCCAGGAAATCGACTGGATCGGCCGGCGGGTAGCATCCGGGCGTCCCTATCTCGGCATCTGTCTCGGCGGCCAACTGCTGGCGCGCGCGTTGGACGCCAAAGTGGCGCCCCACCGCGATGGCATGAACGAGATCGGCTATTATCCGGTGTATCCGACGCCCGAAGGTCGCGATGTCATCCCCGCAGGCTTGCACGTCTATCATTGGCATAAGGAAGGGTTCGAGCTTCCCGCCGGCGCCACGCTGCTCGCTCGCGGCGACACCTTTCCGCATCAAGCATATCGTTATGGTTCAAGCGCCTATGGGCTTCAGTTCCACCCGGAAGTAACGCGCGATTTGGCCGCTGCCTGGATCAAGAGCGCCGCCGACCATTTGATTCGTCCCGGCGCCCAATCCGCCGAGCGGCAGATGGCGCTGGCCCCGCGCTTCGATCGAGCTTTGCATGATTGGTTCGATAAATTTCTCGATCATTGGCTCGGACGTTCTTCGCCGGCCACACTGGCCGCGAAGTAAAATATCAATTTTGCATCCGGGCGCGATCGAGAGACGCGAATTTCTTGTTGCCCGCCGGCACAATGCGCTATGTAGGACCACGCAGGGGCCACAAACGACATCACGGAATTTCGGAGGATAGAGGGTGCGCGCACTGATCCTGGCAACCCTGGTCGCCACAGGATTTATAACTGTGGCGCTGGCCGCTGGCGAAAAAAATAGTGGCGTTGTCGTCAAACCGCCGGCGCCGCAGGTGACCACGCCGCCGGCCCCACCGGCGCCCGCTCCGGCACCCGTCGTTACGGCACCGCCACCCGCGCCGCCGCAGGCGATCGTCGAAGCGCCATGGCCGGACAACGTGCCGAAGATAAAGCCGGGCACCGGCGGCACGCCGCTGGTCGCGGCGGCGCCAGCGGCACCCGCCGTCGGTCAGAGCTTGACGGCGACCGAGCCTGTCACATCGACCCAGACCGCCTCGCTGCCGGCGACCCCGATTCCCAGCGGACCACCCACGAAAGTAACGCTGCAGGCCTCGGTCATGCAGGGCGCCAAGCCGCTTCGCGATTCCTTGATCTGGACGATTAGCGTGCCGCTCGCGGGAACAATCGATCGGCCGGGTGCCCAGGTCGCCACGCAGAATGGGCCAAAGGGCGAATTCGCGCTGCCTCAGGGCACGTATATTGTGACGATCAAGGACGCCGAAGCGATCATCGATAGCGTGATGATCGTGGGCGCTACGCCGATATCGAAGGTGATCCCACTCAACGTCTCCGTTGTCGGGGTCAAAATGATCCCGTACACGGGCGCGAAAGTGATCACCCAGCCGATCCATTGGGAGGTCTTCAGAAGCGCCTTAGGCGCGCCGGGGCCCCGCTCCAAGGTCGTCGATGCCTTTGCGCCGCAGACGTACTTTACCTTGGCTGCAGGCTACTATGTCGTCCGGGCGCACTATTCCGATATTCATGCCGATCTCGCAATGCTGGTCGAACCCGGCGTGACTTATAGCTACACCGTCGATCTTTACGCGGCGACGGTGGCCGCAAAGGTGGTTGACCACGCCGGCAAAGCGCCCAAGGGCGATGTCACCTGGGAAGTCATCCGCACCGCGGCCGACGCCGGGCAGCATCAGGTGGTAGCCTCGAATACAGGGGCAAACCCGAGCTTTCTGCTGCGCGAGGGCAATTACTTGGTCATCGCCACGGCTGCCGATGGATCGAAGGGGCAAACGGCGGTCGCCGCGCGTGCCGGGCAGACGAGCCGCATCACGGTGAAGCTCGCGAAACCGGGCACCAGCGGCTAAGCGCCGCCGAATGCCCTGTTTCAGGCCTCGGCGTCCAGCATCGGAAGATTGAGGCCCTGCTCGCGGGCGCAAGCCTTGGCGGTGTCATAACCGGCATCGGCATGGCGCATGACGCCGCTCGCCGGGTCGTTGGTCAGAACCCGTTCAAGACGCCGCGCGGCCTCCTTGGTTCCGTCGGCCACGATGACCATGCCGGCATGCTGAGAATAGCCGATGCCGACGCCGCCGCCGTGATGGAGCGATACCCAGGTCGCCCCCGAGGCGGTGTTCAAAAGCGCGTTCAGCAGCGGCCAATCGGAGACGGCATCAGAGCCGTCCAGCATCGCTTCGGTCTCCCGGTTCGGACTGGCCACCGAACCCGAATCCAAATGATCGCGGCCGATGACTACCGGCGCCTTCAACTCGCCCTTGGCCACCATTTCGTTGAAAGCCAAGCCCAGGCGGGCGCGATCGCCAAGGCCGACCCAGCAGATGCGCGCCGGCAGGCCCTGGAACTGAATCCGCTTGGCCGCCATGTCGAGCCAGTTGTGGAGATGCTTGTCATGGGGCAGCAGTTCCTTGACCCGGCGATCGGTCTTGAAAATATCCTCAGGCTCGCCCGACAGCGCCGCCCAGCGGAAGGGGCCGATGCCGCGGCAGAACAAGGGGCGGATATAGGCAGGGACGAATCCGGGGAAATCGAAGGCGTCGGCGACACCCGTCTCCAGCGCCATCTGGCGAATATTGTTGCCATAGTCGAGGGTGGCAATCCCCAGGCGATGAAACGCCAGCATGGCGCGGACTTGTACCGCCATGGATTCCTTGGCCGCGCGAATCACCGCCGCCGGATCGCTCTGCCGCATGCGCTCCACCTTGTCGAGGGTCCAACCGGCGGGAAGATACCCGTTCAGCGGATCGTGGGCCGAGGTCTGATCGGTCACGGCATCGGGCCGCACCCCACGGCGCAGCAGTTCGGGGAAGACTTCCGCCGCATTGCCCAGCAGGCCCACGGATATGGCCTTCTTGGTTTTGCGGGCGTCTTCCATCAGGGAGAGCGCATGGTCCAGATTATCGGCCTTGATGTCGAGGTATCGTGTCTCCAGCCGTCGGTCGATCCGGCTCGGCTGGCATTCGACGGCCAGCATGGAGGCGCCGGCCATGGTGGCGGCCAGCGGCTGGGCACCGCCCATGCCACCGAGGCCGCCGGTCAATATCCAGCGGCCGCCAAGATCGCCGCCGAAATGCCGACGCCCGACCTCGACGAAGGTCTCATAGGTCCCCTGAACGATGCCTTGGCTGCCGATATAGATCCAGGAGCCCGCGGTCATCTGGCCGTACATCATCAATCCGGCGCGATCGAGCTCGTGGAACTTTTCCCATGTCGCCCAATGGGGCACCAGATTGGAATTGGCAATCAGCACGCGAGGCGCATCGACATGGGTGCGGAAGACGCCGACGGGCTTGCCGGATTGCACGAGAAGGGTCTCATCATCGGCAAGCGTCGTCAGCGTGGCGACGATCCGGTCGTAGCAACGCCAATCGCGCGCCGCCCGGCCGATGCCGCCGTAGACCACCAGCTCCTGCGGTTTCTCGGCCACCTCGGGGTCGAGATTGTTCATCAGCATCCGCATGGCCGCCTCGGTCTGCCAGCTCTGGGCCGTGATCTTGCTGCCCCGGGGGCTGCGGATCTTGCGTTCATTGTCGAGTCGGGGGTCAAGCAGGGAATTTGCGGTGGTCATCGCGGGTCTCGCTTTCCTTGTTTCGAACTTGTATATACAACTTTTAAACTTTCGTCGAGACGCTCGCGGGCCCTCAACGGAACTCCTGACGGCCGGCCAGGCGATAGCGTCGGCCGGGGTGGAGAAGGCGGGCCCGCGAGACCACCTGGCCCTGGCACCAGGTGCGCCGGGTCAGAAGCAGGCAAGGCTCATCGGCCGCGATCTCCAGAAGCTTCCGCTGGCGCCGGTCGGGCTGGATCGCCTCGACGGCGTGTTCCACCGCATCAGGTGCGCGCAACGCCATCAGATACTGATTGGGTGTCGCCCGGGTGAAATCCTGTTTCAGGTAGTTCGGCGCGAATGTGGGACTGACATCGCGATCCTCGATCTGGACCGGCAGTCCATTTTCGCGATGCAGCAGCAGGCTGTGGAACAGGCGCGCACCAGGCTTGATCTCCAGCGCCAGCGCCTCCTCGGTTGTCGCGCCCCCCGCGCCAAGGTGAAGTACCTCGGCGCTGTGGCGGCCGCCTCGCGCGGCGATTTCCTCGGCGATGTTGCGCACTTCGAACAAGGCGGACTCCGGCTTGACCGCGGCGACGAACGTTCCCGCCCCCTGAACCCGGCGCAGCACGCCTTCGGCCGTCAATTCGCGCAGCGCCCGGTGGGCGGTCATCCGGCTAACCCCCAATTCGCGGGTCAACTCGTTCTCCGAGGGCACCTGGGCACCCGCCGCCAGCGCCCGCGCGGCGATGCGCTCCAGGATGTGACGCTTGACCTTGCGGTAGAGCGGCTCGGGCGTCACTGGGTGTTCAAGATAAGATGAAAATGGGTATCGTCGAGACGCACCAGCTTGCCCGCCAGGAGCGGCGATTTATAGAAGACGTCGGCGCCGGTGACGCGCTTGGCATCGGATGGGGCGAAAACCAGTGTGGCGTCGAGGGACCAATCGCTGGATCCGGGCGCCGGCTTGGAATCGACGGCTCCCATGGGCGCCACCGTCCAATGGACGGATATCGGTACTGCCGGAAGATTGACGAGCTTGGCCAGCGTCGCGGTATCGTTCCCTTGCGTCGGGGCGGTGGTGCGATTGCGCGGCCACAGCAGAATGGCAGCACCCGCCAAGGCCATGGGCCCGCCCACCAGAATAGCGCGCCGGCGTGGATCGAGGCGGTACTTGCCAAGCGACAGCGGGCGGGCGCGGGGCTGGTCTTGCATGACGGGATAGTCCATTGTTCGTGCAGCAGGATCAACGGACTTGCACATGGACCTCTACCGATTTCGATCCGGCTCATCGCCGCTTCTCATCAGCATGCCCCACGTGGGCACGCATATTCCCCCCGCCTTGGCGGCGGAGATGACTCCGGCGGCGCTTGAGGTGCCCGATACCGACTGGCATATCGACCTTCTCTACGATTTTCTCGACGAGTTGGGGGCCAGCGTGCTGCAGGCGACCCACTCGCGCTACGTCATCGACCTGAACCGGACTCCAGCGGGCGAGGCCCTATATCCCGGCGCGCGCAATACTGAGCTGTGTCCCACCACCCGCTTCGACGATCAGCCGGTATACCAGCCGGGCCGGGGCCCCGATGCCATGCAGATCGCGGAGCGGCGGAATCTCTTCTGGCAGCCCTATCACGACAGGCTGGCCCTCGAACTGGCCGCGATAAAGGCGCGCCATGGCTATGCCCTGTTGTTCGACGCCCATTCCATCCGCTCTCGCGTCCCCCGGTTCTTCGAAGGACGATTGTGGGATATCAACATGGGCAGCGGCGACGGCATTGCCGCCTCGCCGGCGGTGAGCGACGCGGTCATGGAGGTTGCGGCTACTGCAACAGATTACACCAGTATCCTTAACGGCCGATTCAAGGGCGGTTACATCACCCGGCGCTATGGCCGACCGATCGATTGCATCGAGGCAATCCAGCTTGAGCTTTCCCAGATCACCTATATGAACGAAGACCCGCCGTTCAGACTGCGTGAGGATCTCGCCGCCGGCATCCGCCCAGTGCTGCGGCGGATCCTCGAGGCTCTCCTCAGCGCCGGCGCTAAGCGATATCGCGGAGCGGCAACAGTTCGTACGGCGGTTTGAAGCCTTTCCGTTTCTCGACCCATGCCATCCAGGTGATGATGTTCGGGTAGAGCGCCAGGTCGAAATCGGCCTCTTTGGCGAAGACCACCACGCCGGAGCAGCCGATGTCGCTGATCGTAGGCCCCACGCCGGCGACGAATTTCCTCATGCCAGGCCGGCCTTCAAGGACCCTCAGACCATTGTCGTCGCAATCTCGGAAGCAGATTCCGCGGTCAGCGGGAATCCGGTAAATGCTTTTAATTCAAATGACTATTCTGTCATCTTAATCGCAATTGTTCTCTGATATGCGCGCCCTCGGCCTCGATGGCGGCCCGGCATCACACGATCAGTTTGATGCGAGACAGCAAACCGTTGATGAATGCCGCGAAGCGGCCGGAATAAAGATAGGTGCTGATGGAGATGAGCAGGGCAAAAATGAAGAGTCCTGCCACCCTCTGTGCTCCTTCAATCAGGATCGGCAGGCAGATTAGGGCGCTAAACCCCCAGAACCCGGCAACGACGCGCCACCCCGCCAATGGCTTGTTTTCCATGCCTCCGATAATGCGGTGTGTTGATCGCGTGAAGAAGGGCGAAATGATGTCCCGTAGCATTTATGTCGAAACCGTGGCGCCGATGTCGCACGGCTGAAAATTCAGGGGAAAACAGCGTCATACCCTATGCGGCAAACCTTTGGCCGAAGGATAATCTGGTAACCCCTGCTATCAAAACGATAGGTGCGCACAGCACTGTGACAGGAAGTGCAGACAGCAAGATGGCGAGTCTGGCGGGCCGTAAGATCAGTGGCTTTTGAATAGGGCGGCCCAAGCAGCGATAAAGGCCGCGATGAGGGTCAAAACCGCGATTGCAAGGCCAAGCCAATAGCGCGCGGAGTTCCGCCGTTCAATCGCAGTTTGTCTGTCGGAAAGCCAATTCTCAACGAAGGACTCTGATGGTGCAGGATTCGCTCGCATAATCCCCGGAACGATGCGTCGGCCGCCCGGCTCGCTGATCGCCCCTAGCAATCTCAACTGGACCAGATCGGGGCCTAGGTCGTCGAGGACCTCGCGCCACCGCCGCTCGTCGTCTTTGGTGATCGGTTTCGATTCTGCCATTGTGCAAATATGTCATGTTTACCGGCCCGGGCGCGAGTATGAACGGGTGGATGGACAGACTGCGACAATTTCCAGTGCTTTAGCCCAGCAACGGATGCATGCGGCTGGCGGTCGATTGAAGACCCGCCGTTCAGCTTGCGTGAGGATCTTGCCGCGGGCATCCGCCCGGTGCTCCGGCGGATCCTCAACGCTCTGCTGGGCGCCGGCGCTAGGCGATATCGTGGAGCGGCAGCAGTTCGTACGGCGGTTTGAAGCCTTTCAGTTTCTCGACCCGTGCCATCCAGGCGGTGATGTTCGGATAGCGCGCCAAGTCGAAATTGGCCTCCTTGGCGAAGACCAGAACGCCGTAGCAGCCGATGTCGCCGATCGTAGGGTCCGCGCCGGCGACGAATTTGCTCTTGCCGAGCTGGGCTTCCAGTACCTTCAGACCATTGTCGCCGTAATCTCGGAAATAGATTCCAACTGCCGGGTCGATGGTCAGAAATCCCCGAGCCGCCGCGCGGGTGCGAAAGACGCCGGGCGACAGGCGGTCGGCATCCCAGAATAGCCATTCGAGCGCCCGCGCCCGTTGCTGGGCGTCCTTGCCGGCAAATTTCTTATATTTATCGGCGAGGTATTCCAGGATGGCACCGGACTGGCAGAGTGTCAGTTTGCCATCGACCAGGGCCGGTACCTGGCCGTAGCGGTTGATCTTCAGAAACTCAGGTGCCTTATGGGCGCCCGCGCGCAGGTCCGTGTGACGGAAGGAAATTGGCTTGCCGCACAACGCGAACATCAGCGCGACCTTATAGGTCGGGCCACTGGGCGCGGCGCCGTACAGGGTCGGTTTGGCGGCTTTGTTTGCTGCCCTGCGCGCTGGCATCGCGGACTTCTTTTTCGCGCGAACGGATTTATTGGCCATGAACGTTTCTCCTATGGTTATTGGATTTTACCTGATCGCGATCAGAATCGAGGCTCGACCTGGCCGGCGCGCACTCGCCCGACGCAGGGGTTGAAGCCGATCCGATAGGCAAGCTCCGCCGGCCGGTCGATGGCGAAAATCGCGAAATCTGCGGCCTTGCCCACTTCCAGCGTACCATGACTGGCGCCGAGGCCGAGCGCCGCGGCGGCCGATCGGGTAACGCCCGCGAGCGCTTCTTCCGGCGTCAGGCGGAATTCAGTCGCCGCCATATTCAACATCAGCAGCAGGGAAGTGACCGGCGAAGTCCCCGGGTTGTTGTCGCTGGCAATCGCAATCGGCACGCCTGCCTTGCGCAGGGCCTCGATCGGGGGGAGTTGTTTTTCGCGCAGGAAATAGAAAGCGCCGGGCAAGAGAACCGCGACGGTGCCCGCCCGGGCCATGGCGGACACGCCGGCGGGCGATGTGTGTTCCAGATGATCGGCGGACAGCGCCTTGAATTCCGCCGCCAGCGCCGCCCCGGAAAGATCGGAAAGCTGGTCGGCGTGGAGTTTTACCGGCAGCCCGCGTTTGGCGGCGGCTTCGAAAACGCGCCGGGTTTCGCCGGGGCTGAAGGCGATCTTTTCGCAGAAGGCATCCACGGCATCGGCCAATCCTGCCACCGCCGGCAGCATCTCCTCCACCACAAGATCGATATAGGCGCCGCTGCGCTCGGCGAATTCCGGCGGCAGCGCATGGGCACCCAGGAACGTCGTCTTGACGGTAACGCCCGCGAGGCGCCTGGCCACCCGAAGCATCTTGGCTTCGTTGGCGCTGTCCAACCCGTAACCCGATTTGACTTCGATGGTGGTGACGCCTTCCGACCGGAGCGGCGCCAGCCGCCCTTCCGCCGAGGCGAGAAGAGCGGTCTCGTCCGCTGCCCGCGTCTTGGCGACGGTCGAGCGGATGCCGCCGCCGGCCCGCGCGATCTCCTCATAGGTCGCGCCCTGCTGCCGCAGTTCGAATTCCTGGGCGCGGTCGCCGCCATGAACAATATGAGTGTGGCAATCGATCAGGCCCGGCGTCAGCCAATAGCCCGCGAGATCGTGGACGCGGCGCGCGAGACCTTCCAGACGGCCCGGCAGATCGCGCCTTGCGCCCAGCCAGGCAATGCGGCCGCCGGCAGCGGCGATGGCGCCATCTTCGACAGCGCCATATGGCACATCGCCCGGCGTCATCTTCGCCAGGCGACCGTTCAACCACAGATCGTCCCACATTGCCCGACTGCCCGATGAAGTTTGCTTCGCGGTTGTCGCGGTCAGTTTTACCTCCTATGGTTTGCGCGAACCAGCCACAACCGACACTCCATGAACGATACAAGCCTTTTTGCCCAACGCGCACTGCTGCCCGAGGGTTGGGCGGCGGATGTGCTGATCGAGACGACTGGCGACGGCAATATCGCCGCCGTCAATCCCGGCGCCAAACCCGGCGACGCCCGGCACCTCGCCGGTCCGGTCATTCCCGGCATGCCCAATCTGCACAGTCATGCCTTTCAGCGCGCCATGGCCGGCCTGAGCGAGCAAGCAGGCCAAAGCGGAACGGCGGCGGCAGAGGACAGTTTCTGGACCTGGCGCACGCTGATGTACGATTTCGTCGGCCGCCTGACGCCCGCAAATGTCGAGGCCATCGCGGCCCAGCTCTACGTGGAGATGTTGAAATCCGGCTATACGGCGGTGGCGGAATTCCACTATCTGCATCACGACCCTGACGGCCGGCCCTATGGCGATCTGGCGGAAATGTCGGAGCGTGTCCTGGCCGCCGCCAAGACGACGGGGATTGGTATCACCCATCTGCCTGTGCTCTACAATGCCGGCGGTTTCGGCGGCAAACCGGCGGGGGCGGGCCAACGGCGATTCCTGAACGAGCCGGAGCGCTTCCTGCGCCTGATCGAAGGCTTGGGCTCGCGCCATCGCGGCGATCCCCAGATCCGCATCGGCATTGCGCCCCACTCGCTGCGCGCCGTCACGCCCCAGACGCTGCAGGAGGCCGTGGCCGGCCTGATGGCAATGGACGCCGGCGCGCCGATCCATATCCACATCGCCGAGCAGACCAAGGAGGTGGAGGATTGCCTCGCCTGGTCGCGCCAGCGTCCGGTGGAATGGTTGCTCGATCATCAACCGTTGGACCGGCGCTGGTGTCTGATCCATGCCACCCACATGACCGGCGCCGAAACGGAGAACCTCGCCAGCAGCGGTGCGGTCGCCGGGCTCTGCCCAACAACCGAGGCAAACCTCGGCGACGGTTTCTTCCCGGCGATCGACTACCTGTCGCACGGCGGCCGTTTCGGCATCGGATCGGACAGCCATATCTCGGTCAGCCCGATCGAGGAGCTGCGTTGGCTGGAATACGGTCAACGGCTGGTGACGCGCCGCCGCAACCGGTTGGCCTCGTCATCGCAGGACGGTTCGCACGTCGGTGCGGCGATCTATCGTGGGGCGCTTGATGGCGGGAGCCGCGCCTTGGGGCGCGATCTCGGGAGAATTGCGGTGGGGGCTCGGGCAGATTTGTTGGTTCTGGATGTCAATTCACCGAACCTCATCGGAAAGTCCGACGACACGATGATGGATGCCATGATCTTCGCCGGTAACGGCAATCCTGTGCGCGACGTCATGGTAGGCGGGCGGTTTGTCGTGGAAGAGGGCCACCATGCCGGCGAGGCGGAAATCCTTGACCGGTTCCGCAGCGCTTTGAAAGCGCTACTGGCATAGCTCGATTCTCAGGCCTCTACCTTTGTTATTTCAATGAGTTATACGGCTATCCTCATGCATTAATGAATGAGAAAGCTTTATGTGGCAAGCATTGGGAAATGCGAATTTCGCGTCTAGGAGGGGACCCAATGTTCACATTCCTGCGGATTGGCGCGGTGGCTTTCGCTCTATGGCTGGCGGCCGTAGCACCGGCAAGCGCCGATTGCATTCGCTTCGAAAAGACAGCCTCGGGCGACGCCTATCTGATCAACAGCTGTCAGGCGGACATGAATGTAGCGTACTGCGTGAAGGACGCTGCCTCGGCGCTGGATTGCGGGCGGGGCTTCACCAGACTTCCCGTGGCCGGCGAAAGCCGGAAACTGCTCTGGCCCGGCACTCAGCCGCCGGTTGTCGGAACCTATGAGGTAAATGTGCTGTTTTGCACCGCGCCAGCCACGCTGGTCTATCACGCGGGCAGTCCGCCCAGGTGCAAGGTGGACTCCGCCGACGCTGGCTGATTGGCCAATCCGGTCGATCGCAAGGCGACATGGCCTTTCGGCTCCCACCGTTAAATCACTGGCCCGGGCACGAATTCGGCCGTCGGAATAGCGACACATAACGGCGGAAAGGGCTTAACAGCTTGGCCGCCTGCTGCTTATGCTCCGCCACGCTTTTCTGGAGGAGTACATGGCCCGCGAAGTCCAACGCAACCGCGAACGGCGCACCCGCGGCGGCGCGTTGAAACAGCTACCCTGGCGAAATTACCGCAATCCCTACAAGCCGATCGAGGTGATTTCCGCCGACCAGATCGAAGCGATTCATAACGCCTCGCTGCGCGTTCTCGAGGAAATCGGCATCGATTTTCTCGACGAGCTGGCTCGCGCCCGCCTGAAAGAGGCCGGCGCCATCGTCGAGGCGGGCAGCCAGCGCGTGCGCTTCGATCGCGCCCTGGTCCTGGAACTGGTGGCCAAGACGCCGCCCGAGGTGACGCTCCACGCCCGCAATCCGGCGCGCAACCTGACCTTTGGGGGAAATCACATCAATTTCGGCTCGGTCGCCAGCGCGCCCAATTGTTCGGACATGGACAACGGGCGCCGGCCGGGGAAGTTCGAGGATTATTGCAATCTCCTGCGCCTCTGCCAGAGCCTGAATATCGTCCAGTTCGTCTCAGGTTATCCCGTCGAGCCGGCGGATCTGCCGCCGCTGACCCGGCATCTGGATGCCCACCACGCCGCTATCACGCTGACGGACCGCATCTGGCATCCCTATAGCCTCGGTCGCGAGCGCATCGCCGATGCGATCGAGATGATTTGTCTTGCCCGCAGTATTGACCGCGAGCAGCTCGCCAAGGAACCCAGCCTGTTCTCCATCATCAACTCCAGTTCGCCCCTGCGCCTGGACGGACCCATGCTCCAGGGCATGACGGAGATGGCCCTCCACAAGCAGCCGATCGTCATGACGCCTTTCACACTCAGTGGCGCCATGGCGCCGGCAACGGTTGCCGGCGCCCTCTCGCTGCAGAATGCCGAAGCGCTGGCGGGAATCGCCTATATGCAGGTCGTCATGCCGGGATGCCCGGTAATGTATGGCGGCTTCACCTCCAATGTCGATATGAAGAGCGGCGCGCCGGCCTTCGGAACGCCCGAATACACCCGCGCGGCGATGGCGGGCGGCCAGTTGGCGCGGCGCTACAAACTGCCCTACCGTTCGTCCAACGCCTGCGCCGCCAACACGGTCGATGCCCAGGCCGCCTATGAATCCGAGATGTCCATCTGGGGCGCCGTTATGGGACACGCGAATATGGTCATGCACGGCGCCGGTTGGATGGAAGGCGGACTGGTCGCCTCCTTCGAGAAAATGGTCCTCGATGCCGAGATTCTGCAAGGCATGGGCGAGTTCATGCAGCCCCTCGTCGTCAATGCCGACACGCTGGCCTTCGAGGCCATAAAGGAAGTCGGCCCGGGCGGGCATTTCTTCGGCGTCGGCCATACATTGGAACGCTATGAGACGGCGTTCTATGCTCCCATTCTCTCCGACTGGCGCAACTACGAAAGCTGGCGCGAGGCCGGCGCGCTTACCGCAGAGCAGCGGGCCAACGCGATCTGGAAGCAGCTGCTCGCAGATTATCAGCCGCCGCCGCTGGATCCCGCGATCGACGAGGCCCTGAAAGCTTTCGTCGACCGGCGCAAGCGCGAGGGCGGCGTCAGCGGGTGAAATAATACCGGTTCGTCAACGCTCGCTGACAGCGCCCGGGGGATGTGGTGCCATGCTCGCGGCCGTCGGCGAGGCATTGGCCGGCATGGCGACGAAGCGGCCCTGTTCCTCGACGGGTCGGGAGGCACGGCGGGTCATCCGGTAAAGCGCGAACAAGCCAAGCAAAACATGGACGACCGCCAGATAAACCCAATAAGCATGGGGCCCGAATGACCCCATCAACACGCCGATGGTGAGCGGCCCGCCGATCGCCCCTATGCCAAAAAGCAGCATCAGCGTACTGCTCGCGGCGACCATCTGATCGGTTTTCAGAAAATCGTTGGTATGGGCGATGCAGAGCGAATACATGGGCAGCGACATGCCGGCGTAAAAGAAGGCAGCGACGGACAGCCCCGCCAGCGAGACGGTGGACGCGGCAATGGCGGCCAGCGCGATCAAGGCGGCGGCGAATGTCACGAAGGTCAGGACCCTGCGCCGATCGAACTTATCCGACAGGCGGCCGACCGGCCACTGCAGCGCAACGCCGCCCAAGACCGCCGACATCATGAAAAGCGAGACTTGCGCCGTACCCAGCCCGATCCGATGGCCGAAGACCGCACCCATTTGAAAGAAGCCGCTATGTGCCATACCCACGCCCAGCGTGCCGATGGCGCCAAGCGGTGAGACCCGATAGAGCTGCGCCAGGCTGACATGGGTCGGCTCGGCGAAGGCGGGCGCATGCTTGGCGGTCAATAGGACGGGCACGACGGCCAGCGAGATGATCATGGCCACCAGGCTGAAAAGCTGGAAGCCAGCCGGATCGGCGAGATTCAGCATGGCCTGTCCCGACGTCAGGCCGCTGAACTGAACCACCATATAGACGGACAAAAGCCGGCCGCGGGTCTCGTTCGTGCTGCGGTCGTTGATCCAGCTTTCGGCGATGACGTAGAGGCCGGCATAGCAGAAGCCGGTGACGGCGCGACTCCAGAACCAGACATAGGGCGAAATATACAGCGAGGCGACGAGGATCGAGGTCGCCGCCAGCGCCGCTAATGCGCCAAATACGCGGACATGGCCGACACTGCGCACGCTTCGGGGCGTGATCAGCGAACTTGACAGGAAGCCGACGTAATAGCCGGACATGACGAGGCCCATGACCGCGCTGGAAAACCCTTCGAGGCTGCCCCGCAATCCCAGCAGGCTGCCCTGCAGGGCGTTTCCGGACATGATCAAAGCCACGCCGAGCAGCAGGGCCCAGGTCGTTCTCAAGAGGGCGATCATGCCGAATCCTTGGTCGAAAACCCTCCGCCCGGAGGCCGTCGGGGGAACCCTACAGCGGAAATCCCTGACCGGCGAGCGGATGCACCGGCGGTTCCTTGGCCCGGAAAAGATAGCGCCGGAACAACTGGCGATACCCGGCGACGATATAGCCCGCGTTGGCGGCGTCCAGCTCGTCCTTGCGTATCCGATAACGGGCGGGGCGCCGGTGCCAAGGGGTGGCCGGCTCGGCATGATGCAGGGCGTGGAGGTGGTTGTTGGTGAAGAGAAGCGCCATCAAGGGATTGGTTTGCATCGTGACGATGCGCTCACCCACCGACGTGGCGGCGCGATGTTCGGCGAAGGAGCGCAGAAGGGTCAGCGACAAACCGGGATAGACGTAGAGCAGCAAATACTGCCAAAGCGGGATATGGCAAACCCCCATGACCCAAACCAGAACCAGCGCCACGCAGGGCACGTGGTTGAGCCAGCGCCGCAACTGAATCATGTTGCCGTCACGCACCGCGCCTAGAAAGCGGCAGCTGGCGCGCCACATCATGTAAGGCGGACCCAGTACGAGGCGCCCGGCCAGCGTCGCCAGCAGGCGGCGAACCAAGCGATGGAAAGGGCCCATGGCCGCCCACATCGACGGCGTGACGTAGTTCGATTCGGGATCCGCGACCGGACAGGTCAGTTGCTCATCCCAGTGATGGGCGAGATGGCTGTCGCGGTAGATGGCATAGGGCAGCCAAAGCCAGAGCGAGGGAAAGACCGTGGCCGTCGTCATCCACCGCCGCCCGAAGGGATAGCCGTGCACGGCCTCATGCTGAAGAGAACCGTGGAGGGCCACGATGTAGCCACCGAGCGGCGCTACCACCCACCAGGGCAGGTCATGGTGGAACCAGGTAAGCAAGCCGAAGCCCAGATATGTGGCCACTGCCAGCGCGACGGTTGGAATATCGACAACGTCGTCGGTGACCAAAGCTGCGGCGGTTATGGGGTCCGCCAGGGTGACGGCTTCGACAGAATCGATGGACATGACGCGTTTAGTATCGGCGAGGGGAGAAACCGGGCAAGCGGCATAAGCGAGACAAACTACCCCAGTTTGTGACGTTGTGCTACATGTGGTGGCAAAGAAAGAAAGGAGCGGTATTATGCAGCGACGCGACCTGCTTCAGATTTTCCGCGGGCGGCTGGGGGAAGCCATGTCCCGCGGCGGCCTCACCCAATCGGCGCTCGCCCGGCGCGTCGGGATCGACCGCTCGACGCTGGCCCAGTTCCTGGCGCCCAACAACAAGCGCCTGCCGCGGGCCGATACGCTGAGCGCGCTCGCCGCCGGACAGCAGGTGAGCGTCGATTGGCTGCTGGGATTGACCGAGGAGGGGCCGCTCAGCGCTGCAATACTGCCCCGGCCAATCGAATTCGAGGCGGGCAGCCGCAATCCCGCTGATGCCCCACTGGTGCGCTGGTTTGCCGAGGCGGTGGGCTACAAGGTGCGCTACGTGCCCACGACGCTGCCCGATCTTCTGAAGATAGACGAGGTGATCCGCTACGAATACCGCGACGAGGTCGCCGCCGTGCCGCGCTCCCAGATTGCCGCGACCAACGAGCGCCTGGAGACCCAGCGCCTGCCCGAAAGCGATCTGGAAGTCTGCAGTCACCGGCAGGGGGTGGAAAGCTTTGCCCGGGGCGAGGGAGTCTGGCGCGACCTGGACGCGGCCGTGCGGCGGCGCCAGCTCCTTCATATGGCCGATCTGGTTGGCGAACTCTATCCTACATTTCGCTGGTTTCTTTACGACGGTCAGTTGCGCTACGCCGCGCCCATGACCATCTTCGGGCCGAAGCGCGCGGCGCTTTACATCGGCAATATGTATCTGGTGCTGAACGGGACAGAGCATGTTCGGGCTCTGGCCGGGCATTTCGACGACCTCATCCGCTCGGCTGTGGTGCAGCCTTCCGATGTGGTTATATGGCTGCGCCGCCTGTCGGCGGAGCTGGGACCCCGCCGCACGCGCGCCGTGAAATCTACGGAGTTACGTCATGGCAAAGGATGAAGCAAAACCGCTTCGCGCCACCGGGCGTTGCCTGTGCGGCGCCATCACCTTGGAAATACGCGGCGCGCTGCGCGACGTCGTCGTCTGTCATTGCGGCCAGTGCCGGCGTCAGCATGGGGCACCGCCTTCCTATACTGCCGCCTCCTGGTCCGACGTGACGGTCAAGGGAGCCAAGAACCTGAAATGGCATCAATCTTCTCAAGATGCCCGGCGCGGCTTTTGCCGCCTTTGCGGATCGAGCCTGTTCTGGGAGCCCATGGGCTCAGGTCGCGTCTCCATCGCTGCGGGCTGTCTCGACAAACCCACCGACCTCAGGACCGTTCGTCACATCTTCGTCGCCGACAAAGGCGATTTCTATGAAATCAAGGACGGGCTGGAGCAGCTTCCCCATTCCATGATGGCGCAGGCGCGATGACTCGCGCCAAGACCACCGGCGGCTGCCTCTGCGGGGCGGTTCGTTATGAAATCGACGGGCCGCTGCCCGCGCCCTCGGCCTGCCATTGCGGCCAATGCCGGCGCCAGCATGGTGCCCTGGGCGTCTATACGCTGGCCCCGACGGATCGATACAAGATCAAGGGAAAGCGCCATATCGCCTGGTACGAATCTTCGCCGGGCATCAGGCGCGGGTTCTGCAAAATCTGCGGCTCGAAACTATTCTGGGAGCGCATCGGCAGCGGTCAACTTGACGTCACGCTGGGCACCATCGACCCACCCGCGGGGCTGAAGATCGAAAGGCAGATTTATATTGCCGATGCCGGCGACTACTACGACCCGCCCAGCCGATGAGTCTAGCCAGCCTGCCCATGTACAACCTGCCGGAGACGGCGGGCGCGAGTGCGGCGCTGTGGCGCGGCCTGGCCCGGCACTTCCGGCGCGCCGGTATTCCCGATGTGCCCGACGCGTTGGCCGCGCAACCAAAAGTGCCCGACCATTGGCTGTCGCCTGATCTGTTGTTCAGTCAAACCTGCGGCTATCCCCTGACCCATGCCTTGGCCGGCGGGGTCCAATTGGTCGCGACACCCTGCTACGACGCGCCGGGCTGCGATGGTCCCAGTTATTGCAGCATTCTGGTCGTGGCGGCAGGTTCGCAGGCGACCTCGCCCGCCGATCTTCAGGGCAAGCGGGCGGCCTTTAATACACCGGATTCCCAATCGGGCATGAATGCCTTGCGCGCGGTCATCGCGCCGCTGGCCGAAGGGGGACGCTTCTTCGCCGAGATCATCGAAACCGGCGGCCATGCCGCGAGCCTTGATCTGGTGGCGGCCGGCGGCGCCGATGTCGCCGCGATCGACGCCGTGTCTCTCGCACTGTTCGCCCTCTATCGCCGGCCGGCCGCGGCCCGCGTGCGCGAGCTTTGCCGAAGCCCGAGCGCCCCGAGCCTGCCTTTCATCACGGCCGGCGGCGCAAGCCATGAGCGGGTCATGCGGCTGCGCGACGGGTTGCGCACGGCCATGGCCGACCCCGATCTCGCTGGGGCCCGCCAGGCGCTATTGCTGCGCGACATCATGTTGCTGCCGGATTCCGCCTATGAACCGATCCTCGAAATGGAGCGAGCTGCGCAGCGTCGAGGCTATCCCATCCTAGCTTGAGTTCGGTTAGGTGCAGTCGCGGGGAATGCGCTCCTGCCATTTGCGGGCCAGAAGTTGCTTGTCGCCCTCGAAGGCGTTCAGCGTTCCCTCCAGCAAAAAATGTGTCTTGTCGGCCCGCATGACGGTGCGGGTCTCGGTTCGCGTCTGCCAGTCGCCGCGACCGATGGAAATGACGTAGCGAATATCGATTTCCGCCGACAGGGGATCGTCATCGCCGATGCGATAGGCTTCACTTTGGACAAAATCCGTCTCGAGCCCGAGATGATCGATGGTAAAGCGGCCCATATCCTCTTCTATGCGATAAGTGATCGTGCCGGCCCCGATATCGCGCTCGACCCAGCGTCGGCCCAGCGTAGGGCGATGATAGGTTTTACCGAGCGGCGGGGCGGCTTCCGAATCCGAAAAGGGACGCAGTTTCTTGTCCTCGGCACGCGGCGCACGGCTTGGCAACATCAACCGGCTGGCGCCCGCGAAGACCCCCAATGTCACCGGTTCCGGCGAGGGCCATACCAGAGGCCAATAGCTCGTCGACAGCGCCACGCGGATACGGTTGCCAGGGGCGAAAGCATGAGCGACATCGTTGAGCTGAACCGTGACCGTGATCCGCTCTCCCGGCACCAGGGCCAGGGGCCGCTCATGCCCGTTGCGATGCGTGAGGTTGAGCAGCCCATAGGAGATCCGCGTCGAGGCGCCATCGGGCGCCACCTCGTTCAGCCGGACGGCAACGAAAGCCCAGGGCCGGTCGACTGTCAGATCCAATGAAAGGGTCGGCGCGCCCAGGATCTCCAACCGCTCGCTCAGCGGCGCGCTGTCGAAACAGATTGAGCGGCCATCGTCGGGCCGCTGGTCGGTGGGTTTTTCCGGGCCGATCCCGAAACCGCACCAGGCACCGCAAGTCTCGCCCAGGGATGGCGGCGAACGCCCGTCGACCCGCATTTCGGGAGCGGGCGAGGGATCAAGCCGCCCGCCGGCATTGAGGTGCAGCGTCTGGGGTTTGATGTTGGGGCTTGGCCAGCGCGGTTCCGCGACCCAGCGCCCGGGCCTCGTATCGTAGAAAGGCTTCGGGGGAACCGGCTCCTCCAGCCAGACGCGATATTGCGGCTCGTCCATGATGCCGGTCTCGACACCCTTCAGCCATTTGTCCCACCAGCGCAGGCATTCCTGCAGGAAGCCGATGCGCGGGCCCGGCTTGGCGAAATGCGGATATTTATGCGCCCAGGGGCCGACCAATCCCTTCGCCGGGCAGTTCAGATGGGCCAGCATGCGCGAAACGGTGTTGGAATAGCCATCGGCCCAACCGCCCACGAGATAGACCGGGCAGGCGATCGCCCCCCAAGCCTCGCAGATCGAGCCGTGTTTCCAGAATTCATCGCGCCGTTGGTGCTTCAGCCAATTGGCCACCAGCAGCGGCTGGTTCTTGAGACGGTTCAGCCAGACTTCACGCCAGCTTTCGCCCAGCAGCGCATTGTCCGGCGTGCGCGACATATAGGCCAGCATGACCGACGACCATTGTAGATTGTCGTTCAACAGGCAGCCGCCCATGAAATGGATATCGTCGGCATAGCGGTCGTCGGTCGAGCAAAGTGAAATCACCGCATGGAGTTCCGGCGGCCGGCGCGCGGCCACCTGGAGCCCGTTGAAGCCGCCCCAGGAGATTCCGATCATGCCGATCTTGCCGGTGCACCAGGCCTGCGCTTCTACCCATTTCATTACTTCCAGGCAATCGTCCTGCTCCTGCTTCAGATATTCATCCTGGAGCAGGCCGTCGGATTCCCCCGATCCGCGCATGTCGACGCGAACGCAGGCATAGCCATGACCGGCGAAATAGGGATGGGTCAGTTGATCGCGCTCCGCCGTGCCGTCGCGTTTGCGATAGGGCAGATATTCCAGGATCGCCGGCACGGGATTCTTCTCGGCATCGCTGGGCAGCCAGATCCGCGCCGCCAGACGGCAGCCGTCGGAGAGCGTGATGAAGATATTCTCGATTTCCCGCACCTGGCGCGGAAGCTGCGTGACGATGTCCATGGGTTTTTCCGTGATGTTCCGTTGGTCGAAGGAGGCGCGGTCGCTGAACCGCTAGACCGCCGCGGCGCCATAATAGAGGGTGACGCTGTGCTTTGCCTCGGCGAAGAACAGCCAGCGCTCGATCAGGACACCAGTCAGCGCGAGAGCGGCGGCGAGCAATGCCGCGACCGTGGCAAGGGTGGCGGGAGACAATAGGGTCAGCAGGGTCAGCACGAGCGGACCGGCAAAGGCGAGCGCGATGGCTATCCCGCGCAGCTTTCGCGCATGCTTGCGGGCGATGCGATAACCCATTTCCTTCATAAGATAATTCTCTTCGCTATGGGGCGCCTCCAGCAGGCGCACATTGCCCCAGGCGCCGAGGCCCGTGGCGCTCTCCGCCGTGGCGACGGCGCGGGCATGATCGATATGACGCCAATATCCCAGCTTCGCGACCACGCCGGCGACAATCGTGGCAATGGCAAACCAGGCAAGGGCAGGGGCGGAGGCGGCAAAAAGGTCCAGCAAGGCTTGCAGCAGCAGCGCACCGGTCATAAGGCCCAGCAGCAGGTAATTGAGGGGAACCCAGCCATTGTGCCAGCGCGGGATCGGCTTCAGCGAGGCATAGATCATGGCCGTGCAATAGATCGTGATCGCGGCAAGCACGGCGCTCAACCAACCGGCCCAGGCAATAACATGGCCGAAGAACAGCCAGGCGATTCCCAGAACGCCGGCGGGCAGAAAAACCGCGACGGAGAGCACGCCCTCTCGCGACAGCCACGACGTCCGCCATTGCGAAAAGGCCCGCCAGGCGCGTTCGGGGCGCCCCAGATGAAATGTGGAAGCGAGCAGCCCGAGGGAGGCCAAGCCGAGGGATAGGCCAAGGCCGGCGAACCCGAACCATCGGCTGTCGGGCAGCATCGATGTGCCCGACAGCAGGCCGATTAGAAACAGCAGGCCATAGCCGGCGCCGGATATGGTGGTGAACAGAATCACGGAAAAAGCCGGATGCATGGCTAGCGGGAAAGCACGCGATCAATCCAGTGCAGGAACGGGTGGGCGGCGTCGGTTGAGGGCGTGGCGCAGAGTTTCGCCGGTGCCCCGCTATCGGCGGCCTCCGTTTTGCGCGGGCGGGGCGGCAGATAGCGATTGACGGGCTTGTAGCCAAGCTCGGGCATCAACGCATAGCCCGCGCGTTCGGCGACCAGCTTCGACACATCGGACTCGGGATCGCCGAGATCGCCGAAATGGCGGGCCGAAACCGGGCAGGTGGCAACGCAGGCCGGAACCCGGCTGGCTTCATCCAAGGTCTCGTTGTAGATCTTGTCGATACACAGCGTGCATTTCTTCATCACTCCCACGTCGTAGTCGTATTCCCGCGCGCCATAAGGACAGGCCCAGGAACAAAGCTTGCAGCCGATGCAGACGTCTTCGTTGACCAGGACGATTCCGTCTTCGGCGCGCTTGTAGGAGGCGCCCGTCGGGCATACTTCGACGCAAGCCGGCTGTTCGCAATGCAGGCAGGAGCGGGGGAAGTGCACGGTTCGGCTGTCGGCGCCCTCGCCGGCCTCGAAGCTATGGACCCGGTTGAACCAGACGCCCAGGGGATTGGGGCCGTAGGGATCGAGGTCGGTCAGCGGCGCCATCTGCCCGCCGCTGTTCCATTCTTTGCAATTGACGGCGCAGGCATGGCACCCCACACAGATATCGAGGTCGATGACCAGCCCGAGTTTCTTGGCGCCGGGGGGCGGCAGGCCGGTCATGGCCGCTTCTCTCGCCGACCGCGGAAGCCGGCGCCATAGCGCAGAACGGCAGCGGGAAGGGTGAGGCCGCTGAGGCGCGGGAGAGCCGGCAGCCGCGGCGCCGTCTCGCCCGCCTCGACCCCGGCCACCTTGATCAACCGGACCTTGAGATCGTACCAGGCCGCCTGTCCGGTAATCGGATCGCCGTTCGCGTAGCGATGGCCGTCGGGTTGGGGCGGCAGGAGTTCGGAAATCACCTGGTTCAGCAGAAATCCGCGCTTGGCTTCCGCGGCATCCGGCGAAAGGTTCCAGGCCCCGGCACGTTTGCCGATGGCGTTCCAAGTCCAGACCGTGTTTTCGTTGACGCCTTCCATCAATTTGATTTGGCCCTTGACCCGGGCATACGGGCTTTCGATCCAGACCCAATCGCCGTCGACCAGACCCAGGCGCGTGGCCATGCGCCGATTGACGAACAGGCGATTGCTGCCGTGGATTTGGCGCAGCCAGGCATTCTGCGACCCCCAGGAGTGATACATGGCCATGGGGCGCTGGGTCAGCGCAAAGAGGGGGAACTCGCCAGTCTCCGCCGCCTGTTGTTCGAAGGGCCGATACCAGATCGGCAGCGGGTCGAAATATTCGGCGACGCGGGCACGATCGCGCGTTGGTGGCTGAACGGCGCCATGGCCCTGCGCCGCCAGGCGAAACTTCTGCAGCACCTCGCTGTAGAGCTGCAGGACGATCTGCCCCGGCTTGTCGATGAAGCCCATAGAAGCTGCCCAATCGAGATAGGCCTTGTTGGCGTGGCGGTAGAAGCGCTGATTCTCCGGCAGTTCGTGGTGCCAGAAACAACCATTGGCGATGTATCGTTCGAGTTGGCGGGGATTGGGTTCGCCATTGCCGTGCTTGCTGCCGTCGGCGCCACGCCAGCCGGCCAGCATCCCGATCCCGGGCTTACGCTGGTGGTTCACCATGTAGTCCGCGTAGAACCCTGGGTATTTTGCACTCCCGTCGGCGTTCAGCAGACCGGGCAGCCTCAGGCGCGTACCCAGATCGATCAGCACGTCCTGGAAAGGCCGTACCGCGCGGTCTGGCTTCAGCACCGGCTGACGAATGGCGTCGGCAGCGGCACCGGCATGGGAGATCGGTCGATCCAGCAGCGAGATGCAGTCGTAGCGCTCCAGATAAGTGGTGTCGGGCAGCACGAGATCGGCATAGGCGACGGTTTCGGAAAAATAGGCATCGGCATAGATGATGCGGGGAATGCGATAGCCCTCGCCCTCGCGCGCGGTCAGCATGTCGATGGTCCCCGGCAGGTTCATGGCCGAGTTCCAACCCATGTTGGACATGTAGAGGAACAACGTATCGATGGGGTAGGGATCGCCCTTCCAGGCGTTGTGGATCACCATATGCATCAGGCCATGGGCTGCCAGCGGCGCTTCCCAGCTATAGGCCTTGTCGATGCGCCTGGGCCGGCCGTCGGCTTCCACCAGCAGATCGCTGGGGCCTGTAGGAAAGCCCAGATTCGCGCCGCTGAGCGAGGCATTGGCATGAGATTCCCCCACCGGCTTTACGGGCGGGGGAATGGGGCGAGGGAAGGGCGGCTTGTAGAGGAACCCGCCGGGGCAATCGATGCTCCCCAGCAGCATCTGCAACAGATGAATGGCGCGGCAGGTATGGAACCCGTTGGAATGGGCCGAAATACCGCGCATGGCATGCATCGCCACCGGCCGGCCGATGATCTTGTCGTGGCTGCGCCCGGCCCAATCGGTCCAGGCGATGTCCAAGGTGATTTCCTGCTCGAAGGCGGCATAGGCCAGTTCGGCGGCGATGCGGCGAATGACGTCGGCGGCAATGCCGATCTCCGGCGCCACCGCATCCGGCGCATAGCGTGCGTCGAGATAGCGTTCCGCCATCAATTGGAAGGCCGGTACCGCGCGGCGTCCGCCAGGCAGATTGAATTCGCCCGCCATCACCGGCGATACGTCGCTGGCCATGGCATCGGCGGGGCCCTGGCGGTCGCGATCCCAGCAGAGCGGCCGGCCGGCGACATCGCGCCCGAACAGCCCGTCGTCGGCGCCGCCGGGATTGCGAATGACCAGCCAATGGGCGTTGGTGTAGCGGGCGAGGAAGGGCAGATCGATCTTGTCGGCTTTCAGCAGTTCATGGATGAGGGCGAAGACGAACAAGCCGTCGCTGCCCGGGCGAAGGCCCAGCCATTCGTCGGCGATGGCCGAATATCCCGTCTTGATGGGATTGATGGAAACGAACTTGGCGCCTCGGCCCTTCAGCTTGCCAAGCCCGATCTTGATGGGGTTGCTGTCGTGATCCTCCGCCACGCCGAACATCATGAAATAGCGGGTGCGATCCCAATCCGGCTCGCCGAATTCCCAGAACGATCCGCCGATGGTGTAAAGCCCGGCGGCTGCCATGTTGACCGAACAGAAGCCGCCATGGGCCGCGTAATTGGGGGTGCCGAACTGGCCCGCCCACCAGGCGGTCAGCGCCTGGCTCTGATCGCGGCCGGTGAAAAAGGCGAGGCGCTTGGGATCATGCGCGCGAATTTTGCCCAGCCAATCGACGGCGATTCCCATCGCCTCGTCCCAGCCGATCTCCTTGAACTCGCCGGATCCTCGCGGGCCGACCCGCAGTAGGGGCGCGGTGAGGCGGGCCGGCGAATTCTGGGTCATGATCCCGGCGGAGCCCTTGGCGCAGAGCACGCCCTTGTTCACCGGATGGTCGCGATTGCCCTCGATATAGCGGATCCGGCCATCCTTCAGATGCACCTTGATCCCGCAGCGGCAGGCACACATGTAGCACGTCGTGCATTTCACCTCGTCGGAAATGCGGCGCGACAGCTCGATGCGCTCCTCGACGGGCGGCACGATTCGTCCTCTCCTTCGCACATATGCATAGAAGGGGCAAAGGCAAGGGGCGTCAAATGCGATATCGGCTGTCCACAGCTTCAGGGCCGGCTGTCCTGCGATGCGGCCGGTGCTGGCCCCGCGACCGGGCGGCCGCTAGACTTATGATATGAGCGATCCCGAAGCCACCCTCGATGCCCGCGGACTCAAATGTCCGCTTCCCGTCCTGAAGGCGCGCCGTGCCCTCAAGGACCTACCGGCGGGCGGCTTGCTGCGCGTTCTGGCGACCGATCCCGGCGCCACCAAGGACTTCGCTCATTTCTGCGAAATGACGGGCTGCGTCTTGGTGGAGAGTGGGCGCGAGGACGACGTGCTGCGTTTCATCCTGCGCAAGCCGGCCTGACGAAATCCTATTGCCAGCATTCCAGTGAGACGGTGAATCCATGAGCCCGGGCGGCGATTTCCGCTGAGGAGAGGGTTGTGGCCGATTGCGCGGATTCGTATTCGATCTCCTGCGCATCGAGGAAGGCGCGCAACGTGTTCGCGCTGACGGCGAAATTCACGTTCTGCGGCACGTCGATCGTATTGTCGTTCCCGGTGTCCGCGCTGGGATCGAATTTCGATTGTACCACGCCCACCACATTGCCCGAGAGATCCAGGACCGGCCCGCCGCTGTTGCCATGCTGTACGGGCGCGGTGATCTGGATCAGGGTGCGGTCGTTATTGGGTCCCGCAAGCGAGCTGACATTGCCGGTGGTGACATTGATCTCGCTGGAGATCTCGTCGCGCAGCGGAAAGCCGGCGATGAGAATTGCCTCGCCAGTGCGCACGCCGCGCCCGTCGCGAAATCGCACGAAGGAGGCGCCCGGCTTGGGTGCCTTGAGAAGGGCGAGGTCGTTCGCCTTGTCGGTGATGATCACGTCCAGCACCGTTCCGTTGGCCAGGCGCATCTCCTTGCAGCCATCCACCACGTGATCGTTGGTGACGATATGGCCCGCGGCACTGACGTAGAAGCCCGAACCGGTGGCATAGAGCTCCAGCTTCGCGTCGCCGCCGGGATTGTTGGTGGATTTGTAGGCCGTGGTGAGTTCGAAGCGGGCGGCCAGCAGGGCCGCCAATAAATCCTCGGATATCTCGCCGGTGACGGGCAGGCCCTTGTCCTTCTGGAAATCCTTGATCGCCGAGACGGTCTTGCCGGTAAGGGTATTGTCGCGCCCGCCGGCATCGTAGCCGAGCGCCGTCAGCGCCGCCTTTACGCTGCTCACCAGCGTTCCCGGCCCGCTGGGCAGCGGCGGCACGGTGGTCGATTTGTCGGGCGCTTTGGTCGTCGAATCCGGTTCCGGGGAGGGCTCCTTCGGTTTCTTTCCGCCCGTACCCGCATTGTCCCCGCCCATATCGCCTTGAGCCGTCAAATTCTCGCCAGGCAGGACAAGGCTCAGATTCTTCAAGGCATCCTCGCGCAGCGCCTTCGCCTTTGCCAGATCGGCCGCCGTCAGCTCCTTGGCAACGTCGTTGCGGTTGTCCAGCGCCAGTTTGCGGTCGCCGCCGCTTTCGGCCTTGTCGGCCGCCAGCGCGTAAAGCACGTAGGCGTTGACGAGGTTCTTGGGGACCCCGGTTCCGTCGTGATAGAGCACGCCCAGATTGTTGAGCGCGCGGCTGGAGCCCTGCTTGGCGGCTGCCTTGTACCAGATGATCGCCTGGACGAGGTCGGTGCGCAGGCCCAGACCCTGCTCATAGAGATAACCCAGCGCGGCCTGGGAATCGGCATCGCCCTTGTCGGCCGCCTTGCGATACCAGCGCGCCGCCTGCGTCGGGTTCTTTTCCACGCCGCGGCCGTTCTGATACATGACTCCGATGTTGTATTGGGCAATCTCGAAGCCCTTGTCGGCGGCGCGTTGATACCAGCCGAAGGCTTCATGGGGATCCTCGTCGACCCCTTCGCCCAGATCGTGCATGTAGCCGACCATGTTCAGGGCGGGGCCGTCGCCCTGGGCGGCTGCCCGCAGGAACCATTTCATGGCCGCGTCGAAATTCTGCTTCTGGCCCGCCGAACCGTCGTGGAAGATCAGGCCGTAATCGTATTCCGCCTCGGGATCGCCGCGCTCGGCGCCGCGCCGATACCATTTGATGGCCGTGGCCTGGTTCTGGTCGACGCCGTTGCCGTAGAAATACAGATCGCCCAGGCCCGCCATGGCGGGGGCGTAACCCTGGTCGGCGGCCCGCTGATACCATTTCGCGGCGGCGACATAATCCTCATCGACGCCGAGTCCATCGGCATACATCTCGGCGATCACCCGTTGTGCCTTGGGGTCGCCGTGCTTGGCCAGCGGCAGCAATTCGTCGAGAGCGGTACCGTAATCACCTTTTTTATAGGCTTTGTAGCCGCTGTCGTAATCCGCCCAGGCCGGCAGCGCCAAACCGGCCAGAACCAGGGCGAAGAGGAGGATTCGTTGCATCACCAACATCCGTGCGAAGGCGAAGTCTAGCACAATGCGGGGTGCCGGGCGCTACCGGCCCCTTGCCAGTCAGGGAGTGGGGGTTGCGGCAGTGCCGGGCGTTTGGGTCTGGGTCTCCAGCTCGCTGTAGTAGCGCTGGGCGCCGGGGTGGACGGGAACCGGGATCGCCTGAAGGGCTGAGCCCGGGCGAACCTGACGTCCTAGGGGCCCGGTCTCATCCAGCAATTTCCGGTTTTCCTTGTTCCACAGCGCCTTGGTCAGGTCATGGACCAGCCCTTCGTCCAAATCGGCGGAAACCAGCCAGATGATGCCAATCCCGACGGTCGAGGTGATCGTTCCCCCCCGATAGCTGTCCGCGGGAATCACATCGACGCTGAGAAAATCATGGTCGAGGCGCAGCTGGGCGATTTTCTCGCCGCCCACGGGCAAAAGCGTGATCGGCACCTTTTCGGCCAGATCCACGATGGCGGGCAGCGGCACCTCGCCCAGCACGACCAGGGCGTCGAGATCGCCCTTGGCAAATTTGGCGCTCGCGGTTGTCAGGTCGGAATAGTCGGCGCGCAGCCGCTTCTCCGTAAGCCCGAAGGTTTTCAGCACGAGACGGGCGGTCAGCAGATTTCCGGAATCCTTCAACCCCAGATTGACCCGCGCATTCTTGAGGTCGGCGATCGACTTTATCTTGCTGCCGCGGTGGACCACGACATGCAGGCTCTCCTCATAGAGATTGGCGATCGCCCGCAATTTCGCGATGGCGCCGCCGCGCGCGAAGGCGTCTTTGCCGCTATAGGCCCAATAGGCGACATCCGCCTGGCTCAGGCCGGAGTCGAGCTGGCCCGAGCCGATCAAAACGACGTTCTCGACGGAACCCGCCGTCGTCTGAGCGAGCGCGATCAGCCCCGGCACGCCGCAGCTTCCCCCATCCTCGCAACTGCGGCTGCCGGGCGGATTGCTGACCGCGCTGGCGATTACCCCGCCGAGGATGAAGAGGGAACCACCGGTTTCCCCAGTGCCGATGCGGAAATATCGGATATCCTGGGCGAGGCTGCGCGCGGGGCGAATCAGGGCAGCCGTCAACCCGCCTAACCCCGCGCCGAGCAACCAGCGCCGAGAAAAGCGGTTCGTCAGCCCCGGATACTCTCCGCGCCCGCGCAACGCCCGCCACCTGTACCAACACGAGTTGCGATCAGAATAGGCACAGCCCGCGGCCCGCACCAGTGGCAAGCACCGATATTTATTTGGGCCAGAAAACTAGGTCGCTATCGGGGCGTTAACCTGTGATGTGCGAGGCGGTCAAGGGATCGGGGCCGGGCTTACGTTTCGCCCCCCGGTTTTACTCCCGGATTCAGGCTTGCCTTCAGCAGGGCAACATCGGCGAAGAGCCGCTTGAGCCGGTAGAGGTGCTTCACCTGTTCCAGGAATCGTTCCCGCGGCATGGCGGGCATGCCGATCACAACGGCGCCCGGCGCCACCCGGCTGCCGCCGACTTGAGCGGCCGCCAGAACGACCGCGCCGTCTCCGATGCGAACATGATCGGCAATGCCTACGCCGCCGGCCAGGATGACACGATCGCCGATGCGGCAGCTGCCGGAAATGCCGACGCGTCCGGCGATCAGGCAACCCCGACCGATCTGGGTGTTGTGGCCGACCATCACCAAATTGTCGATCTTGGTGCCATGGCCGACAGTGGTGGCCTCGATCGTGCCGCGATCGATACAGCTATTGGCCCCGACTTCCACGTCATGGCCCAAAACGACCGTCCCCAAGGCGGCAATGCGTTGGATCGGCGGCTGGCCGGGCGGCGGGGCGGCGCCCGGTTCGGGAATGGCGAAGCTGAACCCGTCGGCGCCGAGGCTGGCGTTGTTATGGATGATGGCCCGGTCGCCGATTTCCACCCGCTCGCCGATACGCACCCCAGGGTAGATCAAGGCGTCGGTTCCGATACGCGCTCCGGCGCCGATCGAAACCTGGCCCAGGATCGTGGCCCGCGCGCCGATGCGCGCACCGGGGCCGATCTGCACGAAGGGGCCGATGGATGTGGGCGTGGCTATCTCGGCGGTCGGGTCGACCACGGCCGTGACGTGAATTCCCGGCGGGGCATGGGGCGGACGGGCGAAAAGTCTCGTCAACCCGGCCAAGGCGTAGCGGGGATGATCGGTGTAGATGACCCCCGCCAAATCGGCGCGGGTCGTCTTGCCGCGTTGAAGGATGGCGGTTTGCGCCCGGCTGGCGCCGAGGGCGGCAAGCGCCTCTTCCTCCATGGCCAGAGCCATTTCATTCGGGGCGGCCATCATGGGGTGATTGATTCCGGCGACCTCGAAGCTGGCGTCCCCGGTGATTTCCGCGCTCAATGCCTTCGCGATTTCGCCCAGCCGCGCCATCAGCGACCGCTCCACACCGGCGCGCGTTTTTCGGCGAAAGCCCGCGCGCCTTCGAAGTAGTCGTCGGATTTCTTCATGCGCTCATAGGCGGGGATGGTGCCGCTGCGCATGAGGGCATAGCTGTCCTGGATCGAGAGCCCTTGCGTGGCCGCGACGACGGCCTTGATGGCAATCGTGGAAAGGGGAGCCGCCGCGACGATCCGCCCCGCCACGGCGCGGGCTTCGGCCATCAGATCGCCGGGTGCTGCGATCTGGTTTATCAAGCCGAACCGCAACGCATCGCCGACCGAAAGCCGCTTGCCTGTCAGCATCATTTCCATGGCAATCGCGTGGGGCAGGCGGCGTGGCAAGCGCAAGATTCCCCCGGCGTCAGGGATGACGCCAATGGTCGCTTCCGGCAGGAAGAATTCGGCGCCTTCCGCCGCGACAATCAGATCGCAAGCCAGCGCCAGTTCGAATCCGCCGCCCACCGCCAACCCGTTGACGGCGGCGATGACGGGTTTGTGCAGATCGAACAACTCGGTCAATCCGGCGAAGCCCCCGGGTCCGTAGTCGCCTTCGCTGCCGCTGGCCGCCGCTGCCTTCAAATCCCAGCCGGCGGAAAAGAATTTGTCGCCCCCGCCAGTCAGGATGGCCACCCGCGCCGCGGGCTCGTCGCGAAAGGCGATGAAGGCCTGGCCCAGTGCCCGGCTGGTCGCCGAATCGATGGCATTGGCCTTGGGCCGGTCCAGAATGATTTCCCAAACGGCCGCATGCCGTTCGATGCGAATGGGCTCTGCCATGGATCGCTCCTGATGGGCGTTGGGGCTGGAAGCCCCGCGCGGCTGCCCGTTTGTTCTAATTGTGGCGTCCGAAGATGCGGCATCCTCGGCCGGCGCGCCGCATTCTGTCAACCGCACCAACTTCGACTTGCCTTGGCCCGGCTAAATCGGACAAATTCCCGGCGCAGCCAGGCGGGGCAGGCTGTTCATTGGCGGCGGCGACAGGCATCGTCGCGCTGCAAGCATATAGGCAAGGATCGAGACCATGGGACGCGCCGCGAGGCATGCCAATCTGAGGCGGCTACTGTCGCCGCGCCATGTTGCCTTCATCGGCGGTCAACGCCTGGCGCCGACCATCGCTTATTGCGTCGAGGCCGGCTTCGCCGGGCAAATCTGGCCGGTGAATCCCACCTATCCGGAAATTGGCGGGCATCGTTGCTATAAGTCCCTGGCCGATCTGCCAGCCCCGCCCGATGCCACCTTCATTGCCGTCCCCCGCGAACTCACCGTCGACATGGTGGGTGAACTGGCATCCATGGGTGCGGGAGGCGCCGTCTGTTACGCGGCGGGATTCGCCGAGGTCGGCGGCGAAGGCGCGGCACTCCAGCACGCTCTGGTGAACGCGGCGGGCGACCTCGCTGTCGTCGGCCCGAACTGCTACGGGATTTTGAATTATGTCGACGGCGTGGCCATGTTCGCCTCGGGCTTCGGGGGCGGGCGCATCAAGCGTGGCGTCGCCATCATAGCCCAAAGTGGCAATCTCGCCCTCAATCTGACCCAGAACGACCGCTCTGTTCCTATCGCCTATGTCATCACCGCCGGCAATCAGGCGGTGCTGAAGCTGGCCGACTATATCGATGTGTTGGCCGAGGACGATCACGTCAGCGCCATTGCGCTTTATATCGAAGGGCTCGACGACATGCCGGCCTTCAGCCGTGCCGTGCTCAAGGCCAGGCGCAGCGGAAAACAGATCGTCGCCTACAAGGCGGGCAACTCTGAGCTGGGGGCCAAGCTCGCCATGAGCCACACCAGTTCGCTTGCCGGGAATGACAAGCTCTACAACGCGCTGTTTGCGCGGCTGGGCGTCATGCGGGTCGATGCCATCGATGCCCTGCTGGAGACGGCGAAGCTGGCCTCGGTGGCCGGCGTGCCCAAGGGCGATCGCCTTGCGGTCTTCACTTGTTCGGGCGCCGACAATCTGATGACCGCCGATCTGGCGGCCCGCCAAGGCCTGAAGCTGCCGGAACTTTCGGCCGACCAGACGGCCGCATTGCGCGCGCAACTGCCCAGCTTCGCCTCCGTATCCAATCCGCTGGACTACAACACGTCGCTCTGGGGTGATGAGGCCGGTCTGACGAAATGCTTCTCGACGGTCATGCAGGGCGGTTTCGACGCCGGCATGCTGATCGTGGATTACCCGCCCAACGATGCCGCCGGGCGGCGCGACTGCGACGTCTCCGTTGACGCGCTGATCGCAGCCTGCCGGGCGGCCGGCGGCAAGACCGCGATGGCCGCCAGCGACCTGTCGGAGTTGATTCCAGGCCCGGCGCGCCGGCGAATGATCGAACTGGGTTGCGCGCCCTTGCAGGGGCTGGAAGCGGCGGTGACGGCCTTTGCGGCGCTCGCGCGGCGCGGACGGCAAAGCACGGCAGCGGAATTAGCGTTGCCCGATCTGGCGCCGCTGCCCGCCGACGCCCGTCTGCGCGAGGAATGGGAGTGCATACAGCGCTTGGCCGAACATGGTCTCAAGTTTCCGCCCGGCCGTTTCGTTGCACCCAGGGAAGCTGCGGCAGCCGCGGCGGAGATCGGATTCCCCGTGGCCCTTAAACTCGGACGCCCCGCTTTGGCGCATAAGACGGAGGCCGGGGCGGTGGCCCTCAATCTGCAGGACGAAGCGGCCGTCGAACGCGCCGTCGCGAACATGACCAAGGCCTTGGCGAAGTACAAGCCTGGCTTGGTGCCCGAACGCTTCCTGATCGAGCGTCAGGTGACCGGCGCAATGGCCGAGCTGATCGTCGGCCTGCATCGCGATCCGCAATTCGGCCTGGTCATGGTAGTTGGCATGGGCGGTATCCTGGTCGAGTTGATGGACGACGCGGCGACATTCCTGTTGCCGGTGGATCGCGAAACGGTGGCGAACGCCATCGGCCAGTTGAAGGTCGCCAAATTGCTGAAGGGCTATCGCGGCAAGCCGGCGGGCGATATCGAGGCGGCCATCGACGCGGTCATGGCCATCGCCGCCTTCGCCGAAGCGCACCGCGACCGAATCGTCGAACTCGACGTCAATCCGCTCATGGTCCTGGCGCAGGGTCACGGCGCCGTGGCCGTCGACGCGCTCATCGTCATGTCGGGCGATTGAGCGGAGAATCGATCCCGTCCAGGACAGCCAGGCCTCAACTCGCCGGCGCGTAGATCCTGATTTCTGCCGGCTGCCCATTTACCGAAGGCACGGCCAGATAGATTCGCCCGCTGATCGGCACCAGCAAGGCCGCCGTTGCTCCGGCAACCGTGTCGACGGAGCCGGTCTTGCCATAATTTCCGGCGGCATCGCGATGGAAGACGTCGATGCGGCCCACGCCGCAAGTTAGATAGACGGTGCCGCGCGAGCCGTCGGAGAGGAGTTGCCCCGGCTTGGCGCAGGCATCGACGCGGCCCTTCAGCGATCCATCCGCCAGGTCGAACCAGGCGAGACCGGCGGGCTGTTGGAATGCGGCGATCAGGCGGCCGGCGTCCTCGTCGAGGGCCAGCGATGCCGGTTCGGCATTGTCGCCGGTGGACCAGCTGCCCGTCTGTTTGTTGCCATCCCGATCGGCGACCAGGATGCGCTTCTCGCCCGCCGCGCCGACGAAGATAAGCGACCCACCGTCTTCCAACGCCAGCGGTCCGGGCCGGCCGTCCAGGCGAATATCCTGCCAATGCTTGTTATGGGTGGTGTCGAGAATGGCGATCTTCGTGGCGCCAAAGCCGAGATATATGCGCTCGCTGCCCGGGTCATAATGCAGGGGACCCAGGTCGGGGCCAAGGAAGATGCCGGTCTGCGGCACCAGCGGCACGCCGCCATAGATCGCGACCTTACCTTCGCCGGTCCCGACATAGAGTCGATTCTCGGCCGGCGCGCGGGCAAGGCCCGTAGGGGCGGCGAGCCCCTCGATGGTCTGGCTGACGGCACCGGCGGCAAGATCGACGACAATCAGATGGCCGGCGCCGCCCTCGAGAACGAACAAACGCTGATTGGCGTAGTCGAGCGCCAGGGCGTTGATCGGGCCGGCGACGCTGCCCAATGCGATACTGCCGATCTTGTTCAGCGGTTCTGCGATCGCCGGGTGAAACCATGCCGCGGCCAGCAATATCGCAAACAGGATCGGCTTCAGCGCGCGCCGGCGGACCATGCCACGACCTTCTGCGATTGTTGTCCGAGGCCGGCGACGCCGAGGCTGACACTGTCGCCTGCCTTGAGATAGCGCGGCGGCTTTTTGCCCATGCCCACGCCAGGTGGCGTTCCGGTCGTGATGATATCGCCCGGGAGCAGGGCCATGAATTGGCTGACGTAGTGAACGAGATGGGCCACGCCGAAGATCATCGTCTTGGTCGACCCGGTCTGCATGCGCTGGCCGTTGACGTCGAGCCACATGTCGAGATTCTGAGGATCGGCAATCTCCTCGCGCGTCACCAGCCAGGGGCCAAGCGGACAAAAGCTGTCGCAGCCCTTGCCCTTGTCCCATTGGCCGCCGCGCTCGGTCTGGTATTCGCGCTCCGATACGTCGTTGCAGATGAGATATCCCGCCACATGGGATAGCGCATCGGCTTCCTCGACATAACGGGCGGGCCGGCCGATGGCGACGGCGAGTTCGACTTCCCAATCCGTCTTCTGCGATCCTCGTGGCAACGTGATCTCGTCATCCGGCCCCGTGATCGAACTGACCGCCTTCATGAAGACGATCGGCTCCGCCGGAATCTTCGCACCTGTCTCCGCGGCATGGTCCGCATAGTTGAGGCCGATGCCGATGACCTTGCCAATCCGGGCCACCGCCGCACCCAATCGCGGCCGGCCGGCGACGACCGGCAAACGAGCGGGCTCGATGGAGGCGAGATGGGCAAGGGCGGCGGGCTGCAAGGCGGCGCCGTCGATGTCGGCGACCTCGCCGGAGAGATCGCGCAAAATCCCTTGGCGATCGATGAGTCCCGGCTTTTCGGCGCCCGACAGGCCGTAGCGGACTAGTTTCATGACATCTCCTGGAAAGAAAGGCGTTGGATCGACCGCAGCGGATCGCGGCGCCGTTCATAGAACAGTGCAGCGGGATTGCCAAGCACGCCGCTTCTCCTTGCGCTCACCGCCGCGCCGCCGGGCCTTCGGGATAAAGATGGCACCAGACGGTGGCGGGCCCGTCGAATCGACGAACCGGGGGCGAGCCGCTGCGGCATATTGCCTTGACCTTCGCGCAGCGGGGATGAAACGCGCAACCGAGTGGAAGATTGTCGGGCCCGGGCGGTTCGCCGGCAAGGGCTGCAACGGGCGGCGGGGCGTCGGCCCGCATTTTCGGGGTCGAGGCCAGCAGCGCTTGTGTATAGGGGTGGCGCGGGCGGGCGAGGATTTCCGCCATCGGGCCTTGCTCGACGATACGACCCAGATACATCACCGCCACTTTGCGGCAGAGATGGCGCACGGCCCGCAAATCATGGGCAATGAAGACGATGCCGAGATTCAATTCATGCTGCAGCTCGGCCAGCAGATTGAGAATCTGCGCCTGAATGGATATGTCGTGATTGGCAACCGCATCGTTGGCGATCAAAAGCTCAGGCCCGACGGAGAGCGCACGCGCGATGGCAACCCGTTGGCATTCGCCGGCGGATAGTGTCGCGGGCCGGCGCCGGCGGAGGTCGGGGGACAGACCGACCTGCATCATCAGAGCATCGACCCGGGCGGGAATCTCCCTCGCATGGCATATGCGACGGGCGCGCAGCGGTTCGCCCAGGGTCTCGGCAATGGTCAGCCGCGGATTGAGAGAAGCGAAAGGGTCGCCGGTCACCATTTGAACGCGTCGGCGAAAGGTGCCGAGGGCAGCACCCCGCAGCGCGCGGAGCGACTGCCCATCGAAGTGGATGTCGCCGGTTTCCATCTGGGTCAGGCGCAGGATGGCATTCGCCAATCGGCCCTTGCCGCTACCCTGTTCGCCCACGATGGCCAGGGATTCGCCGCGTTCCAACACAAGCGACAGGCCATTGACCGCGCGAATTCCCCGGCCGGCGCGCCCACGAAACCAATCGCCCAAGCTGCGCGGGCGATGGGCGACGCTGAGGTCGTTGATTTCCAGAAGGGCGGTCATTGCGCCAGAACCTGCCAGCGCAGACAGGCGCTGGTGCGCCAGGACGCCACTTGCGTCAATTGGGCATCGCCAAAGCGGCAGCTCTCTTCGGCATACGGACAGCGCGGATGAAAGCGGCAGCCACGCGGCAGAGCGGCAGGCGAAGGCGGCTGCCCCGCGATCGAAAGCAGGGGGGAGCCGGCGCGAACCGTGTCGGGCTGGGCGCGCATCAGCGCTTCGCTATAAGGGTGAAGGGGACGATTGAGCAGTTCCCTTTTGGGCGCCTGTTCCACAATGCGGCCCGCATACATCACCGCCGCGGCATCGCAGGTCTCAGCCACCACACCCAGATCCGGCGTCACAAGGATCATGGCGAAGCCCAGACGGTCGCGAAGATCCAGCAACAGGCGCAGAATCTGCGCCTGCACCGTGGCATCCAGGCCGGTGGTCGGTTCATCGGCGATCAGCAGTTTGGGCGAACAGGCGAGTGCCATGGCGATCAACACACGCTGGCGCATGCCGCTGCTGAACTGATGGGCAAATGCATCGAATTGACGCGGCGGGTCGGGGAGGTCGACTTGGCGCAGCAGTTCTATGACCTGCCGGCGAGCCTCGCCAGGGCTCAGCCCGTCGTGGAATTGGAGCGATTCGGCGATCTGGTCGCCGATGGTCATGACGGGATCGAATTGGGAAATGGCGTCCTGGAACATCATGGCGATCTGGCGGCCGCGGTAGGCCCGGAGGTCGGCCTCGGGCAGGCGAACAATGTCGCGCCCGGCAAAATCGACGCGGCCCGAGGCAATGCGGCCGTTGCGACCCGGCAGCAAGCGGATCAGCGCGCGGCAGGCAACCGATTTCCCGGCGCCGCTTTCGCCGATGAGGCCCAGAACCTCCCCCGGTTCGATGCAGAAAGAAACGTCGTCAACGGCGCGCAAACGGCCGGTGGGCATATGAAAATCGACGGAGAGATGGCTGACGGACAACAGGGCCATCGCTAGGCCTCAATTCCCAGCCGCTCGGCCAGGCCGTCGGCGAGCAGGCGGAACCCCAGCGCCAGCAAAACGATGGCCGCGCCCGGGAAAAAGCAGATCCACCAGGCCTGCGCGAGGAAGGGCTGGCCTTCGGCGATCATGAGCCCCCATTCGGGGGCCGGCGGCTGAACGCCCAGGCCCAGGTAGTTGAGCGAAACGCCGACCACCAAGGTCAGCGCGAAGTCGGATACGGCGAAGACGGCGGCGGGCAGGACCGCATTGGGCAGAATATGCAACAGCAGGATGCGAGGCCGGCTGAAACCCAGGCAGCGTGCCGCGGTCACGAATTCGCCCTGCTTCAAGGTGCGGGTGTGATTGCGGATCAGCCGGGCATAGTTCACCCAACCCACGGCCGCGACCGAGATGAAAAACCCCGACAGACCGGGACCGATGACCGAGATGACCGCCAGGATCAGGATGAAATAGGGAAACGAACCAGTCACATCCAAAAGCCGCATCGGGAGATAGTCGGCGATTCCGCCGAAGTATCCCGCGACCAGCCCGAGGGCGCTGCCGATGACGAAGGGCGGAAAGATCGCCAGGACGGCCATGGCGATATCGATCCGGGCGGCGTAGATCACGCGACTCAAGACGTCGCGCCCCAGATTGTCCGCGCCGAACCAATGCAAGCCACTGGGCACCTGCAGCGCCAGGACATTGTTCGTCGCCATGGGATCGTGAGGCGCGACGAAGCTCGCGCCGAAAGCCAGGATCAGCCAGGCCGCGATGATCAACAGGCCGTTGTGCAGCGCACCGCTGCGTCGGGTCATGGGCTGGGCGATACTCATAGCTTCACCCGCGGGTCGATTGTCACCGTGGCGATATCGAAAAGAAATTTCGCCATGAGAATGCCGATGGCCATCAGCATTGCTATGGCCTGAACGACGAGATAGTCGCGGGCAACGATGGATCCCACGATCAATCCGCCCAAGCCGGGAACCGTGAATACCTGTTCCACCACCACGGTAATGCCGACGAGCCATCCGATGTTGACGCCGAGCAGCGTCACGGCGGGAATCAGCGCATTGAGAAAGACATGATTGCGGAAGATGGCGCGCTCCGGCAACCCTCGGGAGCGGACCGCGGTCACATGATCGGCGGCCATTTCGCGGATCATGCTGGAGCGCAGATTCCGAATCAGAAACGGCGAGAGGGCGAGTGCCACGGTCAGCGCCGGCAGGAAAAGATGATGCAGCCGAATGAGGAGGTTGCCGCCATAGCCCGAAGCAGGGAACATTTCCAGCTTAAGGTTGAAAACGAAAATCAGCAGGATGCCGATCCAGAATGCCGGCATGCCCAGACCGGCGGTGGCATAGACGCGGATCAAGCGGTCGATCGTCCGGCCCTCGTGGCGCGCGGCCAGAAGTGCCAGGCCGATGGCGATGGTCATGGACAGCATCGCCCCGTAGACGATCAGGAACAAACTGGGCCACAGCCTGTCGAGCACGACGCTGAACACCGGCGCCTGATAGACGTTGGAACGGCCCAACTCGCCGTGGATCAGGTTGTAGAGAAAGTAAAGGTATTGCACGACCAGAGGATGATCGAGCCCGTATTGGGCGCGGAGCTGGGCCACGACATCCGGCGCCGTCTGGCTGCCCAGCAAGAGGTGAGCGGTGTCGCCCGGAACCGCGTGAATGAGAAGAAAGCTGACGAGGCTGACGCCGATCAACAGCGGGATGAACTGCAAGGGCCGGTAGATCAAGAAATGAATTCGGTCCACTTTCGTCAGCCCCGATGCTCGTCGAGGAAGGACGTCAGCTGGCCAAAATAGGCCGTCGGGTCCTCGTACATCGCGAGATGGGAGCAATTGCGCAATACCGCGATTTCCGAATTGGGCAATGCCTGATGCATGCGCATGGCGCAGGCCGGCGTCAATTCATCGTGCTCGCCGACGAGCACAAGGCAGGGAATCTCGATTTCGGGCATGCGCGGGATTCTGTTCCAATCCTTGAGATTGCCCGTATAGAGAAATTCGTTGGGCCCCTGCATCGTGACATAGGGCCCAATGTTCCACCCGTCGAAGGAGGCCTTCAAAGGCGCCGGCAATGCCTCTAGCCGATGGACGTGGCGATAGCTGAGGATCGCGATGGCCGCCCGATACTCCGGGTGCTCCAGGCTGCCTTCCGCCTCACGGCGCTGCATCATGGCCACGGTTTCCGATCCCAAAGCCGCGCGCAGGCGGTTCAACTCCGAAACCAGATGTGGCATGTCGCCGCTGGTATTGGAGAGCACGAAAGTCTTTAGGTTTTTTTGATAGGTCAGCGCGTATTCGATACCAAGCCAACCGCCCCAGCTATGGCCCAGCAGATGCACGCGGCCAAGGCCGAGGGCCTTGCGAACCGTCTCGACCTCCTCGACATAGCGCGCGATGGTCCAAAGCCTGGGATCCGTCGGCCGATCCGACTGGCCACAGCCGAGTTGATCGTATGTCACGACGCGATAGCCGGCCTCGACCATGCGCAACAGGGGCTCGCGCAGATAGTCACATGGCAGACCCGGCCCGCCATTCAGCAGAAACAGCGCCTCCTTGTGGGAGTCGCCATAACTGTAGGTGACGACGTCATGGCCATCGACCCTGACGCGGGTCGACGAGTCGCGCCTCGCGGTCACTCTTTTTTCCTCTCATATTCCAGCGGCGCGGCGAGAGTGCCGGGTGGCTAACCCATCGTCAAGCACCGTACGGTCGGTTGCCGCTGATCTGTGGCAGTATCCCACCATGTTCCCGGACGCGTTCCACACTGCCCGATTAATCCTGCGGCCAATCAGTCCAGCCGATGCCGCTCCCATCTTTGATACACACGCCCAAGATCCAGATGTCACCCGTTTCCTGACATGGCGGCCGCATCGGACTCTTGCAGAGACAGAGGCCTATGTCGCCCGATGCTTGGCAGCCCCTGCGGATCTGTCCCGCACGTATGCCCTCGTGGGACGACAGGATGAGAAGGTCCGAGGTGCCTTCGACCTGCGTCAGCCAGGACCGTATCGGCTCGGCTATGGCTTTGTGCTGGCGCGTCCGTGGTGGGGGCAGGGTCTAATGACCGAAGCGCTCACCGAAATTGCGCGCTGGGCGCTGAACCGAGACGACATCTGGCGTATAGGCGATGTTTGCGACGTGGAAAATCTTGCATCGGCACGCGTGATGGAAAAAGTGGGTATGACGCGCGATGGTCTACTGCGGCGCTGGATCATGCATCCGAATGTCAGCGACGAGCCTCGTGACTGCTTCAGCTTCGCCAAGGTCAGGTGATACCAATCGTCTGATTTTATCCGTCGGCCGAGCCGGCCAAGGCACTGAAGCTTCAGCGGCCGTTGCCGGCCGATCGGCTCAAGATCGTGGCGAGGGGCGCACGCCAGGATTCGGCGGTGTGATGATAGGTCACCGATTGCTGCCCCCTCCTGCGGTCCCGAATGTCGCTCGGCGCCTAGTCGGTTCAGCGGAATGGGATAACGAACTGAAAGCCGACCTGCGGAGGTCCGTAATAGGCGGGCGGAGGCGGTCCGTAATATGCCGGGGGCGGATAGTAGGCCTGGGGCGGTGGGTAGTAGTAGGCAGGAGGAGGCGGCGCATAGTAGCCCGGTGGAGGGGCGTAATAGTAGCCGCCGTTGCCGTAGCCCCCGTTATCGCCCTGCTCCCGCCATTGACCTCGCTGACCTTCGCCATCGTCGTCCGCTGCGGCAGATCTGGGGAATGCAGTCGCCGCCACAATGGCAGCCGAGGCGAAAGCCATTAATGCGACTCTCCAGCCGAGGCTGCCATTTGATCGAGACATGTTCGCTCCTAGTTTGAACGACTCAATTATCTAGTTAAAGTTGACGTTGTTCATGGCAAATTTGTGGCGGCAGTGAATATGACGCATAATCCCACGATCGACGACCCCGACATCTTCCGCGCCGCCAAACTGCTGATCGACCATCACGACGGCACTGGAAAGCGTGGGTGCGCTGCGGACCCCCAGAGCGAATCACGGAGAAACTTCCGCGCAATGCTTGCGAGTGTTCACTAGTGCCTGATGTAGCTGCACGTGGCGCGGCACCTAATGCTCGGATGTCGTCCTGCTCGGGAGCCTCCGGCATCTGATTTGGTCCGGTAAGTTATCGGTCCACTTTGATTCCGTTCGCTACACAAAATCGGGAGAAGCATTCAAGGAGGGAGCCACGCCGAGTGCAGCGTGGCTCGTTGTCTTCGTATTCAATGGTGCTGTTCTTTTACTTTTGTTGGGTATCGTTGGGCCGAAGGTGCCTTTCTTGGCACCCTTGGCGCACTTCGTGAATCGTTACGTCTTTGGTCCTATAGGGGGTCTGGATAGGTGGCAGATGCGGGCTATAGTTGGCGCATTAGGTGGCGGGGCGATCGCCCTCGCAAAAAGGTATCGCTATTTGCATAAGCCGGAGATCTGGAATGCGCTGTGGGCTCGTGGCTACCTGGCGATTTCGCTCTCCTCCAATCCTGCTCTGAAGTGCATCTCTCCAGGTGGTGATTGGAGGGTCTTTATTTCGGAGCGGACTCGTGTTCCGCGGTGATAGCCTCATGATCGACGACCCCGACGTCTTTCGTGCCGCGAAGCTGCTGATCGATCAGCACGGCGACGACGATGCGATACGTGCAGCGCAGCGCGCCGATCAACTTGCCGATGAGGGTGACCTAGATGGCGTCGCGGTCTGGCGTCGGATCCTCGAGGCGATCGACGAGTTGCAACGCGAGCGGCGCGATGATGAGGCGCTAAATTGAGGCCAAAATGAGGTGGGTTTTTTGGATTTTGGGCGCGTTGCTTATTGTGGTCGCGGTCGCCGGCGTGACCTTCGCCCTGAAGCCGCGACTCTATCTGTTGACATTTGGCGGCGTTGGCGTCGCTGTGCTCGCGGCTTACTGCGCTGTGTGGTTCCGCGGCACCCGGACCGGGAACGTGTGCATCAGCTTCGTCGCTATAGGGCTGTTTCTAAGTCTTCTCGATCCATATGTCCTGTTGACTGAAGCCAGGGAGCTAACCAGCTTTGAGGGGTCCTGGACCTACAAATACTATTACGTTGATGATCGGGACCTCGGCTACGTACCGCAGGCCGGAATCATCGCCGAGTCCCGCAAATATTTCGGCGACCATCTTGATTACGACGTCACCTATTCCATCGATGCGAACGGGCATCGCCTGACTGCCGCCAGCAGCGATCCTGGGGCGGACAACGTGCTGTTCATGGGAGATTCGTTCACGTTCGGCATGGGGCTGAACGACGACCAGACGCTGCCGCAGCTGTTTTCCAAATTTACGGACGGGCGCTACAACGTCATCAACTTCGGCGTTCCGAACTATGGCCTGCACCAAGTGGTACGCTCTCTCGAAACCGGCCGGGCGCACTCACTGCTGGCCAAGGGCAAGGTCTACATCGTCTATACGGCAATCGCCGACCATGCGCGGCGGGCCGCCGCGGCCCACGCCTGGGGCGCGCAGGGCCCGGATTACGAACTCGATGACGACGGTATGGCTATCTATCGCGGCAACCTGCACAGCGCTTTTGCGAGAACCATCGTCAAAATATTGTACCGGAGCCTTTTCTTCAGTCACTTCGTGCTGCCGCGTGTGTCGGAGAATGCCGTCCAGAATCCCGTTCCTCTCTATATCGGCCTGGTCAAGCGCGCACGCCAGCTCGCGGAGGAGATATATCACGCCGCATTCATCATGATCTTCTGGGATGATAATGAGCCGTTGGAGCCGAGAGTGAAGGCGGCGCTGGACGAGGCGAAGATTGCCTACATCCCGATTACCGCCATCATTCCCGACGTGTTGGCCAAGTCGTCGATCTACCGAATAACGCCTATGGATGGGCATCCGACAGAAGCGGCGAACCGCTTGATCGCAGCTTACCTGGCAAAGCGCTTCGGCGATGGCACTATCGCCCAGTGACGCCATTTCTTTGGCGTGGCCTGATTGAGCGAACTGGAGCGCGATTAGAGCCGATGGCAGCCGCTGAATGATCGACGACCCCGACATCGTCCGTGCCGCTAAGCTGCTGATCGACCAGCGCGGCAACAGGTCCCGGTTCGACCTTAACCGTGACGCCCGCCGTGGCCGACGTCGTAGTACGCTGGCAGACGCACCTGCGGCCCTGACGCTGTCTTGCAGCCCACCACACCAAGCATGATGATGAGGACCGCACTCCTGAATAATCTCATTGTAACCTCCCTGCGATCCGAAATGCCACCCCACCGCAAGGTGGCGGGGCTTTGCCGTGACCTGGCGGCAGATCCTTGAGGCGATCGACGAGTTGACTCGCGAGCGGCAAGAAGGTGAGCGGGCACGGTTTTGGGGGCTCAATCTTCGGATTCCGCCAGGGCGTCACTGGCCGCCAAGAAGACTACCCGTTGATCGGGTGGCGGATCCTGACTGTTGAACTCCTGCCGCAAATCTCGAGCGAGGTAGTTTTTTGAGAGCCTCCCTCGTGTCGGGCTCACGAAGACTGCCGCTTTAAGATCAGCCTTGAATTGAGCGATCCGCTTTTCTGCTCTCGCACGTCGCTTTTGTAGCGGCTCGTCCGAGCCGGCGATCTCCATGATTTCGCCATACACTTGATGGGGGATGATGCTGGCCATAGCGCCGCCTCGCTGCCCCCCCGAATCGCCACCGAACAACATAGCACAAAGCGGGGCCTCGGCGGACGACCCGACGCGCTGGTGCAAGGCCAGCCCACGGGCGAAAGCTGGGCGCCTAGTCGCCCCCGATTCGGTTCGTTAACCCGTGCGTTAGCCCGGGCAAATTAATCGGAAACTGCTTTATGCTAGGTAATTGAAAAGATTGGTGCCCCCGGCCGGAATCGAACCAGCAACCTACGGTTTACAAAACCGTTGCTCTGCCAATTGAGCTACAGGGGCGGTCGGCGCTAAGGCGCGGCAGTTTCTCCGTTAGGGGCCTGACGTTCAATAGATTTTTGCTCGTTGCATCAAGATTCCAGCAGCGTTGATATGTGAGGTCCGGTGGCCGACTGCCACCGGATTGCAACCGGAAACACCCCGCAAGCGTTCTCATTCACCCAGCACACCAGCGAGATGATTTTTTGAGAGCCCCCCTCGTGTCGGACTCACGAAGACTGCCGCTTTAAGGTCGGCCTTGAATTGGGCGAGCCGCTTTTCTGCCTTCGCACGTCGCTTCCGCAGTGGCTCGTCCGAGCGGGCGATCTCTATGATTTCGCTAAACACCTCATAGGCGATAATGCTCGCCATAGTGCCGCTTCACTGCCACCCGATTTGTCGCCGACAGCATAGCACGGCGTGGACGCGGTAATGCTGCTGATTGACCGCGCGGCGAGTATGCGCCGACCCATCGTACGGGCACCGTCTCCATCTGTAATTTTCAGATTGCCTCACTTCGAACTCAGCGCCCTCACATAGGGTTCACAGCCGCCTTGGTCACCACTGAATTGGTACGACTTGATCCGGTTGTCTGTGCCAACTGTAATTTCGATTGTGCAAGCGGGATTGCCGGGTGTCGTGCCTTCGGCGGGCATCAAAAAGGTGAACGTACTGCGGGCGCCCCAAACGTAGATCAATCCTCCCGACTTCTTGCGGATTTCATTCGGGTATCCAAGCTTCGCCACGACAACGCGAATATTTTGCCCGATAGTGGGATCAAGGGCTGCCTTGATCGGCTGGGCTGCGCACCCGATTACTAGAAACGCCAGCCCGAGCATGGCAAGTTTTTTCATGATCGAGTGCCCCGTTGTCTGTCCGCATTAAAATAGCACACTCGGCAAGCTGGCCATGCACTTGCCACCCGAATTGCCACCGGACACCCTAGCACAAGATGAAATGGGGAGGGACGGCGACGGCTGGCACTCGGCCAAAAGCCATGATTTTCGTGTCTATGTGGGACGAGGCAAGGCAGGTCGGGACGGCCGGAATAGAATAGCAAAGCCGTTGCTCTGCCAATTGAGCTACAGGGGCATATTGCGGCGGCCATGAGATAATGCTCCCGCTGGTGGGCCGCAAGGCTATAATGATTAGCCGCCGATTTCAGCCGAGGAGGCCCCATGAACCAGTCCTTTCGCGTCGCCTGCGTGCAGAATTGCGCCGAGCGCGACATGGCCCCCAGCATCGCCGCCCTCGAGCCGCTGATCCGGGGCGCCGCCAAGGACGGGGCCCAGCTGATCGTGTTGCCGGAAATGGCCACCATGATCGAACCACAGAACGCCAAGGTGCTGGAAAAGGCCGTTGCCGAAGCCGCCGATCCGGGCTTGAAGCGGTTCCGCGAATTGGCCCGCGAGACGGGAAGCTGGATTCTCGTCGGCTCGCTGCTGGTCACGGCCGATGGTGAGAACCGGGTGGTCAACCGCTCCTACATGCTGAGTTCCGCCGGCGAGATCGCCGCGTATTACGACAAGCTCCATTTGTTCGACGCCGACCTGCCGAGCGGCGAGGTCTATCGGGAATCGGCGACGGTGAAGGCGGGCAATCGCGCGGTGCTGGCGCCTTCGCCCTGGGGGCCGATCGGCTTATCGGTTTGCTACGATCTGCGCTTCGCCTATCTCTATCGTGCGCTCGCCCAGGCGGGCGCCGGTTATCTGGCGATCCCCGCCGCCTTCACCTACACGACCGGCAAGGCCCATTGGCATGTGCTGGTGCGGGCACGCGCCATTGAGACCGGCAGCTTTGTCTTCGCGGCCAACCAAGGCGGAACCCATGCCGAAGGTCGGCGCACCTTGGGCCACAGCCTGATCGTCGATCCCTGGGGCGAGGTCCTAGCCGATGGCGGCGAGAACGTCGGTTGGATCACCGCCGATGTCGATTCGGCGAGGGTGCAAGAAGCGCGCCAGATGATTCCGGCGCTGCGTCACGACCGCAGCTTCGGCAAGCCCCAGCGCGCCGGAGCCGAGCGCGCGGCCGAATAACCTCAGACCCGGTATTGCACGCCGGGCAACACGCACAACATCTCGAACAGCAGGTTCGCCGCCAGCAGCGAGGTGTTGCCCGAGATGTCATAAGGCGGGGCGACCTCCACCAGATCGCAGCCGACGATATTGAGGCCGCGGCAACCGCGAATGATCTCGATCCCCTGGGTGGTGGTAAGGCCGCCGATCTCGGGCGTACCGGTCCCTGGCGCGCAAGAGGGATCGAGACCGTCGATATCGAAACTGAGATAGACGGGACCCTTGCCCAGCTGCTGGCGTATCTCGGCCATGAGGGGAGCCAGCGACTTGTACCAGCACTCCTCGGCCTGAACGACGCGGAAGCCCTGTTTTCGCGGCCAATCGAAATCCTCTGCGGCGTAGCCGGTGGCGCGCAGGCCGATCTGGGCCACCCGTTTGCCGTCCAGCAGGCCTTCCTCCACCGCGCAACGGAAGGGCGTGCCATGGGCGATCTTCTCGCCGAACATGCTCTCGTTGATGTCGGCATGGGCATCGATATGGACCATGCCGACCGGCCCGTGCTTCTTCTTCAGCGCGCGCAGGACGGGCAGCGCGATGGTGTGATCGCCGCCGATGGTCAGCGGCTTGCAGCCATGGCCGAGGATTTCGTCGTAGGCCGCTTCGATGATGTCGATGCTCTTCAGCAGATTGAAGGTGTTGATGGCAACATCGCCGATATCGGCGACAGACAGGCTGTCGAAGGGTGCGGCGCGCGTCGCCATGTTGTAGGGACGGATCAGGCAGCTCTCGGCCCGGATCTGGCGCGGACCAAAACGCGCGCCGGAGCGGTTGGAGGTGCCGATATCGAAGGGCACGCCGACAAAACAGGCGTCCAGCCCCTTCGCGCTGGGCACGGAGGGTAGCCGCATCATGGTGGCAGGCCCGCCGAAGCGCGGCATCTGATTGCCGCCCATGGGCTGGTGATAGACCTTGGTCATGAAAGCTCTCCTGCGCTGTTTGGCTCTAACATAGCTGGCGCAAGCGGCGAGGTCGCTACCCTGAATTCGCGCCCACCAATTGACGGCGCGCGTAATGCAGGTGGTTGGTGACGATGGCCACCGCCGCCTCCATGTCGCGTGTGCGCATCGCCTCGTAGAGCGCCGTGTGCTGGGCGTTGTATTCGGCGATCCGGGCGGGGGTCAGCACTTTGTCCTTCATGGCATTCCACTGGCTGTGGGTGCGCACCGTGTTGATCTGGCGATAGATCCAGACCATCAGCGGGTTGCGGGTCGCTTCGGCGATCAGCTGATGAAATTCCTCGTCCCACAAGGTGAAGCCTTCGGCATCGCCGCTGGCATGCTCCATCCGGGCAATGGCATTGGCCAGGCGCTCGATGTCGCGGGCCGTGGCATTGAGCACGGCGAGGCGGACCATATTGGGCTCGATCCCCAGGCGCACTTCGATAAGTTCCAGCGGGCTGGTGAGTTCGGCGATGTCCTGGGTATCGCCCTGGGCCCGGAAGTTGACGAAGGTCCCGCTGCCCACGCGCCGGGTCACCAGCCGCTCGACCTCGAGCTGGTCGAGCGCCGTGCGAATCGTGGTCCGCGAGGCCCCGAAGGCCGAGGCGAGCTGGCGCTCCGCCGGCAGTTTTTCGCCGTGGGAATAACCGCCTTCCATGATGGCTTGGCGGAGCTGCGCGGTGATCCAAGCGGACCCGCGTACCGGATCGGCGATGACCGCGGTGGGTCTTTCAGCGAGATTTGCACCAATTTTAGCCATTTCCGCGCCTTTGCAAAAATTGGTTTGAAATCGGCTTAAGCTATGTTCCATTATCGCTTCGCCTCGTCAAGCCCGGATGGGCATTCAACGCCTCGAGAGCGCGAGCGGGACCGTCACCATGGCACTTCCTCCCCACGTAAAATACCTCATCATCGGCGCCGGCATTCACGGCCTCAGCACCGCCTGGCGCCTGGCCGAGAATTTGCGCAAATCCGGCCGCGGCAGCGGCAAGGATATTCTGGTGGTCGACAAGACGGGGATAGCAGCCGGTGCTTCGGGCATCGCCTGTGGCGTCATCCGAAACAATTACTATCAGCCAGCCATGCGCCGCCTGATGGCTCATAGCGTCTCGGTCTGGGAAACCGATCCCGCGGCCTTCAGCTATCACCCCGTCGGCTATATGCAGATCAGCCCTGAGGTGATGCATGAGCAAGTGGGCAGCATCGCCAAGCAGCAGAAAGAGATCGGCTACGATTCGGTTTTCATCGAGGGCGAAAAGGACTCGATGAACTACATGAAGGGTCTGTTCGACGATTGGCAGGCCAGGGGCATCACCTCCGTCCTGCATGAGAAGAAGGGCGGCTATGCCAACAACACGGCCTCGATCTATGGTCTAGCCAAGAAGGCGGAGAACGAGGGCGTGCGTCTGCTGAGCGGCGTGAAGGTCGTCGGTTTCAAGAAAGATGCCGCGGGCGCGGTCACGGCCGTGATCACGGACAAGGGCGATATTGCTTGCGACTACGTCGTCGTAGGCGCGGGACCCTGGGTGAAACAGGTTTGGGACATGCTGGGCCTGCCGGCGGCGATCAAGGTCAAGGGCCGGGACGGCAAGGTTCACGACAACGTGCCGATGTGGACCTTCTGGTCGCTGCAGGAGGGCACGCTGGGGGTCGATCCGAAGCTGCAGCGCACCAACGACGGTAAGATGCCGCCGGTCATCCATGTGGATACGGACGCGACGCTCTATTCGGACGTCGACAAATCGGTGATCACCGACAAGCTGTGGGGCATCTACTACAAGCCCGATTTCAATTTCGGCGGCGTCCAGGGCGGCGCCATGCCCTTCAAGGTGAAAGCCGATCCTGCCCAAGTGAAGATCGATCCTTATGGCCCGGAATCGCCCGACTTCGTCGTTGGCGACGACTTCGCCCATATGTGGTGTTCGGCGCTGGCCTTCTGCCAGAAGCGTTTCGAAGGCAAGCTGCCGGTCTACAAGAAGGAACCCTCGGGCGGCATCGGCAGCTTCACCGCCGACAGCTTCCCGATGTTCGATCGCTTTTGCGACAACGTCTATGTCATCGCCGATTCAAACCACGGCTACAAGATGATCGGCGTCGGACATCTGGTGGCCGACGATATCTGCGGACAGGCCAGCGACCTGCTGGAGCCCTTCCGCTTCTCGCGTTTTGCCGAAGGAAAATTGCACCCGACCTCCAACAGCCCGTTCCCGTGGAGCTGAGGCCGGCTGCGCCTGAAACCACGACGATAACCAACAACAAACGTATAGGGGGATGCCCATGACCGACTTGGAAGTTCACGTCAATGCCAAGGGCCGCAAGGAGCTGGTGAAGCAGGTCCGTGAGAAGATCAAAGAACTGGGTATCCAGTACATCTATTACCAGTTCGTCTCGGTCACCGGGCGCATCGTCGGCAAGGGCGTGCCCTCCGATCATTGGGAAAGCATCGCCGAGCGCGGATTTCAGTTGGTCTATGGCTCGACCGCCAATCTCTTCGTCGACCGGCATAGAAACTACATCGGCTATGGGCCCGAGGCTTCCGAGCTCGTCGGTATTCCCGATCCCGAGACCTTCGTGCAACTGCCTTGGGACAAGCGCGTCGCCCGCGTCTTCTGTACCTGCTTTCGCAATCGCGAGGAGAGGGTCAACCCCGGCGGTCATCTGACCTCCGATAGCCGCGGCAACCTGCGCATCATCCACGAGGAATTCAAGAAAGCCCACAAAGGCCTGCATCTGCGCCACGGCTGCGAGCCGGAGATGATGTGGCTTAAGAAGGGGGCCGACGGGTTGCCCGACGGCGGATTCACAAAGCCGAACTGCTATCACATCGACCAGGACGATTGCCTGCGCACGGCAGATCGCCTGACCACATATCGACAAGTCTGCGCCCAGGTGGCGCGCGAGTTCAATATAATCGCCTGTTTCATGTCGAAGCCGTTCATGGGTGTCTCGGCTTCGGGCTGCCATCACAATCTGTCGCTCTGGCGGGGCGGCGAGGAGAAGGTGAACAAGCTGGGCCAGGACAAGCTGCCCGGCATGGTCGACAACTTCACCTATCTGAAGGGCGGCGAGAACACTTTCATGCCGGAGAAGGGCCAGGCCAAACCGGGCACGATCGGCCTCTATTGCATCGGTGGCCTCATCAAACATGTGGGGGCGCTGACGGCCATCGGCTCTTCGACCGTCAATTCCTACCGCCGGCTGTGGGATACGGGCTTCTGGGCGCCGGTCTATGCCGACTGGGGTTATCAGAACCGCACTTGTGCGCTCCGCATCTCGGCGCCGGGCCGCTTCGAATACCGCTCGGTCGATTCGACGGTGAATCCCTATCTGATGGCGGCTGGCATCCTGAAATCCTTCGAGGACGGCATTAGCCACAAGATCGATCCGGGCGAGCCGGAGGAACGCAACATCTATGCCGCCATGGCCGCCGGCAAGAAGGTCAAGAAGCTGCCCATGTCGCTGGGCGATGCGTTGATCGAGCTGGAAAAGGACGAGATCGTCAAATCGGCCATGCCTGACGAGATGTATCGCGTCTTCACCCACTACAAGCGCGACGAGTGGGAGAAATTCATGGCCACCGTCACCGAATGGGACCTGAAGCAGTACTGGGATTATCTGCCCTGATCTTTCAGAAGGAGTTCGCACCATGTGCGGCATTGCGGGACTGATCCATCGCGGCAAGACCGGCGACATCGGCCGGGAAATGACGGCGATGTTGCAATCCTTGAAGCATCGCGGCCCCGATTCCACAGGCTATGCCCTCTATGGCAAGCCCCACGGCAAGGAGCTCGTACTGCGCTTCAAGGTGGCCGAGCAGGACGAGATGGCCAAGGGCTTCGACATCCATCACCAGGTGAAGGAGCGTCGGGCTGCGGTCGATCGCCGTCTCGCCGAACTCGGCGCCAAGGTGATCGAGCAGGATGAAGCGACCGGGTATGCCTTCCGCTATCGCCTCGAATTCGGCGGCGACCGGCGCAAGCTCGCCGACTACATCGAGGACATCGACGGCGCGGAAATTCTTTCCCTCGGTCTCGGCCTGGAATTGGTCAAGGATTTGGGCGACGCCGCCCGGGTGGCGAGTCAGTACAAACTGCCCGGATTCATCGGAACCCATGCCATCGGCCATACCCGCATGGCAACGGAATCCGACGTCGACATCCGTTCGGCCCATCCTTATTGGGCCTATCCCTTCGCCGACGTCTCGGTCGTTCACAACGGACAGCTAACCAATTACTGGAATGGCCGGCGCGCGCTGGAGCGGCGTGGCCATCGCTTCATGTCGAATTGCGATTCCGAACTGATCGCCGTCTACCTGGCCGACAAGATGGAGCAGGGGGCGACCCTCAAGGACGCGATGACGGATTCGATCGAACAGCTGGACGGCGTCTTCACCTATCTGGTGGCAACGGCCGACAGCCTGGGCATGGCCAAGGATGTAATGGCCGCCAAGCCGATGGTCCTGTACGAGAGCGACGAGTTCATCGCCCTGGCGTCCGAAGAAGTCGCGATCCGCAGCGTGTTTCCTCATGAGATCGACACCTTCGATCCCTATGAGGGCGAAGTCCGCGTCTGGCAGAGCTGACCGTCCGTGCATTAGAAATGAGGCGTTGAGGGAAAAGAGCCGAGAAAGAATATGACACTCCGACAGAAATCCACCGACATGGGAATGCATACCGAGCAGCTCGCCGGCCGCACCCAGCAGCGCTTCTTTCTGCCCGAGGAAGAGGAGCGTTTCACCCATCCCGACGCCTTCGAGGTGGATTACAACAAGCGCGCCGAATTCGACGCGGCGTCGATGGACCCGCGACAGGTCAATCTCAAGCTGCGCGAATTGATGAGCCAGGGTTACGGAACCATCGTGATGAAAAATCCGGGCGCCAAGCACTCGCTGGCGGTGGGCATTCTGAACCGGCTCAATCTCCATATCGAGGGCAGCCTGGGCTATTTCGGCTGCGGCCTCATCGACGGGCCGAACATCCGTATCAAGGGCCGGGTTGGCTGGTCCTGCGCCGAGAACATGATGTCGGGTACGATCGTCATCGAGAAGAACGCCGGATCGACGTTCGGCGCCGCCTTGCGCGGCGGCGATCTGGTCTGCATGGGCGATGTCGGCGCGCGTGTCGGCATCGACATGAAGGGCGGCACGATCCTGATCGGTGGCCGGGCCGGCGCCTTCTGCGGCTTCATGATGCAGCGCGGCCGCATGGTCATCCTGGGCGATGCCGGCAAGAACCTGGGCGATTCGATGTACGACGGCACGATCTATGTTGGCGGCAAGATCGAGGGGCTGGGCGTCGATGCCGTGCCGGCCGAAATGACCGACCTCGATGTCTCCTGGCTCACCCGCAAGCTGAAAATGTACGGGCTGACGGCGCCCAACGGGGTCAAGAACATCAAGAAAATCGTCGCCGGGCGCCAGCTCTGGAACTACGACAATCTCGAGCCCACCGAAAAGAAACTGATCCTCTGAGCGCGCTGCAGGAACGGGAAAGATAAGGGTAAAGATCATGGCAAAAGAAAAGAAGGCCCCAGCGGTCACCCCTTCGACCAAGAAGAAACTGAAGCGCAACACCAGCCTGCTGGGCGGCAGCTTCATGTTTCCGCCGACGGTCATTGATGACATCCACATCAAGTCCGAGCTTGGTCGCTATCGGATGCGGGGCTTCTCGCTGTTCAAGAAGATCCCCACCTGGGACGATCTGACGTTCCTGCCGGGCACGCTGACCCGCTTCGTCATCGAGGGCTATCGCGAGAAATGCGAGACCAAGACGATCATCGGCCCGCGCGCCAAGCGTCCGCTGGTACTCGACATTCCGATCTACATCACCGGTATGAGCTTCGGGGCCTTGAGCTTCGAGGCGAAGATCGCGCTGGCCCGTGGCGCCACCATGGCGGGCACGGCCACATGCTCGGGCGAAGGCGGCATGATCCCTGACGAGCGCCGCTATTCGTCCAAGTGGTTCTACCAGTGCATCCAGTCGCGCTACGGATTCAACCCGAACCATTTGCGCCTGGCGGATGCCTGCGAGTTCTTCATCGGGCAGGGTTGCAAGGTCGGTCTCGGCGGCCATCTCATGGGGCAGAAGGTGACCGATCAGGTGGCCGAGATGCGCTCGCTGCCCGCCGGCATCGATCAGCGCTCGCCCGCCCGTCATCCGGATTGGCTGGGGCCCGACGATCTGGCCCTCAAGATCCAGGAAATCCGCGAGGCCACGAACGGCGAGATTCCGATCCAGCTGAAGCTCGGCGCGGCTCGCGTCTATGACGACGTCCGCATGGCGGCGAAGACCGGACCGGACAGCATCTATATCGACGGCATGGAAGGCGGTACCGGTGCCGGCCCCCATATCGCCACGGAAGAAACCGGCGTGCCCGGGATCGCCGCCATCCGCCAAGCCCGCAAGGCGCTGGATGATGTGGGCCAGACCGGCCTGATCTCCCTGGTCTATGCCGGCGGCATTCGCAATGGGGCCGACGTGGCCAAGGCGTTGGCGCTGGGTGCCGACGCGGTCGCCATCGGCCATTCGGCCCTGATGGCGCTGAACTGCAACAAGGACATTCCGGAAGCCGACTTCGAAAAGGAGATCGGCGTCGAGGCGGGCCATTGCTATCACTGCCATACCGGCCGCTGCCCGGTAGGCGTGGCAACCCAGGACCCGACTTTGCGCAAGCGCCTCGATCCCGATGCGGCCTCGGAGCGCGTGTACAACTTCCTGCATTGCCTGGCCATCGAATGCCAGATGATGGCGCGCGCCTGCGGCAAGACCAATGTGCACAGCCTGGAGCCGGAAGATCTGGCGGCGTTGACCATGGAGGCTTCTGCGCTCGCCATGGTGCCGCTGGCCGGCTCGCAGCACACGGTCGGCCGGCCCGATATGAACCGCTACTAGAGAAGGGCCCGGACCATGGCCAAAGTCACGAAATTAAATAAGCAGGCGAAGAAGAAGGCCGCTACGCCGGCGAAATCGGCGAAGCGGATCAAGGCGGCCAAGGTGGTCAAGTTGCCGGTCAAGAATGCCAAAGCCGGCGCCGGCAAGGATATCGACCATTTCATCAAGACCTCCGGTCTCGATACGGCGCGTGAAAAGGAGATCGGCCAGCACATCGGTTATCGCTATGACGTCAATCTGGTGCCCGACTATACGCGGCTGACCCCCTTCCTGAAGAAGTACATGGAGATCATGGGCTGGGACGATCTCAACTGGCTGGAGGACGTCCACCTGGGATATGAGGAAGGCCGTGCCGCGATCTTCGATCGCAACGTCAATGGCTGGGTCACCATTCCCAAGGGCGTCAAACTGCCGGACAATCAGCAGGACCGCGACATGATCGCACGCGAATTGCTGATCAAATTCCAGATGTCGCCACGTCATCCGCTGATCGACTTGAACAAGGCCTATCGAAAGTTCTGATCGTTCGGGCTCACCACTTCTCCCTCCGCGCCGGTGGGGTGGAGGGGAAGAAGGGGCGAGCCCGCAAGCGGCTAGCGCACTTCAGTCATCGACCTCCGGCCCCGTCTCATAGCCGATGGCGTGAAGCCAATCCGGCGTGAATGACAGAATCTGAATCCCGCCGGGCAGGTTGGGATTGAACATCCGATTGTGCCAATACGTCGCCTGGAAGAAGGGATGGCCCTCGTCGAGGGCCGCAACAGTGCAGGGGACGCGATAGCCCTGGGCGTATTCCTCGAACTCGAGAATACAGCGCCCATGGGTCAGGAGCCGCGCGGCAATGGCGGATTGCGGACCGAAGAGGGCCGTCATGATATCGGAGAACTCGGCCGGGCGTTGGAAGTGGCTCGCCTGGAGAATTTCCAGGATTTTGCCATAGCGCTCGTTGGGATCCTGGGTCTTCAGGTACTGGTGGCGAAACAGCGTCGTGCTCGCCTCGGGGTCGGCCTCCACCAGCAGCACGGTGATTCCCGGCGAGAGTTCGTCGCCGCCTGTCGTCGTTGTCCGCGGCCGCATAGCGGCCGACGGCCGGCCGCCGCCCTCGCGCACCGCCAATTGGCGAATGCGACACTGCCAGCCCAGGAACTGCTGTCGCAGCGCCTGGGCCGCCGGTTCGGTCAAAACGATGTTGTCGGATTTTCGCGCCATTGGTCCGTGCCCTCCGAGTACCACCAATTCATGGCGGCACGCCCGGGCAATGACAAGGGCGAGAGCGTTGCTGCCGTATTACTTTGATGCCAATTTCAGACCAATGGTTCGTGATTTGGCCATGTCTTATCGGAAATTTCCTTGCCTGCCAGGAAACCAATTTGTAGCTTGCGGCGCGGGATTGGTGGGGGCTTTCCAAGGACGATCGAATGCCATTCGGGCTTCTGAAATATGGGCTGAGCGCGAAGTACCCGGCGCGCCGGCATTTTCCGAAGGCAAAGGACCTGAAACCCGCCTATGACGTCGTCATCGTCGGCGCCGGCGGGCATGGGCTGGCGGCGGCATATTATCTAGCCAAGGATTGGGGCATCACCAATATCGCCGTCCTCGACAAAGGCTATCTCGCCGGGGGCAATACCGCGCGCAACACGGCCATTATCCGCTCCAATTATCTGACCCCCGACGGTGTACGTTTTTACGACGAATCCGTTCGCCTCTATCAGGGTTTGAGCGAGGAATTCGATTACAACATCATGTATTCGGTGCGCGGGCATTTCACGCTCGCCCATACTGACGCGGCGATGCGGACCAGCCGTTGGCGCGCCGAGGTCAATAAACATATGGGCGTGGATTCGGAACTGATCTATCCGGACGAAATTCAGCGCCTCTGCCCTTCGCTCAACCTGTCGGACGACGTGCGCTATCCCATCCTGGGGGCGCTCTACCACCCGCCGGGCGCCATCGCGCGCCACGACGCGGTCGCCTGGGGCTATGCCCGATATGCCGGCGATCATGGCGTCGAGATCCATACCAACACCGAGGTCACCGGCTTCATCATCGAGAACGGCCGCGTAAAAGGCGTGGAGACCGACCGCGGGCGCATTCATTGCAACAAGGTGCTGCAGGCGGTGGCCGGCTCCAGCAGCCGGGTCTCCGACCTTGCCGGATTCCGCCTGCCCATCCGCACCATTCCGCTGCAGGCCTGCGTCTCCGTGCCGCTGAAACCCTTCCTTGACCAGATCGTGGTCTCCGGCAGCCTGCACGTCTATGTCTCTCAGTCCTCGCGCGGCGAGTTGGTGATGGGTGGATCGACGGATCCCTATGGCCTCTATTCCACGCGCTCGACCCTCGATTTCAAAGAAGGCCTGCTCGGCCATATGCTGGAACTGTTCCCCTTTCTGGGCGACGTGAAACTGGTGCGCCAATGGGCGGGCATGGCCGACATGACCCCGGACTTCAGCCCGGTCATGGGCACGACGCCGGTCGAAAACTATTACATCGACTCCGGCTGGGGCACCTGGGGCTTCAAGGCGACGCCGGTCTGCGGCAAGCGGATGGCCGAGACCGTGGCGACGGGCAAGGCGCCCGATATCCTGCAACCCTTCCGGCTCGAGCGGTTCTACGATTTCCAGCAGGTCGGCGAAAAGGGCGCCGCCTCCGTTGGTCACTAGGGCGAAGCCATGAAAATAATGAGCTGCCCGCTCAACGGGCCCCGCAACATCTCCGAATTCGTGTGGGGCGGCGAGGTCAAGATCATGCCCGACCCGACCGCCTGCAGCGATCGTGATTGGGCCGATTATGTCTTCATCGAGAACAACAAGGCGGGGTTCGTGCGCGAATGGTGGTGCCATGTGCCCACCTCGTTCTGGTTCATTGCCGAACGCAACACGGTGACCGACGAGATCATTCGCACGTATCCCGCGGGCGATTTGTTCGACCAGCGCGTGGAGATGGCGGCCAAGCCCAAGGACGCGCCCAATTGACCGGCGGCATCAACCGCCTGCCGGCATCCTTCGGTCGCGCCATCGACCGCGAGCGACCCACGGGCTTCACGTTCGAGGGACGCGAATTCACCGGCTTCGCCGGGGATACCGTGGCCTCGGCGCTGGCCGCCGACGATCAGTGGATTCTCTCGCGCTCGTTCAAATACCGCCGCCCGCGGGGCATCCTCACCATGGCCGGGCAGGACGCCAATACCCTGGTGCAGATCGGCAGCGAGCCGAACGTGCTGGCCGACCGGCGCGGCATCGAGCCGGCGTTGGCCGTGACCGCGCAGAACTATGACGGCAGCCTGGAGGCCGATCGCGGCTCCCTGGTGGAGCTGTTCGGCCGATTCATGCCGGTCGGATTCTATAACAAGGCCTTCTACAAGCACGGCAGCTGGAAACATTGGGAGCCGGTGATCCGCAACCGCGCCGGCTTGGGCAAGGTTGACACATACGCCCATCACGGCTACTTCGATAAGCAGTATCTGTTCGCCGATGTAGCGGTGATCGGCGCCGGGCCCGCCGGCATATCGGCGGCCCTCCAAGCGGCGGCGGGCGGCGGCGAAGTTATCCTGATCGAGGAATGGCCTCTTCTGGGCGGCGCGCTTAACTATGCCCGAATCGATCGCGATGGCGACAAGGCGGCAGCGCTGGCCGATCAACTGGCCGGCCAGGTCGGCGCCACCGGCAACATCGGCGTGCTGCGCCACGCCGTCTGCACCGGCTGGTTCTCCGACAATTGGCTCTCCGTCGTTCAGGGCAACCGCTTCTACAAGGTGCGGGCCAAATCCGTGGTCATGGCGACGGGTTCGCTGGAACAGCCGGCGGTCTTCCGCAACAACGACCTGCCCGGCGTCATGAACGGCAGCGCCGCCCAACGCCTGATCCGGCTCTACGGCGTCCGTCCGGGCCGCAAGGCGGTGGTGGTCGCGGCCAATGAGGATGCCTATGGCGTCGCCCTCGATCTGGGTGATGCAGGCTGCACGGTTCAGGCCGTGGTCGATCTGCGCCAGCAGGCGGGGAACAGCCCCCTGACACGCGCCGTCCGCGGACGCGGCGTGCCGATCCTGGAAGGCTATGCCCTGATCGAGGCAATCGCGGCCACCGGCAAGCACGGCATCATCGCGGCATGTGCCGCGCGCATCACCGGCGAAGGGGCGACCGATGGCAAGGCCGTAACCTTCGATTGCGATCTGCTTTGCATGTCCACGGGCTATAGCCCGGCGGGCCAACTGCTCCATCATGCCGGCACGCGTTTTGCCTATGACCATGCCGCCAATATGTTCGCGCCGGCAGCGCTGCCGCCTCATGTCTTTGCCGCCGGCTCGGTGAACGGCACATATCGCCTTGAAGCGGTGATGGCCGAAGGTCGACGCGCCGGCTGGGCGGCATCGCAGGACGCTGGCTTCACCGGCGGCAGCGAACCCCCTGCCATTGCCAGCGATCGCGGCAGCACGGGCCAGACCCATGCCTGGCCAATCTTCCCCCATAAACGCGGGCGCGACTTCGTCGACTTCGACGAGGATATCCAGGTCAAGGATCTGGTGAACGGTATCGCTGATGGCTACGACGACATCGAGCTGCTGAAGCGCTATTCCACCGTCGGTATGGGCCCCTCGCAAGGCCGCCATTCAGCCGTTGCCGCCGTGCGTGTGCTCGCGCGCGAGACGAAGACCGACCTCGCCACGATGTCGGTCACGACCCAGCGCCCGCCATATATGCCGGAGAAGTTCGGCCATCTCGCTGGCCGGGCGTTCGAACCGGAACGTCACACCGCCATGCATCACCGGCATTTGGAGCTGGGGGCCAGGATGATGCCCGCTGGCCTTTGGTATCGCCCGGCTTTTTATGGTGCGGCGGCAGAGCGCGAGGCGACCATCCACGAGGAAGTGCTGGCCGTACGCAACAACGTTGGCCTTATTGACGTCTCGACCCTGGGCGGCCTTGATATACGGGGCCCGGACGCGGCGGAACTCCTGAACCGCCTCTATACCTTCGCCTATGCCAAGCAGCCGGTCGGGCGCTCGCGGTATGTGCTGATGTGCGACCAGTCCGGGGCCATCATCGACGATGGCGTCGCCTGCCGCTTTCATGACGAGCATTTTTACGTGACGGCGACCACCAGCGGCGTCGATGCGGTCTATCGCCTGATGTTGCAGTGGAATGCTCAATGGCGCCTGGATGTGGACGTGGCCAACGTCACTGCCGCCTATGCCGGGGTCAACATCGCCGGCCCGCGCTCGCGCGAGGTGCTATCCAAGGTCTGTCATGACGTCGATCTCTCGGCTGGGGCCTTCCCTTATATGGGAGTGCGCATGGGCAGCGTGGCGGGAATTCCCGCTCGGCTGCTGCGCGTGGGTTTCGTCGGTGAGTTGGGCTACGAAATTCACGCCCCGGCAAGCCAGGGCGAGGCGCTATGGGATGCTTTGATGGCGGCCGGCGGCACGGCCGAAATCCGACCCTTCGGCGTCGAAGCGCAACGCGTACTGCGCCTGGAAAAGGGCCATATCATCATCGGCCAGGATACGGACGGCCTGACCCATCCCTATGAGGCCGACATGGCCTGGGCCATCGCCAAGAGCAAACCCTATTTCATGGGCGGCCGCTCGATCGCCATTCAGATGGCCAAGCCGCTCACCCGCAGGCTGGTGGGATTCACCGTCGACGATCATTCCGCGCCGGTGCCGGAGGAATGCCATCTGACCATCCGCGGCAGTGAGATTACCGGCCGGGTGACCTCTGCCGTGCGCTCGCCGGCCTTGGGCCGCACGATCGGGCTTGCCTATGTCGCGCCCGATCAATCGGCCCATGGCAAGACTTTCGACATCCGGGTCGATGGCGGCAACCTGATCCAGGCCCGGGTCGTGCCGATTCCGTTCTATGATCCCGAAAACAAGCGGCAGGAAATGTAGCCCATGGCCGCCACGCCCGGCACCGTCGAGCCCCACGCCCAGCCGCGCCGCAGTTTCGTCTATCGCAAGCTGCTGGACATGGGCGCGCATTTCGCCCCGATCAACGGCGGGTCGGTCGCCATGAGTTTCGGCGATGACGTGGAGGATGAAGCAAGGCTCGCCCGCCGCTTGGGGATCGCCGATTTGTCGCCGCTGCCGCGCACCGGCTTCAAGGGCACGGGCAGCGTCGATTGGCTGCAAAGCCAGGATGTGACCATCGGCCCGGAGAGCAATCGCGGCTATCGCCAGGCCGGCGGTGAAACAGCCCTGCGGCTGGCGCCAAGCGAAATTCTATTGATCGATTCCCTGGCCGGCAGCGGCAATTTCATCAGCAAACTCAATGCGGCTTGGAGTTGGGGGACCTCCAGCCCACGCAAGCCCATCGGCTATCCGATGCCGCGCGCCGACAGCCATGCTTGGTTTGCCATCAGCGGCCAGCACTCGGCGGAGATGTTCGCCAAGATCTGTGGCATCGACCTTCGCCCCGGCAAGTTCGCGGAGGGCAGCATCGCGCAAACCTCCATCGCCAAGATAAGCGGCATCATCCTGCGCCAGGATTTCGGCCAGATACTGGGCTTTCATCTGCTGGCGGACAGCGCCTCGGCGGATTACCTGTGGAATTGCCTGCAGGACGCCATGATCGAGTTCGACGGTGGACCGATCGGACTTGCCGTCTTGCGCGGGCTGGGTTAGGGACCAACCATCATGGCGCGCGCGCCCAAGGACTTCGAAATGCAGGATCCGCACGGTCTTGCGGGCAAGCGCGACGGCAATCTGGAATCCGCCATCGGCCGCGAGGTCAGAACCTTCCGTCGCCAACTCGACATGACCGTGGCCGAACTGGCGCGCCAGGCCGGGCTTTCCGCCGGCATGCTCTCCAAGATCGAGAACGGCATGACCTCGCCCTCTCTCGATACCTTGCAGTCGCTGTCCAGCGCGCTCCATGTGCCGGTGACGGCCTTCTTCCGCAAATACGAGGAGGAGCGCGACGCCACTTATGTGAAGGCGGGGCAGGGGCTGAAGATCGAACGCCGCGGGACGCGCGCCGGCCACCAGTATCAACTGCTGGGCCACTCGCTGCGCCGGCCACTGGCGGTCGAACCCTATCTGATCACGCTCACGGAGGATTCTGACGTCTTCCCGTTGTTCCAGCATGAGGGGATCGAATTCATCTACATGCTGGAAGGGGAGGTGGGGTATCGCCACGGCAGCCGCACATATCCGCTGACGCCCGGGGATTCCCTGTTCTTCGATGCCGATGTGCCTCACGGCCCGGAGGAACTGCGCAAGCTGCCCATCCGCTTTATTTCGGTCATCACGTATCTGCGCGAGTCGTCGGGATAAAAGGCCGCCGCTCCAACCAGCGCACGGGGGGCGTGAGGGGGTCGGAGCGGCGACAGGCCGGTCAGGTTCCTGCCCGGCACAAGGTTTCGCACTCGAACCAAGCGAAGTTGGGGGCGCCTGGGTCGAATGTGCCGGCCCGCTGGGGTCTTACAATCGTTCTCGGTCAGGGGGTTGGGTCGTATTCTGACCGGGGTAGCGCGGTTGAAGCAGGCCGGTAACAGGGTCGTAAGCTCCCTTTCTTTATGGACCGGCACGCCTGTCCGGAGTTTTGCGGCAGGATTAAGAATTGGTCATTCGTCGAGGGTTGGTTATTTCCTAGGGGGAAAGTTTTTTTCTTTCGATTGATGCCCCGGTCGCGCTCGGCTAGATTGGCAACGGCGATCAAATCAGCTTCGAAGGAGCTACCTCATGTGTGGAATTGTTGGGCTGTTTCTCAAGAATCCGGCACTCCGCCCGCAGCTTGGCCGTCATCTTTCCACCATGCTGATCGGCATGACCGAGCGGGGACCGGACAGTGCCGGGATCGCCGTCTATCACAAACCGGTCGCTGCTTCGCAATGCAAGCTCACCTTGTTCCATGCCGATCCCCATTATCACTGGCGGGCCGTGGGCGGCCAGATGGGCGAGGATCTGTCAGCCGAGGTCGATATCGAGGTCAAGGCCAACCACGTGGTGTTCACCGTAACCAGCGACGAGGCGACCGTTCGCCATTGGATCAAGGAGCATCACCCCGAGGTTCGCATCATGGGCTATGGCCAGCTCATGGAGGTCTACAAGGACATGGGCCTGCCGGCCGAGGTGGTGGACAAATATTCGGTGCGCGCCATGGAGGGCTCCCATGCCATCGGCCATACGCGAATGGCCACCGAAAGCGCCGTCACCACCGAGCATTCTCACCCGTTCACCGCCGCATCCGACATGTGCCTGGTGCACAACGGGTCGCTCAGCAATCACAACAATCTGCGCAAATGGCTGCGCAAGCGGGGCCATGAGTTCGAGACCGACAACGACAGCGAGGTCGCGGCCCGCTATTTCGCCCAGCGCCTGGACGAGGGAGCGACATTGCCGGAAGCCTTGGAGGCCGGCCTTCGCGATCTCGACGGCTTCTATACCTTCACCATGGGTACGCGCGACGGATTCGCGGTCTTGCGCGACGGCATCGCCTGCAAACCCGCCGTGCTGGCGGAGACGGACGACTATGTCGCCATGGCCTCTGAGTTCCGCAGCCTGGCCAACCTGCCCGGGGTTGACAAGGCAACGATCTGGGAGCCGAAACCCGCCGTCGTCTACACCTGGAGTCTGCAATAGCCCCATGATCACCGTCGACCTCGCGGCCGAAACGGTCCGCGATCTCAATCAACGCCTGCATGATCTGCCGGCCGACACCAACGAGCGTGCCTGGCGCGTGGTCAACCCGAAGGGCGCCCATGCCCTCGTTGCCGGACTCGATCGCCCTGTGGACGTGCTGATCGAGGGACATGTGGGTTATTACTGCGCCGGCATGAACAAACACGCGAGCGTGGTGATCGGTGGCCATTGCGGCGTGGGCGTCGCCGAAAACATCATGTCGGGCGAAGTGCGGGTCAAAGGCAACGCCAGCCAGTCCGCGGGCGCCTCCGGTCAGGGCGGTTTGCTGGTGATCGAAGGCGATGCCTCGGCGCGCTGCGGCATATCGATGAAGGGCGTCGACATCGTCGTCGGCGGTTCGGTCGGCCATATGAGCGCTTTCATGGCGCAAACCGGCAATCTGGTGGTCTGCGGCGATGCGGGGCAGAGCCTGGGCGATTCGATCTACGAGGCCAAGCTCTACGTCCAGGGCAAGGTCGAGAGCCTCGGCGCTGACTGCATCGAGAAGGCCATGACGCCCCATCACGTCGAGAAGCTGGGGCGGCTTCTTGCCCGCGCCGGGGTAAAGGGCGATCCGAATAAATTCAAGCGCTATGGCTCGGCACGCAAGCTGTATCACTTCCGCGTCGATCACGCCGACGCCTATTGAGCGCGCCAGGAGTTCAAGACAGATGACCGTCGATCCCCGGAGCCTTCGGCCCTCCGCCACGTTCCCGCCCCATATTCTGGCCGAAATCCATCGCGCCGCCGACCAAGGGCTTTACGAGATTCGCGGTTTCGGCGCCAAGCGCAAGCTGCCGACGTTCGACGACCTAGTGTTTCTCGGTGCCTCGGTGTCGCGTTACCCGCTGGAGGGCTATCGCGAGAAATGCGCCACCGATGTTTGGTTGGGCACGCGGTTTGCCAAAAAGCCGATCCACTTGAAGATCCCCATCACCATCGCGGGCATGAGTTTCGGGGCCTTGGGTGCCAACGCCAAGGAAGCCATCGGCCGGGCCTGCACGGAGATGGGCACGTCCAGTACGACGGGCGACGGCGGGATGACGGAAGAGGAGCGGCGCTCTTCCAAGACCCTGGTCTATCAGGTGCTGCCCTCGCGCTATGGCCTCAATCCCGACGATCTGCGCCGGTGCGATGCCATCGAAGTCGTCATCGGCCAAGGCGCCAAGCCGGGCGGCGGCGGCATGCTGCTGGGCATGAAGATCACCGAGCGCGTCGCCAAGATGCGGGCCCTTCCCGTGGGCATCGATCAGCGCAGCGCCTGCCGCCATCCCGATTGGACGGGGCCCGACGATCTGACGATCAAGATTCAGGAACTGCGCGAAATCACCAATTGGGAAAAACCGATCTATGTGAAGGTCGGCGCCACGCGCACGCGCTATGACGTGGCGCTTGCCGTCAAGGCCGGGGCCGATGTGGTGGTGGTCGACGGCATGCAGGGCGGCACGGCTGCGACGCAGGATGTGTTCATCGAGCATGTCGGCATCCCCACATTGCCGGCCGTGCGCCTGGCAGTGGAGGCGCTGCAGGAACTGGACATGCATCGCAAGGTGCAGCTCATCGTTTCCGGCGGCATCCGCAGCGGTGCCGACGCCGGCAAGGCCATCGCCATGGGGGCCGATGCGGTCGCCATCGGTTCGGCGACCATGGTGGCGCTGGGCTGCAACAAGCCGGTCCATATCGAGGATTACCACAAGCTGGGGACAGAGCCCGGCATGTGCCACCATTGTCACACGGGCCGCTGCCCCGTGGGCGTGACCACCCAGGATCCGGAACTTCAGAAGCGGCTCAGCCCCGAGCAGGGAGCACGTTGGCTGCGCAACTACCTATCGGTTATGGTGCTGGAATTGCAAACCGTGGCGCGAGCCTGCGGCAAGAGCCACGTCCACAATCTCGAACCCGACGATCTGGTGGCACTGACCGTCGAGGCCGCGGCCATGGCAGGGATTCCGTTGGCTGGAACCAGCTGGATCCCGGGGCGCGGTGGCTACTGATATCACGTCGGCATAACAAGAAACACACATCAAGGGGGACTCCCATGACTATCGATCTTGCCAAGGTCGCCAGAGAAAAGAAGATCAAGTATTTCCTCATCAGCTACGTCGATCTCTTCGGCGGATTGCGCGCCAAGCTGGTGCCGGCCCAGGCCATCGCCGGCATGCAGCGCGATGGCGCGGGCTTCGCCGGCTTCGCCACCTGGCTGGACATGACGCCGGCCGATCCCGACCTCTTCGCGCGCCCGGATCCGGAGAGTCTGATCCAATTGCCCTGGAAGCCGGAGGTGGGCTGGCTTGCCAGCGACCTATGGATGGCCGGCAAGGAGGTCGAGGCCTCGCCCCGCAAGGTGCTGAAGAATCAGATCGCCAGTGCCGCGGCCAAGGGCCTTCGGATGAAGTCGGGCGTGGAGTGCGAATTCTTCCTGATCACGCCGGACGGCAAGGCCGTCTCCGATCCGGCGGATACGCAGGAAAAGCCCTGCTACGACCAGCAGGCGCTGATGCGCCGCTATGACATCATTACCGAGATCTGCGACAGCATGCTCACCTTGGGCTGGCAGCCCTATCAGAACGACCATGAGGACGCCAACGGCCAGTTCGAGATGAACTGGGAATACGACGATTGCCTGAAGACCGCCGACCGCCACACGTTTTTCAAATACATGGTCAAGGCCATTGCCGAAAAACACGGTCTGCGCGCCACCTTCATGCCCAAGCCCTTCATCAATCTGACGGGCAATGGCTGCCACGCCCATGTCTCGGTCTGGGACAAGACGGGCAAGAACAACTTGTTCCACGACCCCAAGGGCGAGCTGGGCCTGTCGAAAATGGCCTATAGCTTCCTGGGCGGCATCATCCACAATACCGAGGCGCTCTGCTCCTTCTTCAATCCGACCATCAATAGCTTCAAGCGCATCAACGCGCCGCGCACGACGTCGGGTGCCACCTGGGCGCCCAACACCATCACCTACGGCGGCAACAACCGCACCCATATGGTTCGCATCCCCGATGCGGGACGGTTCGAATTGCGGCTGATGGATGGGGCGGCCAATCCCTATCTGATGCAGGCCGGCGTGTTGGCGGCCGGGTTGGATGGGGTCGAGAACAACCGCGACCCGGGCAAGCGCCTGGACATCAACATGTACACCGATGGGCATAGCGTACGCGGGGTGAAACGCCTGCCGCTCAACCTGCTGGATGCCATCCGCCTGACCGAAAAGAGCAAGGTCTTGCGCGAGCGAATGAGCGATTCCTTCATCGACAGCTACGTCAAGCTGAAGAACGATGAATGGAACAGTTTCGCCCGCCATTTGAGCGGTTGGGAGACAGCGAACACCCTGGATTGTTAGGCCCTAGAAGGCTAGTTTTCGTCGCCCACAGGCGATTTGCGCCGGCGACCGTGGCCTACGGTTGCCGGCGCGCTTGCGAGGGCATTTCGGCCTGGCAAGACAGGCCAAAAACACAGGGAACCTTCGACCATGGCGAACAAGGTGGGCAGCGATATCGAGATTGCCCGGGCGGCGAAAATGCTGCCGATCGGCGACATTGCCAAGCGCATCGGCATTCCCGATGAGCATCTTTACCGCCATGGACCCACCAAGGCCAAACTCGCCCTGGAATTCATCGAGGGCCTGAAGAGCCGGCCGAACGGAAAGCTCATCCTGGTCACCGCCATCACCCCGACGCCGGCGGGCGAGGGCAAGACCACGACCACGGTCGGTTTGGGCGACGGGCTGAACCGCATCGGCAAGAAAGCGATCATCTGTCTGCGCGAGCCCAGCCTCGGCCCCTGCTTCGGCGTCAAGGGCGGGGCGGCGGGCGGCGGCTACGCCCAGGTCGTGCCGATGGAGGATATCAATCTCCATTTTACCGGCGATTTCCACGCCATCACCTCGGCCCATAACCTGCTGGCGGCGCTCGTCGACAATCACATCTACTGGGGCAACGATCTGGGCTTCGATACCCGCCGTGTCGCCTGGCGCCGGGTCATGGATATGAACGACCGGGCGCTGCGCAGCATCGTTTCCTCACTCGGCGGCGTGGCCAACGGCTTTCCGCGCGAGGATGGGTTCGACATCACGGTTGCTTCGGAAGTCATGGCGATTTTCTGCCTGGCGACGGACCTCAAGGACCTGACCAAGCGCCTGGGCAACGTCATTGTCGGCTACAACCGCGAGCGCAAACCCATCCTGGCGCGCGATTTGAAGGCGGAAGGGCCGATGACGGTGCTTTTGAAGGATGCGCTGCTGCCCAATCTCGTTCAGACCCTGGAAAACAATCCGGCCTTCATCCACGGCGGCCCATTCGCCAATATCGCCCATGGCTGCAATTCCGCCATCGCCACCCAGACGGCGCTCAAGCTCGCCGACTATGTGGTGACGGAAGCCGGATTCGGCGCCGATCTGGGGGCGGAGAAATTCTTCGACATCAAATGCCGCAAGACCGGCTTGAGGCCGAGTGCGGCGGTCATCGTCGCCACCATCCGCGCCCTCAAGATGCATGGCGGCGTCGCCAAGGAAGATCTGGGCAAGGAAAATATCGAAGCCTTGAAGAAGGGCATCGCCAATCTGGCGCGCCATGTGGAGAACGTGAAGAGCTTTGGCGTGCCCACGGTGGTGGGGATCAATCGGTTCATTGCCGATACGGACGATGAACTCGCGGCGCTGAAACAGGCCTGCGCGGAACTTGGCGTCGAGGCGATCGAATGCAACCATTGGTCGCTGGGCAGCGCCGGGACGGAGAAGCTGGCCCAGGCCGTGGTGAAACTCGCCGAAAGCGACAAGGCGGGTTTCCACCTCCTCTATCCCGACGACATGCCGCTGTGGGACAAGGTGCGCACGATCGCCCAGAGCCTCTACGGCGCCCAGGGAATCATCGCCGACAAGAAAGTACGCGATCAATTCGTCGAGTTGCAAAAGGCCGGCTACGGGCATTATCCCGTTTGCATGGCCAAGACCCAGTACAGCTTTTCCACCGACCCGAACCTGAAGGGCGCGCCCAGCAACCATGTCGTGCCGATACGCGAGGTCAAGCTGTCGGCGGGGGCGGAATTCCTGGTGGTGATCTGCGGCGAGATCATGACCATGCCCGGCCTGCCCAAAGTTCCGGCCGCCAACACTATCGGCCTAAACGAGCGCGGCGAGGTCCAGGGCCTCTTCTAAAGGTTCCCCCACCTTCGTCCTTGCCCGCGTGGATCGCACTGCGTAGCTTAGCCGCGGCGAGGGGGAGATACGGCGATGCGCATCGCGTCGGCCGTCGGGTTGGGACGGCGGTTCTTCAAAGTCTGGGGTGCGCATGGGCCGGGCGGAGCCCTGCGAATCGTGGTGCGCTATGCGGGCGGGCAATTGCGCCTGTGGGCTGCATATCCCGCGCGCGTCATGCTTCGGCGCAAGCTGGACCGGGCGCGGCCGGACGCGGGCGGCAGGCCGTCCGTTTCGATCATCATGTCCACGTGGAATCGCGCTGCCATGCTGCCGCGCGCGGTCGACAGCGTTCTCGCCCAGCGTTACGAGGGTTGGGAGTTGATCGTCGTCGATGACGGCAGCGACGACGATACGCCCACGATACTTGCGACATATGCCCGCGATCCACGGATTCGGACATTCCGCCAAGATAGGGCGGGCTCGGGCGCGGCGCGCAATTTCGCCTTGGCACAGGTTCGCGGCGATATCATCGCCTATATCGATAGCGACAACGAATGGTGCCCCGATCATCTGGCGGCGATGCTTCCCGTTTTTCACGATCGCCCCGACGTCCAGTCGGCCTACGGCGCGATTCGGCGCCTCGAGGCCGACGGCACGAGTTTTGTTCACCTGACGGCCTTCGATGCAGCCCTGCTGGCCGAACGCAATTTCATCGATCTGAACGTCTATTGCCACCGGCGCCGGTTGTGGGAGGAACTCGGTGGGTTTGATCCGGCGCTGCCGCGGCTGAACGACTGGGACCTAGTGCGGCGTTACTCGCGCCACAGCCCGCCGCGCGCGGTTCCGGTCGTCGGCGCCCAGTATCATGACGGCGGCTGGCCGCGCCTCAGCAATACCGAGAGCAAGGCTTATGCTCACTACCTCATCCTGCGCAAGGATGAGAAACCCGTCGCCGGTCCCCTCAAGGTGCTCTACGCCCTTTGGCATTACCCGCAATTGTCGGAGAGCTACATCGAAACCGAGATAGCGTACATGCGCCGGCGCGGGATCGATGTCGAAGTATGGTCGGAGATCACCCCGGTGGCGCCCCATCCCGTGGATGTTCCGGTCCTTCGCGGATCGCTGAAGGAGGCTTTAGCCAGCGCCAAGCCGGATATCGTGCATATCCATTGGCTCGGTTCATTCGGCAGCTATGAGCATGTGCTGCGCAAGGCAGGTTTGCCGGTCACCGTGCGCGCCCATGGCTTCGAATTCACCCCGGAACTTGCCAGCAAGTTGAACGAAAATTCTCTCGTTCGCGCGGTCTTCGTTTTCCCGCAGCACAAGGCGGCTTTACCGAATTTCGCCAAATTGCGGGTCGCCTGCTCGGCTTTCGACCCCACGCTGTATCGGCCGCTCAACCTTCCGAAGGATCGCCGTCTCGTGCTTCGCGTCGCGGCGGGTTTGCCGACAAAGGATTTTCCGATCCTGTTCCGGCTGGCCAAGCGCCTGCCGGAGTTTCGCTTCGTCCTATCGGTCGTGACCTGCAATCAGCACGAGGCCTATGTTGCGGAGCTTCTACGCCAGAACGAGAAGCTCGGCCGTCCGGTGGACCTTCGGATCAACATGTCTCATCCCGCGATCGCTGCACTGGCCCAGAAGGCAGGCATCTACCTGCATACCTACGATCCCGCCGGCCCGCCCTATGGAATGCCCATATCCATCGCCGAATCCATGGCCTGCGGCGCCTATCTTATCGCGCGACGGCTACCGCCAACCGCGGCCTACGTCGGCGAGGCGGGGGACCTTTATGACAGCGACGCCGAGGCGGAAGCGCTCCTGCGAGCCACGCTCGATTGGAGCGAGGAGCAATGGCGCGGCGCCGCACTGCGTTCCATCGACCGGGCCTTTCGCCTCTACGTCGATCGCCTCGCCCTGAAACCCATCTTCGACTGCTGGCAAGATCTCGCTCAGCGTATTCCGGACGGATCGTTCGACGAGCCGGCCACTGCCGGCGCGCCGATAAGGCAACCGACATTTTCGTTGCGCTAGCGACAATGCCGACATGGTAAGGGCGCCGGACGCAAAGCCGCCGCTCGTATCCGTCATCATCCCATTCTTCGGCGCTGACGTCAGCTCGCTGCGCGCGTGTTGGGTCGCTATCGCGGCCCAGGAATATCCCGGTGATTGCGTCGAGGTGGTGTCGGATTGGCCTCGGCGGAAAGTTGCAGCGATAGAGTGGGCTTGCGCGCTCCATCGACGGCGCCTTAGCCCGGGTTGCGCGCCAATTGCGGGGATAACTTGCTAACTATAAGATTCGAGAGTTGAAATTGCTCGATTCCTTGTGGATAGATCGGTCGATCCATTATGGGAAACGCGGCACGATATCCGTTTGAATATTCAGCAAATTTTCAGCTAGTGTCGGGCCATGCAGGTAACCCATGGCTGAACCCAGCGAGTTATTCACGAACGCTACCGGCGCCAATGCAGGAGCGTCGTCGCTCTCCGCCCTCCAGGGCACGGGTATCCTGCCTTATCAGCAGATCAAGGCGCTGATCCGCGATCATGAGATTTGGGCGGAGGAGGACATTCATTCCGAACAGATCCAGCCCGCCAGCCTCGACCTTCGCCTGGGTCCCGTCGCCTATCGCGTGCGCGCGAGTTTCCTGCCCGGCGAAAACGCCAGCGTCGCCGACAAGATCAAGCAATTCGCCTTGCATGAAATCGACCTTCGCGCCGGTGCCGTGCTGGAGAAGGACTGTGTCTATGTCGTGCCGCTGCTGGAGCGCCTACGCCTCAGCAGCCGGATTTCCGCCGCGGTCAATCCCAAAAGCTCCACGGGCCGGCTCGACATCTTCACGCGGTTGATCGTCGATCGCAGCCGGGCCTTCGACGAAGTGGAGGCGGGCTACGAGGGCCGGCTCTATGCCGAGATCGCGCCGCGAACGTTCAGCGTCATCGTCCGCCAGGGCACCCGCCTTTCGCAGATCCGCTTTCGCCGGGGCACGCCCAATACCAGCGCCTCGGCCCTGCGCCGCCTGCACGAGCAATTCCGCCTCGTCAATGACGACAAGGCAAGCATCAGGGGCGACAGCATCGCCGTGACTCTCGATCTCAAGGGCGAGGATCGGGGAGGCTTGGTCGGCTGGAAGGCAAAGAAGCATGCCGAGCTGGTCGACGTGGACGCGAAAGCGACCTACGAGCCGCTCGATTTCTGGGAGCCGATCTCGCTTCGGCCGGGGCGCGGGCTGGTGCTCGATCCTGCCGATTTCTACATCCTGGCGACCCGGGAGGCCGTGGTCGTGCCGCCAGATCATGCCGCCGAAATGCTCGCAAACGACACGCAGGTAGGGGAGTTCCGCGTTCATTATGCAGGATTTTTCGATCCTGGGTTCGGTTACGACCCGGCCGGCGGTCAGGGCAGCCGCGCCGTACTGGAAGTGCGCTCGCGCGACGTGCCCTTCGTGCTCGAACATGGCCAAACCGTGGGCTGGCTCCGCTACGAAAAACTCGCCGCCATGCCGGATCGGCTCTACGGCGGCTCGCTGGGCTCCAATTATCAGGGCCAAGGCCTTCAGCTCGGCCGTCAGTTCCGGCCTGTTGGTATCTAGGCGAGAATTTGCCAGCGGCCAACGCTGTCATCCATCGGTATGACGCGGTAACCGATGAGCGCGAAAGGGGGAGGCGAGCAACCGCCGCCCCGTTTCGTTTGAGAGCCGATTGATTACTTGTTCGCCGCGATGGCGAGCTGCATGTCGCGCTGGCGCCGTTTCTCCTGGCGCGACATCAGCAGGCTGGCGACGAATATGCCGGTCGCCACCACGCCGATGATGATCGTGGCCAGAGCGTTGATCTCCGGATTGAGGCCGAGGCGCACCCGCGAGAAGATTTCCATGGGCAGGGTCGTCGCCCCCGGGCCGGTGTTGAAGCTCGAGATCACCACATCGTCCAGGGAGAGGGTGAAGGCCAGGAGCCAGCCCGACAGGATCGCCGGCGCGATGATCGGCAGCGTGATGACGAAGAAGGTCTTCATCGGCCGACAGCCTAAATCCTGGGCGGCCTCCTCAAGCGATTGGTCGAGCTGTGTCAGCCTCGCCTGCACAATAACCGACACATACGTCAGGCAAAAGGTCGTATGGGCGAGCACAATAGTGAGCTTGCCGCGCCCGGCGGGCCAGCCGAAGACCTGCTCCATGAACACAAACATGAGCAGCAGCGACAGGCCGGTGATCACTTCGGGCATCACGAGGGGCGAAGACACCATGCCGGTGAACAGTACCCGGCCCCTGAACCGGCGGAAGCGGGCCAGTACATATCCAGCCATGGTACCCACTATGGCAGCGCCGCTGGCGGCGATCGCGGCGATCCACAGACTGAGCTTCACAGCATCCATGATCGCGCGATCGTTCAGCAGCGCGCCATACCACTTGGTCGAGAATCCGCCCCAGACCGTCACCAGCTTCGAGGCGTTGAAGCTGAAGATGATCAGCGACAGGATCGGACCATAGAGGAAGAAATAGCCGGCGATCAGCAGAATCAGAACGAACCAGGAGAGGCCCTTGTTCATGTGGTTGCCTCCTGCTGCCTGTTCTGGAAGTACTGGAAGACCACGATGGGTATCACCAGCAGAACCAGAATCGCGATGGCGACCGCCGAGGCCACGGGCCAGTCGCGATTGCTGAAGAATTCGTTGGAGAGAACCCGGCCGATCATCAGGCTGTCGGGCCCGCCCAGCAGTTCGGGAATTACGTATTCGCCGACGGCGGGAATGAACACCAGCATCGAGCCGGCGATGACCCCGGGAAGCGCCAGGGGAACCGTGATCTGCAGGAAGGCCTTCCACGGCCGGCAGCCGAGGTCCTGGGCGGCCTCCAGCAGGGAGAGGTCCATTTTCTCGAGCGTCGAATAGAGCGGCAGGATCATGAACGGTAGGTAGGAATAGACGATGCCGATGAAGACGGCGAAATTGGTGTTCATCATTGGCAGCGGATCGTTGATCACCCCAAGCCAGATCAAGATGTTGTTGATGATGCCGTTGTTCTTCAGGATTCCGATCCAGGCATAAACGCGGATCAGGAACGAGGTCCAGAAGGGCAGGATGATCAGCATCAGCAGGGTGCCGCGCCAGGCGATGGGCGAGCGGGCGATGCCATAGGCCATGGGAAAGCCGATCAGCAGGCAAATGACCGTGGAGATGAAGGCGGTGAAGACGGCGTTCTTGGCGGCCTTGAAGTAGAGGGCATCGGAAAACAGGTAGTCGTAATTGTCCCAGTTGAACTTGACGTAGAACCCGCCAGAGACGTTCTCCGTCGGCCCGCCCTTGATTTCGGCGGATTGATCGGGCGCGTCCACGCTGCCCTGGGCGCTGCTGGTCTGAGTCGTCGCCGCGGGGACCGCGCCGGTGGTATCGGCGGCATTGCCCGGCTTTTCAGGGGCGGCAAAGGAAACCTGGCCGCCGGCCACCCGGCGAACGATCTCGGTGTAAGGCGGCTGGGCCGTGACCGATTCCGAGAGGCTGATCTTGGCCACGATGATGAACGCGATGAGGAAGAAGGCGACAAGCCAGAGGTAGGGAACCAGGATGACGATACCCCGGCCGCTGGGCAGCAGACGCAAGAGCCAACGTAGCGGCGG
>WNFP01000034.1_pt1 | contig 86223 bp, 72 predicted proteins | sample 5400201 | NCBI WGS metagenome assembly WNFP01 (sample SAMN13153355, study PRJNA577476) | soil metagenome | isolation source: 115 cm saprolite under Madrone tree | place: USA:California | collected 2016-06-14
CCGCTCAAAATCAAATCACAAAACCGGTCACTTTGCCGCTAATGCCGCCTTTTGCCGCCTCATTTTTTTGCAACTGCCGTCATCTCAATTAGATATGGCGGAAGCGTGTGGGAGTCGAACTCAAACGTTAGACTCCCAACTCACGGCGAATGATGACGTTGCAGCTTCCGCCAAGTTCCAATTGGAGTCAATTGGAGTCAGAACGGTTCATTTTCCGAAAACTCTAACTCATCCATCGCGGACTGCTTCCCTGCTGGTGACTTGTGTCGGCGGCACGCGGCGCAAGTTCCCAGCTTTCGGACGTGGGTTCGATTCCCCACGCCGGCACCATTCCACGCCTTGATTTGAAAGGAATTGCAGACGCACGCTTTTTTCGTGTACCCGCACGCTGGCCGAAGCGCTAGCCGCGCTAGGTGACAATGGCCGCGTGGTCCTACGCTACCCCCAACAAAAGAGCTTGCCCGAGTGATGGTCGAAGCCGAACACGAAGCCGACGTGCAGCGCTTCACCCAATCCCTCGCCAACGCCCTGCGTTCCTCAATCGGCGCCTGATCTCCGTCTCTCTGCGATATCGCTGAGCCCTCTGCGTCTCTGGGTTATCTTTATCCCTGTCGCCAAAGTTTCTCCTAAGTGTGCTGCAAGAAATCGGGGCCTCCCCGTTCTAACTGTGAAGCGACAGGAGGCATTGCCATGGAAGACCGTCTGCGATCCATCGTCGTTCGAATCCGTGAAGCTTTTTCGGCCCGTCCCCGATTCGTGTTGGCGGCTTGCGTCGCCGCCGGAGTCTTTCTCCTATTCTTGTCCGTACCAAAGCAGAATGTTGCGCCCGCACACCAGAGTAGCGCTACTTTCGCGCCGGCTCGCGCGACCACAAGCAGCGAATTCCCTCCGGCAGACGGAATTCGATCCCTGATTGATAACACAAAAGAACTCAACGCGGCTGTGCCCGCTGGAGTGCCATCCAAACTCTATTCGTCGGCACCGCTAGATTCCGCGAGCGCGTACCGCGAGCCGCAGGTCGCCTATTCCGCGGAGTTGACTGTGGCGACGCGGGAGTTCGCGCATTCACGCGCTAGCCTGGAAGAAATTCTTGAGCACCACCATGGCTACGTGGCCAAACTGCGCATGGTGGGGGAGCCGACGGGGAGCATCCTTTCCGCGACGCTGCGCGTCCCTTCGTCGGAATATCGCTCCGCTCTCACTGAACTGAAAGGGATCGGCCTGGTAGAACATGAGGAAGAAGCCGCCGACGAAATCACCCAGCAGCACAGCGAACTCGAAGCGCGCCTGGTGAACGCGCAGAACGAAGAGCAGCGCATCCAGCGAATTCTGCAGAATCGCGACGACAAATTGAGCGATTTTGGTTCCCTCGAACGCCAGGTGGCGATACTGCGCGGTGAAATTGAGCGCATCGAAGCGGAGCGCTCTGCATCCAGAAGCCGCGTTTCTTTCGCCAACGTTTTCTTCTCCCTGCAGGAGGAACGCACCTCGACTGCCGAGACGATTGGAGCGAAACTTCGCAGCGCCGCGATCGGCGGTTTGAACGATGCTCTCGGCAGCCTCTCCTCCATCCTATTGTTCACGGCAGGCCACGGCCCGCTCCTCGTTTTGTGGGCGGTGCTCATTTATTTCCCCGCGCGCTACTTCTGGCGCCGCCGTTCACAGTTGGCCTTCAGCGAGGCCCAAGCTCCCAAGTAACGTGGGGGGGGGCGGCAGCCTGCCCACCGGCTCTATGCTAAAATAGGAAAGGAGGTTCGTCATGGCAGCACTTGACTGGTCGCAGTGTCCGGCCGTCGAACGCGTGCCGGGGAGACTAAGCGGCGCATGGGTGTTTCGCGATACCCGGATGCCTGTGTCCGCAGTCTTCGAGAACCTCGAGGCCGGAGCCAGTATCGAGGAAATCATCGAGCAGTTCGACCTCACACGGGAACAGATCAGCGCGGTACTTGAATTTGCCGCCCGGAGCCTTGATCCGGTCCCCACTCCCGCTGTAAATTCCTCTGTGGATGCTCATTCTGTTTGACCACGTAACGCCTAGCGGCATTGCCCGGTTCCTTCCGGGTCACACCGTCACAAAGGCCAAAGACCGAGGATGGGACACGCTCACCAACGGCGAATTGTTGGCCGAAGCGGAGCACGCGGGTTTCGACGTGCTCCTTACGGCCGATAAGAACATGCGCTATCAGCAGAACCTCCGTGGCCGCAAGATAGCGATTGTAGTGTTGAGCACTCCTCAGTGGCCAGTAGTGCGGCTGCATCTCGACAGGATTGCTGCCGCCGTGAACGCGGCAAAGCCGGGAAGCCAGACTGAAGTGCAGCTTCCCAATCGATAAAACTCCCTTCTTCCTTCTGTCCATTGTCACTACGCTTGCCTTGCCACCAGAGGACCACGGCGATGGTAACGCTTGCATTGCCTGAAAAGGTCCTGACTGCAGCCGTATCTGACGGAGCCGGGAGCGCTGCTTGCGGCGGTGAAGGTGCGGCAAGAACATGTCACGCGTTGCTCGGCCTCATGGATGAACAGTTGGATTCAGACCAGGACGCCCGCGCAAATACAAAACCGACAGCGAACGCCGAGCCGCAAAGACGCAACAGCAGCAGGCCGAGACCGGCAAGCGGACGAGGAAGACGATCACCTTCGATGCGAATGTTACATCGAAGCGTTCCGCCAAAGCTGCTCTTCAACCGTACCTGGACGACTACAACCGGCGCCCTGGACTACGCCACTCGGAAGGAAAGCACCCCAAAGAGTGACAACAGCGCAGCTCCGGTCTGCATGTCCGAACTGCTTACGAAACACGTGCGCGACTGGCTCGACAAACGCTACAAGCCGAACCTAGACGGCTATCTCTTCACCAACTCCAAGGGCAAGCCCTTCCTCTCCGACAACGTTGTGAAATACGGCGTTCATCGGGCCATGGCGAAACTTGGGATTGAAACTGCGAAAGGCGTCCATGTGGGGATTCACTGCTTCCGGCATGGCGTAACTTCCGAGCTGCTCGAATCCGGCACTCCGATCCACGTCGTCACCCGGCTCATGCGCCACTCCGATTCCAACGTGACGCTGGAGCACTACGCGCATATTGTCGGAGACGCCGAGCGCGTTGCGTCTGAGAAGTTCTCCCAGCGCATCGGGCGGAACATCACTGAATTAGAGTCAGACCCCGAATTGGAGTCAGTTCGGTAGTTAAGACCGCATAAAGAAAGGGCTTTGGCGGAAGCGTGTGGGAGTCGAACCCACCATTCGACCCGCGAAGGACCGAATCACCGGCTTTGAAGGCCGGGAAAGTCACCGGACTCTTTTCGCCTCCACGAGCAGTATAGTGGAGCGCTTCGCAGTCTCTCAAGGGAAGGTCAGGCGCGATGGGAAGCCATTGCGGCGGCTTGTTGAGTGCGGATCAACGCTGCAACAAGGTCGTAGAGTGCAGGGCTGGTGCAAACCTCGTAATAAGCGTGAGAGGAAGGAGCCCCGATTTTCCCATCGGGGAGCAATTGCCGGGCCATACCTTTTCGCAACACGAGAAGTTCCACGGATTCTCCAAGGGGCACCTCTCCATAATAGAGAGTGACCTTTTCCTTGCCCCATGGTTTATCAAGCTTCGTTTCGATGGAGTCGAGTGAAATCTCCTCGGAAAGTTTTTGAAATCCCTCGTCGTTGAGCTCGATCCCGTTCATGTTGTAGCGAACCAGGAATTCGTCCAACTCTTCGGCCGACGCCCCCTCCATGCTATTTAGAAATTGAAAAACCGAAAAGTGGCTTTTCTGTCCAGCCAGCATGCGTTTCGCCAGCTTGGCGCAGCCGGAAAGACGGTCGGAGAGATTGAGCGCCTTTGAAATCATGATGCGCGAATCTCCGTCGGTCCAATAGGTAGGAGCGGAACCCTGAAATGCAACCCCCAGGCCAAGTTCCAGTGCGGGAAGATTGCTGGCCGACGCGCTCTCGTTGTAAGAGTTGCAAACAGCAAGAATCTGTCGCGAAAGGATGCAGGCCTTGGCCACCGGCCGCGCATAGGCGACCGTCGATTCCGTTTCGAAAATAGCGAGGATGATCGCATCACCTTCGATAAATACTTTCTTTGCCGAATAGCGGTCCAGAAGCTTTTTGACAGGCTCGTGCAAATTCAGGCTGAAGTGTGAAGCTGGGTTTAGTCCGCGCGAGAGCAAGTCTTGCGTCAGGCGCGTGGAGCCTCGCACGTCGGACTTGATGATCACGTGCGAGACGACGTGGTCTTGCTCCGGCCTAGCTTCCTCCGGAAGCACGCACTCGTAAAGCCGGTTGTTCAAGCGGGACAGTTCGCGTGCCTTTTCAGTGGTGACCAGGTTGACGCGCTCCATGCAAGTGGTCAGATGTTCGGCGTCGCGCAGATCCCTCCTGAGGCGAAGAAAGTCGTTGGCAAAACGCAACACTAGGGCTTGCATTTCCTCGCGAGAATAGCGGCGTATCTTTTTCGACAGTTCCTCGATAGCCTTGAGCGACAATTTCTTAGCGGGCACTTGTTTGATGACCTGCTCTACTTGCTTCAACTCTTCTTTCGAAACCAGCGCCTTGCGCAGTTGCTGTAAATGTACCGGGGGGCAGTAATCAGCGGCGATGGGCCGGATTTCATAGCTTGCCAGGATATGATAGAGAATTTCGTGCAGTTCGAGACGGTCGAGGAGCTGCGCAAGCAACCGCGCGCGGGTGGGCGCCTCCAGCTCCGAGGCGGAACTTGCGTCGAACAGGCGCTTCGCGTTTTCCGGCTCGTTCAGAAATTCGCCGAGCTTCCCAGCATGCTCCTTGACGAAGAAATCTAGCTTTTGCCTAGCCACGTCAATCTGGGGTCCCAGCTCCTCCAGCTTGTATTCCTGATGCTTGAGCCGGAGCTCGAGGTCATTCAGGGATGCTTTCAGGTCGGCAGGATCACCCGAACTTAGAAGCTTTGTGAAGAAACCATCGCCCCGGTCAAGTCTCTTGCGGGTGTTTTCGCGCTGTTCCTCGAGGTTTGCAATGTCCGTGCGAATCGTCTGCACTGCTTCCAAGAGCGCGGTATGGGTCTGGATAGCCTCTGTGTGCCCTGGATCATAACCGGGCGTAATTCCGGCTTCGCGGAGGAATTCCTGGAAAAGCGTGTCCATGGCCTCAAAGCGGTCGGGATCACGAGCATAATTCCCCAAGAGGATGTAATGTTCCAGAAAGAAAACATCGTCCTTCCCGCCGTCGAGGAAAATCAGACGATTCTTACAAAGCTCGTAATAAGAAGCGAATTCTTCGCCAAACAGCGCGCGACGGGCTTTTGCGATGACGTTGTCTTCCACGTCGACAGCAATCTGCGCCACTTGCTGGCCCACCCGCCTGATGACCCCCCTCCGTGCGGACTGCAGTTCCGATAACCGTGCTTTGATGACATGCGCCTGCTGGCTACGCTCGAAGTGTTCGCCCCTCTTGCGTATCCATTCCTTGCCTTCGAGGACCAGCATGGCAAATTGATTGCCTATTTCGAAGGTCAGAAATTTCAGCAGGCCCAGCCGGAAAAGCAGGTCAATCTCAATGTTTTTGTGATACTTGGCCTGCGTCAGAGAACTTTGCAGCAGCTCGGAAAGCAGTTTGCGGAAGCCCCCACTATCCGGTCCGCGTGAGGTGCGAAGTTCGATCCCCGGAAGATAGGTGCTGCTGGTGTTCTGGCGAATAACGTCGAAAAGATAATCGCGAGCGGCCTGGACAAACTTGGGGCTCAAGAATACATCGTGGTGGATGTTATCCACGCCGATCGCCAGAGTTGCCATGGGGATCGTGACGTTATAGCTCGTGAGTTCGGTCCGAGCCTCTTCGGTGGCGATGAGAGTTAGAAGTTCGTTAGACATCCATTTAGCCAAACATAGCTATTTTCACGTTAGCAGCCGCAGGGGAGCCGGGCAAGAAATCCGGATGGGTCCGTCACCAGAAGGTAAGGGCAGGCTCGCGGGCCCCAGATTTCCAAGGGCTTACAGGACAGTGATACGGCGGACGTCGCCTCCCAGGTGCTCAAGATGCACTCGGATCTCCGGCCAGGGAGACCGTAAGGGGAAGCGCTCTGACCACTCCAGAATCGCTACAGAGGAAGTTGTGAACATGTCCTCCATTCCCAAAGTCTCAAAATCGCGAAGACTCTCAATGCGGTATAAATCGGCGTGATAGACCTCGGCAGGCCTCCCATACACATGAACGAGGGTGAAGGTTGGGCTGGTGACGTCATCTTCGTTGGCGACGCCGAGTCCGGAAACGATGCCTTTGGTTAACGTTGTTTTTCCAGTCCCCAGCTCGCCAGTGAGAAGCACCAACACGGGGGCCTTGAGGCGCTTTGAGAAGTCCCTGCCCCAGCGGACGGTTTCCTCAGCAGTATGGGTGATAATTTCTTCAGACACTCGACCGTAATTCCTCCAGGAGTTTCAGCCGGGCGCGGGGCACAGCGTCCGCAACTTCACCGGCCAGGAGGCCGGAAAGATCCGTTCCACGGGAGGCCAACTCCGCGGCCAGACCGTGAAGGTAGACGCCGAGGCTCAGCACTCGCGCCCCGTCGTTCGCGCCAAATTGCGCAATGAGCGCCGCGAGGATCCCCGTAAGGACGTCCCCCGTGCCGCCTTTCGCCAAGCCGGCGTTGCCAGCCGTGCTGACGAAGACTTGTCCGTCCGGCGAAACCACGATCGAGTGGTAACCCTTGAGAACAAAGTGTGCGTTCCAGCGTCGTGCGGCATCAAGCGCCATTGCAAGGCGGTCGGCCTGAATGGTCTGGGTTGAGATTCCGAGAAGCCGACCCATTTCACCGGGGTGGGGCGTAAGAGCGAGAAAACTCGATTGGCGGTCGCGAAAAAGGTCACCACTGCCGGCAAAAGCGTTCAAACCATCTGCGTCTAAAATCGTGGGCAGGGGTGTGTCGCGAACGACAGTGCGAATGAATTTCTGCGTTTCGGTGTGGGCCCCGAGACCCGGACCGATGCCAAGAACGGACTTCCCTTTCAAGATTTCTTCGAAACTATTTCCCTCGAGGCTGCTGAAGGCAACGGTACCTTCATCAGTCGACTCCAGACTCTCAGACATGTATTCCGGCTGGCCTCCTGCAACGTGGGGCAGCACAATGTCGGGTGTCGCTATGGTGACCAGACCGGCGCCAGTCCGCAACGCGCCACGGCCTGAAAGAATGGCGGCGCCGCTCTTCCCTAACGAACCGGCGATGAGGAGGACATGCCCGAAATTTCCTTTGTGAGCTCTGACCGCGCGAACCAGCGGCAACTGCGCAAATTCATCCGGCCCAGCCCAGCGAAGCTTTCCCTGGCCAATTTCTTCTATCAGGTCGAAAGGCGAGCCAATGGCGCAAACGTCCAAAGCACCTACAGCATCGGCATCTCGAGAAAGGAGCTGGCTGACTTTGGGAGCGGTGAAGGTGACAGTGCGATGTGCGCGGAGAACCGGACCTTCGGCATGCTGCCCGTCTGAAGGTAGCCCCGAAGGTGTATCCACTGCGAGAATCAATGTTGGACTTGCCGCAGTCGCATAAGCTGACAAACGATTGATGTCTTCGATGGCTTGCGCAATCAATCCAGTTGCCGCGCCGCGGAGGCCCGTCCCCAAGAGCGCGTCAACGATGACCTCCGATTCAGCAACTCCAGGCCAAACGCGCTCCCAAACAGTTTCATCCTCGATGGTCAGGATTGTATTTCCAGCTTCGAGATAACGGGCAAGGTTCGCACCCGCGTCGCCGCGCATCTCCTGCAGACCCCCAAACAGGCACACACGCAGGCCCACCCCCGCGGCTCTTAGGTGCCTGGCGGCGACTAAGCCGTCACCGCCATTGTTTCCCTTGCCGCAGAGAACGGTGACGCGCTGAGGCAATGCGGGAGAAAAGTCACGCAGTATCGCATCCGCGACGTTTTTACCGGCAGCCTCCATCATTTGCAGGCTGGGAATACCGTAGCGCTCGGTCGTGAGGCGGTCCACGTCGCGCATTTCAGTGGCAGTGAGAGCTTTCATGGGAGGTTTACGGCATGATCAAAGCATCCAGCCGCCGCTGACATTGACGACCTGGCCCGTAACATATTCGGCCTCTTCGGAGGCGAAAAAGGCTACCGTCGCAGCAACATCTTCGACCGTCGGGGGACGCCCGATCGGAAAACGCGCGTCGTGAATCTTGCGGGCCTCTTCCAGGGTCAGCTCATTCTCATCGATGCTGGAAGGGTTCACAACGTTCACCGTGATCCCGTTCTTGGCTTCCTCAAGTGCCAAAGAACGAGACAGCGCCACGACAGCGGCCTTGGCAGCGGCATACGCCGATATTTTCGCCTGCCCGAATGCCCGCTCCGCGCCGACGGCGCCCAAATTGATGATTCGGCCCCAGCGCGCCTTCCGCATATGCGGCAATGCGGCGCGGCACATGTACAAGACCGTGAGCAGGTTAGACGTGAAGATGCCTTCCCAATCCTGCAGCGACGACTCAGCCAGCGTTCCCCAGCGAAAATCTCCCACATTGTTGACGATGACATCGATTCGCCCGAACCGATCGACCACCGTTTTGATCAGCTGGTCGCAACGCCCAGCATCGGTGATGTCCGTCTCGACGGCCACGCAATCCCCCCCGTGTGCCTGCAACTGACGCAGCGCCTGCTGTGCGGCAACTTTATTGGAGCGATAGGCGATGGCCATTCGCGCTCCATCCTGTGCGAGCCGTAGAGCAAGCCCGCGGCCAATGCCTCTGCTCCCACCTGTTACCAGTGCCACCCGGTTGCGAAGCGACATTCATCTCCCCGGCAAATCTTTCGGAAGGATTTTCAGTATAGCGTAGCCGCAACAGAGGTACTACCGAAGCCGCGCAACGATCACGGTCATGTCATCGGCCTGCTCGGGAGTACCGGCCCACTCCTCCGCCGCAGCCATCAGTGACTCCGCAACCATGAGCGGTGCGGCCCCCTGCAAGCGGACTGCGGCTTCCTGCAACCGGCGAATCCCAAATTCTTCGCCATAGACGTTCTCCGGCTCGATCAGGCCGTCACTATATCCGATCAGCAGCGCGTCGGGCCGTACCTTCAGCGATCCTTCCTCATAGACGTAATCCTCCATGACCCCCAGCACCATGCCACCTTTATCCAATTGTTCCGAATTGCCATTGCAGATCAGAAAAGCCGGCAGGTGACCGGCATTCGTATATCGCAGCGTTCGCGTGGCGCTGTCGTAGATCGCGATGAAGAAGGTCGCGAACCGGTCGTCGCCGGTGTTGCGCACCAGATGCTTGTTCAAGCGTGATACCAGTTCGGCCATGTTCAAGCGTTCGCTGCCTTCTGAAAGCATCTGGCTACGCAGCGCCGCCTGCAGACTGGCCATTAGCAGGGCCGCCGAAATTCCCTTTCCCGAGATATCCGCAATGGCAACGGCAATATGCGTCGGGCTGAGCTGAATGAAGTCATAGTAGTCGCCGCTGACGGAGCGCGCGGCCTTGCAAATGGCCTCAATCTCGACTCCCGGCACCGATGGCAAGGTGCTCGGGAAAAGCTGGTTTTGCACTTCTCGAGCGATGGAAATTTCATTCTCCAGCCGCTGGCGTTTATTCTGTTCTTCGATGAGTGTGCTGATGGAACCCGTCATTTGGTTAAACGATTCGGCCAGCTCACCGAGCTGATCGCGGTGCTCGATCTGCACGCGATGAGAGAAGTCCATGGCCTGCACATACTGAGTGCCACGGTACAGATCGGCGACGGCCCTGGTAATCCGCCGTGTAAGCACAATTCCGGTGGCCAGCGCGGCGGCTTCAATTAACAGGAAAACGATTCCCACAAGAATGAGGAGGAGAAGATAGTAATCGCGCAGTTCTCCCAGGGAAGTAAAAATCCTGGCATTCAGGCGAGATGGCCGCGCGTTGAATACAGCGAGCACCGGTCGGTGCAACTCCACCCTACCATCATTCGCCACGAAGACGGAGTCGAGGCTGGACACAACGCTTACAGGAGGGTCGATCCAGAACACGGCGTCTTGGAGTACACGGTTCTGCGCGACGATAGGCTTCGCCACCTTGTATTGTTCCTCGCCAGACGGATAGATGACCCCTTGCGGGGCGCCGCCCGTATAGCGCTCCATAAGATTCAACTGAATGGCGCCGAGGTCCGGCGCGACAGTGTTCAAGAACTCCGGGGTCACCGGCACCCGGAGCATAACAATGCGCTCCCCCTTGCTCCCCGGGATGGCCCGGAGACTTGTCAGGGATAGCGAATCTCCCTCCTGCAACAGGCCGGCATACGACTTCTTGCTGGAGGGAGCTATTTTCCCCAACAAAACGGTATCGCCCGCGAAGCGGATACTCAATTTCAGGAGCTCACGATCATGAACCGCCTGGGATTGCGCCGCCAGGGTACGCTCCAACTCGTCTTGCGTGACACCCCGCGGAAGCGTTCCGTCTGCGATGGCAATGTGTTCCGCGATATCCGCAATCATATCGACGCGCTTCTGGATATCTTCATGCAAAAGATAGGCGCCGAGCTGCGAATAGAGTATGCGTCCAGCAAGAAGAACGAGGGTGACAATCAACAAAATCGGAACGACGGCGATAAACAGATATGCAACGATCAGGCGGTTGCGTAGACTCCACAGCAGCCGGTTTCTCCACCAGCCGATCAGCCGGAACAAAAGATAGGCGCCAGCAAGAACCGCGAGATATTTCAAGAAGCTGAAAAGGCCGCCGCGCAACCCAAAGATGGCGGCTAGCAATCCCGCGGCGGCCATTGCAGTCGAAGCCAAATCGGGCCAAGAGAGACGGTCCCAAACTTCTTTTAGGCTGGATCGGAAGGGTGTCATCGTGCCGTCAACGGAAACAATACTCTACCTGAATCGGCGTAAGGAAAGCAGCGTAAGCGTTTGACAGACTGAAGACAGGGCGAGCGCCATTCCAGCCCGGCCTGCTGTAAGGGAGTCTTACTGCGGTTGCGCGTTGCTGACGCGGCTGTGGTGACGGCTGTAAGCGAAATAAATCACCAGTCCAATCACCAGCCAAACGATCAAGCGAGCCCAATTCACCCAGCCGAGTTTGTACATCATGTACCCGTTGAACAGGATGCCGAGAATCGGGACGACCGGAACCCAGGGCGTACGGAACGGCCGCGCCTGACCGGGATTCGTGCTGCGCAGGATCATGACCGCGATACAAACAATGACGAACGCCAGTAGCGTCCCAATGTTCACCATCTTGCCGATATCGTCGATCGGCGTCACGCTGCCAACGATGGCGGCAAGCAATCCCACGAGCATGGTGTTCTTGTAAGGAGTGCGGAACTTTGGATGCACCGCGGCAAAGAACTTCTTTGGCAACAACCCGTCATTCGCCATGGCGTAGAGAACGCGCGTCTGCCCGAGCAGCATTACCAGCATTACGCTCGTAAGTCCCGCCAATGCGCCGAGGGTGATGACATGGGACGCCGTCGAAAGCCCGCGGTCCAGGAAAGCCCGGGCGATGGGCGCTTCGATGTTGACGTCCTGCCAGTGAACCATTCCTGTCAGCACACCCGCCACCGCAATGTAGAGAAATGTACAAATCAACAGCGACACGATAATGCCGATGGGTAAATCGCGTTGCGGGTTCTTGGCTTCCTGAGCAGTTGTCGAAACGGCGTCAAAGCCGATATAGGCAAAAAAGATGTAGGCGGCGCCTGCTCCAACCCCTGAGAAGCCCATCGGCGCAAACGTGGACCAGTCGTGACCCCAATTCGCAAAGTTTACGTAATGGATGCCCAGGCCGATAACGAACAGGACCACAGCCACTTTGATCGTCACTATCGCCGCATTGAATCTCGCACTCTCCTTGATGCCGATGACCAGAATCGCGGTGATGACCAGTGCGATCAAAAAGGCAGGCAGGTTAAAGCCGATCTCCACTCCAAAAATCGTTGGTGCATTGAGAAGCCCGTGGGCCTGCTGAACCAATTCCGGCGTCTGCGCTTTGATGACGGCATCGACCTTATCGAGAAAAGCCTGCGTACCTGGGTGCAAAGTGCCATCCGCCGTCTGGGCCATCTGGCGCGCGACAATCTTCGTAGCGGTGCTCAGCCCCGTCCAGTGGTCATAGGCCAGCCACAAAGGCATCTTGATATTGAAAATATTGAGCAGCTCGATGAAGTGGTTGGACCATCCCGAGGAAACCGTGCTCGCGCCCATGGCGTATTCCAGCGTGAGATCCCAGCCGATGATCCAGGCGAACAGTTCACCCAGCGTGGCATAGGCATAGGTGTAAGCGCTGCCCGCTAGCGGGATCATCGCGGCAAACTCGGCGTAGCAGAGCCCCGCAAACGCACACCCTAGCCCCGAGAGCACAAAGGAAAGCATCAAGCCGGGCCCCGCATAGTGCGCACCCAGACCGGAAAGCACAAAGATACCCGCGCCGATGATCGCGCCGACGCCCAAGGCCGTCAATTGAAAGGGGCCGAGCGTGCGTTTCAGACTGTGCCCGCCTTCCTCCCGCGTTTCCGCAAGCAACATGCTCATCGGTTTTCTTGCAAACAAGGGGTTGCCCATGCAACTCCTCCTTTGTGGGATTTCCCCGGTTTATCCGTTTCCCCGGTTGCGTCCAATTTGGCTTTAAGTATTGTAGGGGGCAGCGTGCTGCGCCCCTACAAGAAAATTAGGTTATTCCCTGTTTGCGGCTGGTTTGGCCCGCCGTGACCACACGAGGTAAACCGGCACGCCCAAAAGCACGATCACCAAACCCGGCCAAGCGGTCTGCGTCCTATACAGCAGCAGCACAAACATGATGGCCAGCGCCGCAACGATGTACAACGAGGGGACAAACGGATAGCCGAACGCACGATAAGGACGTTCTGCAGTAGGTCGCTTCGCGCGCAGGACAAAGATACCCGCAATCGTGAGCACATAGAAGATCAAGACGGAAAAAACTACGTAGTCGAGCAGGTCGCTGTAAAGATTGCCATAGGTGACTGCACCAGCCGCGTCCACGTGCCGTGTGCGCAGCAATATCAAGACGGCGATCCAGATCCCCTGATACACCAAGGCCGTGCCAGGAACACCCCTGCTATTCAGCGTGCCGGTGGATCTAAAGAAAAGTCCGTCCTTGGCCATGGCATAGGACACCCGCGCGCCGGCCAGAATCAACCCGTTATTGCAGCCAAACGTTGAAATAATAATCGCCACGGCCATAATCATCGCGCCGGTGGGACCGAAGATAGCGTTCAAGGCCGCGCTGGCCACGCGATCGTCGGGAGCGGTCTGAATTTGCACCAGTGGAAGGGTGCACAGGTAGGCCAGATTCGCTAGGCAATACAGCGTGATTACGATGATGGTCCCGAAAGCCATGGAGAGTGCCACGTCGCGTTTCGGGTTCTTCACTTCTGCGGCCGTGAAGCCGATATTGTTCCAAGCGTCTGCGGAAAAAAGCGAACCGACTTGCGCCACTCCGTAAGCTACCAGCAACCCAAACGCACCGCCCGCCGCAGTGATGGTCGGCACAAAGCTTCTCAGGAAATTCGCACCTGGCTCGATGGGCTGTGCGTTGCGAATCGTCCACAATTGGTTGAAATTCTCGGTAATGGCCCCGGCATTTCTGCCCACGAAAATACCCAAGAAAATCAATCCCAGAAGGGACAGTGTCTTCGCGCTGGTGAAGATGTTTTGGATCAGCTTCCCGAGCCGCACGCCCAGCGTATTGATGAACGTGAGGAACACGATCATCAGCACGCCGACCAGCTGCTGGACCGAAAGGCTGATGGCGTACTTCGAACCGAGTGCAATGGGGTGGACGATCCATACGTTCGGAGAAATCGACGGTACCAAAACACCGACGTAGCGCGCGAAACCAACAGCCACGGCTGCAATCGTTCCCGTCTGAATCACCAGGAAGAGCGTCCAGCCATACAGAAATCCCCAAAGCGGCGAATACGCCTCACGCAAATAGACGTATTGACCGCCCGCATGCGGGAATAGGGCTGCTAGCTCTCCATAAGAAAGCGCAGCAGAAATCGTCAAGAGCCCGGTGAGAATCCAGGTGAGAAGCAAACCACCGGCGGAACCCGTTTGCCGTGAAATATCCGCAGCCACAATGAAGATGCCCGATCCGATCATTGAGCCCACGACAATCATGGTGCCATCAAACAATCCAATGGCCCGCACAAAGCCGGCCTCCTTCTTGGCATTGCTTTGTGGCATAGCGTGCGTAGTGTCGGCCATTGAGGGTCGCCTCAAACGTCAGCCGCATGGTTTGCGGCTTCCAGAAGTTCGATATATTGCTGCGCCCGGCGCCTGGGATCAGGCGCGCGGAGGATATCGCTCGCAACCGCAACGGAATCGGCGCCTGCCTGAATGACTTGTGCGGCGCATTCCAACTTAATTCCCCCGATGGCCACAATCGGCTTGTCCGTCAGCGGCCGCATCCGGCGAATCAATTCGATGCCAACCACTGGATCTGGGCTGGCCTTCGTGGACGTGGAAAACACTGGCCCTACCGCGACCGCGTCGGCGGACGTGGCGGCGGCTTCCCTGAACTGCTCCAAATTGTGCGTCGAAACACCCAATAGCTTGCCCGCCCCGATCACCGAGCGCGCTGCTTCTGCTCGCAAGTCTTCTTGTCCAACGTGAACGCCACTGGCCTCCGCGGCCGACGCGACATCTGCGCGGTCATTCACTATAAAGGTAATACCTTGGGGAATTAACAAAGAAGAAAGACGCTTCGAGCATTCGAACAATTCACGCGCAGACGCCCGTTTGTTCCGGTATTGGAGCAAACGGACACCGGCATTGACAAGTTTCTGAGCGAAGTCTGTTTCGGGAGCAGTAATCAATGCTGCGTCTAATATCACATACAGCCGTGGTAGAACAAGGCGCTTCACGCTCATTTTCCGTTCGTTCCGAGCAATCTTTCGATGAAGTGGGTATCGATCTTCCCCGCAACAAAGTCCGGATCGGCCAGAATTCTGCGGTGCAGCGGGATCGAGGTCTTGATGCCTTCGATGACGAACATCTCGAGTGCCCGCTTCATGCGGCCGATAGCTTCGGTGCGGTCGCGTCCCTTGACGATCAGCTTTGCTATCATCGAATCGTAGTACGGAGGAATGACGGCGTCGGCATAAGCAGCGGAATCCACGCGCACTCCCGTGCCCCCTGGTGCCTGGAAGGTCGTAATGCGACCCGCGGACGGCACAAAGGTCACCGGATCCTCGGCATTAATCCGGCATTCAATGGCATGCCCGGAGTGGTGAATCTCCCCCGTGGCATCCTCCATTCGTTCTCCGGCGGCAATCCGGATTTGCGCCTTGATCAAGTCCACTCCCGTGACGAGCTCGGTCACGGGATGCTCGACCTGAATGCGCGTATTCATCTCAATGAAGTACATCGCGCCGTGTTCATCCATCAGGAACTCGACGGTCCCCGCGTTGGTGTAGCCGATTCTCTCTAAGGCCTTCACCACCTTCGCACCAAGATCCTTCCGCCGCTTGGCATCCAGCACCGGCGAAGGTGATTCCTCCACTAATTTCTGGTGCCGCCGCTGCACACTGCATTAGCGTTCGCCCAGATGGATCACTTTCCCATGCTGGTCGCCCAGCACCTGAAACTCGATGTGCCGAGGATGCTCCAGGAATTTCTCAGCGTACACGTCGGGTGTCCCAAAGGCTTGCTGCGCCTCGCTACGGGCCGTCTGGTAGGCGGCGAGAAGCTCATCCTGCTTGCGCACCACACGCATGCCGCGTCCACCTCCGCCCGCAGAGGCTTTGAGAATCAGCGGATACCCGATGTGCGCAGCCTCCTTCGCGAGTTGCTCCTCCCCTTCAACGACGCCCTCGCTTCCCGGGATGGTGGGCAGACCGGCGGTTTTCACTTCCCGCCGCGCGCGGTCCTTTTCCCCCATCATTTCGATGATTTCCGGTCGCGGGCCGATGAAGGCGATTTCCGATGCTTCGCAGACCTTGGCGAAGTTGGCATTTTCTGAGAGGAACCCGTAACCGGGATGAATGGCATCTACGTTGGTGATTTCGGCGGCGCTAATCACCTGGGGGATGTTCAGATAACTCTCGCTGCTGCGGGGCGGCCCGATACAAACCGCCTCATCCGCAAACCGCACATGGAGTGAGTTACGGTCCGCTTCGGAATACACCGCAACTGTGGATATCCCCAATTCCTTGCAGGCGCAGATGACCCGCAGGGCGATCTCCCCGCGATTGGCAACTAGGATTTTCTGGAACATGGTCTGGCGTGCCGGCTACTTCTTCCGGCTCGGACGGATGCCAAAGAGAGGCTGCCCGTATTCGACCGGCTGTCCGTTTTCCACGAAGATCCGGACGACTTCGCCAGATACGTCTGATTCGATCTCGTTCATCAGCTTCATCGCTTCCACGATGCAAAGAATCTTTCCCGTCTCCACGTACGTACCTATTTTCACAAAAGCCTCCGTCCCCGGGCTGGGAGACTCATAAAACGTCCCGACGATAGGGGACTTGACTAAGTGCATATCTTCGGTGGTGCGCCCCTCAGCAGGAGCCGGAGCGCCGCTGGAGGTAGTCTGGGGAACCTCGACCGAACCGGGAACGATAATCTCTGGCGCGGTCACTACCCGTGGAGCCTCAACCACCACACCGGCCGAGGGCTTGCGCAGCCGGATCCGCAGATCACCTCTGGAGTATTCAAACTCTTCCAGATGGTGATCCGTCATGAACTGGAGGAGCTGCTCGATCTGCTGAATTTCCGGGTTGGCCAACGACAGACTGGACTTGCTGGACTTTTTGCGTTTCATGCCTGCTCTAGATCTCGATGAGATCCCGCGGTGCGCGGGTCAGTACTTCTGTTCGGTCGGCGTGAACGGCAACATCATCTTCGATGCGAATCCCCCCGATACCTTCTGAATACACGCCAGGTTCAATGGTGATTACGTTTCCAGGCTCCAGGGGCCTCTTCTGCCCCCGCGCCACCCTGGGATCCTCGTGCACTTCCAGTCCGAGTCCATGGCCCGTGCTGTGAACAAAAAGATGGTCGAAGTGGTATCCCGTCAGGACTTGCCTCGCTGCCCTATCGACATCCCCGCAGGCCACTCCACTCTTTGCCGCCGCGATCGCTGCCGCCTGGGCCTCCAAAACCGCCTGGTACCAGTTCCTGATGCGCTTTGGGGCCCGCCCCAGGTACACCGTGCGGGTAATGTCGCTGCAATAGTGGCCGAGTATAGCACCCAGGTCCAGCACGACCAACTCATTTTTCCTCAGTCGTTTGGCCGTGGGGCGCGCGTGCGGTAGGGCGGCTCGCTCTCCAAATGCAACAATCGTTTGAAAGGCCGGTCCCGACGCGCCTTTTTTTCTCATCTGATGTTCGATCTCTGCTGCCACCTCGAATTCCCGAATTCCTGGTTTCAGCAAACCAATCGCCTGTTCGACCACCTCACCCGCCAGGATGGCCGCCCGTCGCATTTGCGCCAGCTCTCCTCGATCCTTACGCATGCGGAGGCTCTCCACCTTGCCCACCGCCGGGATCCAGCGCACCTGGGTACCAGCCTCTTTCTGAAGACTCTGCAACTGCCCCACGGTAACCTGGGAGGGGTCGAATCCCACGCGGCTGGATTGTGAAACCTTCAAGAACTGGCCGACGGATTCAAACAGGGCGCCCTTCTGCTCGTGAATGCGGACTCCACTCATCTCGCCACGGCCCTGCGCTATAAACCGGCCGTCGGTAACGACGGTAGCCCCTTTCCGCGACACCACCAGGGCCCCGGACTCCCCGGTGAAGCCGGTCAAGTAATACCAGTTGGTAGGTTTGGTTATCAACAGTGCATCGATTTTCGCAGCAGGAAGGCTGGAGATCAGGCTGCGGAGGCGTTCGCATAGTGTCTTCATAAATGGAACGAGGAGACTATCGTCTCCTCGTTTCAGCCCTCAGTTGAGAGAGTATTTCCTGAATTACCCCGGGATAATCCGCGGAGTCAGGAAGAACATCAGTTCCTGCGACGTGGTCGTAATGCTGGTGCGCTTGAACAAGTGCCCGATCAGGGGCAGGCTGCCCACGAGCGGAACCTGTTGGATATCGGTGCGCTGCGAGGAGATGATGATGCCGCCGATTACCACGGTACCGCCATCGGCCACCGTCACCTTGGTTTCCGCCGACTCGGTATTTAGAGCCGGGATCCCCGACACGCGGGGGATACCGGTGTCGATCTGCGTGTTTTCAACAAGCACGTCCATGAACACCGTACCTTCGGCGGTGATTTGCGGAGTAACTTCCAGTTTGAGCACGGCATCGATGAACTGCACCGAAATGGTGTTGTTGATGGTCGTCTGAATCGGAATCTTAGTACCCTGCTTGACCGTCGCTTTCTCGTTGTTCTGCGTGGTGATCTTGGGTTTCGAAAGCAGCTTGCCGACGCCTTTGGCCTCCGCAGCGGTGATGAAGAAGTCGACCGCAAAGTTAGGCGAGCGGTGGCCAAGGAACAGTCCGCTCGTCGGGGCACCGGCTGCAAGGTTGGTGTTCAGCGGCAGGCTGGTGGTTCCCGCGGAGGTATAGAAAGGGAGGAGAGAACCAGAATTCGAGACATCGCTGGTACCGACGGCCGAGTCGCCGCCCGCGAATGATCGGCCGCTTGAGGTCCTTCCAGCGAAACCCAACTGCGTCCCGATATCCAAGGCGAAAGAACGCGACGCGGAAACCACGCGCGCTTCGATTTCCACCTGCTGCGACTTGCGGTCCAGCTGGCGGATCAGGTTATCAAGGACTGGAATGACCGACGGAATGTCACGGATGATGACCTGGTTCGAGCGGTCATCGAACAAAATATCGCCGCGCGAACTAAGGAACTTCTTCAGGGTCGGCGCCATCGAAGCCGCCTTGGCATAGCTGAGTACGCGAGTCACGGTCACCGGGGCGATGGCTTCGGTTTGCGCCTTCTCCAGATCGCGCAAAGTTTCCGCTTCATTCTTCAATGTAGAGCGCGTCGCGATGCGCAGAACATTTCCGTTAAGCTGCTTGTCGAGACTGTTATTCTGCATCACAATGTCGAGGGCCTGATCCCATGGCACTTCGTCCAGAACGATGGTGAGGCTCCCCTTCACGGCAGGATCCAACACCACGTTCAATCCGCTGATTTCGTGAATCAGACGGAAGAAGTCTTTGAGGTCCACGTCTTTAAGGTTTACGGAAATCGGCTCACCGGTATACTTTCCCGCTGCGGGAGCCGCTGCTGCCGGGGCCTGCGTTGCCTGCGTTGCCACCGATGTCGCCATCGCTGTGGCGGCCGTGTTTGCCTGCTGCACCCCTTGCCCAGCCGCCGCTGGTTCCGTCGTGGAGTCCGGGCGAACAGCTTCCTTCTTCCCGCTGAACGATGCCAGAGTGAATGAGGGCTGGGTCAGTTCGCCTGGCAAAGCGAAGCGAGGAGTTGAAATCTGTAAATCCTTCGCTGAACGTCCCGCAACCAGACGGGGCGGCATTGCGCTGGAACCGACTTCCGGACGCGTCTTCTCAATCTGCCGGGACGCTAACGTTGTTACCCTGGGCGACGAATCCACGGGAGTCGTTGATGGTACCTCGAAGTAGATGACCACGGCGTCGCCGTCGCGAGAAACCTGGTAAGGACTCGCCGTAGTGAGGTCGACAACCACGCGCGCTACATCCGGCCGGTATTGTCCGATGCGCACTCCCCGCACGGGAGCGGCTATCCCCGGGATGACGGTCTGCTGCACCGCCAGCCGGGCTCCCGCGAAATCAAGCACTAGGCGATCCGGGTTCTGCAGACGAGCGGCGTGAACATCGAGACGTCCCTCGCCTTCCACGCGAACCGCTGCCCGTTGTGCCGCTTGGGTAATGGCAACGCTGGAGATCACCGCCGCTGGGCCAGCGGGCGTCTGTGCAAGCACAGGGCTGTTCGCCAGCGCCATGCTTGCAAGGATCACATAGCCATGCCGAAGGGCCGGCCAATTCGTCTTCATTGCTGTTCTCCTGGACTGGAGTAAATTCGCTTATTCACTTGGCGTTCGACGGGCTTCCCGAATGCATCTTTTCCTTCTTCATGGAAGGAAACGCCATCCATCGAGATCTTTTCCACGCTGCCATCATACAGACGGTCGCCTTCACGCAGGAAATAGGTGCGCGCTTGAGGATTGGATACCACCGCGATCATCCCGTTCGGCGCACGCACGATGCCGTCAAGACGCAGGGTGCTGACCTGCAGGCCCAACTTGCCCGGCGGTAGATTCGCCGGAGCCTTGTTCAACTGCCGGCCGAGCAAGGATTCAAAAGGATCACGGCGAGCCTGTTTCACTTCGCTTTCCGCGGCCGCCGGCGCGGAGCCAGGAGTCGCAGGTTTTTCCACCGCCTTGACAGCCCTTTTCGCCGGCGGCTTCTTGGCGGTGGCCTTCGCAGCATGCTTTCCGGTGGGTTTGCCGGCCGCCTTATCCGCCTGTGGTGCGGGTTTGGTCGCCGCTGGCTTGGCCGATTGCTGCGCGGGTTTGCCGACTTCCCCCAGTGCGGACTTCACACTGTTGGGCGTTGACGGGTTCACCTGCGCTCGGCCGGGCGTGGCTGCCGCGATCAAAATCCCTAGTCCGAGAGTTATCGCTGAACGCATAGTTCGCTCATTCCCGCTCAGGGTTTCCCAGCCGCGCCAGCTTGAGGCTTGGCTCCGGCTGCCGGAGCCGCACCCGTATCGGCGGGCTTGGTGAAGAATGTTGTTGCCGTGAAAATCCCAGAAACCGTCGTTCCCGGTCGCGTCGGGTACCGCGTGCCTCTTGGCTTTTCCGGATCGTCAAACGTCAGGTCGCCCACGTTGATGATTCGCGACAGGCGGCCCAGCCTCCCGAAGAAATCCAACAGATTGAAGTACGGGCCATCGGCCTGCACCTCAAATGGCATCTCGTAATGGTATTCCTTGGGCACGATGGCCTGCGACGTCAAACGTCCGATCTGCACGCTAGAGGCGCTCGCCGCTCCCTGCAACAGTCGGATAAACTCGTCGGTCTCTTTTTCTTCGGGCACGATGGTTTTCAGCGTATCCAATTGTTTGGAGAGCGCATCCATCTGCTGCTTCAATTCTCCGTAGCGCTGTTTGTAAACCTGGAGTTGCGTGACTTCCTGGTTTAACTTGGTGCGCTTCTGGACGGCACTATCCACCTCGTCCCGCTCTCGAGCAATCGGAGACCCCGGCACGTAGACGCCCACCAGAACCAGCACAACGGCAACCGCTGCAGCCACCAGGGCCTGCATGATAACGGACATGTCGCGAAACGGATTGGCCATGGCGTCCCCTTATCCTTTCTTTGCTGGCGCCTTCGCAGCCGCACCGGGAGCCGCCGCGTTGGCCGGCCTTGTCTGCACTGCGGCGGGCGGAGTGATCTCAGCGGAAATCTGGAACACGAAGGACTGCACTGCCGCGTTCTTCTCGTCCTGCTTCGTTTCCTTGATTTCGACCTTCTGGAAATAGCCAGAGCGCTTCAGCGCGGTGATAAAGTTTGCGACTGCGTTGATGGACGCAGACGAGCCTTCCAGCGAAAGCGTATTGCCCTTGCGGATCATCTCTGTGAGCCAGAGGTTCTCCGTCCGCGATACGGTATTGGCGACCATGTCGAGCAGTTCCTGCCCGCCAGTGCGGTCGCGTTGCAACTGCTCGATCGTCGAGACTCTCTGCTGCAAGATTATCTTTTGTTTCTCGAAGGCCTCGACTTGCAGCTTGGTCTGCTCCAGATCCGTCTTTTGCGCCGTCAGTCTCTTGATTTCCGTGTTTTCTTTGTTGAGCTGGTTCTGCCACGTGTAATAGAAAAATCCGAGTACCAGGGCGCCGAGAACCAGTCCCGCGCCGATGAATACCACCGGCAGCGCTGCTCCCGTGTCTACCGGACGTCGGGCGGCTTTTGGTCGAATTTGTCCAAGAAGGTTTATGCGGATCATGGCTAGTCGAAGCTCCTCAGCGCCAAACCTACGGCGATGGCCATCCGCGGCGCCAGCTCGCGGATCTGCTCATCACTGTGTCGGTTGGGATCGATCAGCACACGGCGGAACGGATTCAATTCTTCCACCGGCATAGCAAATTCTTCCCTCAGCAAGTCCACTAGGCCCGGGACGCGTGCTGTGCCACCCGCTACTACGATTCGTTGAATATTTTCGCCGCTGGCGGTGGCCCGGAAGAAGTCAAACGTTTTTTGAATTTCCAGTGTCAGAATGTCCGAAACGCTTCTCAGAATCTGCTGCTTCTGCTCGTCGGTGACGCTCGGCAGCGAGTCGCCCCTCTTCAAGCGCTCTGCATCCTCAAAGCTAAGGTCCAGTTCCTTCTGCAGCGCGTCGGTGTACTGGTTGCCGCCCACGCTGACGTCGCGCGTGAACAACGGCACGCCCCCCCGCACGATGTTAATGTTCATGACGCTCGCGCCGATGTTCAACAGTGCCACCGTTTGCCCAGCGTCCGGTTCATAATTGATTTCGAAGCAGTTCTGCAAGCCGAAGGCATCGATATCCACCACCACTGGCGTCTTGCCCGCTTGCGCCAATACGTTGGTGTGATTCAAAATCTTGTCCTTCTTCACCGCCACCAGCAAAACGTCCATCTGCGAGTCCATCGACTCCAGCAGTTGATAGCTCAGGTTCACGTCCGCGATGTCGAAGGGAATGTGCTGGCTGGCCTCTGAAGGAATGCGGTCGTAAAGCTCGTCTTCGGTCATTAACGGAAGCGGCACGCGCTTAACGATCACGGAATGTCCTGAAACCGAAGTAGCCACGTTTTTCGTCTTCACCCGCTGCGTGTCGAAAATCTTGCTGATGGCGTTCGCCACTTGCGGGGCGTCCATGATGGCGCCGTCCACCACCGTGTCCGGGGCCAGCGCTTCCATCCCAAAGCTCACGAGTTCATAGCCCGCTTTCGTCGATTTCAATTCCACGGCCTTGATCGAACTGGATCCGATGTCCAGTCCCACGAGCTGCCGGCTCTTCTTTCCCAGTCCAAACATTTCGCGGCCTCTTTCCCTGTGCCCCGCGCCAGACTACCGGCGTCTCGCGGTCGCCTGGGTCATTTTTCGTTCCATCCAACGGTCCAGGATCGTTTTACGCAGTTTCCAACGGTTGCCAAGTTTAAAGGCGGGAATCTCGCCCTCGGTGATGTAACGGTACAGGGTATCCGGGGAGATGCCCAGATATTGCGAGGCCTGCCGCACATTCATCACTTCACGCGATTCGCTCACGAGGAATGCTACCCCGGCATCCAAACAACCCAGACATCACCACCGCTCGCTGTTCCCCGCCTGCTGTCCCGGGGATGCAGCCCGTGTGTGATTTATGCCACTCTAGCACTCCGAGCGTCAAGGGAATCTATGGGACTGTTGTCCTATTAATATGGGTAATTTTAGGCAGTTGGGGGGTATTAACGGGTAGTACCCTACGATGTAGTGGGTGCCTCTCATTGATGCCACCATTAGTTGTTGCTCCGCGCGCTTTGACCCCTGTACGCAAGGACGGTTATCGTTTGAAATCAGTCTCCTGCGCTCGCACAAGCACTACTCGCGATTTCAGCTTGCCGATCGGCTTTCTCCATCCCCTTCGTGCACCCCACGGGAACGATGCATGTCTAGTTTTGTTTGAGTCACGTGCTATCCGGCGACAGCGATTTCCATAGGGCATCGACCCGTTTCTTCGTGGCTTCGTCCATTAGAATCTCATCGGGCCACGGCCGCGCAAAACCTTCCGAGGGCCACTTGCGCGTCGCGTCGATCCCCATCTTCGATCCGAAGTCCTGCATCCGCGCGGCGTGATCCAGCGTATCCACCGGGCCCAGTGAGAACTGCACATCCCGCTCCGGATCCAGCGCGCAGAGCGTCTTCCAAACCACTTCACTGTAGTTATGGATGTTCACGTCGTGATCTACCACCACAATCACTTTCGTAAACATGGCCTGCCCCAGCGACCAAATTGCATTCATGATCTTCCGTGCATGCCCGGGATAGGACTTCCGAATGGCCACGATCATCAGGTTGTGGAATATTCCCTCGGCGGGCATGGTCACATCAACAATTTCCGGATGCTGCATTTTCATCACCGGCAGGAACACCCGTTCCACGGCGTACCCCATATAGAAGTCTTCCTGCGGCGGCGGCCCCACAACCGTCGTCAAATAGATCGGTTCTTTGCGGCGCGTGACGCATTCCACGTGGAAGACCGGGTACTCTCCTTCCAGTGAGTAAAAACCCGTATGGTCCCCGAAGGGGCCCTCCGTGCGCATTTCATTCAGATTGACGTAGCCCTCCAGCACAATCTCGGCATTCGCAGGCACTTCCAGGTCGTTGGTCTCGCAGGGCACCATCTCCACCGGCTCGCGCCGCAAGAAGCCCGCGAACATCATTTCGTCGAGGTCCGGCGGAATCGGCAGCATTCCCGCCAGTGCCGTCGCCGGATCGGCGCCAATCACCACGCTTACTGGAATTCTGCCTTCGGGATTCTTCGCCTTGGCTCGCCGAAAATGCTCCGCTCCGTGTTTCTGCGTCTGCCAGTGCATTCCCGTCGTCCGCTCGTCGTAAACCTGCATCCGGTACATCCCGACATTTCGTTTCCCGGTCTCTGGATTCCTTGTAAATACCAAAGGAAATGTGATGAAGCGCCCGCCATCCTGCGGCCAGCATTTGAGAATGGGGAAGGCCAAGAGGTTCACGTCACTTGCCTTCTGAATGACTTCCTTGCAAGCGCCGGACTTCACGCTCTTGGGGAAAAACGAACCGAGCTCCGCCAGCTTCGGGAGCATCTTGATTTTGTCGAACAGCCCTCGCGGCGTCTCCATGGCCAGGAATCCGTGAACTCGGGCCGCCACTTCATCCAGATCCTGCACTTCAAACGCCAGCGCCATTCGTCGCACGCTTCCAAACGCATTGATCAGCACGGGATGCCGTGACCCCTTCGGCTTTTCGAACAGTAGCGCCGGGTTACCTCCGAGTGGAACAGGCATGCCTGTTTGTCCGCCTTGCTTGCCCCGCATGACTCGCTGCACCACTTCTGAAATCTCCAAAACGGGGTCGACTTCTGCGTGCACACGCTTCAATTCGCCTTCGGTTTCCAGTTTCAGCACAAACTCCCGCAAATCCTGATACGCCACACATCCTCCGTAAGGGATTTATGAACGCCAATAATTCGAAGTTTGTAAAGGCGGCTTTAGTCCGCCAAGCCTTCGACGGCCGGTACCCTGAACCGGAAACTGTAGCACGAACATACTGTCCAGCGGCCTCTTCGGCACCCCCATTCGTGCCTCCAGCGATCCTCGAAACTAATTTGCAGTCTCGCCGCAATCCCAGTACTCCAGAAAGGAAAACCAGGCAGACGTGACTTCCACTTAACTAGCGACCGGAGCGAAGCATCCAGGAGATGAGTTGCAGATGACGAGGCAAGCGTAGCGAGGAATCAGTAGATGCCCAAGATGAAGATAGCCGTGGCGACGAAGCCCGGTCGCAAGTTCGAGATCGAAGAGCAGCCCGGTCCTGGTCATGTGCGCATCCGCCACGGACCCCTCGAAGTGCCTCCCACGAAACTTCTCTTCGGAGCAAACGCCTCCAGGGCCGGGCCTCGGGAATCCCCGCGGACTCCGAAGACACCCTGCGATTCACCGAATTGACCAGCATCCACCTGATGATCGAGAAATATCCCCTCGACAAAGTGAACGAAACCTACGAACGCATGAGCAGCGGCAAGGCTGAATGCCGCGTCGTCGTGATCACGTAACTCAGCTGATCCCGGAGCCACGGCCGCATCTCAGCTAGGCTGGGAGTGGTTTCAAGCTGACACATTCTGTCTCAGAGTGGTCAATTTTCGCTTGAACACACTGCGCCTTTCCCTCTGCCGTTCACTACCACTGCCCTAATCCCTCCTCACGCAACGACTTACCATCGTCATCGGAGACAAGTCCTTGCTCCGGTGCCAGCGTACGATTGGCCGCCCAATTGCATCCTATTTGACGGCGCTGGAGGGATCGCTCGCACGCCGTGCGTAACGTCCCTTAAAAAAAATACCGCAAACGCTGTTTTCGCCGGGGGAGCAATCGGCCTGGCCAGCGAGAAAAAGAGAGTCGTAGAACCACGGGTATGGCGGCCAATCGTTCCGCCAGTTTCTTGCTCTGGTTCGTTTACTTGACATGTTGAACATGCTCCATCTGATTCGACTCGATTATCTATCCTGCGTTCTGACCGTGCTCGCCACCGTGCTGATTGGCAAGAAACTCTGGCAAGGCTGGGTGGTTGCCGGAATCAACAGCGCTGTCGTATGCGTCATCGGGATCCGCACTGCCCAATTCGGCTTCGTCCCCGCAAATCTACTGTGCATCGCCCTGTACACCAGCAACCTGTTCAACTGGCGGGTCAGAACGCTGCCTTCTCGCCGGACGAAAAGCGCGGAGCCCGAATCTTAGGTCGCGGCTCTTACGACGTACGATTTGCCTAGCACTCCCCGACCACCGTTAACTTCTAGCCCTTAGGTTAACTCGCCACTTTATCCGGGCCCTGCTATCCTGAGAGCAGCGCCATGAACCGCGTCTACCTCGATTTCAACGCCACGACACCGGTCGAGCCGGAAGTGCTCGACGCCATGCTTCCCTTTTTCTCCACGGAATTTGGCAATGCGGCATCCATCCATACGTTTGGCCAAAAGTCTCGCGCTGCCGTTGAAACGGCACGTGAAAAAGTGGCCGCGCTGATCGGAGCCCGGCCCCAGGAAATCGTGTTCACTAGCGGTGGCACGGAATCCGACAATCACGCCATCTTTGGGGTTGTGCTACAGCCGCTCCTGCCGGCCCGGAGCGAAGGCGAAGGGAGCGTAGCGGATGGGGCTGTGCGCTCCGGCGAAATCGGAAGGCACATCATCACCACTGCCATCGAACACGAAGCCGTCCTCAACGCCTGCCAGGCCCTCGAAAAAGAAGGCGTTGCCGTCACCTATCTACCGACCGATCACGAAGGACAGATCGATCTGGAAGAGCTGCGCCGCGCCATCCGGCCAGAAACCATCCTCATCACTATCATGCACGCGAACAACGAGCTGGGCACCATCCAGCCACTCGAAGAAATTGGCCGCCTGGCCGCCGAAACCGATGTCTACCTACACACCGATGCTGTGCAATCCGCGGGGAAAATCCCGATTGATGTCAACGCGCTGGGCGTCGATCTCCTCTCCATTTCTGGGCACAAATTGTACGCGCCAAAGGGAATCGGCGCCCTGTATGTCCGCGGCGGCACTCGTTTGCGCCAGCTGCTTTACGGCGGACATCACCAGCGCGGCTTCCGCCCGGGGACAGAAAACGTCGCCGGCATCGTGGGCTTCGGTAAAGCCGCAGAGATTGCCCGCAAGTCTCTCGCAGAGACCGCCCAACGCGTGTCTACCCTTCGAGACAAATTGGAGCAAGGTCTACTGCACCGCGTTCCCCAGTCACGCGTGAACGGCGGGGCTGCGCCGCGCACTCCGAACACCGCAAATCTGGTCTTCCCAGGCGTCGAAGGCGAAGCCCTGCTGATTGCCCTCGACCTAAGAGGTCTGGCCTGCTCGACCGGAGCAGCTTGTTCCTCGGGCGCTGTGGAGCCATCCCACGTGCTGACCGCCATAGGTCTGCCGCCGGAAGAAGCCCGCGCTAGTCTTCGCTTCAGCCTAGGCCGTCACACCACTTCGGCAGACCTTGATTTCGCCCTCAGCGTGGTTCCCGCCGCGGTCGCCCAGCTCCGCGAGTTATCCCCCGCCTATCGAAAGGTAGCTAAAGCCAGGTAAGATGAAGCTGCCGGGGCACGATCCATCGTGCCCTTCTTGAACGCATGACGACCATCACCCAATTCGACACCCTTCCCCAGCGCGCCAAGACCCGGCGCGGCCTCGTGGCCGTGGCCATGTCCGGCGGCGTCGACTCTTCCGCTGTTGCCGCGCTGTTGCAGCAGCAGGGCTGTACCGTCGTGGGCCTCACCATGCAGCTCTGGAACCAGCGCCGCCTCCCCGAACTTCAAGGCGCCGGCCCCGCACGGCACCGCTGCTGCTCGCTCGATGACGTCTATGACGCCAAAGCGGTAGCGCAACACCTGAATTTCCCGCACTATGTGGTGAACTTCGAGGAGCACTTCGAGGATCGCGTTGTGCGTCCGTTTGTCGACCAGTATCTCGCCGGCCGGACGCCCATCGCCTGCACCAATTGCAACACGGATGTAAAGTTTGAGCCGCTTTTGCGTATGGCGCGCCAGATCGGGGCCGAGCGTCTGGCCACCGGTCACTACGCGCGAATTCGCAAGAATGCCGGTTCCGGCCGCAGTGAATTGCTGCGCGCCCGCGACGAAACGAAAGACCAATCCTATTTCCTCTGGGGGCTCTCGCAAGAGCAGCTCTCGCGGAGCGACTTTCCCCTCGGCGAGCTCACCAAGGAAGAAGTGCGCGCCCTGGCCCGCCGCGTGAATCTGCCCGTTGCAGAAAAGCCGGAAAGCATGGAATTGTGCTTCGTGCCGAACGGGAACTACGTCCAATTCATCCAGGCGTATTCACAAGAGCGCGGCATCTCCCTACAGAACGGAGAAGGTGAAATCGTAAGCGAGAGCGGCGAGCTGATCGGAAGTCACCACGGCGTTCAGAATTTTACCATCGGTCAGCGCAAAGGCCTCGGCTTTGCTGCCGGCAAGCCCCTTTACGTCCTCTCCATTGACCCGGAGAAGAACCGCGTCGTCGTCGGCGAAGACCACGTTCTCCGAAAGACAGCATGCCAAGTTGAGGGCATGAATTGGATTTCCTGCGAGAAGCCATGCGCCTCGATTCGCGCCTTGGCCAAAATCCGCCACAAGCACGAGCCCGCGCCAGCCACCATCGAGCCGCTGGATGCCTGCAGCGCGCGTGTCGCCTTCGACACGCCGCAACGCGCCATCACCCCCGGCCAGGCCGTCGTATTCTACGCCGGCGACATCGTCCTAGGCGGCGGCTGGATCCGCTGAACAACACCTTTTTCGAGAGAAGGCCGTAACTATTGCCGACCGGCGGAAACAGACACAGGGTGGAGCAGAATTCCTTTGCAGAATTGGTGAAGCTCACCGGAGGGGACAGCCGACGGGAAAAAAGGATTCCGAAAAGTTCTCTTACTGCTGAAAGCTAAAGAACTTGCTAAATAAAGAGTTCCTCTTCCTGCTGTTCGCGCGGCTCATCTCCACGGGAGCGGCTACGCCGGGACCGTAACAGATCGAGCCCGACCTTAATTCCCTGCACCAGCGCCGATGCCTTCTGCACCGGCCGCCAGAAACTGTGACTGAACTTCGAGCCCGCATCCTCCAGCGCCTCGAGCGTCCCCGCCAAGATGCGATCCGCGCGCACCAACTGACCGCGGAGTCGGTCCGCGGCGTCGGTAAACACACGGTCAACCTTCTGCGCCTGTCCGCGCGCCAAATACACGATGTGCGAGGCGTCGTTCACCATGCTGGAGATTTTCGGCTGCGTATCATCCAAAAGAATCTGCACGCGCGTCAGGATGGGGCCGACTCGCGAATGCAACTCGCCTACAAGACGATTCATATTCTCCGTCGTGCGGCGAAGCTGAAAGAACAGCGCCGTCAGGATCACCACCTGCACCACCAGAGCCATTGCCGCGACGATGCTGAAAATTTCGAGCCACAATTGCATAGCTGCCCCGCCCGCCCCGTTAAGAGACGGAACCCCGTGCTACCGCCTTGCGCATCCTTAGGACTTCGCTTCGCGCAGATACGCTTCGCGCCCGGCATCCACTGCCGCCGAGATAGAATCCTTCTTGCGCACCGCAACTTCCTTGCTGCGTTCGATCAACTCATCGGCGCGCTCGCGTAATTCGCGGGCCTTCTTCTGGGCGTAATCCTTGCCCTCATCCGCCTTCTTCGCCAGAAAATCGCGGGTCTCTTCCCCGGACTTCGGCGCAAACAAAATACCGACCAGCGCTCCAACTCCCAGCCCTACCAGGAAATACGTCACCTTGGAACCGACATTGTCCGCCATAGCAACCTCCACAGAAACCGTAGCATAGCAGCTGAAAGCGCGCAATATAGCCTAACCGCTATGTCCCTCCCGAACCGGTTACTGGGGCGTCGAAGCACCAAGCTGACTCAGGATTTTCTCGGCACTCTTCCGCGAGATAATGCTGCTCAATTTTTCCAAACCCGCCCGCTGAATGTTTGCCACACTCCCAAATTCCTTCAATAGTTTCTGCGCCGTCTTTACCCCCACACCAGGGATTTCGCTGAGCGCGGTTTCCGTCTGCCGTTTCCCGCGCCGCTGGCGGTGGAAGGTGACGGCAAACCGGTGCGTTTCGTCGCGGATCTGCTGAATAAGGTGCAGCACCGGCGAGTGTCGCTCCAATACGATCGGCTCATCTTCCTGGCCCAGGACGTAAAGAATCTCCTCTTTTTTCGCGATACTCGCGACCGGCTGATTGATGATCTGAAGTGATTCGAGCGCCCGCGCCGCGGCGTGAAGTTGTCCGATGCCACCATCGATCAGGATCAGCTCGGGAAGTTCTTTCTTCTCTTCCTGCAAACGGCGATATCGCCGGGCCACGGCTTCACGCATGCTGGCAAAGTCGTCGTTCTGCCACCGAACATTTCCGTTGGGTCCTTCTTCGCCACGAATGATGAACTTGCGGTAGTCCGATTTCTTCATGCGCCCCTTTTCCCAAACGACCATAGACGCGACGGTGTCCGTTCCTTGCATATGAGAAATGTCGAAGCTCTCGATGCGCCTCGGCTCTTCCGCAAGGTTGAGCGCATTTTGCAGCGCTTCGCCAATCGCTTTCGACGTCGGCGTCAAAACCCGGAATCGTTGTTCGAACGAATGTTTCGCGTTGCTCTCCACGAGATCCAGAAAAGCCCGCTTGGTTCCGCGCTGCGGCGTGAAGATCTCCACGTTGTGTCCCGCACGCTCCGTCAGGGTCACCTCCAGCAGTTCGCGATCCTCAAAATCCGCCGAGACGTGAATCGCTTTCGGCAGATATTCCGCCTCCAGGTACAGCTGCTTCAGAAGAGAAGGCACGAATTCCTGTGGGTCAAACTCTTCCAGCTCCTCCCAATAGAATTCGCGCCGATCCACTACGCGTCCGCCGCGCAAGTGAAAAAGATCGGCAGCAACGAGCGGTGGCTCGGCATGATAGGCAAGAACATCGGTGTCATCTCCCTGTACCGCGGCGATGCGCTGGCGTTCTTCAATGTCTTCAAGTGTCCGCAGCAAGTCGCGGTAAGCGGCCGCCTGTTCGAACAGCTCCTTCTCCGCCGCTGCCGCCATTCGTTCTTCGAGACTTTTGATCAAATCGTGTCGGCGCCCTTCAAGAAACAACCGCACATCGCGCGCAGCTTCCGCGTAGCGTTCGTCCGTCGTGAGCCCGGCTACGCATGGCCCAAGGCACCGCTTGATGTAATACTGCAGGCAAGGCCGCGGATGGTTGCGCGTCAGATCGACCGTGCAGGAAGGAATGAGGAACCGCTTGTGAACAAAATGCAAAATGCGGCGCGCCAGGCTCGAAGGAAAGTACGGACCGAAATAGAGTGACCCATCTTTCTTGATGCGCCGCGTGAAGTACACCCGTGGATATTTTTCTGCCGCCGTGAATTTGATATAGGGATAGGTCTTGTCGTCGCGAAGCACGACGTTGAATTTCGGACGATATTGTTTGATAAGATTGTGTTCGAGCGCCAGCGCTTCGCGCTCATTGCCCACGACAATCGTCTCCAGATCGGCAATCTCGCGGGCCAGCGTTCCCGTCTTGGCATCGATCCAGCGCGATTCGAGGAAGTAAGAGCGCACGCGGCTGCGCAGGTTGCGCGCCTTGCCAACGTAAAGGACCGTCCCCCCGGCATCCTTGAAGAGATACACGCCCGGGCTTTCCGGAAGCTGCGCGGCTTTTTCGCGGGGTTCCATGGAGGCTCAAAACACAAATCTACAATCACTAGACAACTTCCATCATACTAGACCGAATCGGAGTACAGGGAGACCTCCGTGAAGGGCCTAAGAGTCACCAGTCCGATTCCTGCTGTCGCGTCAGTTTTTCTGCTGCTTGCCGCCGGCCAGGCGCACGCCGAGGATCCGCAACAGGAGTCCTCCTCAAAACCTGCCGACGCACCGACGGCCACGCCGCTAAAGTCCACCGCCAAGCAGAAGAAAGACACCGCCACGCGAAACGCACCCGACCAGCCCGCCTGGGACCCGCTACGCGCGGAGAAAGATCTGGAAGTCGGTCAGTACTACATGAAGAAGGGCGATTTGGATGCGGCCATCGATCGCTTTCAGGACGCCACGGTAGCGAAACCCGGTTATGCCATCCCTTTTCGATACCTCGCCGAAGCCCAGGAGAAGAAAGGCCTGAGGAAACAAGCCATCAAGTCTTACCAGCGCTATCTCGATCTATATCCGCACGCCGAAGACGGCGACAAAGTTCGGAAAAAGATCGACAAACTCTACAAGAACGTCGAAAAGGAGAAAAAGTAGCTCCGCCGCAACGTCCTTCGGCTCCCCTTGGGAACGTCCGCTGCGCTCCCCAAAATCAGCGGGCCAGCCGGTCCAGGATGCGACGCGCACGCGCGAATTCCGGAAAACGCTTCTCTTCTTCTCGAAATTCCAGCGAATGAGAAACCATGCTGCAGCCCGACCGGCGAGTGGGGTGCTTGACGTGCAGCATCTCATGAAATAAAACGTATTCCACAGCGCACGCCGGAACGCCCGCGCGATCCATGCGGCGATTCAGCAGAATTTGATTCGGTCCGGGATCGTAACAGCCGAATTGCCGTCGCCAGCTCCGCGTGCTCCATCCGATGTGCGGACGTTGCAACTTCCCGTCAAAGTATTTCCCATTGAGCTCATTGAAAAGCCTGTCCAGATCGAAATGCTCCCCGCGCGGGCTCGTCGGCGCCAGGCGAACACGCCGGCGGCGCATCCGGTTCATGCGGCTGCGTGTGCGACCAGAGCGCGCGTACTCCCGATAAGCTTCAGTGATAGCCGCCGAGGCTTTGCGGCGGTACACGCGCGCAAGCAGGAGCGCGGCCGCGCCTTCCAGCACGGCAAGCGGCGCTCGTCGCAAGAGGTCGGAGAAACGAACGCATACGACTTCCTGTCGACGTCGAATCGTCAGCACCAAACTGGAATAGGGATAAAACTCCACTCGGAAGCGCGGTGGCCGGCCGTCACAACCCAGCCGCGTGAACATCCGCTGAAAAAGAGGCCCGCCTCCCGGAACCAGACCGTTTTTATTTTTCTTCGATCTCATACGCTCAACGGATTCTCGGATTGCTCGTGAATCTTCTGCTTTCGCCAGCTTCTTTCTTCCACTTCTACAATCCCGCTGACAACCAGCAGCCTAGCAACGAAAAAGAGAGCAATCCTATCCTCTGACTGAGAACTTAAAAACCGGCGGCTGACACGCATCAGTTCTTCCGCCGCACGGGCGGCGGCGCAACTTTCTTCTTCGCCTTTTCCGCGTTATTCATCGCGTCGCGAGTGCCCTCGATCGCGTCGTCCAGATTGTCTTTATAAAGCTCGTGCTCGGGACCTTCAGTGGGGAGTTTCCCGAGCACGGCCAGAAATTCCTTCGTGCGCGAAGTCATCAGGTCGATTCCCTGCCGGATATTTTCCTGTTTCTCGATCCCCAGTTGGATAAGGTCCGCAGCGTCGTCCACACACCCGACGTAAGCGTTTAAAAGCGAATTGAGCATGTCGCCGTGGCGATTCGAGGAGGGATGCTCCAATTCGTATTGGAATTTCTTCAAGCGATCCTCGGCAAACATCAGAAACAGTTTTATGCGTTCGTTGACCGTCTCCGCATCGCGAATTTTGTCCGCTTCCAGCGCCGAGAGATAGTCCTTCTGTTGCGGTGCTCCGGCGCGAACGAATGGGGGCGCGATCAGCAGACTGAAAGCCAGGAGGAGAAAAAGAGGCCATTTGAAGTTCATGGTTGTTTCTCCGCCGGAGGCGCAGCCGCGTGCTGTTCCACGGGCCGGTGGGGAAAAAGCAGTTTCAGAAGCTCTTCATCCGCGCTAATCAGATCTCGGCGGACAATCTGGAGCGGTGGCTTGTAGCCTTCCGGGGACACCAGCAGTGTTTCGTCGACTTCGCGGATGCCCTTTCGCACGTGCATCTCCAGTTGACGGTATCCGTTGGATTGTCTTTCGGCGTCCGGGTGTTGTTTCTTCAAGGCTTCCACCGCCGCGCGAACATTGTCCCGGTATTTTTCGAGCGTCAAACCCACGGAGTCATATTCGCCGGCTTTTCCGGCGCGGCGCGCTTCTTCCAGTTGTGCGTCCCCCAATTTTTCAATTAATTTAGCTTTGTGAACGCCGTTCGTTTCGCGATCGAAGCGCGCCTGAAGGTCGGCCAGGCTCTCGGTGACGCCGGCAGGCAGGAACAGGAGTAAAACTAGCAGGCCGCACACTGCTCCCGGGGACGTCCCGCCGGCACTCATCGGCTTACCTTTTCCGTTCCAGCATGCGTTGCAGCACCTTGCTCCGCTCCTTGGCCTGCCAGATTTGATCGGGATTCTTGTCCTGATCGAGTTCCAGAAACTTCTGGTAAGCCTCCAAAGCAATCTTCGGCTGGTTCAGCTTATCGTAGCAAATCGCGCGGACAAACCAGACTCCGGTGCCCGGTTGTTCCATTTTAGCTATCTCGTCGAGCGTCACCAGCGCCGCCGGATAATTTCCTCCCAGAAAAAACGTGGAGCTGAGGTCTTTCCAATAATCCAGATTCTTGCCATCCACACGCAGCGCGATACGCAGCTCTTTCTCAGCAGCAGCAAAGTCACGTTTCTGGAGAAATATGCGCCCCAGACCACCGTGCAGTTGGGCGTCATGGGGGGCCAGCGCGAGAGCCTGCAGAAGGGTGGCCACCGAATCATCCCACTTCTTCCCCGCAATCTGGATGTCTGCACGGAGCTTGAGCGATTCGAGCGTGGGCTGCTTTCCGTCTTCCAAGCGATTTAATTCCGCGAGGGCCGCGTCGTTCTGTTTCTGTTGGACGAGAAGATGGATGAGCCGAGCCCGCGCTTCGGAATCATCGGGCTGGAGTTCGAGATACTCATGGTAGGCGCCGGCGGCCTCGGGCTTTTTCTGGGCGTCGAGGCTTTCCGCAAGACCCTTGCGCCCCCCAGCCGCATTCGGCTGAACTTCCAGGGCGCGCCGGAATCGGGCTTCGGCTTGTTCGGCCTGACCCTTCTGCAGGGCCGCCCAACCCAGGTAATCGATGGCGGTGATGTCGTTGGGATCCAGATGTAGCAGGGCTTCGAAGGATTCCCCAGCGCCAGCCCGATCTCCCGAGCGGTCCAGCGCGACCCCCAGAAGGTATCGGGGCCGGCTTTGTGACGGAAGCAGTTCAACCGCTTTGCGCAGCGGCGCTACCGCGGCCGCGTCTTCCTGTTTGTCGAGAAGCATCATGCCGAGATTGAGATAAGCCTCGGACATCTTTGGATCGATAGCGATGGTGCGTGTGTATTCGGCGCGAGCCTCATCCGTCCTCTTCAATGCGGTGTAGACATAGGCGAGTTGAAAGTGCGCGTAGGCAAATTCGGGTTGTTCGGCGATAACTCTCTGCAGTGGAGCGATGGCATCGGCAAAATTGTTTTTGTCGATGTCGCGCTGAGCTTCCTCCAGCAAGTCGTTCAGAGGGTTCGCGACTTTTTGAGACTTGGATATTGTGCTGGGCTTAGGCGTGGAAGAAGACTGGGCCCGGGCACTGGCCTGGTTTTCTTGCTGGGACGCAGCCTTATCCTGAGCGCCTGCCCAGGACTGCGCCCCGCCAATACAAAAGCCGTACAACAGCGTCCGTATCGCAATCGAACGGAGATGAGCAAGCTTCATGGTTCGGCCGGCGGAATCTTAGCCCCGTCGGAAATTGGGGCCGAAGGGCCTGCTGATTTGGATGCCTCGTTCGCGGGACGCTTTGCCTGGCCGTTTCCGTTCAGGACACGCGAGAGAAAGTGGCCCGTGTGCGATTGCGTATTGCGGGCCACCTGCTCGGGAGTTCCCGTCGCGATGATCTTGCCGCCCTGGTCGCCCCCCTCAGGGCCCAGATCGATAAGCCAGTCCGCCGACTTGATAACCTCAAGGTTATGTTCGATAACCAGCAGTGAAGCACCGCCTTCCAGCAGTTTGCGGAATGCGCCGAGCAGCTTGGCAATGTCATCGAAATGCAATCCCGTCGTCGGTTCGTCGAGAATGTAGAGGGTGCCCTCATTGTCGGTGCGGCTCAGGTGCGCCGCGAGTTTCAGGCGCTGCGCTTCTCCGCCAGAAAGCGTGGTCGCCGATTGTCCGAGACGCAAGTAGCCGAGGCCAATCTCATTCAGAACTCTGAGTTTGGAAACGATCTTTGGAATATTGACGAAAAAAGCCAGGGCTTCGCGGACCGTGAACTGCAATACCTCGTGAATATTCTTCCCGTGATACCGCACTTCCAGAACGCCGCTCTTGAAGCGCGTGCCCCGGCACTCTTCGCAGATCAGCTCGACGTCCGCCAGAAATTGCATCTCCACGGTAACCGTGCCGTCCCCCTGGCAGGTTTCGCAGCGGCCTCCCGGCACGTTGAAGGAAAAGTGACCTGCGGCATAGCCGCGGCGCTTCGAATCGGGGGTATCGGCAAATACTTCGCGGATCGCGTCGAACGCTTTCAGATAGGTGGCCGGATTCGAACGCGGTGTGCGGCCGATCGGCGATTGATCCACGATTACCACTTCCTGGACATGCGCATCGCCTTCCAGCCGATCGCAGAATTCTTTGACGCTGCCTCCAACGCGTTTCGTGGTGAGCGCCTTGTACAGCACGTCATGAACCAGCGTGGACTTGCCGGAACCGCTCACCCCAGTGACCACCGTGAGCGTGCCCAGCGGGATCATTAAATCCAGATCCTGCAGGTTGTGCAAACTTGCGCCGTAAAGCCGGAGGAATCTGCCCGTGGGTTTGTGGCGCACGTTGGGCACGGGAATCCGCAGCTCCCCGCTGAGATACCGGCCAGTCAGGGATTTATGCTCCTCGAGCATGGCCGCATAAGAGCCGGCAAAGAGCAGCTTGCCGCCGAGTTCGCCCGCGCCGGGACCGAGATCGATGACGTAATCCGCGGCCTGGATGGTGTCCGGATCGTGCTCCACGACGAGAACCGTGTTTCCCAGATCGCGAAGCGACTTGAGAATATCGATGAGCCTCTGCGTGTCGCGCGGGTGCAGGCCAATCGAAGGCTCGTCAAGCACGTAAAGTGCGCCAACGAGATGCGAACCGAGCGATGTGGCGAGCTGGATCCGCTGTGACTCCCCGCCGGAAAGCGTGGAAGTGAGCCGGTCGAGTGTGAGGTAGTCGAGACCCACTTCATCCAGAAACTGTAAGCGCGTTCGAATCTCTTCGAGGATCCGGTCGGCGATTCTCATGTGCCCTTCGGAGAGTTGCAGGGTGGAAAAGAAAGCGCGCGCTTCCTTGACGGTAAGCTTGCAAACCTCGGTGATGGGTTTTCCCGCTACTCGGACGGCACGGGCCTCCGCGCGCAAACGAGTCCCGCCACATTCCGGGCAGGTCGCATAGCCACGGAAGCGGCTGAGGAACACGCGCACGTGCAGCTTGTATTTCTTCCGCTCCAGCCAGTTGAAAAACCCTTTGACCCCCTCGTAGTCGTTCTCGGGATCGCCGTCGAGAATCAAGCGGCGCTGTTCTGCGGTGAGTTGTCGCCACGGCACGTTGGTCGGAATTCCGCGTCCGCGGGCCCACTTTTTTGCGCCCTGGAAGAGCACCCGATAGCGCGGCTTGGTCCACGGTTCGATGGCCCCGTCGTCAAGAGACTTACTAGAATCGGGCACTACCAGATTCAAGTCGAAGTCGATGGTGTTGCCGAACCCCTGACAGCGCGAACACGCCCCGTACGGATTGTTAAAGGAGAAAAGCCGGGGCTCGGGTTCCTGGTATAGAATTCCGTCGTTCTTGCATTCGAATCGTTCGTTGAACGTGAGGCGCTCGGCGGAATTCCCCGCGCCGTCTGCAATAAACTCGAGAATGGCCTCGCCCTGCCCCTCGCGGTAACAAACTTCGATGGAGTCGACGAGGCGCGCGCGTGACTCCGGACTGACCGCCAGACGGTCGACAAGGACGTAGACGGGTTTCGAAAACTCGACATCGAGAAGCGATTCCGGCGACGAAAATTCGTGGATTCGTCCCGCCTGGTAGAGTCGGTTGAAACCTCGCTTCTGTAGATCAAGTAGCCCCTGCTGAACTTGGTCTTGTGAGGGTCCGGCGCCCGGTTTCTTGGCCCCGCGTTTCGAAACGGCTGTCGCGCCGGACGTAGCGATTCGAAACTGGTGCAAAACGTAAAACCGCCGCCCCGCCGCCAGCGACAAAATGCGCGTGGCGATTTCGTCCGGACTGTCCCGCCGAACTTCGGACCCGCATTTGATGCACAAAGTTTGCCCGCATCGCGCAAAAAGCAGTCGCAGATAATCGTAAATTTCCGTCGCCGTCGCCACGTTCGAACGCGGGTTCCGCGTTGAATTTTTCTGCCGAATGGCCACCGCTGGGGCGATCCCGGAAATTTCCTCCACGTCCGGTTTTTCCATGCGCTCGAGAAATTGGCGGGCATAGGCGGACAGCGATTCCACGTAGCGGCGCTGGCCCTCCGCGTAGATGGTGTCAAAGGCCAGCGACGATTTTCCAGAGCCGCTGACGCCAGTGACGACGGTAATGGCGTTATGCGGAATTTCAACGCTAATATTTTTTAAATTGTGGACGCGGGCGCCGCGGACGCGGATCGACTCCTGTTCCGGCCGGATATCCGTGGTTGCGTGGGTAATCTCTTTCGTCGCCAAAGGGGAAGCCCAGACAACGCGTTTCGAGCGCATTGCCTAAACTCTAAATTATACGACTGCTGTCAAAGCGGGGCAAACGCCGATTCTCGCGGACCCAAATTCACGGTTCCTGCGTGAGGGTGATTTGACCGATGCCGCCTTCCACTTTCAAGTGGATGGTCGCGGTGGATTTTCCATAAGCATCGTTGGTGTAGGAGTCCCCATCGTGTTTCAGGCCTCGTACGTCGATCGAGCCGATGCCCCCGGATGCGTGTGCAATGACTCCGACGTTTTTCGGGAGGCGGATGTTGGCCTGCCCCACACCCCCTTCAATGTTGGCAGTCAAATCGGTCTTGCGGTCGCCGGTGAAGTCCACATCCATTTGGCCCGCTCCGAGATTCAGATCCAGCCGTGTAAGAGGAATATCTCGAAAATGGAGGTTTCCCTGTCCCGCGCCCATATCCACTTTCAACTCCAGCGGGAGTTCCTTGCTGAAATGTAGATTCCAATCGTTTTGCGAGCGGCCGAAGTGCAGGGAGTGGGACTCTTGAGAAATGTCGAGTTGGCCAACGCCGCCGGCCACGCTGTAGTCGACCCGTGGGGCATCGAATGAATAACTATAGGTGAAGTCCGCTTCAAGCATGTGACTTGAGCCGCCGTTGATAATGAGCTGTCCTGCGCCCATTTCCAGCCGGGCGTGCGCCGACTTTGCTCCCTGCAGCTCCACAGTTTGGGTGTTGTGCTGTGACCTGGAATCGAAGCCATGGCTACGGGAATAGCCGCGTCCGTGCCAGAGCAGCACGACCAGCACGACGACAAAGGCGATCGTACCAATGGTGGCGCCGACGGAGACTCCTGGAGGCGCGTCGGGATTGCGCCCTCTTTGCAGATTATCCCATATCTTTCCGACGCCGATAAAAATGAGAATGAGCGGCCAGTAGGTCCAGAGAATAGGCACGGGATCGAAACCCGGACGCCAATTGCGGAAGAGAAACAGAGCACCGATGGTAATGAGGATAATCGGGAAAACGAGGGAGACTCTCTTGGGATTGCCACCCTGGGCCATGGCACACCTCCGCTATCTGGTACTACGCACGCGAAAGGAAAATAGTTCAGCGAGCGGTTGGATAACACTGTACGACAAGCAAGGCAAGAACTGTGAGCGCCGGCTGGAAGCCGGGAGTACGAAAAACCGGTCTCCTTCGCCCGCGCTTATGACAAATTTCCCTCGGCCACTACGGGAAACCGGAATCGCTGCGTGGCAATGGCGAACAGCGGGGTATGGTAAAGTTCGGCTGAAAGCGGCTTGAGGGGCCGGGATATGATGGAATTCGAGAGAATTTTCTGGATCGTGCTGGACAGCGTTGGGATAGGTGAGCTCCCGGATGCGGCGGACTACGGCGACGTCGGCAGGAACACGCTTGGACACATCGCGGAATCGCGGCCACTGGAAATCCCGAATTTAGTGCGGCTTGGACTGGCAAATATCGCGCCGCTGAAACATCACGCGCCGGCTGGTGCTCCGCTTGGAGCGTTTGGAAAAGGCTCGACGCGTTCCCCCGGAAAAGACACCACCACGGGTCACTGGGAAATGGCGGGCGTCTTGCTAGATCGGGCCTTTCCGGTCTACAAGAACGGATTCCCGAAGGAATTGATCGAAGAGTTTGAGAAACAGATTGGCCGGAAGACAATTGGAAACAAGCCGGCATCCGGTACCGAGATCATCAAGGAATTAGGTGAAGAACACCTGCGTACAGGCAAGCCGATTGTGTATACCTCGGGCGACAGCGTGTTTCAGATCGCCACGCATGAAGAGGTGATTCCGGTGGCCGAGCTTTACCGCATGTGCGAAATTGCCAGGCGATTGCTGGATGGGCCACATCGCGTGGGGCGCGTGATCGCTCGGCCGTTTGCAGGAACGGCGGGAACCTTCGTGCGGACCACACGGCGGCACGATTATGCGGTGGATCCGCCGAAGCCGATGCTGATGGATGTTCTCGCGGAGCACAAAGTTCGTGTTTTCGGAGTCGGCAAGATTCATGACATTTACAATGGCCGCGGAGTCGAAGAGTACGTCACGACTAAGAACAACACCGACGGAATGGAGAAACTGACTGCCGCGGTCAGCGAGCGCGCGAACGGGCTAATCTTCTGCAATTTAGTGGATTTCGATATGTTGTATGGCCACCGGAAAGATGTTGAAGGGTTTGCCAAGTCGCTCGAAGAATTTGACTGCATGCTTACAGAGTTCTTGCCGCAGCTGAGTCTGTCCGACATGCTGATGATCACCGCGGACCATGGATGCGATCCTGATCCGCGATGGTCTACCACGGACCATTCGCGAGAGTATGTGCCGATATTGGTGTATTCGCCGGGAGGCGGCGCGGGCGTGAACTTGGGAGTGCGGGAAACGCTGGCGGATATGGGCCAGACGATCGCGGAGAATTTTGATGCGAAGATTCCGCATGGGAAGAGCTTCCTCGGTGACCTGCGAAAGCAACGAGGTAATGAGGTAGGGACCTAAGCAGACGAGAGAATCGTGAGCGGTGATGGCTCGCAGCGAAATCCCGCGACGCGATGCTGCTCAGGACCGATTTCCTGATCGGAAATCTGATTCAACGTCACACCCGCCGCCCCCCTATTTCCCTGAGTGAAACAAGCCGTGGTTATAACCATACTGTCAACCACCAACGCGCAATCTTGGGGACAAGATCGGGCCGAGTGAGAATTCCCGCATCAGAACCAGTCACTGCGGTACGCCACCCACCAGCTAAACATGCCGATGGGAATCGTGGCCAGAAGCGACCATAAGATGGGCAAAGTGAAGTCCGCCGTCAATCCCAGCACGATGAAGGTAGCCCAGAACACCTTTCGTTGCATACCTATATTCTAGCGCGCGCAATCGTGCTATGGCCGCTAGGCCAGCACTGGTTTCGAGAAAAGACATCTTGAAGAGCACGATGACCATTTCGGCAGGACAGGCGCCGCGGCCCTAGAAACAAAACCAGGAACAATGGTCAGTTGCCGGTGGCCGAAGAGGCGGGCCCATGTGGCCAACCAACGCTCGCCACGCACCGTCGGTTGCCGAGCAACATCCAAGACCGGGACGGACCGGCATTGACATGGGAGCGCAGAGCGGTCTTTTCGGGGATGGGGTAGAGATGGAGCGCTGCAAAGGGCTCTAACTCTTGTAAACTACTTGGAGTTGCGGCCACCGCGCGAACATGACACCAGTCCTCTCCACCAGGGAAACGAGCCAAACGCTTGGACGAATCTTTGTGGCCATTTCCTTGGTTGTTTTCGGGGTTCAACACTTTCTGTATGGTGGTTTCGTGGCCGGATTGGTGCCTGCGTGGATGCCGGGACGGCTGTTCTGGGCGTACTTTGTGGGTGTGGCGTTCCTTGCGGCGGCTGTCGGTATCCACGTCGAACTATTGGCGCGGCCGGCAGCGACCATGCTGGGCGTGATGTTTTTCCTTTTCGTGGTGCTCCTGCATATCCCCAGGATCGTCTTGCATTCGCACGACGGAAATGAATGGACCAGCGGATTTGTGGCCCTAGCGATGTGTGGAGGCGCCTGGGTTCTTGCCAGCGCTTCTCCCCTGTACGAGCGCGAAACCGCGGATCCATTCCTCAAGTTCGGGCAATACATTTTTGCCATGGCCTTTGTGGCATTCGGGATGCAGCATTTTGTTTACGCCCGTCTTGCTGTAGGGCTAGGTCCGCCCTGGTTTCCAGGTCGGCCGCTCTGGGCGTGCGCGATCGGCGTCGTTTTGGTTGCCGCAGGCGCGGCGATCATTTTCGGGAAAAAAGCGCGATTCGCGGCCGCTCTCTTGGGAACGATCCTCTTTCTCTTCTTCCTCCTGCTGCACATCCCTCGCATCTGCGCGCATCCGCGCGATCCGGGACCGTGGACCAGCGGTTTTGAAGTCCTGGCACTGGCTGCAGACGCTTTGGTCCTGGCCAGCACCCTAGCAAGACAAGACCAAGAATAGCTATCCAGACGCTGCCCGTCCGACTCGAGCTGCATCAATGGAGCAAGGCGACGTTGGGCGAAGGTGCGGCACTGAGAGCAAGCGACCGGGCCCGCAGCCTTGCTTCGTTAAGCTGCGCGGGAGTTAATTGGGTTTCGAGCGATAGGAGGGTGGCGCGGCCGCGGGTGTCACCTTGCAAAGCGGCGGCGGAGATCCAAAGATAAGCGGATTGCAAATCTTTTGGGGTGCCGCGGCCGAGGGCGTACATGGAGCCGAGCATGATGCGCGCGGTGGTGTGTCCCTGAAGCGCGGCTTTCTGGAACCACGCCAAGGCCACGGCCTCGTCGCGAGGGACACCTTCCCCGTGGAGGTACAGATCGGCGAGGTTGTACTGAGCTTGTGGCTCACCACGTTCGGCACCCTGGCGATACCAGGAGGCAGCGACTGCGTGGTTCTGAATGACCCCGAGGCCGTGGTCGTACATGTAGCCTAGATTTACGTCGGACGCGGCGTCGCCGCGGCGTGAAGCCTGGTCAAAGAAGCGCAGCGCTTCGGCGTAGTCTTGTTGTACGCCACAGCCTCTAAAGTAGAGGATACCGAGGTTATAAGAGGCCAGCGCGTAGCCTCGATTCACGGCTTCTTGCAGCCAGTACAAAGCGGCGCCAGCGTTCGGCGGCGTGCCCCGACCGGCCAGTGAGGACACCGCAAGATTCACCATGGCGGCAGGATGCCCCTGGCGTGCTTCCCTTTCAAAGACTTTGTAGGCTTCCCTGGCGGTGCGGTCCGCGAAGGGGCTCAAAATGGCGGGTCCATTCTCGGCGTGTTCAGGCGCGCTTCGCTGCGGACCGCCAAGCTCCGCGACGGGGCTGACGCGCACCGAGGGGCCATCCGCAACGATAAGCGCCGCCAGGTCCGACGGGACACAGGCCGACGCCCGGGAAACGTCTTTTTGTTGAGCGCGAACCAACGGCAGCACGGACAAAACAGCGAGAACCACAACGGAGCACACACGGCAATACCAGCGGACCACCACCATCATCGTTTTCCCTTCGAATCGTTTCATGACTGTCCTCCTCCCGAAGACCAGACTTACGGAACGCCAGGGACCGCTGACCTGAATAGGCAGAGTCCCTACCTGTAGGTCTCCTACCTATATACCTAGACGTTCTACTCGGAAAAATGTTCCACGAAAAATAGACCGGGGGAGAACTCCTCTTCGATTATTCGTAGCGGAGGGCGGTCGAGGGGTTGACGCGGGTGGCGCGGCGGGCGGGAATCCAGCAGGCCATCAGGCCGACCAGGAGAAGCAACGAGGCGACCGCGGCGAGGGTGAGAGGGTCGTGCGGGGAAACGCCCCAAAGCTGGCTGACGAGGAGACGAGAGACGGCGAAACTGGCGGCCAGGCCGATGGCGATACCGAGGAGGAGCAGTTGAAGGCCCTTTCCGAGGACCATCTTAAGGACGTCGGAACGGGCGGCGCCAAGGGCGATGCGGATGCCGAATTCGTGGGTCTGGCGGGAGATGCTGTAGGCCATCACGCTGTAGACACCGATGGTGACAAGAACCAAGCCGATCAACGCAAAGATGACCACCAACTGGAGGCCGAAGCGCGGCTGCGCAAATGTAAAAAGATTGAGAAAGTGCTGGAGCGTGTCGGGCTCTGCCACGGCTACGCTCGGGTCGGTGGCCCAGATTTCACGGCGGACGGAATTGATCATGGAAGTGGGATCGCCGGTAGTTCGGACGAGGATGCCGCGCATTCCGGTTCCCGTGAGGGTGTAGGGGATCCAACTTTCGGGATCGACCGGATTTTCGAGGCCAAGATTCTGAGCATCGGCAGCCACTCCAATGACTTCGAACCAGGCGTCCTTGACAGGATCGGGAAAATCTTCCAGGACGCGTAAGTGAATCCGACGGCCAAGCGGATTTTCATTGCCAAAATAGCGACGCTCGAAGGTCTTGTTGATGACGGTCAGCTTGCGGGCGTCGTTGACTTCCGTTTCGGTGAAGGAGCGGCCATCGAGAAGCGGGAGACGCAGAACGGAGAAATAGTCTGCGCTGCAAAGCTGCACGAGACTGTGCCATTGCTCGGAGTGCGTTATTCGGGGGATTTCGACGACGCTGCGAAGGCCGCCGTAGGGAGGCCGCGTGCTGCTTTCGGCCGCGTAGGCAATCCCGGGAACGGACTTCAGTCGCGTGAGGAGTGGGCGGAAGAAAGAAGTGAGTTGGGCGGCATTTTGGTATCGCTGGGGCGGGAGAGGAATGCGACCGGAGAGAACATGGTCCATTTGAAAGCCAAGATGGACATCCTGGAGGGCGAGGAAACTGCGAACGAACAAGCCGGCGGTGAATAGCAGCGTGAGTGAGAGTGCCACCTCGAGGACGATAACGGCGTTGCGCAATCCGGCGCGGCGGGCGGTGCCGCTAAGACCTTTGCCGGAGTCGCGCAGGGAGTCCTGGAGATCCCCGCGTGAGGCTTGCAGCGCAGGAGCGAGCCCGAAAAGGAACACCGTGCCGACCCCCACGGCAATGGCAAACAAGAGTACGGAAGCGTTCATTTCAATGACAGTTTCGGAGGCGATCGTGAAGCCGGGCATGATGGCGGAAAGAGTTTTGACGCCGGCCCAAGCGATGAAAATACCTAGGATTGCACCGCCCGCCGCGAGGAGAAAACTTTCGGCCAGGAGCTGCCCGGCCAAGCGTCCGCGGCTGGCGCCAAGGGCGGAGCGCAGGGCGAATTCCCTTTCGCGAGTGGTGGCACGCGCGAGCAAGAGATTGGCAACATTGGCGCAGCCGATCAGCAGGAGAAGTACGACAGCGGCAAAGAGAACATAGAGAATCTTGCGAAATTGTTCCGGGACGACGGCGTGGGCAAAGGAATCGACTTCAATGGAGAAGCGCTTTGGATATTCCTCAGGATAGAGAATGGCAAGGCGTTGGGCGATCACCGTGAGATCGGCTTCCGCTTCCCGGAGAGAGACGCCGGGGCGAAGATGGGCGACCATTCCCCAGTAGCGCCGAAAGTGGCCGTCGAGACGGACTTCGACGGCATCCGCGCTGCGCGGGAGCCACAACTCGACGCCGCCCCAGGCGAAGCGCGGTGCCATGACACCCACGAGCGTTCTGGAGATGCCGTTCAAATTGAAGGTCTTGCCGATAAGAGCAGGATCGGCCTGAAACTGGCTGACCCAAGCGGCGTAACGCAGAACAAAAACAGGCGGAGCGCCGGGCTGGAAGTCGGATGGTTCGAGGGCCCGGCCCATGAAGGGTGGGACGCCGAAAAATTCGAATGTGCCGGGGGTGACGTAGTCTCCGCCGAAGCGGATGGTGGTCCCTCCGGCGGTGTAGACGATGTCGTCTTCGACGTTGGCGACGGCGGCGTCAAAGACGTGGTTGTAAGTCATGTACTCGCGAAGTTCCGGATAGAAGAATGCGCCGCGCCATTCACGATCGGCACTATCCCGGTTGTGAATCCGAATGACCACAAGGTGGCGGGAATCTTTATAGGGGAAGGGCTCGAAAAGGGCGTTGTCCACGACACTGAAGATGGCGGTAGAAGCGCCGATGCCCAGGGCGAGGGCAAAAATGGAGATAAAAGCAAAGCGGCGGTCTTTCAGCAGACCGCGAAATGCAAATCGAAAGTCGCGGGCGATGATGTCCAAATGATTCTCCCAGCGGGCCTCGCGGCACTCCTCCTTGAAGCGTTCGAGGCCGCCAAATTCGAGGGAGGCACGGCGGCGGGCTTCGCCGGGGGGCAGGCCGGCAGCGACGTAGTCCGCGATTTGCTGCTCGAGGTGGAATTGCAGCTCGGAGTCGAGGCGCCTTTCGGTCAGGGCCTTCTGCCAAAGACGGCGGAACCAGCGCATGGGCATCCCTCTACTCCGCAGTTCGGAGGATCAAAGCGACGGCATCAGAGAGGCGCTCCCAGTTCGATACTTCCGTCTCCAGCTGTTTGCGGCCCTTGCGCGTGAGCGTGTAAAACTTCGCTTCCCTGCCGGTGGAGGTGTCTTTCCATTGGGCCTCCAGCCAGTCCTGCTCCTCAAGACGGTGCAGGGCGGGATAGAGGGAACCCTGCGGGACCTGAAAGAAATCCCTGGAAATCTGCTGGATGCGCTGGGAGATGGCGTAGCCGTGAAGGGGTCCGGCAGCGACGATCTTGAGGATCAGCATGTCGAGAGTTCCCTTGAGGAACTCCACTTTTTCCTGAGCCATCGCTTACACCTAGTAGTACTACCTATATGAGTTCTACCTATACGCAAGCTGCGAGCGAATGTCAAGGGGAAGAGCGGAGAGCGGCGGGAGGGGCTGCTGCCCTCCACAATGGCGGTCAGTTACCTGAGGCGGAGGAGGCCGCGGCGGGTGCGTAGTAGCCGTTGCGCGTGCGGGCCACGAGTTTGCCCCGGCCATGCGGGGGAATCACTTCCACCTGGATGGCGCGAAAGGTTCCGTCGCGGCGGGTGTTGGTGGGATAGTAGGCCAAAATGTACTGGTTGCGAATGTCATGAGCCACGTGTTCGCAGATGTTGTGCACGTCATCGACGTTTTCCGGAAAGAAGGCTAGCCCGCCGGAGGCCGCGGCGATTTGCTCGAGCGCTTTGCGGGCACGCTTGGCTTCCTTCTTGTTTTCCTGGCCGAGGAGGCCGATTGTGTAAATCACCGTATCGGTCTTCTGGACTTCTCGAATCATTTTCTCTAGGGAATTACGGCTCGCGTTGTCTTCGCCGTCGGTGACGACGAGGAGGACTTTCTTGTCCTTGCTAGCCTTCTTAAGATGATCGAGAGAGCCCAGGATAGCGTCGCGTAAGGCCGTGCTGCCGCGTGAATCAATGCGCTCGAGGGCTTCCTTGAGCTCGGGAATGCTGCTGGTGAAATCCTTGTCGAGATCGAGATAGAAGTCGTCGTTAAAATTGACGACGAACGCTTCATCCTGGGGGTTGCTGGCCTGAACCAGAGTGATGGCGGCTTCATTGACGCGCGGGCGCTTGTCGCGCATGCTGCCGCTATTGTCGATGACCAGTCCCATGCTCACGGGCACATCTTCGCGCTTGAACACGGAAAGTTTTTGTTCAACTTTGTCTTCAAAAACGCGGAAATTCTCCGGCTTCAGGCCGTCGGCGAAGCGCTGGCGGTCATCGATGACGGTCGTGTGCAGCACGACTAAGTTAACGTCCACCTTGATGCTCGGACCTTGTTTACCGGCGTCCGGGTTCTGACTAGGTGGCGGCGGCACCGAATTGGGGATGGGAATCTGGGCGAAGGCGGCGGAAGCCAAGATAGCGGCGGCGCAAATCAAGACAGAGAGATAGCGCAAGGAAGGGAGGAAACCCCTCGAGAACTCAGTGGCTGGGGGCGTAATAACCAGTCTTGGAAAAGACGCTGAGGGGCGGAAGCCCCTTGGGCGCTCGCAACTTGATCTTGAGCTTGCGCCAGCGTGCGTCGTGGACCTTGTTGCTTGGTCGATAGCCAAGGACATATTGGTTTCGCAGCTCCATGCCGATTTTTGAAGCGATATCCGGCAGTTCATCCAGCTTCTCCACGGCGAACACGCGCCCACCAGTCATTTCCGTTACTTCGCTGAGAAGCGACGGGCCGCTCAGTTCCTCTGGAGACCGGTTGCGATAACCAAGCGGGTCAAAGATGCCGATGGCATAGAGCTGCGTGTCCGCTTCCTTTACCAACCGCTTGATGTCGCTCTCGTTGTACCTACTATGATTATCACCTCCATCGGATAGGATGAGCAAGGCACGTTTGGCGTTGTGTGCACCCCTCATCTGGCTGAGACCGAGATAGATGGCATCGAGGAGCGCGGTGCGGCCCTTGGGCGCAGTGAGCAGCATGCGGCTCTGCAGGTCTTCCACACTGTTGGTAAAGGAACTGGTCAGTTCCGCGCGCTCGTTGAAGCTGACAAGGAAGAATTCATCCTGAGGATTAGCGGTCTTGAAAAATTGGATGGCGGCTTCGCGGGCCTTGGCTACTTTGTTGGCCATGCTGCCACTGAAATCAAAGATCACGCCGATGGAGATGGGGACGTCTTCGGCGGAGAAGGTGACGACTTCTTGCTCGATGCTGTCCTCAAAGACACGGAAATTGTCAGGCTCGAGGCCGGTAACCAAGCGATTGTAGGGATCGGTGACGGTAACGTTGATGAGCGCGAGGTCGACATCAAAATGAATCGTTCCCCCCGGCTTGAAAGGGATGCCCGGCGTATCTTTCCGGACGTCGTCTTGCTTGACTTCCTTAACTTCCTCGCGCTTGGCTTCTTCCTTGGGCTTGCTTTCGTCGGAACTGGATTCAGCGGCGGCCGGCACTACCGCGGGTAACACCAGCAGACAAACCATCAGCAGAACATGGAATGAGAAAAATAGCACGCGAAAACCTGGTAGATCGCGTTTCACGGCACCCTCGTCATCCCGGCCTGCCGGGATGGCCGCGCGGTTCGGACTAACAGAAATTCTACCACTCGGTTTCGCGAAAACAAGCGTAAATGCTGATGTCCAGTATTGAACAGGTTGATGGCCGAGCGGACCGAGTGACGTGTGGTAGCATCGCGGAACTCTCCCTGCTCAGCGTAGACCATGCCTGGGGAGCTATTATTCCGGGCGAGTGGAGAACGAAAAAGAGATGAGCTTGGCCAAAGTCGTGGTGGTCATTCCTGCGAGATATGGTTCGACGCGGTTGCCCGGCAAACCGCTGGTATCGCTCGCCGGGAAGCCCATGATTCAGCGGGTCTACGAGCGGGCCAAGCTGGCAGAGCGGCCGGACCGCGTGATTGTGGCCACCGACGACGAACGCATTGTGAAAGCCGTGGAGGGATTTGGCGGCGAGGCGAGGATGACGCGGACCGCGCATCGCACCGGTACGGAACGCGTCGCAGAAGTGGCGGCGCGCGAAGGGGGCGACGTATTCGTAAACGTGCAGGGAGACGAGCCAATGCTGGATCCGCAGTCGATTGATGTGGCGGTGAATGCCCTGCTGGAGGAACCCCAGGCTTCCATCAGCACGGTGGCCACGCTGATTAAAACGCCTGGCGACATCATGGACCCGAATGTAGTGAAGGCAGTGCTGGATTTCGATGGGAACGCGATCTATTTCTCGCGCGCGCCGATTCCCTGGGTGCGGGATAGGGCCAGCAAGATTCAGGTGCGGCACCTGAAACATCTCGGGCTATACGCTTTTCAACGTGAGGCACTGCTGGAATACCCGACATTGCCGCAAGGTGAGCTCGAAAGAATCGAACAACTTGAGCAACTGCGCTGGATCGAAAACGCGTGGAAGATCCGCGTGGCGGAAGTGCAACACGACGCGGTGAGCGTGGACGTGCCGGAAGACGTGGCGCGCGTCGAAAAGCTCCTCGAGAAATAGGGCCAGCTGGCCTGGAAAGACTGCGGCGGGCCGGAACCGTTCGTTTCCAGTCAGCGATCAGGGCTGCCGCGTGTTCATGCCGGCAATGACGCGACTGGTATCCACGCCGACCAGGAAAGTGGTGTTGGGGTCGACGGCGTACGCACTGAATTTATAAGTGGTCTGCGGAGAAGGAGCCGTCGTCACCATCAGCGTGTTGCGACCAGTGGGATCAGTACCGAGAGTCAGTGATCCATTGAACGGATAGTTGAAGAATTGCTTACCCAGGCCGAAGAGGTTGAAGTCCATGGCGCCAGTAATATTTGATGTCGCAGTGGTGGTTATGGCCATTTGGCCGACGAAATCATCTTCGCCGGTGCTCACGCCGTTCCAATTGAATGCGTAGTTGCCGGCCAGCGATGATGCCGTAAGCGGACCGGATGTCTGTGCCCGGAAAGAGCCGTCGCTGGTGATGTTGTTGTCGGTTTCCTGGAAGACGGCCTTCGTGGGCGACGCCAGATAAAAGATAAACGAAAATGTGCCGGACTTGGAATCCGTCCAACTAGCCGTGCCGCCGCCGAAATGGTTGGCGTCGACGGTATAAGAGCCCGTGACAGTGCCACCGGAGGAAGGCAACGGAGTCAATCCACCGTTGTTGTTTTCATCAATCACGATCGCAGTGAGGTTGCCGGCTCCATCCGTCGTGAAGCGCCCTGCGGTAGAGGTTGGTCCCGCCGTGCTCCCGCCCCCGAGGAGGAAAGCAAAAGGGCCGTTGAGAGAAGTGATGTCGAATGAAGTGCTTAGCTGGGCGATGGCGTCTCCCACAAGAGCTTCTGGGAAGTCTAGGTTAGAACTTAGAAATTTCAAGCGCGTGCTATCAACGATGTAGAAGGTCAGGTTCTTCCCGGCAATATTGGCGGTCCCGCGACCGGATTGGGGGAAGGCCGCATCAAGCTGATAAAAAGCGCCATTGGGGAACGCCAATTGTCCGGACAGAACGCCCGCAGTATTGGAATCAAAGAGGCCGTTCAGGATTCCACCGCCACCATCCGCGTCGAGCCGGCCGATGATGGATTGCTGGACGAGATTGTTGCTGGCGTCAAAACCCACACCGGAAAAATCGAAAACATAGCCGCTGGCGATCATGGTAATAGAGAAAGCCGCGGTGTCCTGCTTCTGGAAGGCCCCGCCCGCGGTCACGGTGGAGTCGGTCTGGACAATTGAGCCTTGGCTGATGGTCGAAAGTGTGATGCTGTAATTCGTAGTGCCCGTGCTGTTCGCCAGACTGAGCGTGCCGCGGCCGTCGGCCTGAATTGAATAACTGCTATTTGTGAGGACCAGAGTGCTCGTACCGGTGCAGACATTTACGTCTTCGACGCCGCCGGTGATCTTGCCGTTGCCGTCGGCAGTAAATGTACCGATGCGGCCGAAGAAACTGCCGGTACGACCGCAGGGCTCTGTTCCGCTCATGGAGAAAGCGTATTGTCCCATCAGGCTGGCGTTTGAAAAATTTCCTACGGGAGGAGGAGGGGGAGGAGGCAGCGTGGAGCCAGTGCCACCGCAGGCAGCTTCAAAGGCCGCTAGAAGGAGCGCCAAACAGAAAATCAAGCGCTTCACAGAGCACCTGCCTGCTGAGATTTCTGGACTCCTCCGCGTTGCGCACGTGCTCCGGCAAGCCAAAGCGGCGCGCCGTTGACAGAACGCACGGCTAGTGCCTGTCGACCCTGCTGAATAATGCGCGCGAAAAACATGGTGCCCTGTCCGTAAGAGACGTTCTGGCCGGTAATCTTCACGCTGCCGCCTTCGGCGAGCGTGAACTGATTGAACTTGAGAAATCGCGCATCCCCCAAATGAACGTCAACGGGTCCGGACGAGGTCTCCACGGTGACGTGCGCGCCAAGAGGCGGCACGGAAGAGTTCTCCGTATATTTCAAGACGGTTCCTTCGAGAACCATGTCGCGATTCGGGTCGTATGCGGATGCGCGCGGTTTAGCGGTCTGCTGCGCCTTTTGCCGCACCTGTTGGGCGCCGGCAACAACCGCGAGAAGAAGTGCTCCAGCAAGAAAGACACTGCTCGTTCTCATGAGAATGCTTGGTTTCATATCCCCTTCCCACCTGCAAGAGTCCCACTCGGAACCTTGGTGCGCTGCGGGGGCCAAACCGTTTCGAGGCCCAGGGCAAAAGGTTCATTTCATTAGACGACGAATCTCCCAGTGGCGGTTTCTGAATGCTTCCCGAAGCTTTCCTGAGCTGCGCCACTTACCGAGACTGCCGAGCTCCATGGACTATTCCCCGGTGGTTACAAACCCGTTTCCGCGGCAAAGGTTTCGCGCCCGTTGTAAGAAAAAATACCGATTTTCAGGCGCACGGAGTTCGAATTGACAGATTTGCGAGTTCCGACGATAATTATACCTACGTCACTCCTGTGGAGGGCAAACAAGCTCGGCGTAGGAACGCGGGCTATTAAGGATGGCGCCAAAATATATTTTTGTAACCGGCGGAGTTGTATCCTCACTTGGAAAAGGCGTAGCTGCCTCCTCTATCGGCTGTCTCCTCGAAAGTCGCAGTTTCAAAGTCACGCTGCAAAAATGCGATCCGTATCTGAACGTCGATCCGGGCACGATGAGCCCCTTTCAGCATGGCGAAGTGTTTGTGACCGAGGACGGAGCGGAGACGGACCTCGATCTGGGGCACTACGAGAGGTTCACGCACGCCAAGCTTTCCCGCGACAATAACTGGACGACCGGGCGCATCTACGAAACGATCCTGACCAAGGAGCGGCGCGGAGATTATCTCGGCAAGACCGTGCAAGTGATCCCTCATGTCACCGACGAGATCAAAGCAACGATCAAAAAAGTATCCGAGGGCGTTGATGTCGTGATCGTGGAAATTGGAGGGACGGTGGGCGATATCGAATCGCTTCCCTTCCTCGAAGCGATTCGCCAGATGCGCCTTGAACTGGGGGCGGAGAACACGCTCTTTGTGCACGTCACGCTGGTGCCGTTCATCGCCGCGGCAGGCGAACTGAAAACGAAGCCGACGCAGCACAGCGTGAAAGAGATGCTGAGCATCGGGATTCAGCCGGACATTTTGCTATGCCGCAGCGATCACCACATCCCGGCGGAGTTGAAGAAAAAGATTGCGTTGTTCTGCAACGTGGCAGAAGCCTGCGTCATTTCGATGGAAGACGTGGACACCATTTACGCCGTGCCCGCGGAATTGAACAAGGAAGGGCTGGACGCGCAGATCCTGCGACTGCTGAAGTTAAAAGACCATGATTCGAACATGAAACCATGGCTCGACCTAGTGCACCGGATGCATCATCCGGCAGGCGAAGCTCGAATCGCGGTCGTCGGCAAATACGTGCAGCTCGAAGATGCCTACAAGAGTCTGCGGGAGGCTTTGCTCCACGGGGGGCTGGCACACAACCACAAGACGGTCCTCCAATGGATCGAGGCGGAAGAGATAGACTCGGCCGCGGCGGCAGCGGCGCGTTTGCATGGATACGACGGAATCCTCGTCCCTGGCGGCTTCGGGAAGCGCGGTATCCAGGGGATGGTGCACACCATCCAGTACGCGCGCGAACACAAGGTGCCCTTCTTTGGGATTTGTTTGGGAATGCAATGCGCGACGATCGAATACGCCAGGGACGTTGCGGGCCTGAAGCAGGCCGACAGCACGGAATTTGACCCGCAGACGCCGCATCGCGTGATCTACAAATTGCGCGAATTGCTAGGAGTGGACGAGATGGGCGGAACGATGCGATTGGGCGCGTGGCCGTGTAAGCTGGAGCCGGGATCGCGTGCACATCAAGCCTACGGGAGACTGGAGATCAACGAGCGGCACCGCCACCGCTACGAATTCAACCGAGACTACGAAAAGATCCTGGTAGCCGCTGGCTTGCGCATCACCGGACGGACGCCGGATGAAAACTACGTGGAAATCGTCGAAGCGCCGGACCATCCGTGGTTCCTCGGCTGCCAGTTCCACCCGGAATTCAAGTCCAAACCGCTGGAGCCGCACCCGCTCTTCGCGGCGTTCATCGGCGCGGCGCTGGAAAATAAGAAGAACAAAATTCGGCCCATCGTGGAACCAAAACGCGCGCAGGCCGTGGACATGGCGCCGCGTGTGAGCGCCTAATCTGGATTTCCAGAGCGGACGATCGAGGCAGTGTCAGCTCGGCAACATAAGCGTTCAGTGGCCGGGGTAGTTTGATTTCTCCTGCAAGCGTAGATAGATTTCGAAGTGGAAGACTCCGTCTTTATCCCGGGAAAGTGGACGAATTGTTGCGAATTTTCCGAGCGCCTGGGTCTCGTTTTTCATCGCTTCCGTCAAGTACGAATCGCCCATGAAGCGCAACTCCTCGGTCCATTGAAGCGGATATCCGGCTCCCCATAAGTTGAAATGAACGTACGCGGGGATATGCATTCCCGGGTAACGTCCCGGCCGGATGGTATGCAACTCGAAGCGCTCATCGGGGTCGGTTTTCATATAGCCCTTGATACGCGGATGGCCGACCTTGCCGTCCCGCGAATAGTAGCCGTCCTTATCGGTGTCGTACGCGTAAACGACGACTCCCGCGGCGGTGTGCTCACCATCGGGCGCAAAGACGCGCCCCGCGACGACCAACGGATCGCCGGGCTCTCCGGACGGCACAATGGTAGCCGTCCAGGTTGTGTCCGGCGGTTCTGGAGGCGGAGGAGGCGGGTTCTGCCCTTTCACGAGCGAGGCCGTCAGATAAGAACCCGTAGCGCACGCTAGCCCTCGTCCGGCCACCCGTTGAAGAAAATCGCGGCGGCTTTTGTCTTCAAGCTTCATCGGTTTGCTCCTTTGCTCCGAAAGACGGATCGGCAGCAGCAAGCGGAGCGGCAATGCGTTGGCCGTCGAACGACAGTCGTCCTTCACCTCATCATTGGAGGCGTCCACCGAGTAACGCTCACGGCTCACAAGCGTCGCCCTTCCCCTCCCCGCGGTGCTGGTAGTTCGCGGCCGCACGTGCCGTTTTGGCAACGCCTCCAGCCTCTGTGCTATCTTCAAAGCTCCTCATGACCGCAGGTAAAGAAATCAGTCTGGGTTCCTTGCGCCTCGGTGGCGGAAATCCGTTGTTCCTGATTGCGGGGCCGTGTGTCATTGAAAGCGAAATACATGCTTTGGTGATGGCGGAGAAGGTTGCCAAGATCGCGGACGATGCGGGCATGCCGTATATCTTTAAGGCTTCCTACGACAAGGCCAACCGTTCCTCCATGAAAGGATTCCGGGGCCCAGGGATGAAGGAAGGGTTGCGGATTCTCGGCAAGATCAAGTCGGAACTGAAACTGCCGATACTCACTGACATACACGATGCTTCCCAGGCAGGACCTGCGGCGGAGGTTTGCGACGTGCTCCAGATCCCCGCATTCCTGGCGCGGCAAACCGATCTGCTGCTTGCGGCCGGCAAGACCGGCCGAATCATCAACGTGAAGAAAGCGCAGTTTCTATCACCCTGGGATATGGGCAACGTTACGGAGAAAGTCGCCAGCACCGGAAACACAAAGATTATTCTCACCGAGCGTGGGTCTTCATTTGGATACCAGAATCTTGTCGTGGACATGCGCTCCTTCCCGATCATGCAACGAACTGGTTACCCGGTGGTATTTGATGTAACGCATGCCGTGCAGCTTCCGGCCGGGCAAGGCCACTCCAGCGGAGGCCAGCCGCAGTTTATTGAACCGCTGGCGCGCGCGGGCGTGGCGGCCGGCGTGGACGGCATTTTCTTGGAAACCCACGACAATCCTGCCAAAGCACTTTCCGACGGACCTAATGCGCTGCCGCTTTCGGAACTCCTTAGCCTGCTGATGAAATTAAAGGGACTCAGCGCCGTGGTACGCCGCTGGAGTGCGAAATGAGCCTGGACACAGCAAGGCGCGTTCTGAGGATTGAAGCGCAAGCGATTCAGGATGTGCTGACGCGGCTCGACGCCACGTTTGAAAAGGCCGTCGACCTGCTCTTTGGGTGCAAAGGGCGCGTCGTCGTCACCGGCATGGGCAAATCCGGATTGATTGGCCGGAAAATTTCCGCGACTTTATCGAGCACCGGCACTCCATCCTTCTTCCTGCACCCCGCCGAAGCTCTGCACGGCGACCTGGGGATGCTCGCGCGCGGCGACGCCATGCTGGCGGTTTCCTACGGCGGCGAGACGGAAGAGATCATACGGCTGCTGGAGGCGCTGAAGCGACTGGACATGCCGCTAGTGACGCTGACGGGAAAAATTCATTCGACGCTCGCCGAAGCGTGCGACGTGGCTCTGGACGTGAGCGTGAAGGAAGAGGCCTGCTCTTTGAATCTGGCGCCCACGGCAAGCACGACGGTGGCCATGGCGATGGGCGATGCGCTGGCGGTTTCCCTCCTCGAGCGGCGCAATTTTCGGCACGATGATTTTGCGGCGCTGCATCCCGCTGGGCGCCTCGGGAAGAAGCTGCTTCGCGTGGAGCACTTGATGCATGCGGGAGAAGCGCTGCCGCGCGTTTCGAAGGACACGCCTATGCCGGACGTGTTTCACGAAATGTCCGCCAAGAAGCTGGGCATGACCACGGTGCTCGAACCAGACGGCCGCCTGGCCGGAATTTTGACGGACGGAGACTTGCGCCGCTTGATGGAGAAGCACCGCGGAGCAGTCCTCGAGATGCGCGCGGCGGACGGCATGACCAAGAATCCGCACACCATAGGGCCACATGTACTGGCCAGCGAAGCCCTGAACTTGATGGAAAAAAGAAAGATTACGTCAGTTGTGGTGGTGGATGAGGCCAAGGGCGTGCTGGGGGTGGTGCATCTGCACGACTTGTGGACGCTGGAGCTGATGTAATGTTTTGTACTGCAAATTATCTCGTAATACTTCTCTGCGTGGGGAGTTTTCGCTCCGACATAAGAAGCGCGCCGTCGTTGGGCGTTAGCCCATTTGAAGAAGACTCCCAGGATACCGCGGGCATGTAGCACGTGTAGGGACGGGCTTGCCCCGGCCGCGTCGTGCGCACTTTTGCAGAATCATTGCAGGACATCACCAACACTGGCCTAGAGACGCGGGGAGCGCGGAGGAAGACGCAAGAAATAACAAGGAGAAAACATTGGCTAAGCGAGGAAAGAAAATTCCGGGAAAACTGGCGAAGCGAGCGAAGCAGATTCTCGTAGTGCTGATGGACGTGGACGGAACACTGACCGATGGCAGCGTGACGTTGCTGTCGCAGTCGGATGGTTCGGCTCTCGAATGCAAGACGTTTGACGCCCACGACGGCCAGGGCCTCACGCTTGCCGTCACCGCCGGGTTGCGGACGGGCGTCATTACCGGACGCGGCAGCGCGGCTCTGCGCAGACGGTGTAAAGAGCTGGACATCGAGTTTGTCTACGAGAAGCAGGGCCACAAGGTTGCCGCTTACGAAGACGTCCTGCGTAAAACCGGCGCCAAGGAATCGGAAGTCGCCTTTCTCGGCGATGACCTGCCGGACTTGACCCTCATGAAGCGGGTAGGACTGGCCGTCGCCGTTCACAACGCCACCCCGGAAGTGCGCCGGACTGCCCACTACACCACCAAAGCCGATGGCGGCAAAGGTGCCGCGCGCGAACTCGTCGAGATCATCCTCAAGTCCAAAGGCATCTGGGAAGAAATGATCGACAAAGCCCGGGCCTGAAGGCGCGCCCCTTCCGCGCTTTCGCGTGCCAGCGTGGCGCGAACCAACCATCTCACAGCGACGGAACGACTCATAGCTAAATTCGAAAAGTGGCCACTTCCGATTATCCGGAGATGGCACGCGCCGCTGCGAAAGGCGGTTAATACGAATTGTTGGCAAACCCTTCGTCTATCCACGTCGGACTCCTACTCGCGCTTCCTGGCGCACCAGGTCCACTCCAGTCATACTGTTATCCGGCGCCACCTTTCGAGGGATCCTTAACGATGCTCCACGCATGGCACGACGTTTCTCCCGGCCACGACCTCCCGCGGGATTTTCAAGCGGTGATCGAGATCCCGCTGGGCTCCAACGTGAAATACGAGTTGGACAAGGCTAGCGGGCTACTGAAGGTGGATCGGATCATCCATTCGGCAGTGTTCTATCCCGCAAATTATGGGTTTATCCCACAGACGTATGCCGAAGATAATGATCCCCTGGATGTGCTGGTATTGTGTCAGGAGCCGGTACAGCCGCTGGCGCTCATCAAGGCGCGGGCCATTGGGTTGATGACCATGGTCGATACCGGGGCCAGCGACGACAAGGTCATCGCCGTCGCGACGAACGATCCGGAGTTCAACAGCTACGTTGAGGCGAACGAATTGCCACCGCACCGCTTGCTTGTTCTGAGGCGTTTTTTCCAGGACTATAAGCAACTGGAAGGCAAGCAGGTTCAGGTAGATGACATCCGTCCGGCGTACGCGGCGGTCAAGGTTATCGAGAATGCTCTGGCGCGTTACAAGGACCAAAGAAACACACTTCGCGCAAAGGACCACCTCTAATGCAAATGCACTATTTTTGTGTCATGAACTCAATGTTAGCTTGCATCCACGAAAGCAACGCGGGTTGGGCGCTGGGGCGGCTTCGCGATGGCTCGTTTTTTTGGTGCGCGTCTAAGTTTATGCGCTGGAGCAAAACGGCATGAATCGCTTCTGGAGGTGGGTGGCGGGAATTTTGGGCGTGCTGTTCCTTGCTGCTTTTGCTGTGTTGTCCTTCATCGCGGGAAGTCCGAAGGACGCATACGGCATGGTGCGGTACGCGTTGCCGCACATGCATCGTGGCACGCTCAAAGTGGGCAGCGATGCGCCGGACGCACGGATTGTCGCGCTGGATGGCGTCAGCCGCTTCCACATCCGAGAGCGAACCCATGAGCGGCCGCTCGTGCTGGTGTTTGGGAGTTTCACTTGACCGCCGTTTCGCCGCCAGGTGGGCGACCTCCTTCAGATTTATGAAGACTACCGAGGGCGAGCAGATTTCTTGACCGTTTACGTTCGCGAAGCTCATCCCACCGATGAATGGCAGATGAAATCCAACGTGAAAGACGATGTCTGTTACGCGCAGCCGAAAACACTGGAGCAGCGCGTGGCCATTGCCAATGATTTTACCAAGAGATTCAAGTTCCCTTTACCGTTCGGAATCGACGACATGAGCAACGCCGCGAATGATGCGTATGCTGCATGGCCGGAGCGGATTTACATTATTGATGAAAGCGGTCGTATCGCCTACCGCGGCGGGATGGGCCCGTTTAACTACAAGCCCGAAGAAGCCCGGGAATGGCTGGCCGCTCGTTATGGAGCGGTCAAACACGACGCGCCGAAATCGCCAGCAGATGCGGCACCGGCGACGGGATCGCCGGCACCGCCGACGCCTCGCCCAGCCGCTCCAGCGAAATGACCCAGCCCGTGAAACGGAAAACTAGCAACAAGAAACGGGAAGCCGGCCCGCTCAAAAGAGTGGGGTTGGCGCGGGCGCTCTCGAAACTCGGCTATTGCTCGCGATCCCGCGCCGCCGAGCTGATTGCTGCCGGGCAGGTGAAATGGAATGGAGCGGTGCGCCGCGATCCGCAAACGCCGGTGCACCTGGGAAGGGACCGCATCGAAATCGACGGGCAGCCGTTAGCACCTAGTTCCAAAATCTACCTTGCTCTCAACAAACCGCGAGGCGTAGTGACGACCGCGGCAGACGAAAAAAGCCGGGAAACCGTGTACGCGTATTTGCCGGAGGGCCTGCCCTGGATTGCGCCGGTCGGCCGGCTCGACAAAGCGAGCGAAGGATTACTGCTTCTTACGAATGATTCGGAATGGGCGGCCCGCATTACCGCCCCGGAGACCCATCTCGATAAGACCTACCACGTGCAAATTCGGGCTATTGCCGATGAAGTGCTGGTGCACGCATTGCGAAGTGGAATCCGCGCCAATGATGGCGAATTGCTGTGCTTAAAAAAAGTCTGCATTCTTCGCCATGGCGAACGTTATTCGTGGCTCGAAATTGTGCTGGAAGAAGGCAAGAACCGGCACATCCGGCGAATGCTCGAAGCACTGAAAATAGAAGTGCGCCGGCTCGTGCGTGTGGCCATCGGGCCGCTGGGGCTGGGCGAACTACCGAAGGGCGGAACTCGTCCGCTGGAACAGCAAGAGAAGCAGGAGTTGGATCGCGCGATGCGTGCGCCGAACCGCGAACCCGCTTCTTCTGCTCGGTAGCCAGACCTATTTGGTTTTGTAAGTGAAGCTCACTCTTGTTTCTTCATCGAGAACCAGCGGCCTGACAAAGTTGTACGAATTCCCTGCCCTGGGCACATCCACGCGAACCGGCAGCACACCGGAAATGCGTTGCTGGAGATTCGTGACGTTCGAGGAAGCGGCCATCTGCTGCTTCTCGGCTTTCTTGCGCACGTCGCGCTGAAGACGTTCCAAATCAAGAGTCGAATAGCCATTGAGTCGCCCGTTGGCGGCGGTCACTTCCACCAATTCCGAAGCCGCACCAACGCTGAGAGCGAAATTGAACGGCACCGGCCCGCCGCCGTCATAATTGATCTGACTTACAAGCTGCTTGAAGCCGAACGCATTGACTGCAATCTTGACTCGTCCCGTGGACAAGTTCGAGACCATCCAGCGACCCGAATTGTCAGTTACCACGGTTCGCTGCGCCCCCGTGTCGATCGGCGTCACCGTGACTTGCGCGTTGGGGACCATTGCTCCGGTGGGGTCCACAACGATTCCGCCTAGCTGTCCGGGAAGCAAAGACAACATTTCGAAGTTGCTGACGGAATATCCCCTGGCCATCCCGTTCAGGGCACCTTCCGCTCCGGAGACATCCAGCGAAGCAGCCGGCAACAAATTCGCGGCGATAGCGTCGCCGCCAAAGTCTTTCACCTTGTATTGTTCCGGGAGAAAGACCTCCCATTGCAAGAGGTTGATCGGGACGTCCATCTTCGGAAGCGCAAGGTCGGAGCCGCCTTTTTTCGCGAACGGCGCGCCCGAATGCATGAATACGAACGAAACCGTGTAGGAGTCGACTGGCCGGAAGCCCGCGCGCAGCAAGGGCACTCGGTTGCCATCCGGTCCCTCGACGGGCTTCACTTTTTCCCCGGCAACTTCGGCGGACAGAATGCTCGCGCCTGCGGGCAAAGCCACTTTCAAGAACGGCTGCGCCTGATTTTTGATGGTGAGTCTTATTTCCGTTAACGACCGGCCTTCCGTAGTCACGAGCGTAGTAACCACCGCACGTTCGGCGACCGCCGCGATCACGCTGCTGTCCGGAAAGCGCGTCCACTCGAGCGCGAGGGCAGGTTTCTCGTTCGGCTGTTTGTGATAACGAAATGCCGCTTGCATTGCAGAGTGCGCGAGGGAACGCAGATACGGACTCATCTCCTTGAAATCTATACGCTTGAGGCCGCCGGCTTCCGTGGCGGTTAACTCGATCGTTCCGGCGCCCTCGACCAGAACTTCGCCGGTTTCGCGCTGGGCATCCTTGAAGCTGAGAAACGGGGCATCAGCCCTGGTGTTGGAGATTGATTTCTCCATGGAGATCAGAAACTCGTGGCTTCGCTGGGCTGGGCCGGTGACCTTCAGGGTCAAGACGCCGGATTCCACCTCGCTGGACTCCACCGATGCACCGGTCGCGCCGGTGATTTCAAATCCTGCGGGGACTTCAATTTGAAATTGAGAGGGCTCACCTTGCACAAGGGTAATATCGGCGAGGGCGGCGATTCGAATGTCCGCTTCGCTGACGGAAACGAGGGTCTTGACGTCAGAGAGAAAGCGCACCTCTTTGGGCACAACAGGGGTGGCCGTCTCGCGGGTTGTCCACCAGATGTTCGTGGGCTGTCCAGGGACGAGCGTGGCTTCGATGGCAGTTTGCCCCTTCTCGGAGAACCTGGAGGTGATGAGGCCGAGGCTGATTCGAACGTTGGTGTGGTCGCCCGGAACAACAAGCGCGAGCCGCACACTACCCGCCGACGGCACGGGAAGACTAAAGGAAGCGCGCCCCGCTTCAATGCTCAAGGGAAGGCCGGCATCGAGCGTGACGGCGAAGTCCGCCGGTCCAACAAGAACAGCCATGTGGGTTCCATTTTCTAGTGCGAGAGGCAAGCCCTTCCCTTCCTGGCGAGCGTCGAGAATAGCCATGCCCGTGGTCAGAGGAATCTTGGTTGCGCCCTTATGAAGGATTTCTCCCTGCAATTGCACAGTGCCCTGCACCGATTCGTTGGCAACACGGAACTTCAGATCCGCGCGCTTCATGGTGTACGGAACAGGCGGCGTATCTGGTTTCCTGGCAGGTTTGCCGGCGAGTTCGATCAGCCGGTTGTATTCGTCGAGAGGGAGCGTGACATTGCCAGCAGCCGGTACGGGAGGACGAGCGAGTTCGTCTGCTGCTGCAAAACAAGGGAGAACCAGCACCCATGCCAACATTATTGATAAGATCCTTTTCACTTGCCACCTGCCTTTTTCTCGTGCTGATAAGTTAATCCCGGAGAGGGAGCCTGATTTTCGCCGGTCAGTTCGGAGACCAAGTAGAGCGAGGGTCCAAATGCGGGGAACGCCACACGAATGGGGAGAATCCCAGCGCGCTTCCCTGCCAACGAGTCGGCCCTGAATTTATCGACAAGAACCTGAGTTGCGACTTGAGAGCGCTTCGATTTTTGTTCGTCTTTGGAATCCATGTCCGGTGACGGTGGCAACGGAGCGACCGGGGACGCCGCCGCCGCGACTGTTGCCGCAGCCCCTCCGCTGAGTGTCGCTGGAGGATTGAGCGCGGAGGAGATGGGATTTTCATAGGGTTCGGTTCGAAACGCTCCTGGTTCGGGCGTCACTCTAAAGAGCGGCGGATGATAAACCAGGAGTCCCGTGCGCGAGACCGGCAGATCGAGAGCAGGCAACGCCAATTTGACCTGGCCCTTGTCATTCCAGGCGGCGCCGCGGCTCAAATAGACAACCTCAACGGCGAACTCCGGCGCTTCTTCGCCGGCGCGCGCTTTATCCAGGGGCAAGAGGAGGCTGCCGTCCGGCGACTGCCCCGGCCGCACTGCTTTGCCCCCTAGGGATGCGCTCCAAAGCGTGGCACCCGGCGGCAAGGTAATCTTCAGGAAGTTGCGTTGGTTATTTCGAACGGCGTAGCGCGCCTGGACCAGCGTTTTCCCTTCGCTGCTGATCAGCACGTGGTAACGCGCTTCCGAGACGTTGGCCATCAGCACGGCTTGAGGCGTATAACGCGCCACGTTCAAGCTGAGCGACCGCGTCAATTTCCCGTCTCCGGTGCGAAACCGGAATGCCGCGAGCGAGGGAGACTGTCGATTCGAAACCATTTCGCCGAGGTCCGTCGCGTCCGCGCTATCAAGTCCTTCGGATTTGAGATCCTTGATTTCTCCGGCGCCGAGGACTTCTACGGCGACGCCGCCGTTTTCGCGCTCGGTGTTGAGAAGACGAAGGAGAGGAATTTCAATCTGTCCTTCGCGGGGGCTGCGAGTTTCTCCGGTCACGACGAACCGTGCGCTTTGCTCTACCGCTTCCAGGAATGTAACCGAGAGTTCGTTGGCCTTCACCTCCCAGTCAGCCACCATTGCGCCGAGAACCTGATTGATCGTTACTTTATCTGGGATCGCAATTCGCGCGACGCGTGCTGCGCCCTGCGTTACCTCCAGATTTACTTCGGCGTTGATGGAAGTCGCGTCTTCGCCCAGCCCCAGGAGTTGCGTCAGTGATCCGCGCATTCGCAAAGGCTGCGTAGCGCGGTGGTCCTCGGTCTTCCTGCGCCAAGCGAACGCCAGTGCTTCGTTCCCGCGTCCGTAAGCGATCCACTTGCTTTCCGCCGCGGATTCGGATTTCTCAGAGAGAAGGCCGCCCGTGAGTCTGACGTCGACGCCCGGGCGAGGAAGTTGCACGGACGCGCGCGTGACGCCGGACGCGGTCGAAGGCAGCGTAATACTCTCTTCGCCCGTGGACGAGGCCACGGGAATGGCGATATCAAGCAGCAAGACCACCCGACCTGAATGGGAAAGGAGTGCAGAGAGCTGGCTTCCCGCTTTGCCGCTGGTATCGGACACGAGAGAAACAAGTTTGCCGTCGAGTCTTGCTTCGCGAACCAGCAGACCCGCCGGAACCGGGACGCGTACCCAGCCGTCCTTCAAGACGTCGACCGTCAGACTGGCACGGCCGGAGGCGAGTTCCCCATCAATGCGTAGCTCGTAGTCAACGCGCGTGAGCGTGGCTTCGACCGGAGGCAGCTCCGGGTCGAGTTCGATGGGATAAGCCTTCGCGTGCAAGGTTCGATATTCATCGACAGGTAAGACCACCCAGCCCGGAGAATGAGCGGTGGTCTGTCCAAAGGAGCTGGCCACAGACACAAATAAAAGTATGAGCAGATAAGCACAGCGGAGTCGCAATCCGGGCCTTTTTTTCAGCGGGATAGTCGCTACAAAGGGCATAGGTGTAGCCTCCTCATCTTCAAGATGGACGAACGAGTAAGTTCTGCTGGCGACCCGGGGACGGAGCGTGCTGTTGGGTGGATAGGATGGCACGCTGGGCGAAGATGGTTGTTCCATCGAATGACTCCTGCAGAAAAAACGAGCGAGCACGGCATACGACTGCCGGTACTCTGCGGTTAGAACGGCGAGTGGATTATTTCTTGCAGGGCTCGTTAGCGAGGTGGAACTCTGACGCCTGCAATTTCCCCTTGACAGCCCACCACGGGAGATGTATTTAACCTCTAGGTTAATTATGCCATGATCTCCGATCGCCTCAGCGCCACCTTCGCGGCCCTTGCCGATCCCACCCGTCGCGCAATCCTGGCGCGTCTAATGTCCGGGGAGGCCTCGGTCACGCAACTGGCTGCGCCGTTCGAGATCAGCATGCCCGCCATCTCCAAGCACCTTAAGGTGCTGGAGCGCGCCGGGCTAATCGCGCGTGGACATGAGGCGCAATGGAGGCCCTGCCGACTCAAGGCAGGTCCGCTCAAGGACGTTGCCGATTGGGCGGAGCACTACCGGCGGTACTGGACGGAGAGCTTTGATCGCCTGGATAACTATTTGCGCGACGTACAGAATAGGGAGAAGAAGCATGGCTACGGGAAGCACGGTGACAAAAGAAAAAGAGTATGAACTGGTGCTGACACGGGTCTGCGATGCTCCAAGAGAGCCTGCTTTCAAGCGTGGACCAATCCAAAATATGGCCCAGTGGTGGGGTTCCGATGACGAGGGTTTATCCGGAGCTGGTTGCGTCCGAACGGTTCGTCTTCATGAGGACGGCGCTGGACAAAGAGGGTGATCCGCCCCTTGCAGTGCTGGGCACCGTGACCACGGCGAGCAAGGCGGCTAAGAGGAAACAATGTGGCAGACGCGCGTCATTAAAAGCACTGCTAAGACCAGTTCGGATCTCTCGGGAATGGAAGCGGGCTGGAAACAAAGCTTGGAGCGTCTGAACGCATACCTGGCAGCAGAATCAAAGGAGGAATCATCATGACCGAAGGCCACACGCAAGATTCACAACTCCTTGAGTTCCTCCTGACCCTCTTGCGCGATCTGAAATACGCGGTCCGCTCGCTTGCTCGTGTCAAGGGGCTTGCCGTCACCGTGGTGCTCACGCTGGCGCTGGGCATCGGCGCCAACGCCGCCATCTTCAGCGTGGTGCGCGGTGTGCTGCTGCGGCCGCTCGTCAACCGCGACGAGGACCGGCTGATCTACATCCGCCAAAGTGCGCGCGGCATCGGCGCCGACAACGCTGCGTTCTCCGTGCCGGAAATTCAGGATCTGCGCGCACGCGTCAAAACGCTGAGCGCGTTCGGCGACTTCTCCACCATCGGCTTCACCATGGTCGGCCTTGGCGAGCCGCGCGAGGTGCGCGCAGGCGTCGTCGGCGGATCGTATTTCGAGGTGATGGGGCTGCACCCAGTGCTCGGCCGACTGCTCGACGCGCGGGACGATGGCCCGAACGCCGCCGGTGCGGCCGTGCTGACCTATCGTTTCTGGAAGACCGGGCTCAACAGCGATCCGTCCGTGCTCGGCAAAACTGTCAGGCTCGGCACGCGCTCGGCCACCATCGTCGGCGTGTTGGAACCGTCCGTACCGTATCCGGCGGAAACCGAGATCATCGCCAACGTGGTGACGAGCCCCCATCACCTGTCGGCCACGATGGTGACCGGCCGCGTCCATCGGATGACTGAGCTGTTCGGCCGGCTCGCTCCCGGCGCGGATCTCGCATCGGCGCGCGCCGAGCTGCGCGCCGTTCATGGGGCGATCGTTAAAGAACACCCCGAAGCGTATTCGGCGAAAGCGGACTTCCAGATCGACGCCGTGCTGATGCGCGACCAGATCACTTCGCGCGCGCGGACGGTGCTGTTGGTGTTGCTCGCTGCCTCAGCGCTTGTGTTCGTCATTGCGTGTTCAAACGTTGCCAACCTGATTCTCTCGCGGACGGTTCGGCGCGAAGGCGAGCTGGCGATCCGGGCGGCGCTCGGGGCAAGCCCCAGCGCGCTGCGGCGTACGCTGCTGGCCGAAAGCCTGCTGCTCTGCGGAGCTGGAGCGACGCTCGGAGTGCTGAGCGCGCGTCCGATGGTGGCCATCCTGGCCCGGTACGCCGCGCGCTTCTCGGTGCGAGCGCTGGATCTGACGGTGGACTCCAGCATGCTGTGGGTCGGAGCGGTGCTGGCGGTCGCCGCGGCGGTGCTTTTGGCATTTGTCCCGCACCTGCCGTCGGCCGATTCGTCGAATGGATTGGGCCTATCGAATGGCAGTCTGCGGATCACCGGCAGCACGAGTCGCCGGCTACGCGTCTTTGCCGTGACTCAAATCGCAGCATCCTTCGTGCTGCTGGCCGGCGCCAGTATGTTGCTTAAGACACTGCTCGCGCTGCAAACCGCGCAGACCGGCCTCGACACGCGCCACGTGCTCGCAATCAACGTACCGGCGATTTCCTACGGACGGACGCCCGATCAGATCACCGCTTTTTACAAAGAATCCATGCGGCGCATTACGCAGCTGCCCAGCGTGGATCGCGTCGCCTTTGGCATCGTCGTTCCTTGGCGCGACGCCGGCAGCTTCGGTCCTGGCTTCGAGTTTTCGGCAGACGGTCACGTCCGGGCGTCCGGCGAAGAAGATCCGCGAGCGCAGTTGCGGACAGTCTCGCCCGGATTTTTTGCGGCCCTGGGCGTCCCGATGATCGCCGGACGCGACTTCAACGACGCCGATCGCCTAGGCGGCGAGTCGGTCGTCATCGTGAGCCAGAGTCTGGCGCAGCGGATGTTTCCGAATCAGGATGCGGTTAACCGCCACATTATGTGGACCGATCCAGTGATGAAGTTCATCGACATCAGCACGGCACCCCGGCGCATCGTCGGCGTCGCAGCCGACGTGGACGACGAACACGTGGTGCCGGGCCCGACCTTGACCGTATACCACGCCTTCGAGCAGCAGGAGATTTGGGGAGGCCGTCTGTTCGTTCACGCAAGCGCGAATCCGTACGCTCTGGTGACCCCGATCACTCGCATTATCCGGGACATGTCCGTGGACCAGCCGGTCGAGCGCGCGGCGACGCTCGAAGACGTCCGCGCAGAGGTACTCACGCCAGACCGGCTGAACACGCTGGTGTTCGGCGGCTTCGCCGCCGTCGCCCTGGCGATCGCGGTGGTCGGCGTCGCCGGCGTGCTGGCATTTTCGGTCAGTGGGCGGACACGTGAGTTTGGTATCCGGCTGGCGATTGGATCGCAGCCCCGGCATCTCCTAACGGGCGTCATCGCCGAGGGCGCAGTGATGGCGTCGGTGGGCGTCGCGGCAGGCGCGGTGTGCGGGTTCGCGCTGGCGCGACTGGCGGGCAGCTATTTCCAGGACGTGCAGATGCCGGGTGCCGTGCCGGTGACCGGCTCGGCGGCCGTGCTACTGGCCGCAGCAGTGGTCGCATCGGTGGTGCCGGCGGCGCGCGCCGCACGCGTCGACGTCATGCAGGCGCTGCGATCGGATTGATCTCCGGATTTCAGATTCCATTGGCGTGCCTCGCCAGGAATAGAAGCATGGCGCACACTTCAATCTGACAGAAAACAGGACGCTACTTTGCGTTGACACTCACAGAAGTTCTAGTCAAATCGTCACCGACCGTGGAGCGGCTGCTTCGGAGGCAGTGGCTCCGCAGATTGACATCTAGCCTACAGGCCGTACGCTTTCGTCCTACCGACCGCTTCGCGATCTACACCCTCATGCGATCGGCGATTCGCTCCGCAAGGGCGCTGATCGTGCGCGAGGGGTTTACACCCAGCGGTTTGGGAATAATTGCACCGTCGGCAACGTAGAGATTCTTGTACCCAAACACTTCGCCTTCGTGATTGACGACGCCGTCATTGGGCGTCGCGGCCATATTGCAGCCTCCCAGGGGATGCGGAGTAATCAGTTCGTGTGAAAGTGCCCAAGTTGGCAAGGGAAACGGATGGCCGTCGGTAGCCTCCGCAAGTGTATGATGCCGCTTTTCGATGGTTTCCAACAACGGCAGCGAACGCGTGATGTCCCACTTCAAATCCAAGGTTCCGTTGGTTAGCAATAATTCGCCATCGCCGGCATCGACTCCTTGAGCGAACCAGGGCATCATTTGCTTGAAAACGTCGAAATTGGCCGTAAATAAAGTCAAATGCTGGAGCAGGGACTTCATATTGAACCCTTCAAGAAGATGGCTTTCACTTGGTTGTTTTCGTACGCGGTTGAGCAAAGCTTCAAAATATTTGTTCATCACGTTGGGGGTGCCACCGTCTTGAATCCAGTAAGTCTTCCCGTTGTCGCTGGCATCGAGGTAATCGATCACTGCGCCAATGGTCGTTCCGCGGTCGGGCCAGAGCGTGCGATGCAAATACATGGCTGGCGTAAGAAAATCGCCGTTGCTGCTCCAGTGTTTGCCTAAAGAAGGACTGAGACCTGGCAGCGTACGGTGAATGTCCCTGCATTGCAGCAGAAGTTCTGTGGAACCCATCGATCCGGCGGCGAGGATCACGCGCTCAGCCGTGGTGGAACCCGGAATGGAGCCGCCATTCTTGAATTCGTTGTGGTAGACGCAGTAACCGCCGGCGATGGCCTCAATTTTGGTGACCAGATGCAGGGGGCGAATCTCTGCTCCATTCTTGTCGGCAATATGCAGATAGTTCTTGTCTAAAGTGTTTTTTGCATCTGCTCGGCAGCCAATATCGCACTCTCCCAAATGGGCGCAAGTTCCCTGCTCCACGCCGTGCTTGTTGGTGAAGCGCTTGCTGTTCTTGAGGTTGGGCTCGGTATCGAAGTCATAGACGAGATTGCTGTCAAATGAAACAGCGAGCTTGGCGGGGCGGAAACGCTGGCTCTGCCCCAGTTTGTCTGCCGCCTCCTTCATCAATTGAACACGCGGGCTCCACTGATTCTGCGGCACTTCGTGAATGTCTAAAACGTCGGCGACGGTCGCGTAGTAAGACTGAAGTACCCCGAAGGTGATCTCCGGAGGCCAGCCAGATTCAAATACGGACTCTGGTGGAACTGCGGAAACGTTTGCGTAGATCAGGGATCCACCGCCCACACCGGCTCCAGCAATTACTGCCATACCTTTGAAGCGACGCAAATCTGTCCAGCCGTGGTATTGCTCGGGGTCCACGTGGCTCCAAATCCACTCGTCTTCCAGTTCTCGAGGGTAGGTGGTGCGGTCCCATTTCTTGCCGCGCTCCAGCACCAACACCTTCTTGCCCTTTTCGGCCAGACGGCACGAAGTAACAGCGCCACCGAAACCACTGCCAATCACAATTACGTCAAAATCCATCTGGCACCTCCACTAGAATGGATGGAAGACAAAGTCTTGAGTATATGGCGGAATGAAATCCGCTCCTTCTTTTTTCATTGTCCGACTTCAAGCACATGAACAGCTCATGCAGTGCAGCGACACGAACTTGTTCAACATTCTTTCGTCCCAAACCGTGCATCCGGGGAGTGACAAAACTCCGGAAACAGCGCATTCGACTTCGAAAAGTGCCCTGAAATTGCCTCGTATGCAATCGTGCGCAAGCGCCGTGACGCCTGCCTGTGGCGAAGGCGATTATCAGTATGTATTTTCCCCCCTTCGGTCCGAGCACTGTTAGAGTGAACACCGACACAGTTTACTCAGGCCGTCGCGAGGCCGCCGTCGTTATGGCATCAAGCGGAAACTTGGCCTCCATATCGGGTGCCCCGACACCGGAGTTAGGCCTCCGCCAGAGGCCCTGCTGAACTTGCGGAGTGGAACAGAGCGGTCTCCATGGGGGAAGAGGATTTTCAGGCGGTAGTGCTCTTGGCAAGAACCCATTCAAGGGCATCGTCTAGATTGCGGAAGACGCGAATCCCTGTTTCACCCAAGGTCTCACGAAATATCTCGAACATTCGAGATAGTCCAAACACAACGTCACTGCTCACAAGGATGGCACGGCGAGAATCAGGTGAGAATATGGACCGTTGGGCTAGCCTCCGTAGATCCTCAGTTCCAAATTCTACGTTTGTGACTTGGGTCAAGTCCATTAGCTGAGAGAAGCGGGGAGAAAAATCGGGGTCCTTCAGGAGTTTCTCCTGATGCGCCAATGCGTCGGTCATGGTAAGAACACCAGACCCGGTACTCATCACCAGTCTGCGTTCCTTGTCGATGTTGTAGTAGGCGGGCATGAGGTAGTGTTGAATTGAGCTGTAAACCGCACATTATAATAGCAAAACCCTGAATTCCTCGTAGAGCTTACCAGGCACGCCAATACGTCCGGCTAGGCGATCTGAGGGCGGCTGGGCGTAGGGTCTTGCGCAAAATAAAGTTGAAATCGGAAATTCCAGTAAACTGAAATTCGCGCTGCTCAGCCTTCTCAAATGCTGCCTATGTGTCTGGTACTTACTCAGGGCCGATTGGAAATTCCATGGAGCAGCGCAGGCCGACCATGCGGCAGACCGACTCAATCGGCTTTGCAGGGTCGTGACCTACGTCATCCTCGAACACGATCTCGACGTTTTCAACCGAAGCGCAAAGTCTGCTCCCCGAGACTTAACCGATGAGACTATAATCGGGGCCAGTCTAGACAACGAACTCACAAGGTCGTTACAACGCAACGTGCAGAGCGTGGGAGGTTGCCATGTCATCATGGAAACGCTTGGGCATCGTAATTTTTGTGCTCGCGGTGCCCCTGGCACTCGGAGCCTGGGGCCAGGAAGAACAACACCAACACGCGGCGGAGTCCGGCGAAAAACTAGGTCACGTGAGATTCCCTGTCTCATGCAGTGACGCCGCCCAGAAAGAATTCGAGCGCGGCGTGGCTATGCTGCACTCTTTTTGGTACGAGGAAGCGGAAAAGACCTTTATGGCTGTTACCCAAGCCGACCCGAGCTGCGCCATGGGTTACTGGGGTGTGGCCATGAGCCTCTTCCACCCGATCTGGGGAGAATCGCCTACCCTGCCGATCTTGCGGAAAGGCGGCACGGCCCTTGAAAAGGCGAAGGCCGCGAATGCCAAAACTCCGCGCGAACGCGACTACATCGCCGCAATTGAAATCATCTACGCAGAACCGGAAAAATTCGACGCGAGCACTCGCGCCCTGGCTTACGAAAAGGCTATGGAGCGAATCTACGTCAAATACCCGGACGACCGCGAGGCCAGTGCCTTCTACGCGCTGGCGCTGATCGCCACCGCTTCGCCCACCGACAAGACTTACGCCAACCAGAAGAAGGCGGCGGTCATCCTCAACAAAATCTTCGCTGTCGAGCCGGACCATCCGGGTGTGGCGCACTACCTCATCCATGCCTGCGACTATAAAGGAATTGCCGAGCTGGCGCTGCCCGCCGCGCGGCGCTACGCCACAATCGCCCCGTCGGTTCCCCACGCGCTGCACATGCCCTCCCATATCTTCACGCGGCTCGGCCTCTGGCAGGAGTCTATCGAGTCCAACACAGTGGCGGCGGCCTCCGGAAGGAACTACGCGGCCAGGACCAATTTCGGCGGCGCTTGGGACCAGCAGCTTCACGCTATGGACTATCTAGCGTACGCCTACTTGCAGGGTGCGCAGGACGTGGAGGCCAAGCGCGTTCTCGATGAACTCGTTGCCATCGGCAAGGTACAGCCGGAGAATCTGATCTCCGCCTATGCCTTTGCGGCCATCCCGCCGCGCTACGCGCTCGAACGGCGTCGCTGGGCCGACGCCGCTGCGCTCGAGCTGCAACCGGCCTGGTTTCCTTGGAGCCGGTATCCCTGGCCTGCCGCCACGTTCTACTCCGCGCGCGGGCTCGGGGCTGCCCGCAGCGGCCACCCCGGAGAGGCACAGAAAGATTTAGAAAGAATCGAAGCGATGCACAAGGCGTTCGCTGATGCCAAACAGAGTTATTGGGCGGACTTGGTGGAGATCATGCACCGGGAAGTTGCTGCCTGGATCGCGGGCGCAGAAGGCAAGAACGACGACGCGCTCAGGCTGATGCGCTCAGCGGCTGAACTTGAAGCCTCGACTGATAAACACAATGTCACACCGGGCTGTATCCTCCCCGCCCGAGAGTTGCTGGGAGACTTGCTGCTCGGACTCAACCAGCCAGCCCAAGCTCTGCCCGAGTACGAAGCTTCGCTTCACGACGCGCCTAACCGATTCAATTCACTCTACGGCGCAGCGCGTTCGGCTGAGCTTTCTGGGCAGGGAGAGAAAGCACGAACGTACTACGCCAAGCTCCTGGAAGTCTCGAAGGCAGCTGACGGCGACCGTCCTGAGCTTCGCCTAGCCAAGACGCTTCTGGCTAGCAAGTGAGGACAACCAGCGACCGTGCGCCACAGGCCTTATCGGCCTATGTACCTAGGAAACAGGGTGGGAGCGCGCTACGTGCTGGTCGGCCTCCCAGACGATCCGGGTCAAGGTCCGGAACTGGAAGCCCATGATGGCCAGGACAATGCCAGGTCGAAGGCGCGGCGGGTCGTTTGCCACCTGCTGGGAATCAAGAAGGGGCGCGATAGGTTATGCCAGTCCGTCGCTTGCTCGTAGGCCTACGCCAGACAACGAACCGTTACTTCACCCCCAGGCGGACTAGTAATCTGCATGCCAATGGCAATTCCTTGCGAGTGAAACTACAGGAACGCAGATACCGGGCAGCGTTGGCTCTTGGCGGATAACGTTGAAGCGTGCGAGGAAGAAACTCGCCCCACAATGATGACGTCATCCCTTCGCCCGGCCGCCTACCTTGCACAATCCCCGCGCGGTTTATGGCGGTAACAGCTTCAAACCAAAAAGCCCGATCCGCTCGGCGCGCGTGGCGCGGTCCGCCTCACCGACCTCGGCCCCCTTCTCGGTAACCACCACTGAGCACCGATCTCGCGATGGCGCCGACCCCAATTCTAAATCTTCCAAAGAAGGCCATCCAGCCGCGTTCCGCCCAGCGTTGAAATGTTTGCTGCAAGAACCACAGCATGCCTCCAGAGAACAAAAGCATTATCAGCCAGCGGAACACCGTCGCCCACAAGGCGGCGGTAAGGACCGGCCATTCGAATCGGAATTGACCCAGGACGCGAGCGCGGTCCAGCATCCAATGCCAGCCGGTATGAGCGACCAACGCCGACAGGATGATGGTGCCCATGCGTTCCGCAACAGCGTAACGGAAGAAGAGCTGCAGCACTGGGATAAGCACAATGAGCACTAGGAGCTGGCCCAGTTCGACGCCGACATTGAAGGACAGCAGCGAGGTCAGCAAATGCGCTCCGGCGAACTGCAGCGATTCCCGCAAGGCAAACGAGAAACCAAATCCGTGTACCAGGCCGAAGCCAAAGGCCATCATCCAGCGGCGCTGTAGGGTGCTGCCACCAGCAATGTTTTCGAGCGCCATATAAACGATGGAAATGGCAATGAGCGTTTCGATCAGCGGCGGAAACCAGAGAAAATTCGGTGCGAGGTTGTAGGCGGAGGCGATCAGCGTAATGGAATGCGCGATGGTGAATGCGGTAACGACCGGTACGAGCGCGCCGAGGCGACGGAACGGGATCACCAGGCAAAGCAGAAACAGCAGATGGTCGGTGCCGTCCAGAATGTGGAAGAATCCTAGGTCCACAAAGCGGAGGGCCGCCTGGTGCCATTGCGGGTCGAGCCGGACCAGGCCGGGATCGCCGATGAATTCAAAAGCGCGAACCCCGCCGCTGACTGGCAGAAACCGAAGAACAGTGACTACGCGAAGACCCAGCCTCGCGAGCGCCGGGTGGATGGAAAACCGGGATTGCTCCGACTGGATTGGGAATTCGAACAACACGTCGAGCATGGTCTGGTCCCAGTAGACGCTTGTGTCGTTTGAAAGCGGCGGTCCGGCGATGTGGGCCAACGCATCCTCGTAAGAAACAAAGGAGCGGTCCGACGGAAGCGAGATGCGAGTCGCAAGGATTTGGGGTTTCGAAAGGCGAGAATCGCCTTCGAAGACTTCTATGAAGTCGGCGATCCAAAGCGTGGCGGCGCCGGGGAGTACGTCTCCGACTCGACGGAGATCGAGATAGCCGGGCCCGCGCTCGGGAAAATTGATATCGCGCATGGCTTTGAGCGGAACACGAACGAGAAGATGGAGCCGATTGCCCTGCGATCTGACAAATGCCTGGACGATGACATCGTTCGGGATGTCGTGAGCGGCTGCGCTACTTGGAAAAAACAAATATAAAGTGGCCAGCAACGCGACAAAGATGCGAGGCATGGGAGTGCCGCCTACTTGGCGGTGTAGCCCGCGGGTAGTATCTTGTGGGGATCGACCCGCACAACAAGGTAGACGATCTGGTCCGTGACGATTTCGCTGAACCAGTGCGGAGTGTTTGGCGGAATGATGACGACGTCACCGGGAGCGAGCTTGCGGCTCACGCCACCCTGAATAGCAGTGCCGCCCGTGCTGGGGCCGTTGAGCACTTTCACGACTGGGCTCTCCGCCGGAACCTCCCTTGGATTCTCCAGTGTCCCGCCCGTTACAAGAGTTCCGTTCCCTTCAATCACGTGATAGACCTCGGTGATCTGGCTGTGCTCGATGCCGCTGGGAGCGTCTTTGCCGGAAGTCTTAGCGCGATGGACGACGCCGATGCTGACATTGTATTCACCGTTGACACTCACGACGCGAATGGCTTGATCACTGACGCGATCCGCGTCCGTCTTTTGCACCATGGCTTGAACTTCTGTGCTGCTAACGTCCGTGGCGGTTCCGCGTGGCAAGTGCGGAGCAGGACTTGGCGTTTGTGCCCGACAACTTGTCGGAATGGCAATCGCCAACACGATTGCGAATGCCAGAAAACTCAGTAAAACTCTTTGCATGATGCCCTCCTTCGGGGAATGAGCTTGATTGGCCGGCTCACCTGCTGGATTTTGGCCACACGACACCCTGGTCTTTTTTCGTGGCCGGGGCCATGCCTTTGTAAACGAATTTCTGGACGCGCTGGCCACGATAGGTCTCGGTGGTGAAGAGGTCGCCTTTCGAATTGGCGGCGATGCTGTGCACGGCGTAGAATTGGCCGGGCTGGCGCCCGCCGTCGCCGAAGCTGGTCAGGATTTCAAGTGTATCGCGGAGCAGCACGTAGATTTTCTCATTCGAGCCGTCGGCCAGGAAAATGTATTTCTGCTGGGGATCCTTGGAGAAGGCGATGTCCCAGACCGATCCGTCACCAAGAGTTTTTGTGGCAATGAAAGCTTCTTTTACAAAAGTGCCGTCTTTTTTGAACACCTGGATGCGGTCGTTTGGACGGTCGCAAACGTAGAGCAGGCCGTCATTCGAAAGCTCTGCGCAGTGAACTGGCGTGCGGAACTGCTGGGCTGGCGGCGCGTCTGGATTGTAGGGGCCGAGGTTGGTGTCGTCGGGTTTATTGCCGTAGGCGCCCCAGTGGCGCTTGTATTTTCCGGTTTCCGCGTCATAGACAATCACGCGATGATTGCCGTAACCATCGGCGACATACAATTCGTCGGTGGCTTTATCCACAAACAATTTCGCGGGTCCCTTCAAGTTCTCAGTGTCATTGCTGCCCTGGCTCTTGCCCGGATGGCCGATTTGCATGAGGAATTTGCCACTCTGCGTAAATTTCAGGACCATGTTGTCATGGTAAGCCTTGGGATCGGGGCCGCGGCTGTTACCGCCAATCCAAACGTTGCCCTTGTAGTCGACGGTGATCCCGTGGTTCGAATCCGGCCAATCGTAACCCGCTCCCGGGCCGCCCCAGTGCCCGATGAGGTTGCCTTCTTCGTCGAACTCAAGAACGGGCGGAGCCGGAACGCAACACTCCGCAGCGGGCGGCTTCGCAGTGGCGTAAATTTCCATGGGCTCGTAGGTGTTCGTCCGATGCACGATCCAGATATGATCCTGGCCGTCCACGGCTACACCGACGGTCATGCCCAGGATCCAATGATTCGGAAGTGGCTTCGGCCACAAGGGGTCCACTTCAAACTGCGGCACCTCGCCACCAGCGGCGACAGCTGCCCGCTTTTCGAGGACGGCAGAAAGCATCCCCAGCCCAGTAAGAAGAGCGAAAAAGGCCGCGATTACATGAAATTTGCGCTTCATCGTTTTCCCCCACGCTCCCGTGCTGCCGGTGCGCGGTTATTGCGTACGCGCCCCGATCTTTTGAGCTTGTCCCCGCTCACTCCAGCGGATTGCCTCATTAGGTTTCGAAAACGCGGAGCATTCTACACCACTTGCCTTTTCCGCGCGCGGATGAAAACAATTTTCATCGCCTGAGCAAGGACGATGAAACGCTTCTCACCGGAAGCATCTGCGGTTCAACTAGCCCTTAGCCTAGGGCCAGGCTGGCTTAGCAACTGAAGAAGGCGACCGGCGGATTCCACTTGAGTCCAGGACAAATACAATCTGGTGCTGGGTGAGAACAATGAGGCGGTTGCCCCAAAGTTAGAAGGTCGCATTGGCGACTCGGCAGGCATGCAGGCCGTGCTAACCAGCCGATCAGAATGTAGCGTCCGTGACTGGAAGGAGCAGAGGCGGGAGGCGTTGCGAAGGTTAGAGGAGTACACCAAGGAGCAGAGCGTCGACGTAAAGCTGGGGAGCAGCCACGTTCCCTGACGCGATGGATTCTGTGAAACTGAGTCCTTGGAAGGGACAACCAAAGCAGTATGGCAGTGCAACGATCGGACGTCTCTTGATAAGTGCAGTTTAAAGTTTCGAAGGTCCTAAGTTTGTTGGCCGCTCGCAAGTAGCAGTGCGTTGCGACCCCTGACTGGCGATGCGCCCGGAACTCTAACCGCCAAGCTAACTGTGGCACGTAAATTGGTGATTGGCCGCGCGAGCAAACTATCCATCCGAGTCACAGGCATCATTCCCTCGTCCATCTATGGGCGTGGCGGCGGGTGCAGTACAAGACCGGTTATTCGGGCAATCCTGGAAAAGTTCTTGTTGAGGGTGAACACACAGGCGCCGTGTTCGACAGCAATGGCCCCAATCAGAGCGTCGATAGTCGTTAGAGTGACGCCCTTCGCTCGCGCCACCCGAAAAATGGATGCCGCCTCTCGCGTATCCGCCCGGTTCGAGCCACAAAATACCTGCTTCGCATGTATACTGGCGCGCATCGGAACCAGTTCCTTCCGCAAGATGTTGAAGTAAACGGTGCCGGATAGTATGAGGTGGTAATGCGCATGTTCCGATGGACGGCCGCTTTGTTCACGCTGATGCTGACAAGCATTTGTTTGGCGGATGAACATCCGCCGCAGCTCTTGCATCACCCTACTGTCAACTCGACCCAAATCGTATTCGAGTATGCGGGAGATTTGTGGAGCGTTCCGCGCGCCGGCGGAGTAGCTCTGCGTCTCACCGCGGGGAATGGTGCCGCGTCTGGCCCGATTTTCTCGCCCGATGGTCATGAGATCGCGTTCACCGGAAGCTACGACGGAAATTCTGACGTATATATAATTCCCGCAATAGGAGGCACTCCGCGGCGCCTCACCTACCATCCCTCCCCAGACCAAGTAATCGGGTGGACGCGCGAGGGTCAGCAGGTGCTTTTTAGGTCGGCCCGCAACAGCGCCTCCAGGTCTTCCCAGCTCTTTACGGTCTCGCGCGACGGCGGATTTCCAACTCAACTGCCTCTGCCAATCGGCGCCGAAGGCTCCTACTCGCCGGACGGAAAGGAACTCGCCTACGTTCCGCTGGACCACGCCTTCGAGATCTGGAAGCGCTACCGTGGCGGCCGAACCTCGCCTATTTGGATCGTCCGGCTATCGGATTCCAGCGTGACCCCGGTTCCGCGCGATAATTCCAACGACTTCAACCCGATGTGGGTGGATCATCGAGTTTTCTTCCTCTCCGACCGCAACGGTGCAATGTCTCTGTTGAGTTACGACACGCAGTCGAAAGCCGTGTCGGTGGCGCTGAAAAACGACGGGTTCGATTTCAAGTATGCCAGCGCAGGGCCGGACGCGATTGTCATCGAGCAGTTCGGAGCCATGTGGCTCTACGACTTGAAATCTGGCACCGCGCACAGAGTAGAGATCCGCATCTCTGGCGAGCTGCCGCACTTGCGGACGCGCTTCTTGAATGTGGCAAACAGAATCTCGAGCTCTGACATTTCGCCAACCGGCTTACGCGCCGTATTTGGAGCCCGCGGTGAAATCCTGACTGTCCCCGCGGAAAAGGGCGATATTCGCAACCTGACCAATTCGCCTGGCATTGATGAACGTTCTCCCGCGTGGTCCCCCGACGGGACCAAAATTGCCTATCTTTCCGATGAATCGGGCGAGTACGCACTGCACATCAAGAATCAAAATGGCCAGGGCGAGCCAGAAAAGATCGGCCTCGGCACTCCTGGTTCATATTTCTACTTTCCCACCTGGTCGCCAGACAGCAGGAAGATTGCCTATACCGACAAGCGCCTGAACTTGTGGTACGTGGATCTCGAAAAGAAATTGCCCGTGAAAGTGTTTCATGACCGCTTCACCGGGCCACAGCAAATTTTCCAAGCTGCGTGGTCACCAGACAGCAAGTGGCTAGCCTACACGCAGCAAGAAGTGAGTCACATGCGCTCGGTTTTTCTCTATTCTTTGGAGACTGGTCAGAGCCAGCGCGTGACGGACGGCATGAGCGAATCGTTCTCGCCAACCTTTGACAGGAGCGGCAAGTATCTTTATTTCCTGGCCAGCACCGATGCGGGTCCGACGTTGGACACTTCCATGCTCAGCTTGGACCGGCCAGTGACCACGAGTGTCTATATCGTAGTCTTGCGCAAGGATCTGCCTTCTCCGCTCGCGCCAGAAAGCGATGAAGAAGGGCAAACGAAGCCCGACGCCAAATCCGAAGCGTCCAAGCCGGACGAAACGAAATCAGATTCCTCGAAACCGCAAAGCCAGGAGAAGGAGAAGCCCAAGCCCCCGGAGCCCGTGAAGGTGGATTTTGAAAAGATCGGCCAGCGTATCCTGGCGCTTCCGATCCCGGCAAGAAACTACACGGAAATAATTTCCGGAAAAGAAGGCGTGCTTTTCGTCGTGGAAGGGCCGTTAGTCGAGCCTCTGAGTGGACCAAGCACACTAACGGCTCACCGCTTTGAGCTTAAGACGCGAAAGATTGACAAACTACTCGACAACATTCTCGAGTTCCACGTTTCGGCGAATGGCGAGAAGATTCTATACCGCCAGCCTAACGATTCCCAGCCTGGCGGAAACACCCCGCCCCCACAAACCTGGGTCATTGCGCCGCTTCCTCCCGCACCAGGTCCTGGTAGCCCAAGTTCGGGCGCATCGGCGGGAGGCGTCAGCTTTTCGAACGCAAAAACATTGAATCTCAGTTCCATGGAAGTGCGAGTCGAGCCCATCACGGAATGGAACGAGATGTATCACGAGGCGTTTCGGTTCGAGCGTGATTTCTTCTATGACCCCGGCTTCCACGGTCTCGACCTGGCGGCAACTGAGAAAAAGTACGCCGCTTATCTTCCTGCCATCGCCTCGCGGTCCGACTTGAACTACATATTTCAAGAAGCCATGGGCGAGCTTACGGTGGGGCATCTGTTCGTTGCCGGTGGCGACGGCCCCGATGTGAAACGCATCCCCGTGGGGCTCCTCGGAGCTGACTACAAGATTGAGAACGGCCGCTACCGCTTTTCACGCATCTATGATGGCGAGAATTGGAATCCGCAATTGCACGCGCCGTTGACGCAGCCTGGCGTAAACGTCACTCAAGGCGAATACTTGCTAGCCGTGAATGGGCATGACCTCCGCAGCATTGATGAGGTCTACAGTTTCTTCGAAGAGACGGCGGGCAAATCCGTGATTCTGCGCGTCGGACCGAATCCCGATGACATAGGTTCACGCGAAGTGACGGTCGTTCCCGTCGAAAGTGAAGGGGGACTCAGACAACTGGCGTGGGTGGAGGACAACCGTCGAAAAGTGGAGCAGCTCAGCGCTGGAAAACTGGCTTATGTCTATTTGCCCGACACTGCCTCGAGTGGATACACATTCTTCAATCGTTACTTCTTCTCCCAGGCGGGAAAGCAAGGAGCGGTGGTTGATGAGCGTTTCAACCGCGGCGGTACGAACACGGACTACATTTTGGATTATCTGCGCCGCACGCTCATGAACTATCGCGCCACGCGCGACGGCGAGGACATGACCACTCCCGTTAGCCTCATCCGCGGGCCGAAAGTGATGATCATCAATGAATATGCAGGCTCGGGTGGTGACGCCATGCCCTGGCATTTCCGCCAGGCCAAGATTGGCCTCCTCGTTGGGAAGCGCACTTGGGGAGGCCTGGTGGGATTCTTCGGCCCCGGCGAAGATCTCATGGACGGAGGCGTCGTAACCGCGCCGAGCCGCGGATTCTGGACTCCGAACAACAAATGGGAAGTCGAAAACCAAGGGATCGCGCCAGACGTCGAAGTGGAACTCGATCCCCAAGCCATGCGCGAGGGGCACGACCCGCAACTCGAGAGGGCCGTTCAGTTACTCCTCGCGGATCTGGTGAAAAATCCCCTTCCCACATACAATAAGCCTCCCTATCCCAATTACCATCGCAACTCGGCGGCGCCTGCAGCCCATCCGGACAACTAAAGCATTCTGCCCGAATTGATGCGCCCGAACACGCGGGTTCGTCAGCAGGAAGTTTGGTGACGCGACTTTATCCGGGCGGCGTCCCGTATGGAACAGGTGAACGCACTAGCACGGGCGTATCAACAGCAAAGGATGCGAGAACTGCCTGCTGCGTGTTGTACAGAGTGTGGCGGCGCTGGTTACAACATGAGGGTCGCAAACGGTCGTTGTTGCAAGGCCAGTGGCGAACAACGCTGCCGGGGCATTAACGCAATTGCTACTAAAACATTTGATTGCAGCGAATGTACACACTGTCCAGCAACCGGATATTACCGCAATAAAGAATGCCCGAACTGCAAAGGTGCCGCCTATCCATTCGTGGGCCTGAGGGATAAAGCAACGGTTTAAACGCGCCACTTTCAACGGATTGGCCTAGTCCTTCAAAATCTCCTTCTGGCCCTTGGAGAACAATGGCTTGCTGCGGTACGCACCCTCCTGCACTTTCTGTACTGACCCCCGATAAGTCCGGATTACCGGACTTCTTCTGGGTACGGGAACTAGCACGTTATTAGCTACCAAGGTAAAGAGTCTTTGCTGCGGGGAAGATTATAGAAAAAGGGACGGGTTATTTTCATTCATATCGAAGCGAGACGATTGGATCGACTCGCGTCGCTCGGCGGGCCGGCAACCACGAAGCCAACAGAGCCACCAGCGTTAGCAACACCGCCATCCCCGCAAACGTCAGCGGATCAGTAGCACTCACTCCGTACAACAATCCCCTCATCACCCGCGTGAGCGCGAACGCCGCCACCAGCCCACCTCCAACACCAAACAGGGCTAGCTGCAAGCCTTCGCCCAGCACCATCTTCAATACATCACTTTGCGAGGCTCCGAGCGCCATCCGCACACCGATCTCCTGCGTCCGCTGCGCCACGTTGTATCGTACCAACCCGAACAACCCCACGGCCGCAAGACTCAGCGCCATCACCGCAAACACCGTCAGCAGCGCTACCGCAGACCGCCGGGGGCCCAACGACAACGTCACGCGTTGGTCCATCGTCTTTAAATCCGAGATCGGCTGCCCGGGATCGACGGCGTGAACCGCCTCGCGAATCGTCGCCCCCAGCCCCGCCGCGTCGCCGTTGGTCCTCGCGATAAGAAATGTTGCCGCTGATTCGACCTGGTACAGTGGGTAGTAGTAAACCCCCTTCGCCGCACCGATCACGCCTTCGGCGGAGGACTCATCGCCCGCCACCTGCGAATGCCGCACCGGCGCTACCACGCCTACGATAGTTTTCCACGGTGAATTCGATCCGTTGCGAATCCGTTGCCCCACCGGATCTTGATCCGGCCAATACTGGCGGCCCAGGTTTTCGTCGATGATTGCTACCGGCTGGCTTCCCAGGCGATCCTGATCTGTGAATGTCCGTCCCCGGATCAATCGAATCTTCATCGTTTCGAAGTATCCGGGGCTGACCTGTCGGATGTCGCCGTGCGGCCCAGGATCGCCGGTAGGCAACACCCGCCCTTCAATTCCGAACGACGCCGAGCCGCCGAAACCGCTGAACGGCAGCGGCACGGCCGCCGCCGCGGACTCCACGCCGGGCGAATTCGCCAGGCGTTCCAGGGCGCTGCGCAGGAAACTGATTTGCTTCGCCGGAGTCTCGTACGCCCGGTCCGGCAGCGCGAGCGCTGCACTCATGAGGCCGTGCGGCCTGAATCCCAGATCAACGTCGCGCAGCTTAGCCAGGCTTTTCAGAAAGACCCCCGCGCTGGCCAGCAGCACAAGAGCCAGCGCTAGCTCGCTCACCACCAAAACGTCGCGAAAACGATGATCGCCCCGTGTCTCGTGACCAGTGCCGCGACCCTGTTTCAGGTTTGTCTGTGGATTGATCCGCGCCATCCGCCACGCCGGCGCGGTGCCAAATATCAGCGCCGATACCGCAGCCAGCAGCGCCGTGAATCCGAGCGCATGCCCATCCATCGAAATCGCCACGCCCGTCAATAGGTTCTCCGTTGCCAGCGCCAATAACGCGCGCAACACACCGAACGCAATTGCCAGGCCAAGGACCATTCCGGCAGCCGCCAGCAGCACGCTTTCCGTCAGCACCTGAACCGCCAGCCGCCACGGAGAAGCACCGAGCGCCGTGCGCACCGCAAATTCCTTCGACCGGCCCAAAGCGCGCGCAAGCAGCAGCCCCGCCACATTCGAGCACGCAATCAGCAGAACAAAACCGACCGCACCAAGCAGGATCAGCAGCGGCTTCCGCACGTCTCCGTACACGAATTCAGTGAAGGGAATGGCAAAAATTCCCCAGCCCGAATTTTTCGGATAGCCCTGTGCTCTCGGATCGTCCCAGATTTGCTGCGTCACGAGGTTCAAGTATGCGGTAGCATCCGCGAGCTTCACGTTTGGTTGCAGGCGCGCGACCACAAAGTAGCTTTCATTGAACAGGTTGTCGATCGCGAAGTTTTCGGGCTTCAGACCCAGTGGCGCCCACAGGTCGGTCGGGTTAGGCCACAAAAAGTCCGGACCCATCACTCCAATGATTCGGTACGGCTCCTGATTGAGCTGGATGGACCGTCCCACGATGTTCGCGTCGCCGCCGAAGGTGGACTTCCACGCGGTGTAGGAGAGCACGACCTCGTGGTTGGCGCCAGGTTGGTCTTCTTCTGCGGCGAAAACACGACCCAGTAGTGGCTTGGCGTCAAATACGTCGAACCACTGCCAGGTAACTCGCGACCCGCGCATCCGCAGCGGCCAATCGCCTCCCGTGTAGTTGAAGCCCCCGTCCGTCTGCATCGCTGCCGATGCGAAGACCTCTCTGTGGTCGCGCACAAAAGTGTAGTCCGGCGCCGACGCCACAATGTTCTTTAGGTTAAGCTTTTCGTACCGCACCCGAATGGCGGCCAGTCGCTCCGCGTGCGATATCCCCGCCGGATGCAGAAGCAGCGAGTTCACTGCACTGAAAATCGCGGCATTGGCGCCAATCCCCAGCGCCAGTGTCAGTACAGCCACGGCGGTGAAGCCGGGATTCTTGGCGAGCATGCGCAGAGCGTAGCGAAGGTCTTGCAGCAAGGTTTGCATTTGCTTCCTCACGGGGGAATACGCTCGCAGCTGGCATTCCGTTCCCTTGCGAAGTAACCCTTTCGTGCACAATGAGATGCGGCGGGCTTAATGAGGCCGCGAGCATTCAGCAGACCACACTAGGTATGGTTAAGTCGGAATCCGTTGGCCGCCGCCATCCTATACTGCTCCCATTTCTAGGCGTATCTTTAGCGACTCAGTCCAAGCGGCTAGCGATAGGCCAAACTGGTATACGCGCGTGGTGCGATCCGGCCCCCGGAATCGAACCGGCCCAAACCCAATGTCCGAGGCCACCCATCATCATGCGGCTACCTCGCGAATTAGCTCGAATCTGTCAGGCAGGAGTGGCTGAGCTTAGCCCGAGTCGCTCGCGTCTACTCATTGGATTATCGTCAATTAAGAAATCCCTGCCCCAGCCACCAGGAGCGCGACGGCTCTCGAGTTGACGTCTGTCCATTCACCAGACGCCCCATGACGTAGAGCTGAATGGCATTTTGCTCTTCAGGCGCGAGGTTGATGAACCCAATGGCTACGCGCAGCGTTCCCTCTTTACGGACGATACGAGCGCGCACGTTCAAAGAAGCACGAACTTCTGTAATCTTGAAGTCCAAGGAAACTTCCTGGCCTACCTCCACATCGAGTGACGGTTGCAGCAACATGCCGCTTTGGCTGATGTTCATGCTGCGCAAGGGGAACTGCCGGTCACCCCATGTGCAGTTGACCTCCGTAAAGAGGGGTAAGCGGGCCGCGTGCCTTTTCCCTAGCCACCCGCCGGAATCCATAGCGGCCAGCATCGGACGGATGCGAACCGCGCTAATGGGCTTGGTGAGAACGAGGTCAGCACCCTCGCCAAAGGCCTCCCGCAAGCTCTCAATATCTTCCGTTGTGTTGAGTACCACAATCGTGGTCTCACGGTTGAGCTGTGAGTTCCGGATTCGGCGTGTTAGCTCAAGTCCGCCCATACCCACAAAGACCACGTCGAACCGCTGCTTGTCCGCCCGTTGCCCTGCCTCCTGGCTATCTTGAAGCGCTAGGACTGTATGATTCAAGGGGGCGGCCAAAGACCTCATGAGTTGCACGCTCACCGGTTCATCGTCGACAATCATGATTTTCAGCGACATATCGTTGACCTCGGCGTGGTCCTTCCCTGGAAGTGGCTCAGGGAGGATGCGCTAAAGTAAGAATAAACGAGAAGCGTGGTGAGGCCGTGAATGAATCGGGGGCAATGTCCAAAGGATGAATCACAATGGGCGAGGCCAAAGTACGATGCTCGTTGGCCCGCCAGGCAACTAGCTCACCGAGTTGAGTCGCAGTTTCTCTTTCAATGGACGATAGACCTCACCATTGGTCTGCCTGAGCTTCAGGAATACTTGACTCAAGGGTTACTCCAAGAACTTAGCTTGTGGCAGTATCGTGCTTGACGGTCCTCGGAATCGAACTGGCTTGGCCTCACGAAGGGTCGGTTTTGCCCGCACCGACAGGCACGTCGGCTCTCCATATCGGTTTCTAGTCTTTAGAACAATTGGAAAAGCTTTGGAGTCTATGGGGCGGTTTTCAGCAACTGCCAGGTGTAAAGGCAATCGCATCATCAGGAGTTATGGAGCAGGCGATGGGAATCGAACCACATTTAGAGATTGGAAAGCTTGCCGCAGAAATCCGTAGACGCGTGAAATGGCGGCACTTAGCAAATTTGACGAACCTCTTAATCGGAAAACAAACGGAAAACAAAACCACCTGAGAGCGTCTGCCCTCCAACAAAGCGGGGTAGAGCCGCACGTTCCGTAGGTCTAGGGAACTGCCGCCGTTGAAACGCTGATTTGTGGGGCTACCGCCGCGATGGCCACACCTGGAGCAGCGGCCACGCTGTAAACGGTGGAAAATGAGGTCTTGTTCCAAGCCGAACCTCCGTGCAACAGAGTGTACACGGCCCAGCCCGAAGCGACCACAACCGTCACCGCCGAGAAACGGCTTCACCAGCTCGGCCGGCGTTGCTTTCGAAGAGCACACGCGTTCCCCACGGCAACCGTTACGCACGGTGCGTCAAAGGGTGGGGTCGCTCCCGCCTCATCCGAGGTTTGGGCCCCGTCTTTCTTGGTTGCCGTTTTTTCGTCATCTCGTTTCTTTTGTCCAAGGTCGCTTTTCCGGAGGGATGAAGCGGATCGTGAAGTTCGAGTGAAGTAGCGCGGTGAAGTCCGCTTCACCTGGCCCACGTCGTATGCACG
>WNFP01000179.1_pt1 | contig 85009 bp, 74 predicted proteins | sample 5400201 | NCBI WGS metagenome assembly WNFP01 (sample SAMN13153355, study PRJNA577476) | soil metagenome | isolation source: 115 cm saprolite under Madrone tree | place: USA:California | collected 2016-06-14
GTTCCGTACCACTCCACTCTGGGGCGTCGGCCAGCGTATCTTCTTCCTGCATGATGGCCGCACCAATGACCTGCTCCAGGCCATTGAGCTGCACGCCTCTGGTTCCGGCGCGACCGCTTCGGAAGCCAATGGCGTCATCGCCAACTTCAACAACCTGAACAAAGAGCAGAAGCAAGAAGTCCTCGACTTCCTGCGCTCGCTGTAATACGGCTCAACCCAAAGAGCAGTCCCCGCAAGGGGGCTGCTCTTTGCATAAATGGACCTAAAGAATTGTCTTTTCGCTGTTTCTGGTAGTAACAGAAAATGCTTTTAGGCGCAGGATTGAATCGGTATAATATTTCATCTGTTCCAGTTCAAAAGTAAGTAAATAATGAGGTTTTTATCCCTCCCTGTTATGTTAGACAACGTCTTTATCTCTTATAGAAACTCCATTTTTCAGGGGCTGAATCGAATGATGCGGCTCAAAAAATGCTTCATGCTGGCAATGCTGGCATTGCTTTGGACTCCGGCATTCTCTTCTTTAGAGGCGCAGGAGCAAATAGTCGTGTTTCAACGGACCCTGACGGTGGAAATATCTCAAAATCCCCTGGTCCTTGATATCGCGCTCTCCCGCGGTGATTTGAACATTCGCTACCAGCGGGAGGGAGAGATCAGAATCACGGGATTTGCCAAAACTCCAGCCGGTAAAAGCACGGCGGAGCAGTTTTTCAAAAGTGGTCTGGTCATCACCCAGGACAAGCAGCACGTCACCATCAAGAATGCGCCCAATGCTCCGAATGCGGAAGTGCAAATCGAACTGAACGTGCCTTATCGGACCGAGCTTACTTCGGTGGTGACTGGAGTGGGGAATCAGAAACTGATTGGTATCTCCGGGCCGGCCAAACTGCAATCCGGCGAAGGCGACATGGATGTCACGTTTGTTCGGCTGGGGCAGGTCCAGGTCAGGACCGGGAAAGGGAAAATTTCCTGCACCCGCGTGATTCAGCTGGATGCGGAAACCGGCGAAGGGAATATCACGCTCCTGGAAGACGGGTATTCCAAAGCAGTGGTGAAAAAAGGAACGGGCCGAATCGAGGTGGGTGGCGTACGGAACACTCTGGAAGCCACGACCGACAAAGGCCTTCTGCACATAAAGGCCGTACCTAATGATGACTGGAAGCTGAACTCCGGCTCCGGCAATATTCGCCTCGAGCTGCCGCCCAAATTGAGCTTTGATATTGCTGTCAGCACGGCTTCCGGTAACATCTCCAGTGAGCGGGATGATGTAAAACTGCCGGAGAGTGCTCACGAGTTCCAGCAGAAGGTGAACGGTGGCGGTAAACATATTCAGGTGCAAAGCGTAAGCGGAAACATATCAATCGAATGATCAAACATATTCTTCGTTTCGCAATTCTGGCTGGCATTTCGCACGGGCTTCTCGTCTTCGGCGAAGACAAGGTCGAGTTTAAGAAATCCGTGCCCCTGGCGCCGGCAGACCACATGATTCTGGACGTGAACGTGCCCAATGGGGACGTCTCCATTCAGTTTCGTCATGCCGGCGAAATCTCCGTTACGGCGAACGCCTTTACCACCGACGGTAAGGACTTGCCTGACAATTTCTTTGAGACCTCGTTGAAAGTTGAGCGCCAGGGAAATCATCTCAAAGTCGCGGCCGCTCCCAGTGCTTTGTCTGCAAAGCCCACCGTGAAGATTGCCTATACCATTGGCGTGCCTGACTGGATCGAAGTCAACTCGACTATCGAAAAAGACGGGAACCAAAACATTGCCGGTGTGCGTGGTCCCGTAAAAGTGGCAAGCGGGCACGGAGATATCAAAATTTTGTACGTCACGACCACACTTGATGCCAAAACCGGCAGTGGAAATATAACGGTAACTCGTGTCGGCACTGCTGCCAGAGTTGAGACCGGAGCGGGAAACATCAAGATGAAAGACATCGGTCCGGCCAGTACTGCCATTGTGAAAAAAGGGCACGGAAGAATTGAAATGGATGGCGTAAGTGGCTCTTTCACCGGCTCCACCGATGCAGGAGAACTGGAGGCCAAAGGTGCGGTTTTTGAGGACTGGAATCTTACGTCCACTTCCGGAAAAATCAGCATTGAGATTGGCGACACAGAAGGCGGCGAAGAGCCTAAGTTTGATGTCGATGCGATCACCAGGTCAGGGATGTTCCTGAGCGAAAATGAATATCTCAAGCCATGCCGCGTTGCCGCGGTGCATGAATGTCATCAGAAGGTGAATGGTGGCGGTAAAGTAATTCGTGTGCGCAGTCAGAGCGGCGATATTTTCATCCACTGATTTCTGGAGATTTTTTGTAAGCCCTCTCCCCGGGGCTGAGAAGCAGGCAATACAGATGAATAAGCAATTTTTTCGCTTCGGCAGACTCGGGATTGTGCTTGGCTGCGCTCTTCTGATCGCTGGGCTTTGGGCGCAGACGCCGGAAGTCGGGGAGCTGCGCCTTACCATCACCGACTCTGCTGGGTATTCGTTTAGCGAATTCCTGTAAGTAATTAATAAGAGAAGGGTATTTCCATGTACCGATCATTTGCTGTGCTTTTTCTTTTGTGCATTCTCTGTGTTGGACTGGCGGCACAACGCAGTACTGGTGAGCTGCATATTGTGGTCGTTGATCGGAGCGGAGCCTCACTCGATGCATCGGGTGAACTCACATCAAAGGGTACCGACTTTTCGCAGCGAATCACGATTGGAAAGGACGGCCGTTACAACGCTAAGGGACTACCTTTCGGACTATATGAACTGCGCTTGAGACATGTGGGTTTCAGCCCGTTCAACCAGGCAATTGAGATTCGCTCTGAGGTCCCATTGGAGTTCCGTGCATCGCTCAGTATCGCGGCGCTGGAAACGACAGTGGCTGTAACGCCAGATACCCTGCTTGACCCGTACAATACCGGAAGCACAGTACATCTGGGTGAAGACACTCTCCGCGAGCATGTGGTCACCCAACCTGCCCGCGATGTTTTCAACGTGGTTCAGGAACAACCAGGCTGGGTGCTCAATGGAAACAGTGTGCTGTATCCGCGGGAGTCAGAATTCGGTACACAGTTCGTGGTGGATGGAATCCCGCTGCGTGACAATCGCGCGCCTGTCTTTGCGTCCGCAATGGACGTCGACGATATCCAATCGGTAAATATTTTCACGGCTGACTTTCCGGCGGAATTCGGGCGTCGGCTGGGCGGTGTTGTTGAGGTAACCTCGGCGCGCGATGTCCGCGAGGGGTTTCACGGCAAGGCAATCCTCGGAGGCGGAAGTTTCGACACTGAGACAGGGTACCTTAACGCCCAGTACTTGCGGGGACACACTACCTTGGGTTTGAGCTTGAGTGGAAGTCACACGGATCGTTATCTCGACCCAGCTGTGATTCAAAACTTCACCAATAAAGCGACGAATTCGGGCATTAGGACCCGCTTCGAGCAGGATTTCAGCGACTGGGATCGGCTGACACTATCGATAGAGCAGGACCGGAGCGTCTTTCAGGTCCCCAACGAACTTTTGCAACAAGAAGCTGGGCAGAGAGAGGATCGTGCAAACAAAGAGACCCGGGGCCAATTTTCCTGGCAACACGTCTTCTCGCAAAATACTGTAGGACAGATAAACGGCATGGGGCGAGACATTGCCGCTGGATTGCAATCAAATAGTTTGTCGACACCCATCCAACCCTCACAACAACGAGGCCTGCGTGAGGGCTATTTTAATGCGAGCCTGGCGGGAAACCAGGGCATACACAAATGGAAGGTTGGAGTCGACACTGGATTCGCATCCGTGAGTGAGCGGTTCGGGTATCAAATCACCGATACGTCCAAGTTTAACCAGGATATTTTACCAGTCTTTAGTTTCTTTGATCGCCGGCAGTTACGCGAGCAAGGGTTGTTCGTCCAGGATGAGATTCACTTGGGACGGGTTACTGCGAGTCTGGGAGTGAGATGGGACCATTATCAGCTGCTTGTGGATGAAATGGCGTTGAGCCCACGGTTGGGATTCGCCTGGAGCTTACCCTCTCTTGGTATGGTATTCCATGCTTCTTACGACCGGACATTTGAGCCGCCCCAGATCGAAAATCTTCTGCTGACAAGCTCCCCAATTGTGGACGGCCTTCGCAGAAACGTGGTGAGGTTACCAGTACCGTCAGCCCATGGAAACTATTACCAGGCTGGTTTTGAAAAGAGCGTTGGCGGGAGGATAAGCCTGGGTGGGAATTGGTACCGCCGCGATTTGCGCAACTTTGCTGATGACGATCTACTTTTGAATACCGGCCTGGTTTTTCCGATTGCGTTCTCCAGCGCAACCATCCAGGGATTTGAAGCTAAGGTGGACGTACCGCGGCTCGGTCCTTTTTCCGGATTCATTGCTTATTCAAATGAAGTCGGAGTGGAAAAATTACCGATTACTGGTGGCCTATTCCTTGATCCTGATGCCGCCGCCTTGCTTGTGTCGACCGACCGTTTTACGCCTAGTCAAGATCAACGGAATACGGTCCATGGGCGTCTGCGTTTTCAGCCATTGTCCCGGTTATGGTTTTCGACGGGAAGTTCTTATGGTAGTGGCCTGCCAGTAGCAGGGGCGGTTGATCAATCGGTTTTAGAGAACATTGATCCCAGAATACTGGAGCGAGTGAATTTTTCGCGTGGAAGAGTGCGGCCGAGATTCTCGCAGGACTTTTCCGTTGGCTCCACGCTATGGAAACAAGAAACGCGATCTCTCCGTATTCAGGCAGACGTGACGAACTTGACGAACCGCATAAATTTGATCAACTTCGAAGGATTGTTTTCTGGAAATGCTCTGGCGCCGCCGCGGTCGTTCTCAGTACGTTCTGAGATCAACTTCTAGAGCTGTTTCACAAACGATCTGTGCAGTTCGACCGCCGTCGATGACGATTTGCTGCTCAACACTGGCATCAGCTTCCCCAAAATCCTGAACCGGGTAAATTTCGCCGCTGGCCGTGTCCGCCCGAGTTTTTCTCTGGATTCGGCGGCGGGAGTCATTCTGAGCAAGCGCGATAAACAATCTGTGCGCCTGCAGGCCGACTTTCTCAACATGACCGACCGGCTCAATCTGATTAACTTTGCCGGTCTCTTTTCCGGTACTGCCGTGCGCCCGCCGCGCAGTGGCAATTTGCGCCTGCAGTGGGAATTTTAAGGCGTTAAAAACCTGGTTGCTTTGCGCGGAGGCCCTCTTTCCGCTGCGCCGTGCTGTTCTCATGCGGTCCAGACCTGCCATGGCGCTCACCCAGACCGCGGCTGCCAAATATCCAGCAAAGCTTTCATGTGAAAAATTCAATGTTCGCCGATAAAACTTCTCCACAATTTCTCTTGTAATTTAACGGTAATCCAGCTTACAAAAAGCGGCGATCCAGCTTACAATTATTGGGCGTTTCAACCCACAATCATTGGTGTTATGGAGTACTACTTGAAGTACTTGATTCGACGTGCCTCGCTTTGTCTTTTGCTGACTGCTTTGGCCCATGCATCGGGCCCTTTTCCTCCTGCTCGCGGGCCGGTACATACTCCACCCGATTCAGGCAATGGCCGAGTCATGCTCTCCAGACAAGACTTGCAGCATGATGTGTCCGCGCCGCTGCGTGATCTTGCCAAAACTACTCCAGCGGTGCAGTCGGGACCGACAGATGCAGACGATTTGAAGGTAATTCCGCTGCCTTCGGGTTTTAAGCCATCCAGCGAGCCGGACACAGTATTGCAGAAGAATGCGACAGGCGCCCCCTCGGGCCCCGCTACGACTGGTCCGACGGCAGGACTCAACTTCGAAGGTCTTGGGACGGGCTTTCCCAACTTCCCAGTCCATGTCGCGCCGCCGGACACAAATGGTGCGGTTGGGCTTACTCAGTATGTCCAGTGGGTGAATCTTTCCTTCGTGATTTTCGATAAAGCTACGGGCAACGTGGCGCTGGGGCCAATGGCAGGGAATACCCTTTGGCAGGGTTTCGGCGGCGGCTGCGAAGTCGACAATGACGGCGACCCCATCGTTACCTATGACAAGCTGGCAGACCGGTGGGTGTTCAGCCAGCTGGTGGTGCGCAACCAGCCTTTCCTGCAGTGCGTCGCGGTCTCCACCACGCCTGATGCTACCGGAACCTATAATCGCTACTCTTTCCAGTATTCCAATTTTAATGACTACCCAAAAATGGGCGTATGGCCGGATGCTTACTACGTCACCTTCAATATTTTCGACGCGAATTTTAATTTTTCGGGAGCCGATGCCTGTGCCTATGATCGCAATGCCATGCTCAATGGGCAGGCGGCAACCCAGGTTTGTTTCCAGCAGACTTCCACGGTAGGCAGCCTTTTGCCCGCGGACCTCGATGGCCGTGTACCTCCGCCCGCTGGTTCGCCCAATTTCATGATGGATTTTGGCGCGAATTCTCTGAATCTGTACAAGTTTCACGTCGATTTTGTTACGCCCGCCAATTCCACTTTTACCGGTCCGGTGAACATTCCCGTGGCGCCCTTCACTCCATTTTGTCCCCAGGTTCGTGGCTGTGTTCCACAGCCTCCTGGCGACGCGACCAGGCTGGATTCTCTCGGCGATCGTCTTATGTATCGACTGGCCTACCGCAACTTTGGCGACCACGAATCGCTGGTGGTCAATCACTCCGTGGTGGCCGATCCCACGAATCAAAACTCCGGAGTGCGCTGGTATGAAATACAGAATCCTAATGGCGCTGCTCCCACCGTGGCCCAGCAGTCCACGTTTGCTCCGGATGCCGGCTACCGCTGGATGGGAAGCGTAGCCATGGACGTCAGCGGAGACCTGGCTGTTGGTTACAGCGTGGTTAACAGCACCAGCGTGCCTCCGTTGTTTCCTTCCGTGGCCTTTGCCGCGCGAGCGGCCGCTGATCCAGTTAGCACGTTGCAGGCGGAAACCAGCCTGGTCACCGGCGCGGGATCGCAAAAGTTCGGTCTAACGCGGTGGGGCGACTACAGTGCTATGCAGGTGGACCCCCAGGATGACTGTACCTTCTGGTACACAACGGAATATTTGCAGAACAGCGGCAGTTTCAACTGGAACACCAGGATTGCCAGCTTTAAGTTTACAGACTGCGGCGTGCCGCGACTGCAAGTCACCAGCACGCATACCGGCAACTTTACCCAGGGCCAGACCGGCGCAACCTACACGCTGCTGGTCAGCAACATCGGTGGTAAGGATACCGATGGCTCCCAGGTTACGGTACCCGACACCTTGCCGTCCGGACTTACGGCCACTGCTGTTAGCGGAACCAACTGGACCTGCGCGCTGAACACGCTGGTTTGCAATCGAACAGATGTGCTGGCCAAAGGCAGCAGCTATGAGCCAATCACGCTGACAGTCAATGTTGCCTCCAGCGCTGCGGCTTTGGTGACGAATAATGTTACCGTTGCCGGCGGTGGCGACAAGATTACAGAGTCTGGCAGCGATTCCACCACCGTAATTCAGAACGGCCCGGACCTCGCCATCACCAAGACCCACAGTGGATTTTTCATTCAGGGGCAGACCGGCGCCTACACCCTGGCGGTCGCCAATGCTGGATTATCTGACACCGATGGGACCACCGTGACGGTAAAGGATACATTACCCGCGGGACTCACCGCGACTTCAGCCACCGGGACGGGCTGGAACTGCTCCCTGGGAGCGACGGTCAGTTGCAATCGTAAGGATGTCCTGGCCCACGGCGCCAGTTACCAGTCGATAGCGCTGACGGTCAACATCGCCAGTAATGCGGCTGCCAAATTGATCAACACCGCCACGGTTGCCGGAGGCGGCAACGTTAATCCACTCAATGACAGCTCCAGCGATCCGACCACGGTGATCCCTCCGCCCGCCGATCTCACGATCACCAAGAGCCACACAGGCAACTTCGCGCAGGGCCAGATCGGTGCGCCCTATAAGCTGATCGTGAGCAATGGGGGTACTGGAGCGACCAGTGGTACTGTTACTGTCAGGGACGCCCTTCCAGCAGAATTTACCTTTTCGTCGTTTACGGGAACGGGACCTGGCTGGTCCTGCAGCCTGTCGAGTTCCACTGTGATATGTTCGCGCAGCGATGTTTTGGCCGTGGGCAGCAGTTATCCCCCTATAGGGTTATCCGTAAATGTGGCGGGAAACGCGCCGGCTTCCGTCACCAACACGGCCACGGTCTCCGGTGGTGGTGATATCACTCCGGGCAACAACACGGCCAGTGACCCCACCACGATCAATCCGTCGCCCGATCTCACCATCAGCAAGTCCCATACACCGGATCCGTTCATCGTCGGGCAAAACGGCACTTATACGCTTACCGTGAACAACATTGGGGGGGGCGCAACTTCGGGAACGGTCACTGTCAATGATTTTCTACCCTTTGCCCTGACCGCGACCGCGATCACTGGCGCAGGCTGGAATTGTTCCACACCGCCCACGCAGTTCATCACCTGTACGCGGTCCGACGTGCTGAATGGGACAAGCAGCTACCCGGCTATTACCGTGACGGTAAGCGTGAACGGCGGCGGGCCTTCTGTCACTAATACGGCAAGCGTAAATGGCGGGGGCGAACTCAATACTCTCAATGACACCGCCAGCGATCTGACCAATATTACCGCTCCAGTGTTGGCGATCACCGAGTCCCATACCCCCGAACCCTTCATTGCCGGGCAGACGGGAACTTACACCATTAATGTAAGCAACACCGGGAAAATAGCTACAACAGGGACAGTGACCGTCACGGATTTCCTTCCCAGCGGTCTTACGGCAACCGCGGGCAGTGGCGCTGGCTGGACCTGCTCTGCGTTGCCAGCCACTTTTTTTCTGACATGCACGCGGTCGGACTCTCTTGCAGCCGGCGCTGCTTATCCCTCGCTTATGATTACCGTAGCCGTGGTGAATACGCCGCCGACGGTAACGAATACGGTCAGCGTAACCGGCGGAGGCGATTCCACGGGCCACAGCGCCACGGACACGGCAAATGTCAATGCGCCGACACTAACCATCACCAAGTCGCATACCGGTAATTTCACCGTCGGTCAGATAGATAACTACAGGATCGTGGTGGGCAATGTCGGGAAAGCGGCAACGACTGGAATGGTGACCGTTACTGATTTCCTGCCTTTTGGTATGAGCGCAATCGCAACTGGAGGCACGGGCTGGGCATGTTCTGCTTTGCCCACAAATTTCCTGACCTGCACGCGTTCTGACTCTCTTGCTGTTAATGCCAGCTATCCTCCCCTCACGATAGTCGTAAGTGTGACCAGCGGAGGGCCGAAAACAACCAACACCGCCAGTGTTACCGGCGGGGGGGATGGCCTTTTTCACAGCGCCAGCGACCCGACCAATATCAACCAGCCGCTTCTCGGCATCACCAAGTCGCATACCGGTGATCCGTTTATCCTGGGCCAGACGGGAACCTATACGATTACCGTCGATAACAAGGCGGGAACTGTAGCAACAATCGGAACCGTAACTGTGAATGATTTTCTGCCCTCTGGTTTGTCCGCAACCAGCGTGACCGGCGCAGGCTGGACCTGCTCAGGCGTGACGGCGGTGAACTGTTCACGCTCTGACCCTCTGGCGGTGGGAGGGACTTATCCGCCGATTATGATCAACGTCAGCGTGAGCGGTGGTGTACCTTTCGTCAGTAATACTGCCAGCGTGAGCGGCGGCGGTGATCCCTTTGGTCACTTTGCCTTTGACTTCACGAATATCAGCGGCCCCTTGCTGGCGATTGCCGAGACGCATGCCGACCCGTTTACTCTGGGCCAGACTGGGACCTATACGATCACCGTGGACAATAAAGGAGGGAAGCTCGCAACAACTGGGACCGTGGCGGTCCAAAGCTTCCTGCCATCTGGTCTGACTGCAAAGACAGTGACCGGCACAGGCTGGAACTGTTCTGTAAGCGGTGCTGTAATCTGCACTCGGTCCGACTCTCTGGCCGCCGGCGGGACTTATCCGCCGATTTCCCTGGTAGTAAATGTCAACGCGGGGTCATTCGTTCAAACTTCGGCCACAGTGACCGGCGGTGGCGATCCTTCTGTTCACCAGACCTTTGACTTCACGAATATCACCGGGTCCGGGTCCGGGTCCAGGGCCGTTCTTGCTATCACTAAATCGCATACTGGCGACCCATTCATCGCCGGTCAAACGGGTACTTACACCATTACCGTTGACAACAAGGCCGGCAAAGCCGCGACCACCGGGAATGTGATGGTCCAGGATTTCCTGCCCAGTGGCTTGACGGCAACGGCGGTCGCGGCTACAGGCTGGAGCTGTTCCAGTCTGCCAACTTCATTTCTGACCTGCACGCGGTCCGACTCACTGGCTGCGGGCGGCGTCTATCCGTCTATTGTGGTCACCGTAAACGTGAACGGCGGCGGGCCTGTGGTCACGAACACGGCGAGCGTGAACGGCGGCGGCGATCCCAATTTTCACAGCGCCAGCGACCTCACCAATATTAGTTCACCTGTCCTTGCCATCACGAAATCTCACGCCCCCGACCCACTCATCGTGGGCCAGACCGGAACCTATACCCTTACGATAAGCAACACCGGAAAAGTAGCAACATCGGGAACAGTGACCGTCCAGGACCCTTTGCCCAGCGGCCTGACTCTCTCTTCATTCAGCGGCGCTGGCTGGGGATGCACGGGAGCTACCTTCGTGATCTGTACCCGGGCAGACGCGCTGGCTCCCAACAGCAGCTACCCTGCGATTGTCTTGACCGTGAACGTGGGCAGCGCTACGCCTGTCATTGCGAATACGGCGAGCGTGACTGGTGGCGGTGACCTTGGTTTTCACAGCGCCACGGACACGGCAAATGCGACCGTGCCTGCTCTGGCCATCACGAAATCGCACACCGGCGACTTCACGACAGGGCAGCAGGGCAGCTACACAATCACGGTAAGCAATGCCGGGAGCGTAGCCACGCTTGGAACAGTGACCGTTACGGATTTCCTTCCCTTCGGCATGGCTCTGTCTTCATTCAGCGGTACTGGCTGGGGATGCTCGGGCTCTACCTTCGTCACCTGTACCCGGTCAGACTCGCTGGCGACCGGCAGCAGCTATCCCCCTCTGATTCTGAACGTGACCGTGAGCGGCGGCCAGCAAAGTGTCTTCAACACGGCCAGCGTTACAGGCGGAGGTGATGGCAATACGCACAGCGCCAGCGACCTCACAAAGATCAATACACCCTCTCTCTCCATCGCCAAGACTCATTCCGGAACTTTCGCGGCGGGCCTGTCTGGTGGGAGCTATACAATTACGGTGAGCAATCCGGGGACAGTTGGAACGACGGGAACTGTATCCGTCACTGACATAATGCCCCAGGGATTGACCGCCATCTCGGCGACTGCAGTTGGCTGGAACTGCTCATTTCTGCCGACCACGTTTGTGAACTGTTCGCGGTCTGACTCTCTGGCTGCGGGAGCCAGCTATTCCCCAATATCGCTCACCGTAAGCGTGGCCGGTACTGCGCCTAATCTGGTCATCAATCAGGCTTCTCTGAGCGGCGGTGGAGACCCTCTTCAGCACACCGCCAGTGACCCCACGGCTATCACCTTGCCCGATCTTGCCATCGCCCTCTCCCATACGGGTGATTTCATCTTCGGGCAGCCGGCAGCATATACGATTACCGTCAGCAATGTGGGGACCATTCCGACTGCGGGAACAGGAAATCTGCTTCTCGACGACCTGATGCCCGCGGGCTTGACGGCAACCACGGCGAGCGGCACGGGCTGGGCGTGTTCCATTCTTCCTGGACCGCAAACGGAACTGAACTGTACGCGGACCGCGGATGTTTTGGCTCCCGGCAGCAGCTATCCACCCATTACGCTGAGCGTCAATGTAGGTACTCAGGCCCCTTCTTCTGTCACCAATTCGGTGAGCGTCTTTGGTATTGGCGAGTCTAATTTCTCCAATAACACTGCCTCCGACACCGCCAGCGTGAATGGTTTGCTGTTCGTGCCGGTGACGCCCTGCCGGGTGGCCGATACCAGGGGCGCGAGCGGACCTTTTGGCGGGCCGTCTTTAATCGCGGAGACTTCGCGCGGGTTCACGATTCCGAGCAGCGCATGCAACATTCCAGCGAATGCTCTGGCCTATTCGCTCAATGTGACCGCGGTCCCCCATATCGAACTCAGCGTCCTCACCATTTATCCGTGTGGAGAAGCCGTGCCCAATGCCTCCACACTCAACTCATTTGATGGCCGCGTTAAAGCGGTAGGAGCCATCGTGCCCGCGGGCGCCAACGGCGCGGTTTGTGCTTTCCCGACCCAGGACACCGATCTGGTCCTGGACATCAATGGTTATTTTGTTCCCGCCTCGAATACTTCGGCCCTGGCCTTCTATCCCCTTACGCCTTGCCGGATGGTGGATACCCGCAATGCGGCAAGTCCCCTCGGCGGGCCGTCCCTGGCAGGCGGCACCGCCCGCGACTTCCCCCTGCTCGCAAGTTCCTGCAATGTGCCGAATACAGCGCAGGCTTACTCGTTGAACGTGACTACGGTATCGAGGGCCGGTATTGGCTTCCTGACCGCATGGCCCGCGGGACAGCCCCAGCCGGCGGCTTCAACTCTGAATGCGCCATCCAGCGCGCCGGTGGCCAATGCCGCCATTGTGCCGGCGGGTACGAACGGGGCCATTTCGATATTTTCAACCAATACCACCGACGTGATTGTCGATGTGAATGGTTTCTTTGCTCCTCCCGGACAGGGCGGCTTGTCGCTGGTCCCCGTGCCTCCATGCCGCGTGCTCGATACGCGTCTTCCCGCTGGCAGCACGCCTTTTACGGGACAACTCGATGTAAACGTGGCTGGCAGCCCTTGCGGTATTCCGGCAACGGCCCAGGCCTATGCGCTGAACGCAACCGTGGTTCCGCCTGGACCACTCGGATTCCTCACCTTGTGGCCGCAGGGCGTGGCCCAGCCGAATGCCTCAACGCTGAACTCTGACGGCAACATCACCTCGAATCTGGGCATCATTCCCACAAACAACGGATCTATTAGCACATTTGCATCCAGCCCAACGTTCCTGATTCTGGACATTTCCGGATTCTTCACAGGACTTGCTCCCGTCTCGCCTGCAGCGCCCACGGCAGTAAGCCCTGCCACACAAGCAAACCCTGGCCCTGCTGGCCCATCGGCCAGCCAGCCTGGCGCGGCTTCGCCGCGGAATGCTCCTGTTCCTGTCCCGGTTGTACCCAACACTCCCATTCGCCCTTCCGTCGAACCGCCTTCCACGGAGGGCGGAGATGGTTCTCGCGGCGAAGGCCATGGGAGTGTCCAGCCTTCTAACCAGAGTGAACAAACAGAGCCAGCAAAAAACAAACTGCTCGAGCAAGCGGGATGGCTGCTGAGATTCGGTCATGAATAATTGACAGGACCGTTAAGGGCGGTTGGGCCAGGATGGCGAGATCCCGCCAGGGTATCGCCATCAGTACGCCCGGTTCCACTTCAACGAGTGAGAGCATGCCAGTTCTGGCATAAGCTGCGCTAATAACGCTTACCCAATCCACGGTCTGCCAGCAAAATCCACGGTTTGCCAGGAAAAAAGATGCACCCAATTCCCTGCGCTCTCCGTATTAGCTGTCAGGAGGCAGGGTTTGAGCGATCTCCGGGATGACCGGGTGCAGGCGGCGCTGGCCAGTTCCACGAACGGCGATTCGTCCGCCTTTGCCGTGATTGTCGAAGAGTATCAGGGGATGGTCTTCAGTATTGCTTACCATTTCCTGCACGACCGCGCCCTGGCGGAAGATATGGCCCAGGAAGTCTTTTTCGAGCTGTACCGGAACCTCGCGGCCATCCAGTCATCCGCCCATCTTACGCATTGGCTGCGCCGGGTGTGCGCGCACCGCTGCATTGATCTGGGCCGCCGCCAGAAGTCGCGCAAAGAAACACTCATGGACGAGTTGCCCGAGCTGCTTGCTCCCGCGTCTCATCCGGATCCGCTTTTGCGTGAAAGCCTGCAAAAGAGCGTGGCCGCGCTGCCGGAAACGCAGCGCATGGTGGTGGTTCTGCGCTATCAGGAAGGCATGGCCACCGACGAAATTGCCGAGATCCTGAAAATGCCCGTGAACACGGTAAAGAGCACGCTGCATCGCTCACTGGCCGAGCTGCGCAGGAAGCTCATCAGGAAAATTGGAGAGGTCAAGTATGCATTTCTCTGAAGACGATCTTCGCGCCGCATTGCAACGCAAGGATCCAGGGAAGAATTTCACGCAGCGAGTCATGGCCGGAATCGAACCGTTAGCCAGACCGCGGAAAGTCCGGCCTGTTCCGCCCGTGAATCGTGGCTTGCTTCCCCGACTCTTTGCCAGTCCCATGCGCTGGATCACGGCGAGCGCGCTGGCAGCGGTCCTGCTGGTTTCGGGCGGCTTGCTCGAATATCGCCACCGCCACGGCGAAGAGCAGCAGAGGATTGCCGGCGAAAAGGCCCGCCAGGACGCCATTTTTGCCGTGGAGATGACCGGCGCCAAACTGAAGCAGGTGTTACAGCGTACCCGGCAAGTGCAGCAGCATGAAGCAAAAATCAGGAGCGAGAAATTATGACTACCATCAACACTAAAAAACAACTGATTGTATTCTTTTGTATGGCCATAGGCTTCACTCTTTCCGGCCTCGGCCAGAGCGCGAGGCTCGATCTCAATAACCTGCAAAAACTGAATGACAAGGCGTCCTCGGTAAATGACGTTACTCTCGATGGCTCCATGATGCAGTTCGCCTCTAAGTTCATGAACGATGGCGATTCCGAAGAAGCCCAGGTCAAATCATTGATCAAAGACCTGCGGGGAATTTACATCAAAAACTTTGAGTTCGAGCATGACAACGAATACAGCGCCGCCGATGTGGAGGCCATTCGCTCACAGCTCAAGTCGCCCGTATGGGTCCGCATGGTGGAGTCGCGCAGCAAGCACGACCATGAAATTAATGAGATTTACCTCGCGAAAGACGGCGACAAGGTCATTGGCCTGGCCATCGTGGTGGTCGCGCCCAAAGAGCTGACGGTGGTGAACATCGTGGGGCCGATCGATATCAATAAAATCAGCCAGCTTACAAACCAGATTGCGCCCCGCCACGACAAAGACGACAAAGATAACAAAGAGAAAGACAAAAACCGGCAGAAAAAAGGCCAAAAAACGGCCACGGAGAGCGCCCATGAAAATGACGAAGACTAATCTCATCGTTTGCGCGGCGCTCATGCTCGGCCCAACCGCTGCCTTCTCGAGCGACGCAACCTTCAGGAACGTGGTGCGGCACATTGAAAGCCACTACCATGCACACCGCAGCCATGGCTTTCTCATGGGCTTTGCCGGACTCATGGTGAAATGCACGCAGTTCAGCGGCGTCAAAGACATGAAGATGGCTATCTTCGAGGAGCAGAATTTTTCGGATACCGGATCCGATATCAGGTTTGAAGAAGTGGTCCGCGCCGCGCTCGATTATGGCTGGCAGCCCCTGGTCCAGTCGTATTCCCGGCGCAGCGGCGAGCACAGCTACATTTACGCGCAGTACGCAGGCAAGGACATGAAGCTCCTGCTGGTGACTCTGGAAAGCAGCGAAGCCGTGGTTATGCAGGTGCAGATCGATCCCGACCGCCTGAGCGAGTTCGTTGACGAACACAGCGCGAAATAAAGTTTCGCCCTGCGATTTTGTCGTTCCTCCCTGGCGGCAGGGATCCGGGCCGCCAGGATTTGCCTCAGGCCCTTTGCCTCAGGCCGTTTACCTCACGCCCTGGACACAAACTCCCGCGTCTCCGTGGACACCCTGACCTTCTCACCCTCTTTAATAAAAAGAGGCACGCGGATTTCGAGGCCAGTTTCGAGCGTTGCGGGTTTGGTTACGTTGCCGCCCGAGGAATCGCCGCGCACGCCGGGCTCGGTTTGCGCGACCGTCAACTCCACATGCGGAGGCAGCTGCAGGCCGATGGGGTTGCCTTTGTACTTATGCACCTGCACGATGAGGCCTTCGCCCAGAAAATCCTGCGCGTCGCCAATCATCTCCTGCGACAGGGTCAAAGTCTCAAAGCTCTCCTGGTCCATGAGGTGGAAGCCGTCGGCGTCGCCGTATAAGAACGACGCCGGCACCATTTCCAGGTCGGGTTCGCTGAACTTGTCGCTGGCCCGGAACGTCTTGTCAAAGACGGCGCGGGTGAGCAGATTACGCATCTTCAGGCGGACCAGTGTCTGGCCGCCACGGGCGGTTGGAGTGTTGACCTCCACGTCAAGGCAGTGGAAGGGCGTACCGTCCAATTCAAAAAACATCTTGCGCTTGATGTCGATGGCATCGATCAGTGCGGCCATGGGTTTCCCTGGTGTCGTGCTGGAATGGTGAATCAACGAACACTTCTAGGATATCGGGAGTGGGCCAGTTTGGAAAACTGGCCCACTACTTGTATCAGCGTCTAGCGGTTTGCTTGCGAACCGCGGGCCTTTAGGCAGACGGTTTGGAAAACTGATCGGCTACCCGTATCAGCGTCCAGCAGTTCGAGAGAATCGCGGGCCTCTTAGCCCAATAAAAGCTATGCTGACCATTTGTTTTGGGCGGATTGAAACGACCCGATACCACCTAAGAGTGGTCCAGCTTTCCCTGAATTCTTTGCAAAACTTGCCGAAAGTTGATGAGCATTCCCCGGACTTAAGAGTCAAACTCATGTTGCCACATGAGGTAAATGCACCAGGACCTATTGGAAGCGTGCATTCCCATATTGAGGAAGAGGACCATGTTCAGGACAATGCTTGCAGTCATCTCTTTTACATCGCTGGTATTTGCTCAGGACCAGGCGCAGGACGCTACGGCCGCGACTTTTGCCGCGGCTGGCTGCGGTCCCAACGAAGTTCAATTTGAAGTGAAGACGGACAAGAAGCAGCATCCTCTGCCCCAGCCGGAACCGGGCAAAGCCATGGTCTATGTTTATCAAGATGACGCATCGGCCTTTTGCATTGGAGGCTGCATCACCACCAGGGTCGGCCTGGACGGGGCCTGGGTCGGGGCGAACCAGGGCAGATCCTATCTCTTCTTTTCCGTCGCTCCAGGCGATCATCGCGTGTGCAGTGCGTGGCAATCGAGTCTGAAAGGCCGCTCCCAGACAGGCGCTGCGGTTACTCTTACGGCTGAGGCGGGAAAGGTTTATTACATACGAACAACGTTGATTGGCAAAGATGGTTTTAAATTGAAGCTGATTGATAGCGCGAACGGCCCTCTGCAAATTCTGCCTCTTGCGTACAGCACGTCGCAGGCCAAAAAAAAGCCGGCTCCATACCAGCCGGCAGATTCTGATTGATTATTTTGGACAGAACCAGGCCGAGAGCGAGCAGGCTCAAACTCCTCTCGAAGAACATGATCGGACTTGCGATGAGTGCAAAAAGCCGTAATTCCCAAACATGAAGCAGGTGTGCTCTACAGCTTAAGCCGCACGCTTCTCCCACTCAAGCCAAATACGGCTTGAGTGGGACACCAGCCAGCCCTTTTCAGCAAAAAGCGCGATTGCGCGACGGGCACCGGAAGAACCCGTTAAAGCATAGACGAGGCGTTGTTAACTCGTGTATCTTCGGGTTTTATGATCACGACACAATCCCGAAATTGAAAAAGTTGGAACGGTGATATGGAAATACTTAGCCAAGCATATATCCATCAGCTACAAACTGACCTGAATAGCATAAGCAAAGACGCAGTTGAGCACCTTGAAGCACTTGCGCACACCGACGCGGACCGCACAAAAGGCGGCTATGCAGCTTATTGGGACTACACAACGAGCGAAGAGCAACAAGCGGCAGCTATCTTGCGAACAAAGATAGCTGTTTTTTCTACTCAACTCATTGAAGCTATAAAGGCATCGCCCTTGTTTGAACCTGTTGATCAAGACAAGATGCGGCGGAATCTTCGCAGAATGTCGAGCAGTTTATTTTTGCGTTCGTATATATATTCTCCTCCACAAGAAATTTATGGCGACCACAGCAGGGTCTACGGAGTGAAACCAGCGGAGAACTGGGAAGACAACACTGACCCCCAAACGGCTCTCAACCTGTTTAAACGGTCGGCACTGGCAGTCGCAGACAAAATCGAATTATTAGCGCCTACTCCGGACAACATAGCTGGAGCAATTGTCTCATCGCAGGCACATGGACTGCTGAAAGTCAGACCTGGTACCGCATTCATAATGATGCAGATTGATGACAAGATTCCAAAACTTGAAGACATTAATAACACGATAAAGAGGTCATTTCAGGAGTTTGGCATTAATGCAGTTCGGGCTGATGAGATCGAGCATTCTGGGATAATCACGCAAAGAATTCTTGATGAAATTGCCACGTCCGAATTTTTAATTGCTGATCTCACGGGTGAGCGACCGAGCGTCTATTACGAAGTCGGATTCGCCCATGCATTGGGCAAAAGGCCGATCCTTTATCGTGAGGCAGGATCACGCCTACATTTTGATCTGCTAGTTCATAACGTACCTGAATACAAAAATGCTACTGAGTTATCTAAAATGCTGCGTGAACGATTAAAAGCAGTAACTGGCAGGGATCCAAAGGAAAGGACATAGGACAGATTAGTTCTTAGCCTGAACCTGGGCTGGTGGCCCACCATTTGCCTTGAACTGACGGCAGCTTATAGTATGTGTTGCTAGACTCTCGACATGCCAAAGGCGGTACTGCGAGGCGACGGCAACTTTCAGTCACTATTTTTTGGATAATCAGGGCCGGTGAAAGCTGGGCATCATCGTGGAATCCACCATTTGCAAAAGCCCGCGAAAGGTAGGGCACACCGTTTTGTCGAGAGGTAGAAAAAAGCCAGGGAGAGGGAGGCCACAAGCCCATTTAATCGACACTACTCGGCATTCCATCGTCTTGTTACAATCTGCGCATGCGCCAACTTTTGGTTTTAACACTGATATTTACGGCTATGCCTCTGCTCACTCAAACCACTGACAAGCCAGACATGATCATCACGCAGGAAAATGCCTTTTGGAAAGCATACGTCGACGGTAACACGGAAGATCTTTCGAAACTGCTTTTGCCCGACTTCACCAGTGTCGAACAGGAGATATGGAACCGGGACCAGGTCCTTACTTTCGTCGAGAAGTTTCATCAACACTGCACTCTCGCTCCAGTCAAACTTCTTGATCCACGCGTTACGTTCCTCACTTCTGACATCGCCACCGTCGTCTATCACGCCACCGAGACACCCACTTGTGGTACACGCACACTGTCCGGCGATACCAATATCTCCAGTGTTTGGCTCCGTCGTGACGGGCGCTGGCAGCTGCACCTTCACACCGAGTATGCGGTACCGCCAAAGTAGTTTGGTCGTTTGGTAAGGCCATGGCATTAAAGCTTGGGCAGACTTTGAAGCTCCGGAACTGAGACGTCCACAAGCCGCTGATCTGCTCAGGGAAAGGCTAGGCGAATCGGAGACGCGATTCGGCAGATTTTTCTATTTTCCTGGGAAAGGGGAACATCCAGTGGCAACTTTCAAACTGCGCCCGAGTTATTTTGTCTTACCGTTAGTGCATCTCGGCCTCTGTATCGCTACCTCACGCGGTGTGAACGATGGCCAGGGTGGGTGGACATGGTTCCCTTTTTTTCTCGCTGATTTTCCGTTTTCAATTCTGTTTCTACCCTTGTTCAGTGTGTTCGACCATCCCGCCATCGTGTTTGGATCCCTCGGAACCTTATGGTGGTACCTGGTGAGCGCGTCGGTTACGTGGCTGTTCAATACTGTGCGAGACGCAAGTCGGAGAAAGAAGATGTCGGGTTGAACCCTGAACTGTTAGAGGACGCTGTTGGCTTGTGCAGACAGTGGTGGGATTCTTCGCTCGCTAAAGCGGCTCAGAATGACAGGGTGTAATTTGCATGGCCAACCCCGAAAAGAAACTGACATCATACCGAATTCCGATAGGCGAGTTTCGTGGTTGGCGAGAATAAGCGTGTTCACTCGCGACCGGGTGATTTGTGCAACGGCGGTTCTTTGTGATTGCCGCTGCGTGTCTGCTATATTTTGCTGCCATGTCAACGATTTCAGCCCAAATCAAAGATATCCTGCACCGATTCATCCAGGTGAACGGTATCAGGATGCACCTTGCCGAGCAGGAAGCGCCAGCCGAAATGAATCGGCTGATGGGGGAATTTTTGGCAAGCGTGTATGGCAAAGGACGGGACATTGTTTAACGTGTTTTTGAATACGGAACGCCTCACTTTGCGTCCGGCCACACTTGATTTGGCGAGAGCGGATCTTGCGGACCGTTCGCTGTTTTCTAAGTTACTGGAGGCCGATGTCCCCACTTCCTGGCCACCCGAATTGTATGACGACGATGCGAAACACTGGACCGTGCGCGGGCTGCAGGACGATCCAGCAGGCCTGATCACCTGGTACATCCTGCTGAAACGGGATGGGCAGAGTCCGCTGTTGATCGGCAATGGGGGATTCAAAGGAAAGCCACAGAATGGCGTCGCCGAGATTGGGTACAGCATTGTTCCCGAATGGCACGGCCGGGGATTGGGAACTGAAGCCGTCCACGCACTTACGCTGTGTGCATTCAGGGATTGGAATGTACAAACGGTATGTGCCCACACCCTGACGGAACTGCTTCCCTCGCAGCGAGTACTCGAAAAAAATGGCTTTGTGCTTCGGGGTACGCCCGCCGAGGAAGGAACAATCCGGTACGAGATCACACTCGCGGAATGGGGCCATTCTTCCTGAAAATCCCGGCGACAACTGCAAACATCCTGACGCAATCCGCAAAAAAAAAGATAAAATTCGCCCATGCTCAATCGACGGGAATTCACCCTTAATCTGATCGGAGGAACGATTGCCGTGGCTGCTGCCGGGCTGCCTGTGCACTCCCTGCTGACGCCTGCGCCCCGAGCGAAATCGCTGCTCGAGTTGCAGCAGGAGTTTCTCGACCTGCGATTCGGCATGTTCATCCACCTGAACATGGCCACGTTTGAACAGCGCGAATGGGGTGATCCAAAGGTGTCGCCGCAACTGTTCAACCCGGCGCATCTCGATACCGATCAATGGGCGCGGGCCGCTCGTTCGGCGGGCATGACCTATGGCTGTTTGACCACCAAGCATCACGACGGGTTCTGCCTGTGGCCGACCGCCACCACGAGTCCGAGCGTCAAAGATGCCGCTTTTCAGCGCGACATCGTCCGCGCCTACGCGGATTCGTTTCGCCGGCAGGGACTGAAAGTCTGCCTGTATTACTCCATCCTCGACCTGCGGGCGGACATCCGGCCCTACCAGGTGACGCGCCAAAAAATCGACATGATCAAGGCGCAGCTCACGGAGTTGCTGACTGGCTACGGTGAAGTCACGGCCTTGATCTTCGATGGCTGGAACGCTTCCTGGAGCCGGCTGACCTATGACCAGGTGCCGTACCGCGAGATCTACGATCACATCAAAAAACTCCAGCCCAATTGCCTGGTCACCGACCATAATGCCGGGCAGTATCCGGGGGCGGCGCTCTATTACACCGACATCAAGCAATATGAGCAGCACGCCGGCCAGAAAATTGCCGCCGAGAGCCTGGTGCCCTCGCAATCGGGCACCACCCTGCAAGACGAGTGGTTCTGGAAGCAGGATTTCCCCACGCAGGAACTCCGCCCGGTGAAGGAAATCGTGCAGGAATGGCTGGTCCCCTTCAATGAGCGCCACTGCAATCTGATCCTGAATGTCGCGCCCAATCGAGATGGCCGGTTCGATCAAAATGCGCTTGACCGGCTGGCGGAAATCGGCAAGGCGTGGAAGCATCCGGGGCCAGCGCCGAAGCTGGCGCCGTCGGTGATCATCACCACGCCGAACCTGGCGTTTGCCCGGCGCTCGTTCGCCAGCAGCAGCGCCGATGTCTATGGCCCCGATCTGGCGAATGACAATAAATTCTCCAGCTACTGGAGCCTGGACCGCGGACAAACCTCGGGATGGCTCGAAATTGCCTTCGACAGCCCGACTGCATTCAATACCGTTGCCATCGTGGAACCCTGTTATCTAAGTCAATACGGCGCCAACAGCCGAATTGCGGCCTACCACGTCCAGCGCTGGGACGGCGGCAAGTGGGTAGACATCGTGAGTGGACGTGTACCGACTGCTTTCCAGATCCATCAGTTCGCACGAGTCACCGCGGAACGCGTTCGCCTGACCCTGGAAGGCTCCGGCGAGGTCCCCGGCATCGCCGACTTTGCCATTTACGATGAGCCAGTGTAGCCGTGACCAGCACAGGCATCTTCCCGGCGCTGCCGGGGAGTTCAATGAATTCGCCGGAAGAGTGCCGCTCTGCGCTTCCACGTTTGTTGCTGATTATCTGCGTTCGGCCGCTACCAGGGCTGGGGGGCCATATCGAGGACGGTTAGCGGTTCGGTCTTCACAACCTGTGTTACTCGATGAGTAGTGACTCGTGAAATAAGGCGAAGGTCGAGGAGTTGTCGTAACTTTTGAAAGAAATGGTAGGCACGAGGAGACTCGAACTCCTGACCTCTACCGTGTCAAGGTAGCGCTCTAACCAACTGAGCTACGCGCCTGCAATGCTTGCGGACTTTTTCATTTTACACCAGGTTTTGCATTCTTTCCGAGGCCGCTTTGCGTGCTGATACTTTTTCCCGAAAAAATATTCAGGGCCGCCGAGAGGGCCCTGCATTCAATCCCAGGCAAGGGCCGTTCGTCCCCGGCAGTTTTGCTGGCGAATGCGGCCCCTGGCAGGATCTTCATGTTTTCTTCCTATACTAAAAATAACTGCTGTTTTTCTCATTTCCCATTGACAACACCACGATAAGGACTAGTCTATTTCCCCACTGCAGATTGCGGGGCCGAGTTGCTCTCTAAATGACAATGCAGTTCTGATGTCTCAAAGCAGTTGCGGTAATCATAAATTTTTAAGGGCCGGCCAGCGAGGCCGAGGGCCCTTCATCTCAGGAGGCGGTATGTCGAGTACAACCGTTGTGACGTCGTCGGACCAGATTCCAACTTCGAAGATTTGGACGGTGATCCTGGCTTCGTCGGTCGGGACCATGATCGAGTGGTATGACTTCTATATTTTCGGCACGCTGGCTAACTATCTGGCGCCCAAATTTTATCCGCCGGGAAATGAACTTTTTCAGTACATCGCCTATCTGGCGACATTTGCAGTCGGCTTTATGGTGCGCCCATTTGGCGCGCTCTTCTTCGGGCGTATCGGCGACCTGGTGGGCCGCAAATATGCCTTCATTGTGACTCTCACCATTATGGGCGCCGCTACGGCGCTGGTAGGAGCCTTGCCCAGCTTTGCGACGGCTGGCTGGTTCTCGCCCGTGGTCCTGATTTTCCTGCGCGTGCTTCAGGGACTGGCGCTGGGCGGCGAATATGGCGGCGCAGCCGTCTACGTGGCCGAGCATGTACCCGATGACAAACGCGGTTTTTACACCAGCTTTATTCAGATTACGGCCACACTGGGTTTATTTGTTTCCATTGCTGTAATTCTGGGGACGCAGAATTCCATGAGCGATACGGCCTTCAAAGACTGGGGCTGGCGAATCCCATTCCTGGCGTCTCTGGTTTTGGTGATGATTTCTCTGTATATACGGCTGCAGATGAAGGAGTCGCCGATTTTCCAGCAGATTAAGGCGTCGGGTATGACCTCAACCGCACCTCTGAAGGAAGCCTTTACGCAATGGGGAAATTTCAAGCTGTTCCTGATCTCTTTGTTTGGCGCGACTGCCGGACAGGGCGTGGTTTGGTACACGGGACAGTTCTTCGCCCTGTTCTTTATGACCACCATATTGAAGGTGCTTCCGCACGACGCGAATATTATCGTGGCCAAGGCGTTACTGATCGGTATGCCTTTGTTTGTTTTGTTCGGCTGGCTTTCTGACAAGATTGGCCGCAAAAAAATCATTATGGCCGGCTTGCTCCTGGCCTGCGTATCCTATCGTGTGCCGGGAACGGATATTGGCATCTATCCTGCCATGCAGCGTGCCGCGGGCAATAACGTGATCCATGTGGACCACACTAAAAACAAGGCGACCGGCGCGACCCTGCTGGTGCCGCAAACCGTGGATGCAACCGGGAAAGCAGTGACCGCACCCGTGGCCAAAGATGCGAACAAAACCAGGCTGATGTGGCTGGTCTTTATTCAGGTGGTCTTCGTCACTATGGTTTATGGGCCGATTGCCGCGTTTCTGGTGGAATCTTTCCCGGCGAAAATCCGCTATACCGCGCTTTCATTGCCTTATCACATTGGCAATGGCGTTTTTGGAGGGCTGGTGCCGCTGATCTGCGTCTGGATTCCGGCGGCTACCGGTAATCCATTCGACGGGCTGTATTATCCGATAGGTGTGGCCGCCATAACCTTCATCATTGGCTCATTTCTGCTGAAGGAAACCGTGCACAAGAAGATCTGGACGGAAGTTGCACCTTCTGGCAAAAGGTGAGTGCTCGGGCTCCGGTCCGAACTGAATGCGTGCTGGCGATGCGGGCGGCAATCAGGCCGCCCGCGCGCAGGTTGTGCAAGTGAGTCCGTCGGGGCTATCCTTTCGGGTGAATGAAAAGCAAGGGACAACACCATGACTGACATTCGTGCAACGCAAGAGCAGGGAACAGAGCTAACGGAAGCGCAGATCGCGGTCCACTGGAAAGAAGAGCAGTATTATTATCCGGGGCCTGCCTTTATCGGTCAGGCGAACCTTTCCGATCCCGCGGTCAATGAGCGCTTCAGCGAAAAGAATTTCCCCGAGTGCTTCCGCGAATATGGCGACCTGCTCACGTGGGACCACTACTGGCACACCACTCTCGATACCAGCGATGCTCCTTTCTGGAAGTGGTTTGCCGGCGGCAAGCTCAATGTTTCTTTCAACTGTATCGACCGCCATCTCGCTAAATACAAAAACAAAGCCGCCTTTATTTTTGTAGGCGAGCCGGAAGAAGATGCGCCGGTCGCCATCACCTATGAGGAATTGTATTTCCGGGTCAATGAAATGGCGGCCCTGCTGCGGGATTTCGCCGGGGTGAAGACCGGCGACCGCGTCACCATCCACATGCCGGTGGTTCCGGAACTGCCCATCACCATGCTGGCTTGTGCGCGGCTGGGAGTGGTCCATTCCGTAGTCTTCGGAGGGTTCAGTGGCGAGGCCTGCGGTTTGCGCGCGGCCGACTCCGGCAGCCGGGTGCTGATTACGATTGACGGTTATTATCGCAGCGGAGCACTGACCGACCACAAAGAAAAGGCCGATCTGGCCGTGGTTCAGGCGGCCAAAGAAGGCCAGAAGATAGAGAAAGTGCTGGTGTGGCGGCGGCATCGCGGACAGTATGCCTCGGCCAAACCGATGGTCGAAGGGCGCGATTTTTTTGTAGATGAAGTGCTGAAGAATTATGCCGGTAAAAAAGTCGAGCCGGTATCCATGCCATCGGAAGCTCCGCTTTTTCTCATGTACACCAGCGGCACCACCGGCCGGCCCAAGGGGTGCCAGCACAGCAGCGGCGGCTATCTGGCCTATGTCGCGGGCACTTCAAAATACATCCAGGATATTCACCCGGAAGATGTGTACTGGTGCATGGCCGATATCGGCTGGATTACCGGGCATTCGTATATCGTCTATGGCCCGCTGGCCCTCGCCGCGACCAGCGTGCTGTATGAAGGCGTGCCGAATTATCCGGATGCGGGCCGCCCCTGGCGCGTGGCGCAGCGGCTGAGTGTGAATATTTTTCACACTTCGCCCACGGCGATCCGCATGCTTCGCAAGGCTGGCCCTGATGAGCCGAAGAAATACGACTACCACTTCAAGCACATGACCACGGTGGGCGAGCCGATCGAGCCGGAAGTCTGGAAGTGGTATTACGAAGTGGTGGGCAAGCGCGAGGCTGTGATCGTTGATACCTGGTGGCAAACCGAAAACGGCGGCTTTTTGTGCAGCACCAAACCCGCTCTCGATCCTATGAAGCCGGGCAGCGCCGGGCCTTCCGTGCCAGGAATCTATCCGATCATTTTTGACGAGCATGGCGACGAGGTGAAGCCCGGATCCGGCAAAGCCGGGAACATCTGCATCCGCAATCCGTGGCCGGGAATTTTTCAAACCGTTTGGGGCGACCGCGAACGCTTCGTCAGTCAGTATTACCAGAAATACAATAAAAATCCGCAAAGCAAAGACTGGCATGATTGGCCTTACTTTGCTGGTGACGGCGCTGTGCAAACGGCAGATGGATATTTCCGCATCCTGGGACGCGTAGATGATGTGATCAACGTTGCCGGCCACCGGCTGGGGACAAAAGAGCTGGAGTCGGCCTGCCTTACGGTTCCTGAAATCGCCGAGGCCGCCGTGGTCCCCGTGGTGGATGAGGTCAAAGGCCGGGTGCCTGAAGTCTACGTCTCGCTCAAGCCTGGCGTGCTCCATTCCGGCGGAGTGATTGAAGACAAGGTCCGCGAAGCCATTGAAACGCAAATTGGTAAAATTGCCCGGCCAAGAAAAGTCCATGTAGTTCCGGATATGCCCAAGACCCGCTCCGGCAAGATCATGCGGCGCGTGCTGGCGGCCATCTCCAATCAAATGGACACTGGCGACGTGACCACTCTGGCCAATCCGGATGTGGTCGAACAGATTCGAGTCATGGTGCACGGAAACAAACCCGTTGTAACGAAAGACGCGCCAGAAGACGTAAAACGTTTCGGCGAAGAAAGATGACATTTTTGACGTAGTCGACGCACGAAATTGAGGAGGAGGAGCATGGCAAGGAAAAAGAACAGCCAGGGTGTATCGCGCAGAGATTTCATTAAGCTGACGAGCGCGGGAGTGGTTGCCGGCGGACTTGGTCCGGCATTTCTGTTTCCGGAGCGGGCGGCGGCGCAGCAGAAGACATTGAAAATCCTGCAGTGGAGCCACTTTGTGCCCGCCTGGGACACGTGGTTCAACAATACATACACCAAACAATGGGGTCAGAAGAACAACACCAACGTCATTGTGGACAACATCAATCTGGTTGACCTGAACGCCAAGGGCGCCGCGGAAGCTCAGGCCAAAAAAGGCCATGATCTGTTTATGTTCCTCTCGCCGCCGGCGGCTTACGAAAATCAGGTCATCGATATGACCCACGTGTACCAGGAAGTGGAGAAGAAGCACGGAAAAAAGATTGATCTGGCGCACAAGTCCACCTACAACCCCAAAACGAAGAAGTATTTCGCCTTCTCCGATGCCTACACTCCCGATCCGGGTAACTGGCACAGAGACTGGTGGACGGAGGCTGGCTATCCCAATGGTCCGGATACATATGACGATCTTCGCGCCGGGGCCAAAAAGATTCGCGACAAGACAGGTCATCCCTGCGGGCTTGGTCTGGCCCAGGAACTCGATACCAGTATGGCCATGCGCGCTCTGCTGTGGTCTTTTGGCGGCTCGGAGCAGGACGAAGCCGGCAATGTGACCATTAATTCCAAAAACACAATAGAGGCCCTGAAGTTCATGAAGGCGCTGTATCAGGAATCGGAGACTCCCGAGGTCTTTACCTGGACGCCGCCTTCGAACAATCAGGCCATGCTCGCCGGTCGTGTCTCTTACGTTGCCAACGCCATTTCCATCAGCCGGCAGTCGGAAAGAGAGCATTTGCCGATCGACAGCAAGATCATGGTCTCCCGCGCGCTCAAAGGTCCGGTGCGCCGGATTGCCGCCGAGCACGTGATGAACTGCCATGTGATTTGGGAGTTTGCCGAGAACAAAGAAGGCGCCCAGCAGTTCCTGATCGACTATATGGATTCGTTCCATGAGGGCTTTGTTGCGGGGCAGTTCTACAATTTCCCCTGCTTCCCCACAACCGTGCCGAATCTGCAGAAAGAGATTGCAACCGATCCGCGCGCGAACCCGCCTGACAAATACAAAGTCCTGGGCGACGTGCTGAGCTGGGCGACCAATGTGGGTTATCCCGGTTATGCCACCGCCGCAATCGATGATGCCTTCAAGACCTGGGTGATCCCGACAATGTTCGCCAAAGTTGCCCGTGGTGATGAGACGCCGGAAGACGCGGCGAAGGCCGCAGAAGCAGAATACAAACGCATATTTGCCAGATGGAAATAAGGGGATTGGATGGCGATCGTTCAAGTCAGGAATTTGACCAAGGTATTTAAAGAAGGAGAACTTGGAGCAGTTAACAACGTAAATCTGGAAATTCGCGAGGGCGAATTTTTGGTTTTCCTGGGGCCTTCCGGCTCCGGGAAAACCACTCTGCTGCGCATGATCGCAGGACTGGAGCAGCCCACATCTGGCGAAATTATGATTGGCGACCGGGTGGTCAACGATCTGAGTCCGCGGGAACGGCGCATTGCCATGGTGTTCCAGAGCTATGCGCTTTATCCGCATCTCACGGTGTATCGAAACATTGCATTTCCACTCCGCGCCCAGAAGGCCATTCGGGTAGAAAAATCGGCCGACGGCAAACCGCTGGGATTCTTTGAGCGCATTCGCGAGAAGCGCAAAGTGGAGCGGGAAAAAGTGGAATGGGCGGCATCTCTGCTGGGCATTGGCGGATTGCTGCAGCGAAAGCCCCGTGAGCTTTCCGGAGGCGAAAGACAGCGCGTGGCCCTGGCGCGGGCCATTGTGCGCGAGCCCTCGGTTTTCCTGCTGGATGAACCTCTTTCCAATCTGGACGCGAAACTTCGTCTTTCCGCCCGCGAGGAACTTGAGCGCTTCCATCGTCGCGTAGGAACCACGACGATTTACGTGACGCACGACCAGGTGGAAGCCATGGCCATGGGCGACCGTATCGTTGTACTGAACAAAGGTGTAGTCCGCCAGTTCGGCACACCCACGGAAGTTTATGACGATCCGGCAGACACGTTTGTCGCCACCTTCCTCGGGTCACCGCCGATGAACCTGATCGAGAATGGCGATGTGATCGTGGGCTTCCGTCCGGAACACTTTCGGGTTGCGGAAGATATTAAAGACGCCGCCAAAGTCGTTTTCAACTTCAAGGTGGAAAACGCCGAATATCTGGGAGCGGAATATATTCTTTCCGGAACGCTGGTTGGCGGGCGGGCCGAAGGCAAAAAGGTGATTGCGCGGCTTCTGCTGGGCCATTCATTTGAGGTCGGCAAGACGTACCAGTTTGGCGTGCCTTCGCAGCACCTGAAATTCTTTGACCGCACCACGGAAAAGAAAACCACTCCAGGGACGCTCTCGTGGCAATAAAGCAGGCAAAAATCAAATCCATTGGCGCCGCGCAGAGCCCCTGGCTGGGTGCGGCCATGTTCAGCCCCGCGATTCTGTATATCGTTTTGCTGATCGGCGCGCCGTTTGTACTCGCGATTTATTACGCATTCAGTGATGCGCGAATCGGCAGCACCGATCTGCATTTCGTGGGTCTGGAGAACTTTCGCAGCATCCTGCAAAGCCCCAGCTTTCGCAAAGCGGTACAGAATTCCATTGTTTTCACCGTGGTGGCCCAGGTGATCGTGATGGTGTGCTCCAACATACTTTCCATCGCGCTGGAGAAGCCGTTTCGCGCACGCGGCCTGGTGCGCTTTCTCATTTTGCTCTCATGGGTGGCGCCGGTTTCCCTGGGAACGATTGGCTGGAAGTGGATTCTGGATTCGATCTACAGTGTGATTACCTGGCTGCTGGTATGGCTGCGCATCGTGAATCCATTCGATACGCCCATGTGGCTGGGTGAGCCAAAACTCGCGATGGCCTCGGTGATTCTGGTGCATTGCTGGCGTTTGATTCCATTTTCAACCGTCATTTTGCTGGCCGGGCGCACTGCCATTCCCAAAGAAATCCCCGAAGCCGCCTCGATTGATGGCGCGGGTTTTTGGCGCACGCTGTTTCAGATAAATCTGCCGATGATGACACCCATTCTCAGTGTTGCGGTCCTGTTCGGCACCATCTTTACTTTTACGGACATGACAGTGGTCTACATTCTGACCAACGGCGGCCCCTATGATTCCACGCAGACGCTGCCGTTGCTGGCGTTTACCCAGGGCATACAGGCAAGCGATCTGGCCGCCGGCGCCGCTATCTCAATCTTTCTGGTTCCGGTGCTGGTGTTGATTGCCTGGCTGATGCTGCAGGTGGCGCATCGCACGGAGGTGTCGTAATGGCAAACAGACATCCCCTGGGCCTTAAGCTCGTCAGCGGGTTACTTGCTCTGCTCGCGGTCTTTCTGCTGGTTACCACAGCGCGGTATCACGTAGCTGGCGTGGCGGGCCTGGCGCGGCTTGCCGGGGTCCTGCTCCTGGCCGTGCTGGCCATTGGCCTGTGGAAGCTGTGGAACTGGGCGCGCACCTTTGTATTTCTTCTGCTGACCATCGACGTACTGAGTAATCTGGCGGCACTGTTTCTTTATGCCCTGCGGCAGGCGAAGCACAGGCTTGCGGTGGAGTTGATTGTCCAGATCGGCATCGCGGTTTTGCTTTTGTGGTATCTGCAGAGGCCGCAGGTGCGCAAGGTTTTTGGGGGCCAGAGCGCCTGGCCCAGTACGGTAAAGACGCTGGTCCTGGCTGTTTTCACCGTGCTGCTGGGATTTCCGTTTTACTGGATGGCGATTGCCAGCTTTAAACAAAATCTTGACCTGTATGCCACGGAAAATAACCCATTTATCTTTAACCTTCCGCCTACCCTTGACCACCTGCGGTTTTTGTTTAACGAGACCCATTATGTTCAGTGGCTGGCCAATACGGCCCTGGTAGGGGTGCTGGTGGTTGGAATCACACTGGCGCTGGCCTTGCCGGCCGCATACTCTTTGGCGCGTCTTACGGGGCGCTGGGGTGAGAGGCTGGGCATCGGCATCTTTCTCACTTATCTGATTCCGCCTACGCTGCTGTTCATTCCACTGTCCAGAATTATTGCGATTCTGAAGCTTCAGGACAGCATGTGGGCTTTGGTGCTGGTTTATCCCAGCATCACCATACCGTTTTCCATCTGGCTGCTGATGGGCTTTTTCAAATCCATTCCTAAGGAACTGGAAGACGCCGCCATGGTGGATGGGCTTACGCGCTTTGGCGCGTTCGTGAAGCTGGTGATCCCCATTTCGCTCTCCGGAATCCTCACGGTGGTGATTTTTACCTTTACGCTCGTCACCCAGGAATTCGTTTACTCGCTCACTTTTATTTCATCGGAATCAAAACAGATGATTGGCGTTGGCATCCCAATCTTTCTGGTCCGGGGTGACGTGTATTACTGGGGCGCGCTGATGGCGGCCTGTCTTATTGCCAGCCTGCCCATTGCGTTTCTCTACAATCTGTTCCTTGACCGCTTCATTGCCGGCTTTACGGTGGGTGCGGTGAAAGGCTAGCGCCTGGAAATATTGGGGAGGGGCGATGGTCAATTGCCTGCTGACTTTGATTTCGCACGCCCCTTTGGTTTTGTGGCGGCATCGGCGCTAAAGGGCTTGCCGCTCAGAAATTCGGCGACCGTGCGCCGCTCCTCCGCGCTCAGCCGCGAGCCTTGGGGCATCATGACTCCTGATTGCAGGGCACGAAGAATATAGTCCGGTGAAAACCTGGTCATGGCGTCCGGCCTGGGAGCGCGGGGCTGGTCGGGGTCTTCATGACACTTTGCGCACCGCCGCTGGTAGATGGCTACGCCATCCCGGGGATGCGTTGCGGGTGTTGCGGCCTGTTGTGAGAATGCCGCTATCGTGATCCACAAAATGATTCTGCCGGGCACTGCTGTATTTTATCGTGTACTGGGGCGTTCGAAGCACAGGCAAAAACACGTCTTTACACTTTTTTGACAAACGCCGACAATCAATTCAATGGGTGCTGCTGGAAGTTTTCATTTCGGAAAACTGGTTCTGGTCACGCTGAACGCTCCGCGGGAGAAGTTCTGGGGGGAGGTGCTCTCCGTGGACCCGGCGGGGGTGAGCCTGCGCGGCATTGACCTGCATTCCATGGATGATTTTTCGCTGCTGGTGCGGAACGGCGAAGCCGCCAGCGCTACGGTAATTTTTTTTCCTATGCACCGGGTGGAGCGCATTGAACTGGATGTCCGCTGCGGCGAGCTGCCGTCGCTGGCAGAGCAGTTTGCCGCCAGGACCGGCGTGAATGCCGCCGAATTCTTTCAAAAGGCGGAGCTATGATCAGCCAGCTTCGCTCCGCTCCCAATCTGCTTACGCTCCTGCGGCTCATCTTTATTCCGTTTATTGTGATCGCCGTGCTGGAGCGGCACTTCGGCTGGGCGCTCGGTCTTTTTGTTGCCGCCGGAATCAGCGATGGTCTGGATGGCCTGCTGGCCCGTCTGTTGAAGCAGAAAACCGTGCTGGGGCAATATCTTGATCCCATTGCCGACAAGCTCCTGCTCAGCACCATGTTCATTGTGCTCGCGGCCACGCACCGTCTTCTCTGGCGCGTGACCGTGCTGGTCTTCGCCCGCGACATCCTCATTTTGATTGTGTGTACGCTGCTGTACATGACGGGAGCCCAGAAGATTTTTCGTCCGAGTATTATCGGCAAAGCCAATACCCTGGCCCAGATCGTGACCGTCCCGCTGGTGCTGCTCTACGAAGTGTGGAAGGTGCCATGGATCGGCACAGCCAGGACCATCGGCGTGTATTCGACCATCACACTGACCGTGATTTCCGGCGTGCATTACGTGGTGCGGGTGGCCTTTGATCTGCATCGCACAAGCTCCCGGTCAGCCGGCATTCAGCAATCATGATTTAGAAAAAATACTTTGAACGCGGCAGAACGCAACCGGGCCGCTTGCCGATTCCTGCGCGCCATTTGCTAAAATCGAATGCTTGTCACTCCATCTCTACAACACGCTGCCCGGCAAGGTTGAGGAGTTTTTCCCCGCCGCGGACAATACCGTCCGGATGTACGCCTGTGGCCCCACTGTGTATGACTATGGGCACATCGGCAATTTTCGGACATTTGTGGCGGTGGACATTCTCCGCCGTTTTCTTCGCCAGACTGGCCGCCAGCTTCTGCACGTAATGAATATTACCGACGTGGATGACAAGATCATCCGCAATGCGTCGAAGCAGCAAAAAACCGTCAGCGAATATACCCGCCAGTACGAAGAAGCCTTTCTGGAAGACATGCAAACCCTCAATCTGGAGCGCCCGGAGTGTGTGGTGCGGGCGACCGAGCATATTGAGGAGATGGCCCGGTTCATCCAGGAACTGGAGAAAAAAGGCTTTGCGTACCGGACAGAGGACGGCTCGTATTATTTCCGCATTGCTAAGTTCCCGGAATACGGAAAGCTCTCCAAAAAAGATTTCAGCGGCATGGAAGTGGGCGCGCGTGTAGACGTGGACGAATATGAAAAGGACAACGCCCGCGACTTTGCACTGTGGAAATCCCCCAAGCCCGGCGAGGCCTGCTGGGACAGTCCGATTGGCAAGGGGCGTCCGGGCTGGCACATTGAGTGCTCCGTGATGGCCATGAAATATCTGGGGCCCGGTTTTGATCTGCACGCGGGCGGCGAAGACCTGACTTTTCCGCATCATGAAAATGAGATCGCGCAGTCAGAAGCTATGACTGGCCAGCAGTTCGTGCGCTTTTGGATGCACGTGCGCTTTTTGCTGGTGGAAGGCAAGAAGATGTCCAAGAGCGAAGGGAACTTCTTCACCCTGCGCGACCTTTTGCTGAAGGGGTACAAGCCCTCTGCTATTCGTTTTCTGCTGACGTCAGTCCCGTACCGCAAGCAGCTCAACTTTACTTTCGACGGACTTCGCCAGGCGGCGCACTCTGTCCAGCGTCTGCGCGATTTCAAAGCCAGGCTGGAGATGTCGAGGCCGGAGCCGGGAAAGAATGAGGGCGCGCATGAACTCGCGGCCCGTACGCAGAGCGAAATGCGCTCCGCTCTGGATGACGATCTGAACACGGCGCAGGCCCTGGCCGCCATGTTTGACATGGTACGCGAAGCCAATACTTTGGCTGATCGCGGAGAGCTTCGCCAGGACGATAAGGCCCCGCTGCTGCAGACGCTTCGGCAGTTCGACGAGATTTTTGCCGTGGTCGAGGACGACGACGCCGCCAAGATGAGTCGTGCGCTCGAGTGGGCCAAAGCTCATGGCAAAGTCAACGGAACCGGTCTCGCCCCGGCTATTGCCGACGAAGAAGTTGAGCGTCTGGTGGGCGAACGAAATGACGCGAAAAAAGCGCGCGACTTTGCCCGCTCCGATGCCATCCGCAAACAGCTCACCGAGGCTGGGATCATCGTGGAAGACACCAAGGATGGAATCCGCTGGAAGCGAAAGTAGAAACCGGGTAAGTCTCCCGGTTTCTGCGAACTCCAGTAGTTTTTTTAGTCTGCCAGAGTAAGTTCAGGCTCTTCCGCGCACGTGACTGGCGCTGGATTGATAGTTTTTAGCCGGGCGCGATTGACCAGCACCACTGCGCTGATGATGATCACCGTCCCTGCCAGCATAAAACTGTCCACTTTTTCATCCAGCAGCAGCCACCCGAAAGAGATGGCCACTACCGGGTTGACGTAAGCGTATGTGGCCACCTTGGGCGTGGGGACGTGATCCAGCAGCCAGATATAGGCGGTGAAGCCAATCCACGATCCGCAGATAACCAGATAAATCAGGGACCAGATTCCTCTCGAAGTCCACGTAGCGTGATGAAAGCCGCCGGTGGCCAGAGCGATAACTGTGTTGACGATGCCGGCCAGCAGCATTTCCCAGGCAGCGGCGGTGAGAGTGTCCACGCTGAAGGCCCAGCTTCCCGAGAGTATGGAGCCCAGGGCCCACCCGAGGGAGGCAGCTATCAGGATGCCGATTCCGATCAGCTCCAGCCGTCCCAGATGCGTATCGGAAACGAGCTTCGGCCACAGCAGGACCACCATTCCAACAATCCCCAGGGCCAGTCCCAGTGTGCCTGCCAGCGGCAGCCGCCTTGTGCGGAAGACCTGGGCTTCCAGGACCGCGACCCAAATGGGAACAACGGCGACCACCAGTGCGGCAAGTCCGCTGGAAACATATTTTTCCGCCCATAGCACGCCCATATTGGCGATTGAGAGCAGCAGCACGCCTACCACCAGCAGCCGCCCCAGATCCTGGCGGGAAGGCCTGATTTTTCTACCGGAGAGCACGCACCATCCCAGCATCAATACGCCGGCGACCAGAAAGCGCACGGAGCCTATGACATACGGCGGAATCTCCACTACCGCGACGCGCATCGCCAGATAAGTGCCACCCCACAGTACGTACACCAGGGCAAAGGCCAAAGCGATCCGAAAGCGGTGCTGCTTCTCCAAAAGACTCATATGCGATTAGATCATCTAACAGAGAAGTGGTCGCACACTACAGCAATAAATCTGATATGCAGGATTCCGTCGCGAACTGTAAATGGCGGCATGCCAAAGGGAGGGCAGGAAGCTGGGCGAAAGTGGTATCTCCTTCTGCCTGTTGCCCGGATTCAGACTATAATCGGAATATCTATGAGCGTGCAGCTCACATCGTTGTTTCAGATACAGTTGCCTGAGAATTCTCTCGGCTGCTTGGTGGACTTCCTCGTCTGTCCCCGGGGCTATCTTGCCGTGCTGCCGTCCCATGCGCGGGCGAATCTTTTTGCCGGCGACTAACGGTTCCCTCATTTTCCAGTCCTGGCCTGAACTCAGGCCGCGTCTTTACCTTCCGTGACTTGAAAAGAGGATTGAACATGGCATCTCATACGATTGCTTCTGCTGCCGGTCCGAAAATTCGGACCAAACTGCCTGGCCCCAATGCACAAAAAATCCTGACGGGCGACGCTAAATACATGTCGCCTTCGTACACCCGCTCCTATCCGCTGGTAGTGAAACGTGGCCGCGGCCTGCTGATTGAGGACGTTGACGGCAACGAGTTTCTCGATTTTTCCTCCGGAATTGCCGTGTGCTCCACCGGACACTGCCATCCGGAAGTGGTGGCTGCCATTCAGCGGCAGGCGGGCGAGCTGATCCACATGTCGGGAACAGATTTCTACTACGAGAATCTGGTCACGCTGGCGGAGCGGCTCACGAAAATTTCTCCCATCTCCGGACCGCTGCGCTTTTACTACGGCAATTCCGGCGCGGAGGCCATTGAAGCGGCCCTGAAACTGGCCCGCTACCATACCAAACGGCAGGGAGTCATCGCCTTTTACGGCGCGTTTCACGGACGCACCATGGGCGCTCTTTCTTTAACTGCCTCCAAGGCCCAGCAGCGCCGTCGGTTTGCTCCGCTGGTTCCGGGCGTGACGCACGTTCCGTATCCTGATGTGTACCGGAAGCCGGAAGGAATGAGCGTGGCCGAATACTCACTGGAGTGCGCGCGCTTCATTGAAGATCGCGTGTTCAAAACCATTATGGCTCCGGAGGAGTGCGCGGCGATTTTCGTTGAGCCGATTCAGGGAGAGGGCGGATATCTGCCCGCGCCGCGCGAGTTTCTAGAGGAGCTGCGCAACATCTGCGACCGGCACGGCATTCTGCTGGTTGCCGACGAGATACAGTCCGGCGCCGGACGCACCGGCAAATGGTGGGCCATTCAGCACTCAGGTGTGGAGCCCGACATGGTCACCATGGCCAAGGGCATAGCTTCCGGCATGCCGCTGAGCGTGATGATTTCCCGCGCTGACATCATGGACTGGGTGCCTGGCTCACATGCGTCCACGTTCGGAGGCAATCCGGTGTGTATTGAGGCGGCCCTGGCTACGCTCAACGTTCTGGAGCGCGAAGGCGTGCGCAATGCGGAAATCGTGGGCAATTACATGCTCGAACGCCTGCGTCCCTGGGTGCAGAAGTACGCCATTGTGGGTGACGTTCGCGGCGTGGGGCTGATGATCGGGGTGGAGATCGTAAAAGACAAAAAGACCCGAGCCAGAGACCACGACGAGCGCGACCGTATTGTGGACTTGGCCTTTGAAAAGGGCGTGCTCCTGCTGGGCGCGGGCGAAAACACGATCCGTCTTGCTCCGCCTCTGATTGTGACTCAGGAGCAGGCGGACATTGCGCTCGACGTGCTGGAAGAGTGCATTATCGCCGTATCCCGCAAGTAGAAGGGGAATCTCAGTTTTGAAGTGCTATAGTGCGGGCAAAGAATTTTTCTTTGCCCGCATAATTATTGGGACGGGGAAAGTATGTCTGGCCGCTTCACGCAGTTCACAATCCGAGTGCTCGATTCCGCCGCCAGGCTTTTGCCAAAGCGCAAGGCGGAAGCAGAAGCGGAACATCTCAGCACCGGCCGCCGAGGCGAGGAAGAGGCTTATTTCTATCTTCGCCGGCATGGTTATGTGATTGTCGCCCGCAATTATCGCAGTCCCCGGACGCGCAGCGAACTGGATATGGCTGGCTGGGACCAGGATACGCTCTGCTTTATCGAGGTAAAGACGCGCACCTCGCGCGAAGTGATGCCGGCAGAGGCGGCGGTGGACCACGAAAAGCGGCATGACCTTTCCCAGGTGGCACGGGAGTTTTTGCGCAAAATGCCGGTGGGCGTCGCTTTTCGCTTTGATATTGTGAGTGTGTATTTCACGAGCGATGGCCAGCCGGAGATTGAGCTGTTCAAAAACGCGTTTCCTTTCGAATAGTCTTATAGACAATGCCAATAGCAGGCAGGTCTATGTATTCGCCGCTATTTTCCTGTGCCCCGGTTGTAAGATATTTCTGTGCCCGAACTGAGAAAAGATCCAATTACGGGACGCTGGGTCATCATTTCCACCGACCGCGCCCGCCGCCCGAGTGATTTCTCGCGCGAGTCCGCCGTGGTGAAAGGGACTGGCTTTTGCCCGTTCTGTCCGGGCAATGAGAACCGCACGCCTCCGGAGATTCTGGCCTACCGGCCTGCCGAAAACGGACATGAAGGCCCGGAATGGAAGGTGCGTGTGATTCCCAACAAGTTTCCCGCGCTGGGAATTGAAGGCGACCTCGACCGCCAGGCCGAGGGGATGTTCGACAAAATGAACGGCATTGGCGCACATGAGGTAATCATCGAGACCCCCAATCACATGGAGACTCTGTCCACCATGCCAGTGAAGCGGGTGGAAGATGTCCTGTGGGCCTTTCGCGAACGCATTCTCGACCTGAAGCAGGACCGCCGCTTCCGGTACATCATGGTCTTCAAAAACCACGGTGAAGCCGCGGGCGCAACGCTCGAGCATCCGCACTCACAGCTGATCGCTCTGCCGATTGTGCCCAAACAGGTGACGGAAGAGATGGACGGGGCGAAAAGCTACTTTGCCAGCAAAGAGCGCTGCGTCTACTGCGACCTGATTCGCCAGGAAATGGATTCCAGGGTACGCATTGCGGGCCAAAACCAGGATTTTATCGCGCTGGCGCCGTATGCGCCGCGCTTTCCCTTTGAAACCTGGCTGCTGCCTAAAAGGCATGAATCGGCGTTTGAGAATTCGCCGTCGCATCTGTATGAAAACCTGGCCCGCATTCTCAAGTCACTGCTGACCAGGGTGGTGCACGTGCTCGACAATCCTGCTTACAATCTGGTGCTGCACACATCGTCGATACAGGACAACAGCAACGATTACTACCACTGGCACATGGAACTCATGCCCCGGCTCACGCGGACTGCGGGATTCGAGTGGGGCACGGGTATCTATATCAATCCCACGCCTCCGGAAGAGGCCGCACGATATCTGCGCGAAGCCGTCATCGAAGAAGCGCAGCCGGTGAACGCGTAAGCATTACCAGAGACAACGTCTGTTGCTGACCTCGCTGGTGGTGGCGTGAATCAGTCCCCAAAAACAAAACGCGGAGAGATTTTTTCTTTCTCTCCGCGCGCGCTTTGTTCAGAAAGTCTGTTAATTGCCTTTGCTGGCGGGAGGCACAATGCCGTTCATGCGCAGGTACTCCACCATCTGACCGTAGTGGTCAAAGCCGTGCGAGACCGCGAAGGTGACCAGAAAGATGCGGGCCTGTTTCTGCTGACGGATAGGAATAGCTTCCGCCACGTTTTCCGGCGTAAGAGTGGCCGCGGCTTTGTGGCCAACAGCATAGGAATCCTTCAGGAACTTGATAATCTCGGCCTTGGTCTTGAGTTCATCCGGACCGTTGTTGCCTTTGAGTTCGTAAGGTGGCTTGTCGCCGGTGATGGAGCCCCAGAACAGCCAGTTTGCGCTGGCGATGTGCTTGATCTGAAGAGCAAAGGTGCGGACGCCCTTGTAGTCGCTGCCGGGAACGTTCAGGTTCTCGGGCGAGAAATTGAATTTGTCTTCCGGCATCGCCTCGGCGGCCTCGACAACTTCTTTTTCAATGATGCTGATCTGCCGGTCGATGGCTCCGGAAAGCGAGGGCGCCGGCTGGGGCGTAGTTTGCGCCTGCGGCGCGCTTCCGGAAGGTTTCGCCGGAGCGCCGCCCTGGGCGTATGCCAGCGTTCCCATAGTCAATGTCAGGGTCAACAACAAACATAGAGTGCGAATATGCTTCATAGAGAACTCTCCTGTAGTGCGAAGGGATTATACCTTCAGGCGGCATACTCGTGCTGCTCGGCCCATGCTGCAGCCACTCTTGTCACGCGAAACAGGATTCGCGAAGAGGAAGATACACAAGTATTTTACCGATTCCAGAAAACGTTAACCATCGGGCGCCAGCAGTTTTCTAAGACGATGGCGTAAGGAAGGGCCACTCTTTGCGCCGCCAGGAGCGCGCCATAAAAACCAATATTCCAGCTATCGCGATGGCCAGAGCATAGGCGAGATTGCGCACGGCTCCCGTGCGCACCACCAGAACGAAGATGAATCCAATCAGGGCCAGAGCTGCCGGCAAGGGATAAAGGTACATGCGAAAAGGCCGGGGAACGTCGGGTCGGCGTGCGCGCAGCAGAAAGAGCCCGAGAATTTGCAGGATGAACTGAATGGTGATGCGGATTACGACCAGGCCGGTAATCACGTCAATTAAGCGGAACATGCAGAACAGTGCGGCCACTCCGCCCAGCGTGAGCAGCGATATATAAGGAAACCGGCCTTTGGCATGGACTTTGCCATACACGCGGAAAAAGTTGCCATCGAGCGCGGCGGCGTAAGGCACGCGGGAATAGCCCAGCAGGAGAGAGAAGACCGAGGCAAAGGCCACCCACATAATCAGCACCGCCGCCAGTTTGCCGGCCCAGTCTCCCATGGTCCGCTGCAACAGTGTGGACGCCACAAAACTTTGCGAGCCGGAGTCCGCCGTTCTGTACATCTCCTGCCAGGGAACCACGCCCAACATGCCGATGTTCATGACCAGGTAAAGAATCGCGACCAGCACAATCGACCAGATCACGGCGCGGGGGATATTGCGCTCGGGAGCACGAACTTCAGCGCCCAGAAAGCAGACGTTGTAGTATCCCCAGTAATCGTAGAAGGCAATCAGCATGGCCGAGCCCAGACCGGTGAAAAATGCTCCCGTTGGCTGAAAGGCGTGAGCAGGGAAGCTGAAGGCGCGGGCCGCGCTGAAGTGGGTGAGTCCGGCGACGATGACCCACAGCATGGTGCCGATCACGCCCACCCACAGGAATTTTGAGAGCCGCCCAATCATACTGATGCGGCGGTAGAGCAGCAGCACGGCCAGGCCGCATACCGCCATGGCGAGAAAGGTGCCGTTGGTGATTTGCAGGCGAATTTCAAATTTGCCCGCGAAGGGAAGCATCAGGGAAAAAGGGTGGCTGAACCAGGTCTTATCCAGTGCCGGCCACAGATAGCTGGCGTACTGCGAAACGCCAAGGCATCCGGAGGCGATGGAGAGCGGTGCGCTGAAAAGAAGCTGCCAGACGAACAAGAACGACATCAGTCGGCCCAGGCCGTTCGCTCCGTAGCTTTCCTTCAGATACTGGTACGGCCCGCCGGCACGAGGCATGGACGCGCCCAGTTCTGCCCAGACCAAACCATCGCAAACGGCAAAGATGGCGCCCAGAATCCAGCCCAGCATGGCCTGAGGACCACCCATGGCGTGAACGATCAGCGGCATGGTGATAAACGGGCCTACGCCGATCATGTCGATCATGTTGAGCGCCGTGGCTTCGCGCAGTCCGATATCGCGGGCTAGTGAGGGCTGCGACTGGGAGTTCATTGGATGGGAAGAAAGACTGGGGCAGGCGCAGGCAGGAGTGCCTGCGCTCCATAGTTCCACGTATATGCCGGGCAGTGACTCATTTTGCTTCGTGCCCGGCGCTGATCAGATTTACGAACAGGCGAATCGCGCCCGGCACGCCTGCGGGAAGCTGGCGGAAGAAGGCGTATCCGGAGTAGATATAAGTGCCCTGGCCGTAGTGAGCGATGAGCAAGCCGCCGTTTTGCGGAGGCTCGCCGGGATCGTGCGAGGAGAGCAGCGGCTTAAAGTGGTCGTCCCACTGCGACATGAAATAGAGGCCGCGCTCCTGCACCCATCCATCAAAATCTTTGCTGCCTATTTTGTTGGGAAAAGACAAAACCCGCTCGTCGGCAGCCAGAATTTCCACCGGCTGCTCTTCAACCGAAACACGGGCATTGCTCAGCGTGGCTGGCCAGGGCGTGTAATGGCCGGCATTAAACAGGGCCACGCTCTGGTTGTACTGCACGATCAGGGCGCCGCCGCGATTCACGTAGTCAAGAAGGCGTCGGTTCTGTTCGCGAATATCCGTGCGGACGTCATAGGCGCGGATGCCGACGATGATCGTGTTATACCGGCCCAGGTCGCCGGAGGCCAGTTCCTGCGGAGTGATCAGGTTTACATTCACACCTACGCTGCTCAGCACGGTGGGAATCTCATCTCCCGCACCCATGATGTAGCCGACCTTCAGTCCCGGCGCGAGCTTTACATCCACGGCCTGAATGTTTTGCGCAGCCGGATGATAGGAATAAAACGAATCCAGATCGGGGCGGGTGATGAGCTTGAAGCCTTCGGAGTACTCTTTACCTTCATACTCGGCTTTGGCTGTGACCTTGTAGGTTCCTTCATGCAGGTCCTGCGGAGTGATGCGGAAAAAATAGTTACTGAGGTCGCCGTCATGGTCCAGATCGACGGCCAGGGATTCGGGCTCCACTTTCCATCCTGAAGGAACGTCCAGATGCAGTTTGGCATGTACGTGGGCCGGCACATTGCTGCGCACGCTGACGTCAATCTGTGAAGAGGCCGCGCCGGTGGTGGGGAACACAACGACTGGTGACATCATTAATACAGAGAGCGGCGGTCCAACAGCCAGTGGCCGTTCGGACTGACCCGCGGACGGATCCACGAATTTAACTTTGGCGATTGCATGTGCCTGGCTGGCGCCGCTGGCGGTAGTGAAAGTCGCGGAGGCGTGTACCGGCCAGGGAGGAAGCGGCAGCGTGACCAGTTGGGGGTCGCCGATGGTGTAGAAATTGTCTGTTTCCGGATTCTGGCGGCTCCAGTACGGGCGGGTGTATTTGGCATTTTCCGGTACAGTAACCTGGAACTGCACGGCCGCGCTGTCGCCGGTGTTGAGTACCGGAACGTCGGGTTTAAGCTGAGTGATATTCCAGCCTTCGGGCGCTTCGAGCCGGACTTGCTGCGGCGTGACCGCTACTTTTCCGCGATTATAAAGATGAGCGGTGATGGTGAAGGTCTGGCCGGGTGTCGCCAGGCTGAAGGTCTGCTCCATGCGCGGAAAGTACGAAGGCGGCGGAGGCGGTCCGGGCATATCGACGGATGCATCCAGCAGCACGCCCAATGACTGATTGGCCGCCTGTTCAAACTGCTCTGCCTTGGTGCGGAGCGAAGGCAGCAGATCGGCTTTGGCGGCAGGGGAGAGCTGCGAGCTTTCCACCTGGGCGATCAGCTTTTTTGTCTCTGACAAACCTGCCAGCAAAGAGGGGGCGCAGGCTGCGGTGTCCTGAACAGAATAAAGTTGAGTGGCTTCATCCACGTGCTTCGCGATGGACGTCAGTGCCGGGCGAAGAAAAACGGCTTTGCTTTCTTCCGTGCCGATTCTGTCGGCAAGAGAGGGAAGAGAGGTATCTATGCCATCGAAGAAATCGGCTTCACGCGCATCCGCGGCTTTGGCGGGAAAGACAGAATCGACCAGCTTGTAATAGGTGTAGCGATGCCCCGGCGGAATGCGGATGCCGCCTGTTCCCTGGGAAGTCTGATGGGCCAGGCCTTCGAGCGCAAACTGTGCGTAAGACATGCCGAGCACCGGGCTGTACGTGCCCGTGTCCAGCCGGACGGTGTAATCCTGGTCAATGCGAAAGCCGTCCACGTAGAGCTTTTTGGCCTGCCAGGGCAGCAGGCCTTCTTTGATCTGCTCGGGAAAGCGATTGGGATCGGCGGCGGCGCGGAAGGCCTCTTTGGTGAGAATGCCGGAGGCCTCATGATTGCCGTGGCCGTCATTTTTATTGCCCTGAAAGCGGCTGGTAAGAATGTCTGGCCGGAAGGTGCGGATCGCGCGCACCATGTCGGCCAAAGCAATATCGTGTCCATGCCATTTGTTGAAAGTCTCTTCGGCGGTTTTGGAATAGCCGAAATCCGTCACACGGCTGAAGCGCTGCTCCACCGAGTAATACTTGTCCGCCTCGAGCAACTCCAGAGTGCGGAGAATGCCCAGATCGTCCGATGTTTCGGTGCCGAACTTGTTTTGGCCGCCTTCGCCGCGATTGAGGGTAAACAAAAGGATGGCAGCGCCGTTGCCTCGCGATTCCAGCGTCATCATGCCTCCGTCTTCGTCGTCAGGATGGGCGACGGTGTGCATGATGCGGGCCGTGGTTTTCAGTCTGGTGAGCATCTGGTAAAGCTGGACTGCGCCCGTGTCTTCCGGCAAAGGCCGCGTATCTGACTGTGCCGCGTGGCCGACGAGCAATATAAGGACAAGAACAATTCCTGACCTGATTTTCGGCTGAATGGAAAACATGCAGGCAATTGTCGCTGGAATCGCATGTTTAGGGCAAATCGCCTGTGATGCGGCATACCACCGGCTGAGTACTTTGGGAAGGAGTACTTGTGTGCCGGTCGCCGCAACCGTTCCCAAGGCATAACTTAACTTATCTTAAATATTAGTGTGATATTCATCACAGAAAGACAGGCCATCCGTCTGCCAGGATTAATAGGTTTTAAGTGCTCTTTCTGAATACATGACTCAGGTACCCACAGACTCAGGCAAGCGGTCCACTCGAATCGTAATCCAGTGTATTTACCGGAATTTCGACGTGGGCCTCTGCTATCGCGTGGTGATCTATCAGGACGGCAGATCATTTCAGCCGCTTGAGTTTTCATCCCTCGATCTTTTGATTGCGACTTTTAAGACGGTTGACCCGGAATTTGATGGCGATGCTCTTGTTCATGACAACTCCGGACAGACCCATATCGTATTTGCCAAAGACATGCTTCTCTCAGATGCAGAATTGGCCAGCCTTGGGTTGAAGCGCACAAAGAGCGAACTTTAAGAATACAGATTTTTCCTATGCACATCATCTTGTGCAAACTATTCATCGGCTGCTCTGGATTAAGAGCACGAGCTACTCTGACTCATGTAGTACCGGCCAAAAGGTATTAGTTTCACATCTCAGGTCTTCTCCTGGGAGGCAAATGCATGCGTGTCCGTTAGATTGACACACTGATTGGCAAAATCCCCCAGGAGAAGTCTATTGCGTAAATTTTTATCGGCAGCCGGTTTGGCAATCGTTTTTAGTTTTTCAACACTGATGATCACATCGTGCGGCGGCAGTGCTTCCGCAAGCAAAGCGCAGCTGGCACAAGCTCCCGCTCCAGCCACAACTCCAGGTTCGTCATCGTCGCCAGGCAGCACGCCCGGATCGTCGGGCGGAACGTCACCTGCTCCTTCGCCGTCACCGTCACCCGCTCCTTCGCCGTCACCGTCACCTGCGCCAGCAACACCGCCTTCCACGGTGCTGGACAATGTGGAGGATGGAAGCTGGCAGACCTGCGGCGCCTGCGGCAATGATCATGCCACCGGGGCGATTGCACCGAACCAGTTCATCAATGGTGTGGTCTCGCCCAGCGAAGATGGTGCTTCCACCCAGTTCTCAATTTCGCCAGTTGTTCCTTATACCGACACGTACTGGTTCCAGACGCATAATCCCGTTTCCGGACAGATCAACGCGCTCACCTATGAATTTGATCTTTATATTCCCAATGGCTCGGAAACAGCGCCCCAGGCGATTGAATTTGAATGCCAGCAGCAACTTGGCGGCTGGGTTTACAACTTTGGCTGGCAGGCCAACTACATTACGCATGAGTGGAGGATCTTCGATTACGGATCAGCTACCTGGCAGGCTTCGGGCGTGAGTTTCCAGACCTTTACTCCAGGGACGTGGCATCACATTCTGGCCGAGTACCACAATGATGTGGCTTCCCATACCGTCCTGCACGATGCGCTTACGGTGGATGGCACGCGCTACCCGGTCAACCAGAGGCATAATGCGTTTTTCGGCGGCTCCGGTTTTGTCAACAAACTCACCAACGCAGTCCAGCTGGACGGCAACAGCCGCCCCGACGCCTACAGCGTCTACGTGGACAAAATGCGAATCACCTATCGGTAAAAATCCCCAGCAGAGCAGGGGCTGGAACCACAGCCCCTTTATCTGCGAATTCTCGAAAGCTGGTCAGATCTTTTGACAGACAATCAGAATTAAAGGGCCAAAAAGTTCTTCAGCAGCAGCTTGCCGGAATCGGTAAGTACGCTTTCAGGATGGAACTGAACGCCTTCGATTGGATAGTGCCGGTGGCGCAGGCCCATGATGACGCGGGCGCCATTTTCGTGAGTCTCGGCGCTGATTTCGAGTTCTTTGGGCAGCCCCTCTTCCGACACAACCAGCGAGTGGTAACGCGTGGCGGTCATGGGGTGGGGAATATTCTGAAAAATTGTTTTTCCGTCATGCTGAATGTGGCTGACTTTGCCGTGCATGACTTTCTTCGCACGAACCACCTGCCCGCCCAGCGCCGCGCCGATGGCCTGATGTCCCAGGCACACGCCCAGAATGGGGCGTTTCCCCGCGAAGTGGCGCACTACATCCATGCTGATACCCGCTTGTTGCGGCGTGCAGGGGCCAGGCGAGATCAGGATGTGGTCCGGCGCCATGCGCTCGATATCCTCAGGCGTGACCTGATCGTTGCGGCGGACTTCAACTTTTTCACCCAGTTCGCCCAGATACTGGACCAGGTTGTAGGTGAAGGAATCGTAGTTGTCGAGGACAAAGACCATAAAAAGAAGCTCGCACTTAGTGTAAGGGAAAGCCCGGACGCATTCTACTGCCATCCGGGAACACTTCTCTAAAAGCTCCGGCTTTATACTTGGGCTGTTTCGAGGAGGGGAGCACTGATGATTCGAGCAAAGATTTCTTTGGCGGCCATTCTGATTTGTCTTTTCGCGGGCGCGCAACAGCCCCAGGCGAAGCATGACCCTTCGTTCCAGCACATTGCCGGCGAGCTTGGTTTTCTAAGCAGCGACGCTATGCACGGACGCGGCAGCGGCACGCCGGATGAACTTTTGGCCGCCACGTATATCGCTTCCGAACTCATGCAGGCGGGCATTGCCCCGGCGGGTGACAACGGTGGCTACATTCAGGACGTTTCCGGCACATTTCCATTCCGCACCGGACCCAAAGCGTGGCATACGCGCAATGTGATTGGGGTTCTCCGAGGGCATGATCCGAAGTTAAGAGACGAGGTTGTTTTGCTCACGGCGCATCTCGACCATCTTGGAATCGGGAAGCCGGTCAACGGCGATGAAATCTATAACGGCGCCGATGATGATGCCTCCGGCTGCGTCGCCGTGCTGCAACTGGCGCGCACCCTGGCCGCAGGCAAGCCTCCTAAACGGACGGTGGTCTTCACGTTTTTTGGCAGTGAGGAGACCGGAGGCCAGGGGAACCAGTATTTTCTCGAGCATCCGCCTGTGCCGCTGAAGAGCATTGTCGCCAACCTTGAGTTTGAGATGATCGGCCGCCCTGACCCAATGGTGAAAGCGGACGAACTCTGGCTCACCGGATTCGAACGCAGCAATCTCGGTCCTGAACTGGCAAAGCACGGGGCCAAAGTGGTGGCCGACCCTCATCCGGAGCAGCACTTCTTTCAGCGCTCCGACAATTTTGCGCTGGCCAAACAGGGAATCGTTGCCCAGACGGTTTCGAGCTTTGGACTGCACAAGGACTACCACCAGCCCAGCGACGATCTGGCGCACATCGATTTTCACCACATGGAAAGCGCGATTCAGTCCCTGGTCGGACCCGTGCAATGGCTGGCAAACTCTGACTTTAAGCCGGAGTGGGTGGCGGGGAAGAAACCCTAACCCCAAAACCTTTGAAACACAGAGGAAAGGAGGGCGCAGAGGAAGATGGAGCTTTGCTGGAAAGTGTTTATCAGACTTGTCTTCAGCACGAACTCGAGAAATCAGGACTGAAGGTCCACAGAGAAGTGGCGATTCCAGTTACGTACGATGGCGTGAAGCTCGTTGCCAAATTTCGCATTGATATGCTCGTGGAAGACTGTGTGATTGTGGAATTAAAATGCGCAGACGCACTGTTGCCCATTCACAAGGCCCAGATTCTGACTTGTCTGCGTCTGGCTGACAAACCGACCGGCTTACTGTTGAATTTCAAAGTTGTTCATATGCGACAGGGCATAAGCCGGATTTTGAACAATAAGCATCCATACTGGTCGACCCAAAACCTTTGAAACACAGAGGAAAGGAGGGAACAGAGGAAGATGTAGCTTAAGCCATTACCGGGAACATTATTTCTGCAGCTATGAAAGTACACACTGCATTGGGGCCGCCCAATCCTCCGTTCCCTCTGTTCCTCTGTGTTTCGAAGGTGTTTAACTGGGTTTTTTACCGCGAAGACGTTCGTCGATTGGTTTGCGTCCGCGGAAGCCTTCTTCCAGGCCATGCCAGAACTGGATGTTGGTCTCGCCGAGCTTCCAGCACAGCAGAACGATTTCCCCGTCTACCATGCAGGGAAAGTCGAGCAGTCCCATATCCAGGTCCTTGACCTGAACGCCAATGGCGTCGATTTCCGCGATGGTGTCTTTCACATTTTGGAGCGCCTTGTCGCCTTCGGCGCGCCGGCGGGCCACGGTCTGAATATCGAGCGAAAGTCCGCCGTGCAGAAAGGCGCGATGATGCAGGTCCTGAAATTCTTTTTCCACTTCTTCGATCAGGGTCTTGCCCTTCATGCAGCGCTGAAGCAGAGAGCGCAGCGTGGGCAGCAGCATCTCTGCTTCTTCGAGGGTGAATGTCTTCATTTCACTCATAATCAGGTATTGGCCTGGGTCTCAAACCTTATCGGATATCGAGCATCCGGTCTAGTGCCACACGCGCCCAGTATTTTACGTCTTCCGAGACCTGAATTCGATTGACTACATTCCCCTCGACCAGATTTTCGAGCGCCCAACACAGGTGCTGCGGCGAAATGCGAAACATGGTGGTACAGAGGCAGCCGGAATCGTCGAGAGTGATCACCATCTTGTTCTCTTTGGCGAACTGCTGGCCCATACGATGGACGAGATGGATCTCCGTGCCCACGGCGAATTTGCTGCTGGCGGGAGCGTCTTCGATGATTTTGATCAGCCTTTCGGTGGAGCCGATGCCGTCAGCTTTCTGGCAGACTTCAAAACGGCATTCGGGATGGACAATCACCTGTATGCCCGGATGACGGGCGCGAACGTTGTCCGCGTGTTCGGGCAAAAAGCGCTGGTGCACGGAGCAGTGGCCCTTCCACAGAATCACGCGGCCGCTCCGCAGCCGTTCCGGCGTTACACCGCCCATGAGCATGAATGGATCCCAGACCACGCACTGGTCAAGGGGAATCCCCATGGCAAACGCAGTATTGCGGCCCAGATGCTGGTCGGGAAGAAACAGGAGCTTCTGGTTGCGCTCCAGCGCCCAGCGAAACGCCGCCGGAGCATTGGACGAGGTGCATACCATGCCGCCGCGCTCGCCGCAAAACGCTTTGATGGCGGCGGTGGAATTCATGTAGGTCAGAGGGGTGATGCCGTGGCCGGAATCGTCCGCCAGTCCCTGGGAGACGAGCTGCTCCCAGCAACTTTCGACCTGGCCAATCTCCGCCATGTCCGCCATGGAGCAGCCTGCATTCAGGTCGGGAAGAATGATCTGTTGTCCCGCATGGGCCAGCACGTCGGCGCTTTCCGCCATAAAATGCACGCCACAAAAAACGATGAACCGGGCCTCGGTCCTGGCCGCTTCCTGACTTAGCTTGTATGAGTCGCCGCGAAAATCGGCGAAGCGGATGACTTCGTCACGCTGGTAGTGATGGCCAAGTATGATCGTGCTCGCGCCCAGCGCGCGCCTGGCCGTGGCGATGCGGGCATCCATGGTGTGATCGGGAAGTGCAAGGTAGTTTTCAAGCGAACAGCTTCCCATTCGCTCTGTAAATGGAGCAACAGCAGCCGACATTTGTTTTCCGCCTTCAGCTCCGCGACGCTTGATGCGCCCGGAACGGGGATGTTGAAAGCATCCGCAGGCTCCAGCAGGTCCGCTTACTCTCGACCTGCGGGGTTGTTGAAGCCTGCAGCCTAACCTAACTATTTGATGCCTGATTGCCGGGGCCGACGCAAAATATGCGCACGCACCCAGCCTTGCCATCAACATTATTTTAGCTATGCCGGCCAGGACCTTGCAAACTCATGGCGCAGAAAGCTAAAGGTTGCGCGGCGTTTTGCCCGGTCTTCCGCTATGCTTACTTCCGCTGTTCTTAAGTGATCTCATGATGAGATGGCTGCCCCGGATCTGTGCCAGTGCGATCTTTCTTGGCAGTTGTCTGCTCTTTTTTGTGGAGCCGATGGTGGCCAAACAGCTTCTGCCTTTACTGGGCGGATCGGCTTCGGTATGGACCACCTGCCTGGTTTTCTTTCAGACCACGCTGCTGCTGGGATATCTGCTGGCCCACTGGCTGGTGACGTCATTTCGGCCACGGACACAGGCCGCTACGTATCTGGGATTACTGGCGTCTGCGTTTGTCCTTTTGCTTGCGATCAGCCCTCACTCGCTTCATGCGGCTACCGAGCATCCGGCGGTGAGTGTCTTCCTGCTGCTGACCCGCCTGATTGGATTGCCCTTTCTGCTGCTCTCGGCGGCGGGGCCGCTGCTTCAGTCCTGGTACGCTCGTGGGTTCCATGCGAGAGGACAGCAGACGTTGCCTCCCTGGCGGCTGTTTGCTCTTTCCAATTTGGGTTCGCTGCTGGCGCTGACGCTCTACCCGGTGGTGATTGAGCCGCGCTTCAATCTTCATGCGCAAATGCTGGTTTGGATCTGCGGTTTTGGGTTGTTTATGGTGGCCTGCGGCGTTGTGCTGCTGCGCGGCAGCAACTCTTCTGATGAAAAGCAGGAAGTGGAAGCCAAAGCACTTTCTGATGCTGCGCCCAGCGCCGCCAGTCGATCGCTGTGGTTTCTGCTGGCGGCCTGCGGCTCACTGATGCTTTGCGCCGTAACCAATTACCTCAGCCAGAATATTGTGGCTATTCCTCTGCTGTGGATCCTTCCGCTCACGGTCTATTTGCTCAGCTTTGTGGTGGTCTTTCAGGGAAATTTCTATCCGCGCTGGCTGGTGCTGGTTTTTTTGTTCCTGGCGCTTGCTGGAACCGCGGCCGGCATCCGTTATGAATTGTCCGACCAGTCGCAGGTTGTTCCCATCAGGATTATGGTCCCGCTCTTTTGCGCGGCGCTGTTTATTCTTTGCGTGTTCTGCCATGGCGAACTTCACCGCCTGCGTCCGGCCCCGCGATACGTGACTTCGTTCTATTTGCTCATTGCCGCGGGCGGAGCAGCCGGAGCCTTCTTAGTGGGTATCGGCGCACCGCTGGTCTTCCGGGCGAATTATGAAATGGTATGCGGCCTGGTGATGATCAGCGCAATAGCCTTGATAGTCACCTGGAAGCTGGGTGTTTTTTCGCGCCTGTTGTGGGCCGCGACGACCGCAGCCATGGTCTGGCTGATTATTTTCGAGGCGCGAGGTTACAGTCACGACGCCATTGTTCAGCTCCGCGGTTTTTACGGCACACTGCGGGTTACCGAGACGCGAATACCCGGCACGGAGGTCACCCGCATTCTTTACCACGGAACCATAGAACACGGGGTGCAGCTTATGGGCGGCGCCCGCCGGCATGAGCCAACCAGTTATTATGCGCACAATTCCGGCGCTGGTCTGGCGCTGGATTTTTGCTGTCCGGGGCGAAAGCGGCGCGTGGCGGTGATTGGGCTGGGCACGGGGACGCTGGCGGCTTATGGCAGGGAAGGCGACGTTTTTCGTTTCTACGAAATCGATCCGCTGGTGGAGCGGATGGCCAACAATATTTTTACCTATCTGCACGACTCCCCGGCCACGATTGAGATTGTGCCCGGCGATGCGCGTGTATCCATGATGCAGGAGCCGCCGCAAAACTACGATGTGATTGCGATTGACGCGTTTTCCGGAGACGCCATTCCCGTGCATTTGCTCACGGCGGAGGCGATTCAGCTTTATCAGCGGCATCTGCGGCCAGGCGGCATTCTGGCCTTTCATGTATCCAGCCAGTATCTGGACCTTGCGCCGGTCCTGCGGCAACAGGCTGATCATGCCGGGCTGCATTGCGTTTTGGTCTCCTCGGAAGACGATGAAGAACAGCAGATATCGGGCGCGGACTGGGTGCTGATCACCAGCGATGAGAAATTTCTCGCCTGGCCGGAGATCGCAAAGGCTTCACAAAAAATCGAGCTGAAGCCCGGACTGCGTCTATGGACCGACGACTACAACAGTTTGCTTCCGCTGCTGCGCCATCAGAGACTGGCTTTCTGGCGTCCAGCGGAAAAAGACAATAAATAAGGTAAACAAAGCATGGAGGCCGACGGCTTTGACTCGTTGCTACAATTTTCAGCAACCATGCTGGTCATCCGCCAAACTGACTACGAACAGATGCGCCGGGAAGCAGAGCAAAACTATCCCTGCGAGGGGTGTGGAATTCTTGTGGGAAGCGCAGAGGGAGGGGGCCGCGTGGTAAGTATGGCCATTGCCTGTAACAACATGCGAACTGATTCTCCGGGAAACCGCTACAGCATCGATCCTCAGCAGATCATTGCCGCCCAAAAGCTGGCGCGTAGCCGTGGCGAAGATATTCTGGGTTTTTACCATTCCCATCCCGACCATCCTTCGCGGTATTCCTCCACCGATCTGGCTGAAGCCCACTGGTTTGGCTGTTCCTATGTGATTACGGCGGTGCAAAAGGGGCGCGCCACCATAACGGAATCCTTTTTGCTGCAGGGTACTACAGAGCGGAAAAAGAGCTTTGAACCTGAGAAAATAGAGGTACGGCAGTAACCATTAAAAAAATTTAACTATCGCAAAACAACGCTATAATACTGGGAAAATGCTTATGACTGCCGCGCAAAACGAAGCTCCCGGACTCAGCAATGAGGAAGTCCTGCGCTATTCGCGGCACCTGATCATGCCGGAAGTGGGCATGGAAGGCCAGCAGAAGCTGAAAGCCGCGCGCGTTCTGTGCATTGGCGCGGGAGGGCTGGGCTCTCCGCTGGCGCTGTATCTGGCGGCAGCGGGGGTGGGGACGCTGGGGCTGGTGGACTTTGACGTGGTGGACTTTACCAACCTGCAGCGGCAGGTGATCCACCACACCAGCGACGTGGGCAGGCCCAAACTGCAGTCGGCAAAAGAAAAGATTGCCGCGATCAATCCCTTTGTGCATGTGGCGCTGTTTGAGACCCGGCTTACCAGCGAAAATGCGCTGCGAATTTTTGATGGTTTCGACATCATCGTGGACGGCACCGATAATTTTCCCACGCGCTTTCTGGTGAATGACGCCTGTGTTTTATCCGGCAAGCCGAATGTGTATGGCTCTATCTTCCGTTTTGAAGGTCAGGCAAGCGTATTTGCGGCCAAAGACGGACCGTGCTATCGCTGCCTGTATCCCGAACCGCCGCCTCCGGGGATGGTCCCATCGTGCGCGGAAGGCGGGGTGCTGGGCATTCTTCCCGGTTTGATCGGGCTGATTCAGGCGACAGAAGCGATCAAGCTGATTCTCGGTTCGGGCGAGCCGCTGATTGGGCGGCTGCTTCTGGTGGATGCTTTAGGCATGAGGTTTCGCGAACTCAAGCTGCGCAAAAATCCGGACTGCGTGGTTTGCGGAACACATCCCACGGTGACTAAACTCATTGATTACGAACAATTTTGCGGAGTACGAGGTGAAGAAAAACCTGTGATAAGCGGCGGCGTGCCCGAAATCAGCGTGGAAGAACTTAAACAGCGGCTGGATGCAAAGGACGATCTGTTTATCCTTGACGTTCGCGAGCCACATGAGTACAAGATTTGCAACCTCAACGGACATTTGATTCCTTTGAACGATCTGCCGAAGCGGATGAGTGAACTTGATTCCGATAAAGAGATAGTGGTGCACTGCCGTTCGGGAGCGCGCAGCGCCAAGGCGGTTGCTTTTCTGCAAACGGCGGGCTTCACCAAAGTGAAAAACCTCGCGGGCGGAGTGCTGGCCTGGTCGGACAGAATCGACCCGAAGATGCCCAGGTACTGAGAGATGAAATCCGGCCGAGCGGGATCGTATTCAGGTTCGCGTCCGCAAAGCCTAAGTTTTTACCTGTGAACCTGTAAGTTGAAAAATATTTAAAAAAACGGGAATTCCATTTTCTGCCTTCGCTATGCGAGCAGGTAATGGCAGAGATAGTTCTGTGTTTACGGCTGGTGTATTGGCTAAGCAAGAAATAACGACATGATTCAACAACTTCAAAAGCTGCGTCAGCATTTGCTTACAGGTGTTTCTTTTACGATACCTTTCATCGCCTGCGGGGGCATTTTAATCGCGGTGGCCACCACCTTCGCGATGACTCCAACGGGGCCGGACTTTTCACATTTCCCCAAACTTAAACTGATTGCCGATATCGGCTCAACCGCCTTTGCCCTGATGCTGCCGGTGCTGGCCGGTTACATCGCCTATTCGATTGCCGGAAAGCCGGGGCTGGTCCCGGGGTTTGTCGGCGGGTATCTCTCGGGAGAGGTAAAAGCCGGTTTTCTGGGCGCCATCCTGATAGGTCTGCTGGCCGGATACGTGGTGGAGCTGATCAAGAAAATGCCAGTCCACCGTTATATCCGGCCGATCATGCCCATCCTGATCATCCCGGTCCTTTCGTCGGCGGTAATTGGGATCGTCATGCTGAAAGTTCTGGGCATTCCTATTGCCGCCCTTATGGACTCGGCCACTGCCATGCTCAGGAATATGAGTACGGGTAACAGTGTCTTTTTGGCTATGCTGCTGGGCGGGATGATTGCCATTGATATGGGCGGGCCTGTCAATAAGACCGCCTTCTTCTTCGGAGCCGCCATGTTGAGCCAGGGCAACTACCAAATTATGGGAGCCTGTGCGGCAGCTATCTGCACTCCGCCTCTGGGCCTGGGGGTGGCTACGCTTCTTCGCCGCAGGCTGTGGAGCGAAGAAGAGCAGGAGGCCGGCATCGCCAGTATCGCGATGGGGCTGACCGGCATTACCGAAGGGGCCATTCCGTTCGCCGCCGCCGATCCATTTCGCGTGATTCCCTGCATTGTCGCCGGTTCCATGGTGGCCTCGGTGATCGCGATGCTGGGCAAAGTTGGGGACCATGCCCCGCATGGCGGTCCGGTTGTTTTGTTCGCAACAGACCACTGGCAGGCATATGTGGCGGCGATTGTGGCCGGCACGATGGTTACAGCGGTCTGCGTGAATGTGCTGAAAGCTTTCTCTAATTCCAAAGCAACGGCTGCCGGGGAGGGCCGATGAAAATTGTTGCAATTACCGCATGTCCTACAGGCATTGCGCACACCTATATGGCTGCTGCGCGTCTTGAGAAAGTCGCCAAAGATATGGGACACGAGATTAAAGTTGAAACCCAGGGTGCGCTCGGCATTGAGAATGAGCTGACGGCGGACGACATTCTTGACGCTCAGGTGGCAATTTTTGCCGTGGACATCAACGTTGAAGGGCGCGAGCGCTTCAACGGCAAGAAGGTCATTGAGGTCCCGCTGCAGGAAGCCATTCGGAATACCAAAGCAATTTTTGAAAGAGTAAAGGTCTAAATCGTGACGCAAATTGCCTCCATGGCGCCGGAGTTTAAATTCTCGTGTCCCCTGCCTCATGGGCTGCATGCCCGGCCGGCAAGCCAGCTGTCTACGCTGGCCAGTGGCTTTCTTTCCGCCTGTGTGCTGACCAATCTGCGCAACGGCGTCACTGCGAATATGAAAAGCGTACTCTCCATCATTGCCGCCGATGTCCGGCTGGATGATGAATGCAGCATCACCGTGCACGGTGCGGACGAAGTGATGGCCCGCAAGGCGCTGCAGCGTTTTGTGAGTCACGAGCTTCCGCGCTGCGACACTCCTCTGCAGGAACGTCCGCGAAACAAAAACAACGTTGCGAGAAATGTGCCCCGCATCCTGCTCTCTGCCGGAGTAGAGATATGCCCTGGCGTTCCCGTGAGCCACGGAATTGCCGATGGCGCGGTGGTGATGATTGAAAATTCCGCTCTGCGCGCCGAAGCAGGCCGCGAATCCGCGACGAATGCCGAGGAAGAACGGAAGCAGGTGAGCCGGGCCATGATTGCGGTGCAGGCCCGTATTCACGCCCTGATCGAGCACCGGACTTCGGCGGTTGAAACCGGGGTGCTGCAGGCGCACCTGGCTTTGCTTGGAGATGTATCGCTTTCCGACAGCATCATGGAGCGGATTGGGGAAGGGCGTTCGGCTGGCCAGGCTATTGTGGAGGTAAGCCAGCATTACCGTGAGCTGATCCACAAAGTGGAAAGTCCATACATTCGCGAGCGCGCCATTGATATTCAGGAGATATGCTCCGAGTTGCTGGAAGAGATTTATGGCCGTCGGCAAACGGCTGTTCAACTCAGGGTTCCTTCGGTGGTGGTGGCTGACAACCTTGCGCCACAGCGTCTTTTGGCCCTTGATCGAAAATGGCTGACGGCGCTGGTGCTGGAAGCGGCGGGAATTACCTCGCATACGGTCATTCTTGCCCGCTCCATGGGGATTCCCACGCTGGTGGGAGTGACTGATCCGCTGCATACTCTGTCCGAGGGCGAAGTTGTAATCGTGGACGCCAATCGCGGCTTCCTGGTGCGCCACTCCACGCCCGCGGCGCGGCGGTTTTACCGGGGGCAAACGGGCGCGCTGGAGCGGCGCAAAACGGCTTTGGCCCGTCATGCGAGCGAGACCGCCGTTACTGCCGACGGCCGCCCCCTCGAAGTTGGGGCCAATATTTCCTCGGCAGCGGAGCCGGACATCGTCTTTGGCAATGGCGCCGATGGCGTTGGCCTGTTCCGTACCGAGATGCTGTTTCTGAGCCGTGACAGCGCTCCCACCGAGCAGGAGCAGTTTGAAGTTTATGCGCAGGTGGCCCGCGCCGCCGGCGACAGGCCGGTAATCATCCGCACACTCGATATCGGCGGTGATAAGCAGGTGGACTGGCTGAACCTGCCGCAGGAAGACAATCCGTTTCTCGGATATCGCGGCGTGCGCATTTACCCGGACCACCAGCAGATTGTCGACGACCAGTTCCGCGCTATTGTTCGCGCTTCGGCGCTGGGGCGCATACAGATGATGGTTCCCATGGTCTCTTCCATGGAAGAGGTCCGCTGGTATAAGACCCGGCTTGCTCAGATACAGAGTGAGCTGGCGAGCGAGAAGATTGAATTCAACCCCAAAATGCCCGTGGGCGTAATGATCGAAATTCCATCCGCCGCTTTCATGATCGACCAGATGGCGAAGGAGCTGGATTTTTTCAGTATCGGCACCAATGATCTGAGCCAGTATTTCCTGGCGGTGGACCGCGACAATCCCCGGGTGGCCGCGCTGTCGAATGTGGCCCAGCCAGCGTTTCTGCGCTTTCTCCGGCACATTATCGACGAAGTGCACCGGGCCGGGAAATGGGTGGGCATATGTGGCGAGATGGCCGGCGATCTGCGCTATCTGCCGCTTCTGCTGGGAATGGGGCCGGATGAAATCAGCCTTTCCGGACACGATATTCCCGTGGTGAAAGAGCGCATAGCGCGTTATGCGGCCGCTGAATGCCGCATCCTGCTGGCGCAGGCGATGGATTGCCAGACCGCAGCCGAGGTAGAGGCGCTGCTGAGCGCCAATGCTCCCAGCGGTTCGTCGCGCACTCTGCTGAATCGTGAGCTGATCCTGCTGGAGAGCCAGAGTGAAAGTAAGGAAGAGGCGATCCGGGAGATGGTGGATGCCTTCTATGCGGACGGCCGCACGGATGATCCTGACCGTCTGGAACAGTCTCTTTGGGCCAGGGAAGAGGTATATTCGACCGGCCTGGGTTTTGGGTTTGCCATTCCTCATGCCAGGACCAATGCCGTGAACTCCAGCTCCGTGGGTGTACTGAAACTGAAGCAGCCCGTGGAATGGGGTTCGCTCGACGGCAACCCGGTGGAAATGATGATTGTGCTGGCGGCGCGCGAATCCGATCCTGGCAGCTCACAGATGCAGGTGTTTTCCAAACTGGCGCGGAAGCTGATGGATGAAGAGTTCCGCGCTGAGCTGCTGAATGTGAAAGACACAGACGCCCTGCTGACATTTTTTGCCGGGCAACTGGGAATCAAGGCGTGATCCCTGCTGAAAAAGAGATTTTCAGTCTGATGATCCAGGAAGCCGGCAGGGCTGTAGAGTGGCCGGAAACATTAAGGAAGCGCGCCAATAATTGTGGAACAGGCGCGCGAAAACTCACAAGTATGCTGGAGAGGTTAGATATGCGATTGCCAAAATATTTGGCGTTAGTTTTGATTTGTCTTCTTATTTCCGTCCATTCACACGGTCAAAGCGCACAGTCCAAAACAAAGCCCGCGCCCGCGGCCCCCGATCTCACGAAACAACCCACGCTGTATGTGGTGGGCTACGCGCACCTTGATACCGAGTGGCGCTGGGAGTATCCGCAGTCGATTCGCGAGTATCTCTCGAAGACCATGCGCGCGAACTTCGATTATTTTGAAAAGTATCCGCATTACATCTTCAATTTCAGCGGCGCCAATCGCTATCGCCTGATGAAGGAATATTATCCAGCGGATTACGAAAAGCTGAAGCAGTATGTGGCCGCGGGGCGCTGGTTCCCGGCTGGCTCTTCCATGGAAGAAAGCGACGTGAATTCGCCTTCGGCGGAATCGGTCTTCCGCCAGATTCTCTACGGGAATGAATATTTCCGTCGGGACTTCCACAAGGCCAGCGCGGAATATATGCTGCCCGACTGCTTCGGCTTTCCGTCTTCTTTGCCGAGCATTCTGGCCCATTCGGGAATCAAGGGCTTCTCCACGCAAAAGCTGGTGTGGGGATCGGCGGCTCCCGGAGGCGGAATGGATTCGCCTGAGCGCACGCCCCGCGGAACGCCTTTTAACGTCGGCCTGTGGGACGGACCGGATGGCAATAGCGTGCTCGCCGGGCTCAATCCTGGAAGTTACAGCGGAAACGTTACCACCGACCTGAGCAAGCCGCTGCCGCCGCTGGTCAGCAATGCAGCCGTGTCGCCGGATGCGCAACAACGCGAGTTCAAGAGGTATCAGGGAGACTGGGCGATGCGCGTGCAGCGCAACGGCGAGCTGAGCGGAATATTCACGGACTACCATTATTACGGTACCGGCGATATCGGTGGCGGACCATCCGAATCATCCGTAAAACTGCTGGAAGCGATTATCAGCAAACAGCCCGCTGTGCTTCCGTCAAAAACATCAGGCCAGACGGCGACTTCCAACAGCCCGGTGCTGGTGGGCGATGGTCCGGTGCGTGTGATCTCGGCCACTGCCGAGCAGATGTTTCTGGACATCAAGCCGGAGCAGACGGCCCGCCTGCCGCATTACAAAGGCGAAATGGAGCTGACGAACCATTCGGCCGGCTCTCTGACGTCCCAGGGCTATCAAAAGCGCTGGAACCGCATGAATGAAGTACTGGCTGATGCGGCCGAGAAAAGCTCCGTTATGGCGGAATGGCTGGGCGGTCGCCCGTATCCCATGCAGCGCCTGAATGACGCCTGGGCACTGGTCATGGGCGGACAGTTCCACGACATTATGGCGGGCACGGCTACACCGCTCTCCTACAACTATTCGTGGAATGATGACGTAATCGCCATGAACCAGTTTGCCGGTGTGGTGACCAGCGCAACTGCCGCCGTGGCTTCGGGACTGGACACGCAGACGCAGGGAACGCCGGTGGTTGTTTACAATCCGCTCGAAATCGCCCGCGAAGACGTAGTGGAAGCCGAGATTTCCCTGCCTGCCGGCACTGGAGTTCGTGTTGTCGGCCCGGATGGAAAAGAAGTTCCGGCGCAGATTGCCGGACGGAAGGTTCTCTTTTTGGCCAAAGTTCCCTCGGTTGGCTACGCGGTTTATGATGTCCGGCCTGGAACGGCGAACGCTGCGAGTTCGGCGCTGAAAGTTTCGGAATCGTCGCTTGAAAATGCGCGCTACAAACTTACACTCAATCAGAATGGCGATGTCAGCAGCATCTTTGACAAGTCGCTGAACAAGGAATTGCTCTCTGCTCCGTCGCAGCTCGCCTTGCAGACGGAAAAACCGCACGACTGGCCCGCATGGAACATGGACTGGGACGATCAGAAGAAGCCGCCGCGCGCCTATGTGCAGGGACCGGCCAAAGTCCGCGTGGTCGAAAACGGCCCGGTCCGTGTGGCCGTGCAGGTGGAGCGGCAAACGGAGAATTCGCGGTTCGTCCAGACCATCCGCCTCGCCGCGGGTGATGCCGGCAATCGCGTGGAATTCGCCAATGCCATCGACTGGAAGACTAAAGAAGCGGCGCTCAAAGCTGTTTTTCCTCTGACTGCCGGTAATCCCGAAGCCACGTACAACTGGGACATAGGCACGATCCAGCGCGGCAATAACGACGAAAAGAAATTTGAAGTGGCGTCGCACCAGTGGTTCGACCTTACCGATAAAAGCGGCGCTTATGGCGTAACCGTGCTTTCCGACTGCAAGTATGGCTCCGACAAGCCGGACGACAATACTCTGCGCCTGACTCTTCTCTATACGCCTGGCCTGGGCAAGGGAAATGGCGTGGCGTACACCGACCAGCTTACGCAGGACTGGGGGCATCATGAATTTGTCTATGGACTGGCTTCGCACGCAGGGGACTGGCGCCAGGCCGGGACCAACTGGCAGGCCCACCGCCTGAACCAGCCGTTGCTCGTATTTGAAAGCAAAAAACATTCCGGCGCACTGGGCAAAGAGTTTTCCCTGCTGAAGCTCAGCAACAGCCGCGTACGCGTGCTGGCGCTCAAGAAAGCCGAGGAGAGCGATGAAACCATCGTCCGCGTGGTGGAGCTTGATGGCAAACCGGCTTCTGAAGTCCATCTCAAGTTCGCCGCTCCGGTGATCAGCGCGCGCGAGGTGAACGGACAGGAGATGCCTCTGGGTGCGGCCTCCATTGCAGGCGGCGATCTGGTGGCCAGCTTTACTCCGTATCAGATCCATACCTTCGCGGTGAAACTGGCTCCTGCTCCAAAAAAGCTTGCGGCGCCCCGCTTCCAGCCGCTGCCGCTGTCTTACGATCTCTCGGCTGCAACCTTTACCGGCAAACCCGTGGACGGATGCTTCGATTGCGTGAATGAAGACGCAGAGGCCCCGCAGGGCAAATCCCTGCCTGCCGAGATGCTTCCTGCCTCTCTTGACTATTCCGGCATTCAGTTCCGACTTGGCGCCCCTGGAAAAGCCAATGCCGTGAGTGCCCATGGACAAACCATCAGCCTGCCTGGCGGCTTCGACCGGCTTTATCTACTGGCGGCCGCTTCTCAGGGTGATCAGACGGGAACGTTCCGCGTGGACGATCAGCCGGTGGACCTGATCATCCAGGAGTGGACCGGCAAGGTCGGCCAATGGGACAACCGTTCCCTGAATACGCACGACGAGCCAATTCCGCTGCGTCCTGGCTCTCCGGCGACCGTTCCCGGCGCGCCGACGAGAACGCGCTCCGTAACCGAATTCACCGGCAAGCTTACACCCGGCTTCATCAAGCGTGACGATATTGCATGGTATGCGTCTCATCTGCATGATACCGATGGCAGTCTTGCCGCTTATAACTACTCCTATCTCTTTGCTTATGCCATTGATTTGCCGGCCAATGCCAAAACACTGACGTTGCCTGACAATTCACAGATCAAAATTCTGGCGGTTACAGCGGCCGGCAATACTGGGGATGCAGTCCCGGCCCAGCCGTTGTATGACACGCTGGAGGCCCGGCAGTAAGAAGCCCGGCAATAAGAGGAAGGACGTTTTTTCGAGGATGGGCAGGCCGCAGGGCCTGCCCATTTTTTGCTTATTGCTGGCTGGCAATTACATTGATTTTGCTGAAGTAGGTATTGCCCCAGGGATCTTCATCCTCCGCGGGAATGGAGTCAAAGAGAAGGTAGCGGTATTTTCCCAGCGCTCCATTTTCAGTCGTGATGCTGACCCCATATTGTCCGTTGACATCACCCCGGCGCGGACGGGTATCCACGGTCGCGACCAGTTTCCAGCCGCAGGTGGCCGGGTCGGTATGCTCGTCCGGCGCCGGATTAAATCCAGCCGCCGTGCCGTCACTCACGAACAGGTTGTAAACCTGCGGGCCGCCCCCGTACGCATTCCAGGAGTAGGTATTCACCTGGGCAATTGCGATCGGACTGCCCATATCCATCAGGAGCCGTCCGCCATCGCTGCCCGTCACGTAGAAAAAGTTGGCGGAAGGATCATAATCGTTTTGCGGCATGTCCCCATCCACCACCGCTTTCAGGCCTCCGCTCTTGGGGTCCGGTGTGCCGACCACGAGGCTCAGTTTGGCTTTGGTTGCCGCATTGTCTTTTACCGGCGACGGAACGCGTTTGAACCGGAAGCTGCTGGTGGACTCCTTTAAGCTGTTGTGGTCAATGGTAATTTTGGTCTGTGGATCCTGCGCGAAGGTAAAGCTCGCCGTCACCAGGGTAAGAGTTAGAAGCGTCCGTTTCATTCGGCAAAAATCTCCCATTTTTTACAAAATCTTGTTTTTTACACGCTCGTGCGAAGACTCGTAGTGGTCTTTTTTTTACGAATTTATAATCTCATTTTCATTCATTATTAACTATCAGTCCATATGAATTAAGCATGCCACTTTGGACCGATTCAGCCAGCCCCGCCGCCAGCAACGGGCTGGCCCCTGTGAACACGCACAAGGCGTTTCTGCCTTCACTGTTTCAGTCGTTCTTTGCCAGCCAACTGAACGATATCTATTCCCAGGCCCGGAAGGCGGAAGACCGGCCTATCCTTGAGAACCTGCTCGAGAACATGCGGGTCGCTCTCGACGTTGCTCCCGAAGATATCGCCCGCATTCCCGCCAGCGGCCCCGTGGTGGCGGTTTGCAATCATCCCTTCGGCATTCTCGATGGCGCGATTCTGATCACGCTGCTCCTGAAAATCCGTCCGGACGTAAAGATTCTGGCCAACTACTTTCTCTCGGCCATTCCGGAACTGGCGCCGCACTGCATCTATGTTGACCCTTTCCGGCGCGGTGAAACCCAGAGCGCCAATCAAAAAGGGCTGCGCCAGGCCATTGCCCATCTTAAGAATGGCGGCCTGCTGCTGGTGTTTCCCGCCGGTGAAGTTTCCCACTGGCAGTTTCGCCGGGGCGCGGTCTCCGATCCTGCATGGAGCGAAATACCAGCGCGGCTCATACGCATCACTCAGGCCACTACCGTCCCGTTTCTCTGCATGGGCAGGAACAGCGTGCCCTTCCATCTTCTGGGCATGATTCATCCTCTTTTGCGCACCACCCGGCTTCCCCGTGAGCTGATCAACAAAGCCGGTAAGCAGGTGGAAGTCCGCGTGGGGAGCCCCATTCCGGCAAAAAAGATCGAGACCATCGCTTCCGACGCGGAAGCTACCCGCTTCCTGCGCTGGCGGACTTATCTGCTCTCCAGCCGTCACCAGCAGGAAATGCCGCCCTTTGCCCATTTGCCCCGGCCCGTCCTGCTCAAAAAGGCCCCAGCGGTGATTGTTCCGGCCCGGTCTCGGGAATCCATCGCCGCCGAGATCAACGCACTTGATCCCGCCCAGTCCAGACTCGTGGAGAACCGCGAGTTTGCCGTGCTCAGCGCCACCGCCAATCAAATCCCCAGCGCACTCCAGGAAATCGGACGCCTCCGCGAAATCACCTTCCGCGAAGTCGGTGAAGGCACCGGCAAGGCGATTGATCTCGATTCTTTCGATTCGTATTACACACATCTGGTCCTCTGGGACAAGATCAAAGAGGAAATCGCCGGCGCTTACCGCGTGGTCAGCACCCGCGAGGTGCTGCGCGATAAAGGCGTGGCCGGACTCTATACCTCCACGCTGTTCAGCTTCGATCCTAAATTCTTCCATCAGATCGGCCCCGCCGCCGAGCTGGGCCGCTCGTTCATACGGCCCGAATATCAAAAGCAGTACGCGCCGCTGCTCCTGCTGTGGAAAGGCCTGGCGCGTTACGCCCTGGTCCAGGCCAAAGTCCCGGTCCTGTTTGGTCCGGTGAGCATCAGCAGCAGTTATAACCGTGCGTCGCGCGAGCTGCTGGTGCGCTATTTCCGCTCCCATCCCGCCGGCCAGCTGGCCCGGATGGTGAAGCCCAAAAAGTCCTTCCGCTCCCGCATGTTGCGCGACTGGGAACTCTCCACCGTGCAGCACCTTCTGGATATCGAGGAACTGGGCGCCTCCATCGCCGATATGGAAGACGACCGCAAAGGCGTCCCCATTCTGCTGCGCCAGTATCTGCGCCTGGGCGGCTCGATTCTGGCCTTCAACGTGGACCGCAAATTTTCCAACGTACTCGACGGCCTCATCATGACCGACCTCAGAAAAACCGATCCCGCGCGCCTGAAACCCTATATGACGGACGAAAGCTGGGACGCCTACGCCCAAATCACAGGGAATCCCATAATTTAAAAAAGGCCTATAACTTAAGGCCCACTGATCTAAGCTGCCTTCCTGACCTGTATTTCTTATCAGTGTTCCTCTGTGTAAATCAGTGGTAAAAGGGTTTTCCCGGGTTTCAATTGGATCCGCGCTCATCCGCGTAAATCCGCGGTAAGCCTTGTTTTTGGAATACGCCTACCCCCCTCCTGGTCGATCCCCATCCCAAGGTTTAAAGGACTTAGCCCCAAACATCCCAAGGGATATCGCAAGCGATCAAGTGCGTCTGTGCCTTGGGGTACCCACCCTCCCCATTTTTTGGCGACACCACCAGAAACAAAGGGTTTAGCGCCATCCGGCCCTTGGGCCACGCTTGGGCCACCCAAGCCCCACCCAGTGCCAAGCGGCTTTCTTTGCAACCAAAAGCCGAGAGCCAATGGCCAAAAGCAAATTTTCAAATACCTAAGATCCAGCCTCGTCCTCAGGACAAGCCCATGCGTGATACCACGAAAATGTGGTACATATCAATCGACATTTTTTGTCACTTTTACCGCTTCCAAACTCGTGTGGCACAGCCCGGGATCCGAATTGCGCGCCGATTTTACGCGTAATGGGATGGAGCAGCGCCCGGCTGTGTTGAAGTTTGATTTAGATTTATGCAGGCTGCCATGCGATTTCAGATCGCGGTCCAATGCTGTCCGCAGCTGTCACCTTGAGCGAAGCGCGTGGAGAAAGTATTTCCTCAAATGGGATTGACGGGCGCGAAGTCGAAAGGTCCCGGCGCTGCATATACTTGCCATGCTGCGTCAGGGCGTTCGCACGAGACAGCCTGGAGAGAACACCCTGATGGGTAAATACCTTCGATTCCGCCACACATTCCGGCTGATTTCCATCGCAGGAGTTTAGTTCTTTTCCAATTGCTGTCTGTAATCATCCGTGTAAAGAGTCCGCCGGCATATTGAGGCAACAGAATGCTAGACCGGTGGCCCTCGATAAGAGGAAAGGCTATGTCCGACACAGTATTCTTAGTTTGACAAAGAAGACCAGCCGAAATCCACAGGATGTCGTATACTGTCCCGTCCAGAGGTGGATAAGTGGGCGAAACAGGCAACGTTTCTAAAATTGCGGAGATACTTGCTAACGATCTCTTTAGTCGGTTCCTTTGGAACGACACCGGCGGATGGAATCAGGATTGGAAGTGCGTCAAAGAGGATCACGTCATTGAAAAACGAATTCGAAAGACGAAATCAGGCTCTGGAAACGCAAGTTCTACGGCCAACGGCGAGGAAGGATCGAGTGTCTCGAACGGCTCGAAAACAGCCGAAGACACAGTAAAGGTGATCAAGGTCCTCACTCATCCAAGTGATGTTGTGTTCTACTACGACGAACCTTATAGCGTGTACAGAACTTATGTAAACACTGACTTGAAGAGTTACAAGAAGGGATCCATAACATCATCTGCCATCGTGGCTGCCATTCAGAGCCTAGCGCTGACGCTTGAATGTGCAGAACTAAATGAGGAGTGGAAGGAGAAATTTGTACATGAAGAGAAGTCATACCGCATTGTTGGACTTCTTTTTGTTTACAACCACGACGGAGAATACGATGTCGGGTTCGACGATGTCCTCGCAAAAGTTAATCAAGAGAAATTGAAAATACCGCGCGACTCTAGGATATTCGTGCTTGGTCCTCGTGATATTCGATGGCTCGATAATGTCCGGCTAGATATGCAGCTATTGTGTAGCGATGAAATGTTGCCTCATCAGGATCGCTGGTCCTTTTACTATCCAGATCTTGTTCGTCGAAAAAAAATTCAAGTCGCCGCCCGAGCTGCCACACTGGAGATGCTCACGGGGCCATGGATCATTCTGTCCTATCCTGCGAATAAAGCGAATCCGCCTGGATACATAGTCTATTTCAGGGGATTGGGAAAGTACGCAGAAGAGTTCCTGTATCTGCTCGATCACCTGATGCATTACCAGATGGTCAAGGAAGGAATTGCGATTAGCATTAGGACGTTTGATGCTGACTACAATGCCCCAGCGCACTTTAAGCGCGCCGTGGACGAGTATATCGAAAATTACGATGGGCAGGGTAGCGATTTTGCCACCCTCTTGCGGAAAATCAGCTTTAATCTGATGCCGCATATCAAGAGTCAGTTTTCTCAAGTATCCATAGGTATGAAACGTGGCTAAGACTCGTTTTCTATATTGCGCGACGGATAAGGAGATTTACGACGCGCTCGCATCTACGCCGTTGCACTTCAGCGGATCAACGCTACTCGGACTTGCTAAGAAGAGGGGAATTTTCTATTCCCCGCTGGCTGACCGGATGCAGTTGTGTAGTGATATTTCTTTGCTTATATTCGGCTTCAATGAAGTAGCACACATTGAGGCAGAGTTCGAGAAATCTGCCAGAACCGAGAAGAAGACTTTTACGAATTTGAAATCTGTATTGACTCTTGAGGAGTTCAGGACAATCGCTGATCAATATCAGTCCGAAGCCGAAAAAGAAGGTGACACCGTGTCCTGTCACAATGTGGGTACCACACAGTTCGGGGTCAACGTGGACTATGAAGAAGTGGATTTTTCGAAAACAAGGTTAAGACAAAGGCAACGCCGTAAAGCCTCAATCGAATTCAGGGTTAAAGATGGCGAGACGATGATTAGCTATCCGGCGAACGAAAAGGTGCGGAATATCGTGCAAGGCCTTATCGAGAGAGCCAAGCAGGAGAAAAAGGAGCAGATTTCGATCGAAGAAGTCGATCTGTCGTGGATTACAAACGTTGACTTACGGACAAAGTTTTTTCAAGAACTGATCAGGAAAGTTCCGGGATTCACTCTGGACGACGTTACGCATGTGCAGGTAGACCTAGGCGACCCGACCGTAGATGAGGCAGATATACTCGAGGACTCAGAAGACGAAAAGAAGGCAGTAGAAGAGGAAATTACTGGAGTAGTGAAGGACATAGCGCTCCATGGAAAATCACTTCATTTGTCCGAGGAGTACAAAAGACTCAAGGAGAAAGGCTTCTTTTTAACTAGTATCCACTGGGCGGCACGCAGGAATGTCTTACCTCATGAAATTGTTCAGTTTGATGCAGGGTTCGACGATCCAGCGGCAGGCGTTGGCTACCGATATGGGGTGCGCACCTGGCGCGTCCCGCTTGAGAGTGGCCAGCTTCCTAAGAGTTGGACTACTATACCAGCGGAAGAGAAGGCCCGTCTTTCAAGCCTGCTACAGCGCGCATCGATGGCTGTCTATTTGCAGATCAGGAATGAGTTCAATCAAGCAAACTCAAACGGAGAGCCTCTGTGAATCGTGTTCGTTGGTTCAGCGCACATCTACCTCATAGTCTGCGGTCTATGGCAACGAAGATTTCGAGTGAGCCATTGGAACTCGACGGCCACATGGGATTCCGTCTTGAGAAGAGTAGGGACGACAGCCTAGAAGCGATGTATCACGAACGGATTTCTTGGACAGAGCGCAATTTAGATCCGTTCGGTCGTGAGTTTATTTTTGAACGCGTCGAATACAAAAGCCTTCGCTTCATTCTAGCTAGGAACTACCCAGAACTAGAGCTGATCGATGCGCCTCGCGGATTGACCTCCTTCTTCAGTAGATTGGCCGAAATGACCGACTTTGGGGCTGCCATTGAGCCGATCAGTGTAAATGTTATCGATTGGGCCGCGTCCATCGAGAAATCACGAGAGATGAAATTCCGAGTCGCAGGAATCACTGTTTCGAATCTTAACGTTGATGAGGGCGTGACTGGCAACCTAACTGTATCAAGCCGTGACAGGGATGTTAAGGCAGCACTGTCGCGGCTACTTGCACGACGCACGTATTCTGTCCAAAAGTTGCAAATCGTGCTCGGATCTGGTTCTAAGGCACACTCTCTTGTGCTTACTGCCGACGGCGGTGTCCGTTCAGACAAAGAGCTGGACCTCGATGTCTTGAAGGGGATTCGAGATGCTCTCCCCAAACCGAGGTGACGCTAGATCTCTATCGAAGATGCTCACTTTGTGAAAAGTGCTCGTGAAGTCATTCTTAGCGCTGAGCGCGAAGAATCCCGAGCATTAATCAGGGGAGTGCTTACAGTTGAAGATGTCAAAACTTATCGCACTTTTACTTGCCATAGGCGGAATCGTGGGTGTCGGTATATGCGGGTGGACGTGCGTCAAGCTGGCTTTTTATCAAAGCCAGCCGATCTTCTCCCTGGCGACAGGTCTCCTGGTGATATTCGCCATCATTTTTGCATTATGTACATGGACTGGCGTCGATCTATGGAGAGGCAGACCGCGAGCGTACAAATGGGCTCAGGTTCTTCTCGCCTTGCAAATACCGGCCATCACCATTCCGGGCTTTGCTTACCAGTTTTATACGGGAATGCTGCTGCTGGCTTACTGGAATCACGGCGAGGGCAAACTGGGTGCTGACTTTGAGCTGGCGTCTTCCTTCACGTTTACGATTTCCTCTCGTATAGCAGACTCCGTTTTCGGCGTAAATCTGATTGCGTTGGCAGCGTTTATTTACCTGGTGTATGTGTCCAGGAAAACTACGCAACAAGCCCCGGTGACTGCCACATCTGCCGTAGGTTCTGATCAATCGAGTTGAAGGCTTGTGTGTGCGCGCCCCCCCGTCATGACTGCCGGGTTCCCTGGCCCGCCTGATTGTTCTTCGCTGAACTCAACCTGTCTTTACAAAACCACATCAGCCTTATCCGACTTATGGCGCGCCGCCGGGTTTTCAGGAATGTAAGGAAAATCAAAAATCGGACCGGACAGCCTGAAGAGGCGCGGACGAGGCAAAACGGGAGGAAACTATGAAAAGCTTACAGATACTGGCGATGGGAGCCGCTCTGATGGCAGGCAGCTCCGCTTTGGCTTCGGCCCAGCCTTATGATGGCGGCCACGCCCGGCATTTTCAGGGTGATCGCGACCGCCATGAGGACCGCTACCGTGACCGCGACGACCGTCGCTTTTACAGCGACCGTGATGGCCGGTTCGAGCGGGAACGCTATTTTGTGGGTCAGCGTCAGTTTATCCAGGGCTACTACTGGACCTGGGATGGGGGCCGCTGGTATCGCCGCGATAATCGGGGTATCAACCTGTATTTCAACTTTTAAGCCAGCCGTCTCTCTGTGGTGATGGCTCGCGAGGGGAAGGCGGAACATGCGGCAACATGCTCCGCCTTTCAAGCGAAATCGTTCCAACTCATCTTTCAGTTCTTTGCCTTCAGCCAATTCGTTTCAGTTGGTGACGGCTGATTGCCGTTACGCGTAAGTGCTTGTCCGTCTGCCTGTTTATCTTTACCGGCAATTGATGCACAATGGACGGGCCGTTCCAGATCGTTTGCCCGGCGAGGGGTGCATCTATGCGGAAACGAGCAGGTATTTTTCTTGGTATCACCATCGCAATCGCGGGAGTTGCGCTTTCTGTCGCGCAGGAGAAAAGTGCGGACACACAAGCTTCCGGCAGTGCTTCGCTAACCAGCGGAACGCTCATGGTGGCTGAACTTTCTCGCGGACTCAACACCAGGCATTTAAAGGTGGGCGATATCGTCAAGGCCAGGGTGGCGCAGGATGTGCTCGCCGAGGGAAGGATCGTGGTGCCTCGCGATTCAACCATGCTGGGCCGCGTGGTTGAAGTGAAGAAGAGCAACAAGGAAGACCGCGAGTCCAGGCTGGTAGTCATGTTTGAACAGGTGCGGCTCAGGCGTGGCGGAGAGGCGAAGCTTCGCGGTGTGCTCCAGGCGGTGGCCGTTCCGGTTCCTCGTCATGACCAGCCCGATCAGATGCTTCCGCCAGGTTTGGCCGGCGGCGGCCGCTCCAGCGGCTCGCCTCAGCCTATCGGCACTGCTGCAAGCGGTGCTTCGCGAAGCAGTTCCGGAATGGGCACGGTCACCACTGGACCGGGAACAGGGACGCTGGGACCGGCCAATGTGCCGGCGCCGACCCCCACTGCGGCACAAATCAGCTCCACGGGCGCGCTGAGCGCCGGGGCCCGTGGCGTGATTGGCATTCCTGATCTGGCTTTGGGCGCGGACGCTTCGAACGGCACAGTGAGGACCGTGCTTCGATCGCGCAAGGGAGACATCCATCTGGATGGCGGCACTCAAATCGTGGTAAGGGTAATTCCTGACGTCCAGCCCCGGCCCAATACCGGAAATACAGGAACACAGTGATGTATCTGGTTCCTTCTGCCCTTCAGTAACTTGTTTCCGGACCGCGCTGCGTGGCAATCTCGCGCATACTCGGTTATTGTTCAGTTTCATGTGCGCGGAATGAAGTTTTGTTGCGTCATTTTAGGGCTGCTGATTTTTGCCGCTGGCTGGGCGGTGGCGCAGCCGTGGACCACCGTCGGCCCGGATGGCGGCGATGTTCGCAGCCTGGCCTTTGATCCTCACAATCCGGAAAGAGTTTTTCTGGGAACCAGCGCCGGGCGCCTGTATCTCTCCGTGGACAGCGGCGCACACTGGTCTCGCCTTTCGCGCCCCGGTGCTGCGGCCACGCTGGCGCTTGACAACATTGTGATCGATCCGCGAAATTCAAACACAATATATGCAGCGGCATGGAGCGTGGATTCTCCCAGCGAAGGCGATATTTTTCGCAGCCGGGACGCAGGGCGTACCTGGGAGACCCTGCCTGGGATTCACGGAAAATCCGTCCGCGCCCTGGCCCTGGCGCCATCCCATCCGGAAACCCTGATCGCCGGCGCGCTCGACGGCATATTTCGCAGTCCTGACGGCGGTGACCACTGGGAGCGAATCTCGCCAGACGGCCATGCCGAGATTCGCAACGTGGAATCCATCGCCATCGACCCTAAAAATCCTGAAGTGATTTATGCCGGCACCTGGCATCTGCCCTGGAAGACCGAGGACGGCGGCAAAAGCTGGCACAGCATTAAGTCTGGTGTGATCGACGATTCTGACGTGTTTTCGATTGTGATTGATCCCGCCAACCCCGCGACTTTGTACATCAGCGCCTGTTCGGGGATTTACCAGAGCACCTCGGGCGGAGAGAGCTTCCGCAAGATTCACGGAATACCCTACTCAGCCCGGCGCACACGGGCCTTGCTGCTGGATCCCCATCAGCCAGGCGTGCTCTTTGCCGGCACCACCGAGGGATTATGGAGGTCCCCGGATTCCGGAGCTACCTGGAAGCGTATGACCTCCGCGAACGTGATCGTGAATGCCGTGCTGGTGGACCCGCGCCGGCCCTCGCATGTCCTGCTGGCCACGGACCGCGCCGGAGTTCTCGCCAGTGACGATGGTGGCACGACATTTGCCCTATCCAATCGCGGGTTTTCGCATCGCCAGATCGGTGCTCTGCTCGTCGACCGCCATGACAGCTCCATTTTCTATGCGGGTGTGCTGAATGATAAAGAATACGGCGGCGTTTTCGTCTCGCGCGATGCGGGTGAAAACTGGAGCCAGATCAGCGTGGGACTCGAAGGACGAGATGTATTCGTGCTCCGCCAGGCAGATTCCGGAGCAGTGATTGCAGGCACCAATCGCGGCATCTTTCAGCTGAAGCCCGGCGACGAACTATGGCAGCCGCTCAACAAATTGCTGACTGGCAAAGAAGCCGCATCGTCCATTCCTGCGCCTGCCGCCCCGGAGCTGAACGCCTCGGTCAGCGGTTTGGAACTTACGCCGGAACAATGGTATGCCTCAACCTCTATGGGCCTGCTGATCAGCTCGGACAATGGCCAGTCCTGGCGAAAGTCAGCTCTTCCCGTAATGAAAGGCGACGTGGGCCTGAGCGCCGCGGGAAAATTCGTGGTTGTTTCAGGGAGTGGCTCCGTGTTTGCCTCTGCGGACGGTGGCGAAACCTGGGTTGCGCCGGGCATTCCGTCATTTATCTCCCGCATTCATTCCGTTTCGGTGGACTACAAAGGGGTGCTGTGGATTGCCTCGCGTGAGGGCGCATTTCGCAGCGTGGACCAGGGAGATTCATGGCTGCAGGTGTTGGCGCTTCCGCTGGCCGATGTTGCCTCCCTTCAATTCGATCCCGATAACCACCGCGTGCTGGCCACGGGTTCGGACTCTACCCAGGTCTTCGAAAGCTTCAATAATGGCCGCTCCTGGCGCTCGGTGGAATCCGGCTGGCTGGTGCATGAACTGCACCCGGTGGGAGCAAAGCTGGCGGCAGCCACGCTGTTTGATGGAATCATCATTCAGCCCTCTGCTCCGGCAGCGGACCGGGCCTTAAAAATCTCTCCCGCCGGCAATCGTTAATGCCACTGGATGCAATCCGGGATGCAATTACGAATGCAATTACGAGTGTAAGTCCCGCGCCGGAAGGGTAAAAACTACATGCGCCCACGTTGCTATATGTTTCCAGGTCATTGAAAACAAGCAGCTTCCATCCTGGTATGTGTTTTGCAGGTATCACGGCAAAGCTACTCGTCTTAATTCAGGAATTTTGGGAGAACCCCATGAGGTCACATCACCCCTGCCGCTCCCTTGTGTTCGCGCTGGTGTTTACGCTGATTCTGGCGGCTGGCTGCAATACGAACACAGAGCCGCCAGTGGTCAAAGCGTCCTCGGATGTCCCCATGCAGGCGCCTCCATTTTCGGAAAAGACTGTGCAGCAGTCCACCATGGTGCTTCCCGCCGGTCAGGTGCTGTATGTGCGGCTGCAGCAGGATATCTCCAGCGCCACCGCCGAAACCGGACAGAGCTTTTCGGCGGTGCTCGATCAGCCGCTGGTAATCGATGGGCGCGGCGTGGCTCCCGCGGGCGCTCCCGTAAATGGACGCGTGCTGGCGGCGAAGCATTCCGGCCATTTGCATGACTCCGGCTATCTGCGCCTGGCGCTTTCTTCCATCAGCCTTCAGGGCAGGGAAGTACCGCTGCAGACCAGAAGTATCTTCATCCACGGAGGCAGCTATAAAAAGCGCAACCTGGCCTACATTGGCGGAGGAGCGGGTGGCGGCGCTCTGATTGGCGCACTGGCTGGCGGAGGAAAGGGCGCATTGATTGGCTCCCTGATCGGAGCAGGTGGCGGCACGACGGCGGCTTATGCCACCGGCAAAAAAGACGTTGGCTTTGCCGCCGAACACCGGCTGGCTTTCCGCCTGGCGCAGGATGTAACGATTGCCCCTGCGGCAAAGCAGAAATGATCCGGGGACTCGTCACGGCGGCCCTGAAATTTGCGGCCCTAAGCATCACAAAAAACCGATTTGAGAATTGCGTCCGGCTGGGCCGCATGGTATTTTAATAAGACAATTTCAGCAGGCTTTTCATAAAGCCCTGCTGCCCACTCCTCAGTAGCTCAATGGCAGAGCATCCGGCTGTTAACCGGAGGGTTGTAGGTTCGAGTCCTACCTGAGGAGCCAATTTATCAACGGGTTACGCGAAGCTGCGATCCGCTTACAATCCGTTAGACTGGCTTCAACGCGAGTTCTGCGAACTTCTTAGTGGCGCGACGCAATACTGGCAGCCTGCCGAACTGCTCACCGCGTACATAATCAGCGCCTTCAATCCGGAATCAATTCGGCCCGGACGGGCCACAATGACGGCCGAAAGCTGGGCAAAGGCGGCGAGGAGATCGGGGTCCCGCGCCATAATCAGCATACTGTTGGGCACGAAACCCATCACCGCCTCGGTAATCTCGAAGACTGTCGCAAGGTCCTTGCATTCATCCCTCGGTACGGGAGCAATACGCGCCATCTCTATTTCACCTCGTGATTCCTGCAGGAGTACCTGTACGCCGCCAGCTACTTGTGACGGATGCTTTCGGGGGACCGGTGGAGGTCGAGCGGCTGCACCGTCAACTCCCACTTGACCGGTACTGACGTTGGCCGATAACAGGTCGTCTCGTCACAGGCTTGATACAACAATTCACCGGTAATTGAAATTTTCTTGTCCGATGAGAAGACCGCACGGAAGCCATCTCCTGCTTTGGAGAAAGGCAGCGTAACATCCTGCGTGATGCGGAATTTGCCTTCAAACACCGGTACTTGTTCCTTGATGGCTTCCAGGTACAGAACCCTGGAACTTGGATAATTCACGGGCGATAGCTGGATTTTTCCCGAGGGATGCACGACCAGCTGAATTGGCTTGTACCCCCCTGCTACTCCGGGAGAATAAACATGCACACCCGGCGGAAGCTCGATTTCAGCGGCCAGAGTGACCCGGTTGCCCGAGACCACCGTGCGGTCGGATTGGGCCAGAGTGAGTTGAAGATGAGGCGCCTCCACGTTCTGGCGCACCTCTTCGGCGAGTTCCGGAAAGAGCTTGCCCATTACGTTGTTCGCCGTGAAACGGTCGGTATACTTTGCTTCAAAATACATCTCGCGAATAACGCCCTGCGCGTCAATGTAGACGAACCCAGGGTACGCCATCCCTCTGGTCTTGCCGTCCGCCTGCGCGTTAAGGACATTAAAGCTGCGGATCACTTTGGAATCCTGATCGGCAAGCAACGGGAACTCGATTTTGTGCCGGTCGGCAAAGTCCTTCAGGATCATTGGACTGTCATAACTGATCGCTGCGAGCTTGACGCCCTGGGCCTCAAACCTCTGTTGTGCGTTTTGCAGCTGCACGAGCTGCGCTTTGCAGAAGGGTCACCAATCCGCGGAACGGAAGAAGAGAAGAACGGTGCCACTCGGCCCCTTGAGCGTCTCATTGGATTGCTCGTGCCCAAACTGGTCACGGATGGAAAACGCCGGCGCTTGCTGCCCGACCGGAAGTCCGATCGCTGAGGCGCTTTTGGCCGATGAATCCTCTTGCGCATTCAACGAGGGAAAAAAGCCAATAACGAACAGGACCGCAGCCAGGAACTTCATGAATCACCCGTAAAAACCTTTAATCATTTAGATTCCCACTTCGGAACAAAGTTACAAAGGGTCTAAGCAAGGGCGATTTTGAGGCTGCGCTCTGGCGCAGGCATCAGGTTTCCGTAGCCTCGTGCTTGCGAGGCCAACGAAGTTTTCTTAAGTGGATGGGGGAACAGACAGACGACTCGTTGTTTATTTCGTCACTCAGCCTGGCTGAGATCCGGCGCGGGATATTGGAAAAGCCGACAGGAAAGAAGCGCCGTGAACTGGAAGCATGGTTGAGTGGACCTGAAGGTCCACAGGCCCTTTTTCGAGGACGGGTCTTGCCATTCGACGAAAACGCCGCACTCATTTGGGGCGATCTTATGGCGGCGGGCAGCGCTGCCGGTCGTCCGCGGAGCGCACTCGACATGGTCATTGCCGCAATTGCTCAGTCAAACAGTTGCATTCTTGTCACCGATAAAGAAAAGCACTTCCCGACGATTGACCTCTTCAATCCCCTTCGTGGCGCAAGCGGCAAAGGAAACGGCTGAACGCTAAGCTTCCTGGCGCCCCTAAGAAACCCATCCTCTCAATGCCAACTTATGTTTCAAATCACATGGCGACAATGCCTGCAGGGGCGTTGCCAGTACACAAAGGGTCAGCACGAATCGCCCCGGCTCCCGCCCGGTAACTTCAGCACGTTGTACGACTCGTCGGATGAGCGGATTTGCCGACGTCCCTCGAAGTATCGACCTGTGGTGTTGTGCTAGGCGAGATGGCGCGCGAAGAACGCCCGGATGCGGTTTCGTGCGTCAGCCGCTTCCTTGTCCTTGTAACTCGCCCCCAGGACAACACAAAGCACCCCGACCAGGCCCTTGAAATCATCGAGGAAGGCATGCCCCGCGTCCGGATACTCTTTGACGTCATGGTCGATGTGGCGCTGCTCGAGTGCCTCTTCCAGCCGTGCCGCTGTACCCTTCTTCACCATCCAGTCGCTGCCGCCGAAGCTCGCGACCATCGGACAAGCGCCATCCAGGATCGCATCGATGTCGTTCGGGATATGGCCGTAGTTCGGAGCTACTGCAGAAAGGCCGTGGCCAGCCGCCAGAAGGATCGCAAATCCTCCGGTCGCACAAAAGCCGATGACCCCGGTCTTGCCGGTGCAGTCCTGACGGTCTACCAGCCACTGTCTTACGGCATCGACATCATCGAACGCCGGCCCTTTTTGTGCCGAAAGATCCGCCATCAGGGAACGGATGCAACGGATGCGGCCGCCCCAGGAGAACAGGTCCGGCGCCACCGCAAGATACCCTTCCCTGGCCAGCCAATCGGCATGGCCACGCGTGACGTCAGTAAAGCCTAAGATGTCATGAAGCACGATAACGCCAGGCCATGGCCCCTTGCCTTGTGGTGTGGCCAGGTAGCCTTTGAGCTGGTGGTGCGGCGTTGAGATCGAGATTTCGCTCATCATGATATGACACTCACAAAAGAAGAACTCAATGACCTGGACCGGGCCTTTGCGTTCGCGGAAACACGGGGACCATTGCGACCGAGTGTTCTCATTTTCATAGCTGCCTCCCTTTCTGATATGCAGACTGGCTCGCTGCGGTCAGGGCCAGGCTGGCGTTCCATAGTTCCTCTGCGCGTTCGTCGTTGTACGACTCGTCGGATGAGCGGATTTGCCGATGTCCCTCGAAGTATCGACCCGTGGTCGCGGCCAGTTCGGGGTCGGTCACGAGGCTGGCCAGCGCGTCGCCGGACTCCTGTGCAGTGTGGACGTTTGGCGAAAACAGCCGGCGGAGCAGCGGGATCGGAATCTGTCTGGCGATGAATCGGAGTGGGGCCGGGGCTTCGCGCATCAGGCCTGTTCCGGGCATCAGGCCGGGGTCGAAGGCGTTGGCTGTGATGCCGGCCGGTAGGCGGCGGGCCAGGGCGTGCGTGAAGTAGACGTTGGCCAGTTTCGACGTGCTATAGCGGCGCTGACCAGAAGCGAATGCTTTGTCAGCGGCTGCGGCGGGGCCGAGCTCGCCGCGGGCCAATGCGTCCGGGTTGTTCCAGGCCGGCGCTGGCACCCCGGACTTCTGCGCTGGATCGTGGACGCCGCTGGCGACGACGACTACACGGGCCGGGGACCGCAACGCGGGCAGCAGTTCGTTGACGAGTAGAAAGTGCCCCAGGTGGTTGATCCCGAACGTCGACTCGAATCCGTCGGACGTCGTCGTTTTCGTATTTAAGGGGTTCACCCCGGCGTTGCACACCACCGCGTGCAAGGGCGGTATTGTTTCTGTGCTCAGTCTCCTGGTGAGTTCGGCTACAAAGGCGCGGACCGACGCGAGGGATGCCAGGTCGAGCGACATAGCCTCCACTTGGCCCCCCACGCCTGCACCGCTTGTCAACTGATCGACGGCGGCCCGACCGCGGGCTTCGTCTCGACAGGACAGGATAACGTGCCAGGGGGCTCCATTTGGTGACTTCAAGATCGCGTTCGCGCAAGCGAAACCCAGACCGGTGTTGCCCCCGGTGATCACGACCGTTCGAGAACCGATCTGTGCGTTTCCGACGGGTCGATGGCCCATGAACTACCTCCTTTGTGAAGACAAGCTCGCCGTTGCGATTTTGTAAGTTGTGTCGCCTTCAGGGCTACTTTGATGCAATAAACTTCCGCCGCTTTTCAGAGAGCCGACGTCATGCGTGATCTCCCTGGGAGGTCTGCGCGTGCGTATGCACGGCGTGAAGGTGGGGTGCAAGAAACGCGTTCCGGTCATGCCCCTGGTTCAGCACGCTGGTGCCCCCTGCGGTGAGGAAGGTCGCGTCCGTCACGCCAAGAAAGCCAAATACGGACCGAAGATACGGCTCCACAAAATTGAACGAGGCCATTTGCGTCTGGGCATCGTAGGCCCCGCCCGTTGCGATGATGAAGGTTGCCTTCTTACCGGTAATCAGGCCCTTTGGCCCTCCCTCCCCGTAGGAAAAGGCTCTGCCGACACGCGCAATCTGGTCGATCCATAGCTTGAGCACGGAGGGCACACCAAAGTTATGCATCGGCACTCCGATGACGTACTCATCGGCCTGCTCCAGTTCGGCGAGCAGCGAGTCGGAGAGCGAAAGCAATTCCTTCTGCTGCGGAGTGCGGGCCTGTTCCGGCGTGTAGGCGGCACCGACCCATTCCGCATTGACTGGCGGCATTGCTGTTGCGTTGAGATCGCGGTCTACGACCCTTCCATCCGGGTGCGAAGCCTTCCATTCCGTGACGAACGCAGCGGTCAGCTCGCGAGAGACTGACTGGCCGTAGAGGGGGCTGGAATCGATATGTAGCAGCGTCGACATTTGAAAATTCCTCCTACACGACAGTTGATGAATAATCAACATATGTCGATTCAAAAAATAAACAAGTGTCGTTTAACCTGCAAAGAGTATCTTAACGGTAAGGAATGGCCCAGCTTCTCCAACCCGAGACCAGAACGACGGATCCGCGCATTCTGCGCAGCCGCCGCATGCTCATGGATTCACTGGAAAGGTTGTTGAAAAAGAAGGAGTTCGAAGACATCTCCGTCCAGGAGATAGCCGATGACGCGACGCTAAACCGGGCCACCTTTTACCTGCACTATCCAGACAAGAGCGCGCTGCTGCAGGCCATGACAGAATCCCGATTCCGCGATCTGATAGAGCGCCGCGCCATCACCTTTACCGACTGCCATGGAGCACTGCGCGCCATTGCACTGGGCGTCTGCGACTATCTTGCTGAGACCACAGGCTGTCCCAGTCAGCTGGCTCAGATACCGCTTGAGAGCTCCATCATCCCGGTCGTTGAGGGTATGTTCAAGGAAGGCCTTGCCCATCATGAGATGGCACCCGGTGCCGATGCGGCACTGCTGGCGACCACCGCAGCCTGGGCCGTCTTTGGAGCCGCGCGCCGCTGGTTTCAGACCCCCAACCGTATCCCCGCCGAGGAGATGGCAGCCAGGATTGAAACCATGGTGAATCCGGTTCTTTTCGGCGCCTCTCAATAACTGAAGAGTGGCAAAGCCAGCCGTTCTATGCTGACGAACTTCCCGGAGATTCGCTGAACAGTATTCCGTCTCTCTTCTGTGCCGCTCCGGCCGTGACCATGTGCGCGCTCTGGCGTATTTATGGGGTGTTAATCAGAGGGGAAGCACGAGAACGCTTGCCGGCGAATTCTGGGCCGCCGCGACCTTCGCACAACATTATCCCGGGAGAATGAGCAGACCCTTTCCCGTAAATCACGCGCGGCGTGATCGTGATCACGGTCTATTTTTACTCCGGCGCTTACAACTTTGCGTGCAATATTGTGCTCCATTACTCAGAAGGCGTAAAAGGAGTTCCCGAAGCGGGCATATAATCGTCGTCTCGCTTCACAGCCCTGCTGAGGTAACACATGATATTGAACGGATGGAAAGAAATCGCCAATCATGTGGGACGGGGCATCCGCACTGTGCAAAGCTGGGAACAAATTGGATTGCCCGTTCGCCGGCCGGATCAACGAAGACGTTCCGCAGTCGTTGCGTTCAGCGCGGAGATCGATGCGTGGCTGAATGCCAAACCTCAGAACAAACCCGTGCTTCTCAATTCTGAGAGCACAAAGATCAGACCCGAGGGTTTTCGGCATCGTGTCCTGATCGTTGACGACGATGAGGCCGTGCTCATCACCAGAGCCGCCCTGCTTGAACAACAAGGCTACGAGATTAGAACGGCTCGTGATGGATTCGAGGCACTGGCGTCGATGACATTGGCTGTTCCCGAGATCATTGTTTCCGACCTTCGAATGCCAAACATGTCAGGATTCGAACTACTCGCGGTTGTCCGAAAAAGATTTCCTTCCATTGGCGTTATAGCCATGAGCGGCGAGTTTACCGCCGTAACGTGTCCTGCAATTCTGGCCGACGCTTATATCGAAAAAGGAGCAGTCCCGCCAGGCGCGATCATCGAAGCCGTTCGGGAACTGTTGTCGCGAAGTCCCGTGCGTTCCCAGCCCGCGAGGCCTGATTCAGCTCCGACATGGATTCCGCGAGGGGCGAGTGGTTACATAGTGGTGACATGTGTGTCCTGTCTGCGTTCATTTTCGGTGCTGACGAGACACGTCGGAATCGGCGAGACGAACACAGATCCGTGCGTCCATTGCGGTCAAAATGTCTCTTATTTTGTCGATGAAACAGTGGCGCCGTTCAAGGCAGCACATTCGGAGTTAACGAACCGTTCCCAGCGCAAGACCCAGGCTCTGGAAGACGCTTCTCACGACGGATCGCAAACTATCGATGATGCAAAACTGGGGGACGCTGGGTCATGGGTCCACGTTCTATCGAATGATGGTACGAAATAAGAAAAGACGTCAGAGCAACAGCAAACTCTCCCCGGCCTTTCCTGGAATCGCTGATGTTTCCATCCACCGCGTGGCCGAACGCACAACCTGAGTGAAGAGCCAAAATCGATACTCATCCCAAGGCGCGACTCGGCCACGGTGTAATTGCCTGCTTGTGCTATAGAGACGGTGCCGACAAAGCGTAATCCCAAATCGTGCGAAAAGGTTTTCCCCAGCCCCTTTCCAAAGAAAAACCGGGTATCCTTTAGAGTTTCTTGATCTTCAGTGCCTCGGCGCATGCCGCAATCACGTGCATCTCATCTTCGTACATCGTGCCTGCCATCTTGGTGATCAACTCAATAGTGCGCGGCAGGAGCTTGTATGTCATGCGGACCATTTTTGATTTTTCCGGCTGCAGCCGCAACGGCTTTTTCATTCTGATCATCAGCTCGGTAGCCACCTGCAAGGCCCGTCCCTGTGATCCGTAGAGGGGCGCGGCTTTACGAATCTGCACTACGACCGGAAGCGGAATAACGTACTTCCGAGATTGCGTAGGCGGTATGTCCGGCTCGCCTTTGTGCCTGGGTTCCAGCACGGCACTCAAGGCCGCCGGGGACTCTCCTTTCCTGCGCTTCGTCTTCATGATTTCACTCCGAAAGTTAAATGTCTTTCGTTCCTGAGTCCCTGTGAATGCTCTTTCGTCAATGCAGCCAACAGGCAGTTATGCCTGATTGGAATCTCCTTACATTCTGTCAATCAGCTCAATCGCACGACCAATGACTTTGTATGTCATCCGTGCCAGCCGTGACCTTTTTACTGGCCGCAAAGGTTTCCGCATTCGGATCAGCAGTTCACTGCCGACCTGTAAAGCCCGGCCTTGCGATTGGTAAACACGAGCAGCTTCACGAAGCTTCTGCACCATCTCACTGGAAATAGCATACTGCTCGTCTGTTTGCCTGGGCTGGGGGCGCCGAATCGACGCCACCGAGAACACCTTGCGCCTGCGTCTGCGCTTTTTATTCATATTTCAGTCCAGTCCGCGAACGCCCTAAAGATAGTCAGTGTGTGAGACCTAAAGGACGCCAACAGTCTGCCACCAGATCACCTGGCAAGTCAACTGTCCTTGCCCGTGCCGGTTCGTGATTCCGCCAAATATTCGGCAGTTTTGCGATCGTGTCGAAAAACCAGGGGTGCCCCACTTTTCGCGGGCTTTGCGAAAGGTGGGATTTGACGAATGTTTGCGCCACCTGCCACAGGCTGGGAATTGTTGTTAGAAGAAGGGCCAGTCATCGTGGAATTTGCCCACTCAAGCCAACACCGGGCTTGAATGGGCCACCCTCCCGGGAAAGGGCAGGCCACTCCGCCATGATGGCAAGTGAGACCTAAAGGACGCCAACAGTCTCACACCACATCGCGTCATGCAGCCTGTAGCAATAGCCTTATTTTTCAACAGGATAAGTTATATGTCCGTGCCGTAACGGCACTAAAATTACTGGAGACAGGCCGTCGGCACAATCCGATTGCCGGCGACTTTCGTCAAATCTGATCGTCAGGGAACATTAAATGACACTTAGAATTGCCAAACTCGCCGTACTCGCCTTGCTGCTGGCAGGGAGCATCACAGCAGCAACCCCACAATTCGACGGAACCAACCCACCTCCACTCTGCTACCCGACCGCGTGTCCGGGTGGCGCCAACTCATAATTAATTAGTAAGAGTGCTCCATTGTTTTACCTGGTTAACACTTCACTCAACACTGATCGCAAAGGAGCATACCAAAATGAAACTTAGAATTGCCAAACTCGCCATACTCGCATTGCTGCTGGCTGGGAACATCACAGCAGCATCTTCACGATTCGACGGAACCACCCCGCCTCCGCTCTGCTACCCGACCGCGTGTCCTGGTGGGGCCAACTCGTAATTTCACTCAACACTTATAGCAAAAGGAGAAAACTTAATGACACTTAGAATTGCCAAACTGACCGTACTCGCATTGCTGCTGGCAGGGAGCATCACAGCAGCAACACCACAATTCGACGGCCCTGAACCGCCACCGCTTTGTTTCCCGACCGCGTGTCCTGGCGGTGCAAACTAGTGGCAGTGAAGAAACTAGTGATCATATGACTGGCTTTATCGATCTGCGTTAAGCTTAGAAAATATTAATTAACTTCTTAGGTTTAGCGCACCCGCCCGTTGACACTCCGAGCCTCGTATTGAGATGCCATATTGGCCCACGGATTAAAAGTGGGCCATTTTTTGGTTGAAGTAAAAGACCACCTGCTTCGTTTATCCGTCAATGAGTCGACACCGAACACTGTTAACAAGTACCACATAACTACAACAATACTTGTGTGTCAGGGCGCACACACTGTACACAGCAGATCGTTCAACTGGTAGTTTACAGAGAGATTGCTTTATGGGTAAAGTATCTTCGGCAATATTTGGAAGTAAGTGTAAATCGCCTCGGACCTGGAAGTGACACATGCAAAGTACGGATCAAATTGTCCGTGTTGTGCTAATGATGCCAATGGCCATACTCGGTTCTGTTATGGTCGCCCGCAAAATCCATCGAGAGTTTCCCCTCTTCTTCACTCATGTTGTCTGCTCTGTGCTTATTTCGATAGTGCGGCTTTGCACAATGCGTGCCGATTATCCACTGTATTTCACGCTGTACTACATAGCAGATGCGGTGTACGCGATCACGACAGTCATGGCTCTGCACGAGAGCTTCAAGTGGGAGTTTCTTGATTTTTACCAGTTCAGATTTTTCTGGGTTGTGTTTCCGTCAATTGCCATCGTCATCGTGGGGCCTGCCATAGTTCACGCACTGCTTCATCCTGCCACGGGTTCCGCGGTTGTCACGGTCATATTTTCGGTGGTCACCCCAATCAATTATCTGAAAGCCGGCTTATTTGGCCTGTTTTTTCTGTTTGCCTTCTGCTTCGGTGTTGAGTGGCACCGCTATCCCTACGGAATTGTGATTGGCTTTGGCGCTACGGCATGGGGGTACTGGATTGCACACGGCATGAACGACCATTTTGGCACTCAACTTAAACCCTATGGAAAGTACCTGTTCTCTGCAGCTTACTTGTTTGGTGTCGCAATATGGCTGATCACGTTTGCCAAAAAGAGCAGCTTTGACTCACAGAAAGGCCTGCGGACCGGCACGACGCAGGAATTGTTACGACGGGCCCTGCACACTCTGGGAATGCTGAAGGGAATGCGCAAATATGAATTCTGAGATGCTTCACTTTCTGCTGTTGCCTTGTGTTGTGATCGGCTTGACGGTCTTCGGACTGTTTTGCCTCAGAATGTACAGGTTCTCGAACTTCACGGTTGACGATGCAAGTTCCCATTGCATCAAGATTAACTACTTCAGGGTACGAAACACATTGCATCCCGATCAGGACACGCATCTTATCAGAACCTTATCGCCCTACAGGTTCAGAGTGTTTCAGCGCAAGCGCATTGGACAATCTGTTGAGTTTCTTGAACGGATGACGCGAAACGCGAGGTTCCTGCGCTACATGGGCTGGAACGAATTGCACCTGAGTCTGCAGAGCAGAGACCGCCAGTCGAGAACTACCAGCCAGAAGTTGCTGGTGGCGGCGATCTCCTGCCAGGTGCTGGGATTTGCCCTTCTGGTCAAGCTTCATTTATGGATGTTTCGCATGGCCTTGCTGCCTTTCATCACGCCCCCAAACTTCGCCGACCTCGTGAGAAGCGGCAACCTGTTGTATTTGTACTGGAGGGCCAGGAAAAGCGCGCTTTCGTTGGCACGCAAATATGGTGACGATGTGTACGCTCGTTTGGCGGAAGCGTTGTAAGGGGGAATTTGCCCACTCAAGCCAACATCGGGCTTGAATGGGCCACCCCGCCCTATTCTTCCGTATTGGCGTCGGCCCGTGGCCCGGCTGATCGGGCTTTCTTGTTCACCGCATGAGCGGAGCAACAAAGGTGTTGCTACCCAGTCCTCGACTATGGCTCTGCGCTGTCTTTAGCCTGGAATGATCCTGACAATGATCTCGCCAAACTCAGATTTAAGCTCTTCCAAAAGCATGGACCGCAATTCCGGCACATCGGGCAGATTGTTCACTCTCAAAAACTCCTTGATGTTGAAATAGACGATTCCGTCTTCGTCAACATAAAAGCCCGGTTCCAACGGCGTCAAAGTCGTCTTGTCACTCAAAGCTGCGAGTTCCTCACTGTCCCAGGTTGGGAGTATATCCTGCACAAAGGAAGACATCGGAAGCTGCCACGTGTTGGATTATATGAGACCTTAAGGTCGCAAAATAAGCTTGACACGGAATCATTGCGTCGGGTAATGTGGCGTGGTCTCATCACGCAGGGCAGTTAACACCGGGTTTCCTTCCCTGTACATGGTGATGAAAGTGCCGTCAGCGAGCGTTTGTCGCACTGTATCCCCGTCAAAGCCTATGTTACAGGCCATAGACGCTCGCGGTGGCACCCATAGCCGGTGTCCTCGGTTAAGGAATAAACGGGAAAGACGGCGCAGATGTAATTCGCCATAGCCCACCACCTTATGGTGGCCATAGACCAGTCTCTCAGCCGCTCCAGTCGGGAGCGCTAAATAATCTCCGAAGCAGGGGCACGAGACCTCTGACTCCAGGCAGCCGACCGGCGGCTCAATCTCACTCCGATTCACTCCGTTTAGGAACGAGCTATGGTGATTCGTTTTACTACCCCGCAGGAAATCGAAAGACAGCGGGCGGAAGAGCGCAAGAAGATCGACGAGTTTTGGCGTTGTTTCCTCAGCATCTCCGCCAGACTTTTGACCAGCACGGATGATGCGCTGCTGCTGAAGGAACTGCGCGACCATCTGTTGGCCATCCATCCCGGTCTGCTGCTGGAAATGGGGCCGGGACAAACGAGGCTCCGGCAACTCACCATTTCCCCCAACCTCAACCCCAACCTGCGCGAGACAGCCAAAAAAATCGTGAGTGCGGCCCCGGCGCTCGAAGACTGGGAGTTCCAACATGCCAGACCGCCTCGGAAGTGGGATTACAAGCTCACGCTGGAAAGCGAAGGCGGAGAGCCAATTGCAATCGACGCTTCCGGCTGGGTCTTCGTCGCTCTGCGGTATCCCCCTGGCACGTATCAGGTTCTGCTCCATGGCGGGAACCTGCCACCACTCACACCGGATCAGAGGTGGCAGACGGCCGCTGCTGTTCTTATCAATCTTGTGGGCGAAGAAGTGGTTTTCGATGTGATCAATGACTTCGGCCTGCTCAATACCCTCGTGGCGCTGGCCACGCTGAGAT